>JAEEGL015466046.1_pt1 | contig 11069 bp, 5 predicted proteins | sample 9134231 | NCBI WGS metagenome assembly JAEEGL01 (sample SAMN16246548, study PRJNA631951) | gut metagenome | biome: gut microbiome; feature: rumen; material: fiber-attached | host: Bos | place: Iran: Karaj | collected 2018-10
AATGGAGAGATAAAGTGAGAGAAAAAACAAATAATAATAGTCAAAGAAAAATATATATGAAATTGATAAAAAATATATATAATAACATATCAAAAAATTCAATAAGAAAAGGATTAAATAAATGGAAAGATATAACAAAAAAAATTAATAAAGATATAGATGATGCTGAAAAAGCAATGGATTTATTAAGAAAAATAGTAACTCAACCAATTTTTGAAACTTTAAATACAAAAATAACAGAAATTGAGAAAAAAAAGATAATAAAAACAGAAGGAGGACAAAAATTAAAAACATTATTAAAACACTTCTTTATAACAAATAAGAAAATAGATTTAAGTAAATATTTAAATAGATGGAGAAAAGCATTAGATAATGTAAAAGAAAAGAAAATTAAAACATCATTATTAGTAAATGTAGCAAAACATCAAAATAGGAAAGATAAAGAAAAAGCATTAAATAGATTAAGAGAAGTATTATTAAAATGGAGAATTAATGTTGCTCCAACTGATAATGAAACTTTAGATAAAGTTAAAGATATTAGAGAAGGAGTTGATATATTACATAATACTTTAAAAAAACCACATAATGAAAATATATTTAACGAAATTAAAGAAAGAAAAAAAAGTGTTGGAGCTCCTAAAGTTTTAAATAAAATATTAAGTAAAATTATTCCAAAAGCGAATAATCATATTTTAAGAAGATATTTATATAAATGGAGAGATACTTTAACTGATGATATTAGAAAAAATATTATTGTTAAAAATAAAGTTAATAGATTAGTTGATAATTTATTAAACAATCCTGATGTTATTAAAAAATTACAAAAAAAATTAAAGTCAACAAATATTAATCCTTATAAAGAATTACCTCAAATTTTAAGGGATATTCACAAAGCAAAAAATGATAAAGCTAATATATTAATTAATTTCTTTAAAACTATTAAACCTAAAAAAGTTATTAAAGGTGAAAAAAGAGATAATGTTCTTAAAAAATATATTTTGAAAAAACAAGAACCAAAAAATATAAGAAATTATTTAATTAAATGGTACAGAATTATAAATAAAGAAAAATTAACTGATGCTGCAAATAAAATAAAAGATTTTCTTAAGAAAAAAGTTAAAAATGTTGTTAATACAAAAAAAACAAAATATGATGATTTTATAAAATTAATAAGAAAATATATTCTTAAAAAAGTATTTGATAGATTTACTGATGAAGGTAAAAATAAAGAAAAATATGATATATTAAGAAAAATAATAAAAAGAAATGATGAACCAGACAAAAAAAGATTAAAAGAAGCTTTTCTTAAATGGAAAAATTTAATGCCTTCTTTAAAAAAAAATGACTCAGTTACAAAAATTCAAAGTGTTGTAAGAGGAATGAAAATAAGGAAAACAAAAAAAAAACAAGAACAATCTTCAAAAAGTTTAAAATCAATATATAATAAAAAAGATAATCATAAAAATGATTTATTAAGAGTTTATTTATTAAAGTGGTTAATTAATGCTAAGAGAAAAACAATTGATAAAAATGTTAAAAAAATTCAAAAATTTTTGAAAATTAAAGTAGTTACAAATATTAAAATAATAAAAGGAAATACAAGAATAAAAGATTTATTTAGAAGATTATTATTAAAGTTAATATTAAAGAATTTAAAACATATAACAAAATCAAATAAAGATACTAAAAACTTTGATGATATATTTAGAATATTAACTAAAATAATATTAACAAAATCATTTGATAAATTATTAAAAAATGCAGTTAAACATTCAAAAGAAAATAAATTAAAAAATGTAATTCCAAAAGTAAAAGAATCTCAAAAAAAACATTATGTTCCAAAATATTTAAAAAGATGGAAAACATATTCAATAGATAAAAGAGATGATAATGCAAAAAAAATTCAAAATTTTATTAAAAATAATGTTTATGAAAAAGTAGTTACAAAAAATAAAAAAAATAAAGAAACAACAAACAAAAATTTAAAAAAATATATTATTAAAAAATCAGATAATAAAGATAATAGAATAAGAAGAACATTAAAAAAATGGTTTGCTAATTCTAGAAGAATAACATTAAATGATAAAGTGAAAAAAATTCAACAATTTTTAAATAAAAATTATACCAAAAAACAAGAAATTAAAAAAGAAAATTATGATAAATTGAAAAAATTATTTATTAAATATATTTTAAAATTTATTGGAAATACTTTAAAAGATGGAAATGTAAAATCAAAAAATCTAATAAAAACATTAGGAAAAATTCCTGGTATTGATCAAAAGTTTTTGGATACAAATAATTTAATTAAAATTGGACAAGATACAATAAAAAAACAAGTTTTTACTCATTTAATAAAAACTGTAAAAAGGAAAGATGTAAATGATATATTAAGAAAATTTTTATTAAGATGGAAAGAAAATAAAGATAAATATTTATTAAAAGTAAAAATTCTTCAAAGTTTCTTTAGGAAAACATTAGCTTTGAAAAAAGAATTAACATTAAAGAAATTAAATTTTATTCTTCTTTCAATTTTTAATAAAAATGATAATAATATGAAAGAAATATTAAGAAGTACTTTTAGAAAATGGCAATTAAGAAATCAATTAGGAAAATGTAATGATTCATCAATAATTATTCAAGAATTTATACTTCCAAGATTATTTAAAGTTTTACATATAAAAATAAATAGATTCTTTGTAAATTTAGCAAAAAAAAAAGTAAAAAGAAGATTAAATGATTTAGGTAAATTTAGAAAATTAAAAAATACTTTGATTAAAATATATTTAAAGAAAGTGATAAAAACTACAAATGATGTTCATAAAAATAAAATAATAAATTCAACATTAAAAAAAACAATAGAAACAAAAGATAAGAAAGAAAGAGAAGATAATTTAAGAAATTATTTATTAATTTGGAATAAAAAAACAAAAGATTTATTAGATAAATTAAATGATTCAGCAACAAAAATTCAAAAATATTATAGAACTCATAAAGTTAAAAAAGAAGTAGAACAGAAAAAAGATTCATTAGATAAATTTAAAAATACAATATTAGGTTTATCAGGAATTTTAAATAAAGTAGGAGATAAATTTGGTCCTTATGATCCTAAAAATCCAAATAATATATATAATAATGAAAATGAAGGAATTTTTGGAAAAAGAGGAGAAAGAGGAAATCCTTTAAGAATATATTTTTGGAGATGGGTTAATAATTCTAAAAAAGATACTGCTAATGATAAAAGTGATATTATAAAAAATTTCTTAAAAAAAATTAAAAAAGTTATTGTTGATAAAAAGGATGAAAAAACTAAAGAAAATATTACAAATGGAGTTGATATTTTAAATAAATATAATCCTAATAAGAAATATGCTTTTGATTTATTTAAAAAATATGTTAAAATGATTATTTTGAATTCTATTCTTAATAAATTACATGATAATAGGAAAAATAATATAAATGATTTTATAAATAAATTAAAAGATAATGCAAAAGATGATAAATTAAATAAATTATTAAATGTTAATAATGATATTTGGAAAAGATTTATATTAAATGCCATTAAAAAATGGCAAACAAAAGCAGATGAAATTAAAAAAGATGAAGAAAAAAAATTAGATGATCAAAAAAAAGAAGATGAAAAAAATGAAAAGAAAACAACAACTTTAAAAAAAATAGTATTTAAAAAAAATAATAATAATAACAATAATTTAGGAATGGCATTAAAAATTTGGAAAAGAAATACTCAAACAAAGAAATTAGAAAATGCAAGTGATAAAATTAAAAATTATTTAAAGAAAAAATTAAATGATTTAAAAGTAAGAAATAATTGGAGAAAATTAGTTAAATTATTAAGAAGAAAAAATTATATTAACAACGAACCAGTTGATGTTTTAAGGAAATATACTATTAAAAACGGTTTAGATAAATTTGATAATGTTATAAGAAAAAGTTCAAGAAAAAATACTTTAACTGAAGTTCAAAAGAAAACTAACTTCATTAATAAAATTAAAAAACTTGATAATTTATTTGATAAAGTAAATAATAAAAATAATAATTTCTTATTAAGACATTATTTAAATAAATGGAAAAATACAAAAGATAAAAGTAATTTAAGGGAAAAATCTATAGATCAATTAGTTGAAGTATTAGATAAAATAAATAAAATGAATTCTATTAAAATTATTAACTCTGCTTTTCTTTTGAAAAAATTTTTACATGATCTTCCTTATATTAGAGCTATTGATTTTATTAATAGATTAAAAAAAATATATGAATTAAAAAAGAAAATAAGCGTTTTAGGAGATACACTAATAAAAACAAAGAAAGATTTAGATGATAAAAATAAGGAAAAATTCATTAAGCAATTATATAAATTATATGTTCAAAGAGCTTTGGATAATTTAATAAAAAAAATAAAAGAATTAGAAGATATAAAAAAAATAGAGCAAGGAAAAATATTTTTAAATTTATTAAAAAGAAAGCATTTAAAAGATTTAGAATCAATAACAAAATCTACAAAAGAAGGAAGTCAAAAATCAAATCCAACAAAATTTAAATTTAAAGCACATATAATTTATCCAAAAGATAGATTATTAGATGATGAAATAGATAAAGAAAATTATAAAAATTTAATTTTAAGGAAAAAACCTTTAGATAAATTAAAAGAAAAATCAATAGATAAATCTATTGAAAAATCTTTAGAAAAATCAAGAGATAAAAAAGATAAATCAAAAGAACTGAAATTAAAAGGAAAACAAACAAAAGAAAAATTAAAAGATAAATCTAAAAATAAAAAAAATATTAGTAGTAGTAGTTATGATATTGATGATGAAAGTGGTTTTAAAAGTGAAGAAGAATTAGAAGAAGAGATCGAAGATAATGAATATGTAGATATTGATAATCCATATAATATAAATATAAAAAAAGAAAAAGAAAAAAAGAAACCAATAATAAGAAAACCAATAACATATATAATTCCTTTATTTATAGAATATTTAAAAAGAAAAATAAAAGAAAGAAGAAAAGATGCTTTTAACAGAATAAAAAATGTTGAAAAATATGATAAATTTATAAAATATATAAAAGAATACATAAATAAACAATTAAAAAATCCAAAAGAGAATTTTTTAAATAATTTAAAAGATATTCGACATTTATTGCGAACAAAAGGTCCTTTATTAAATAAATTATATAAATTACTTCGTAAATACATAATAAAAAAATGGATAAATGAATTAAACCCAATAAGTAGAGTATATAAACTATTTTACTTATTTAAATTAACCTTTATGTTTAAAGGAGTAACAGAAAATAGATTTATAAGAGAAATAATAAGAAAATGGCGTTTTATATCATTTGCAAAAATAATGGCAAAAAGAAAATTAGAATTAATGTATAAAAATTTACATGTATCATATCTTCAAATGGCAAATGAATTTTTCGGAGAAGAAGAAACAACAGATTCTTCAGTTTTAAAAGAATTTGAAAGATTTGGAACAGATTTAGGAATGTGGAGTAATGAAAGTCCTGAAAAATTAGCAGAAGCAGGTTATTGTAAAAAAGTTAATAGAAAATATATTTTTGATCCTATTAAAGTTGAAAATGTTGAAGGATTATATCCTGAAGTTGAAAAATTATATAACCAAGAATTTAAAAATGAAAATTCTAAATTTAAAGGAAAAGGAGGAAGAAGAATAATTAAAGAAAAAATTGAAGTTGATAATAATAATAATATTATTATTGATGATGATAATGAAAATAAAATATTTATGAAAAAAGAAGGAAAAAGTAATTTAAGTGGGAAAAAAATTATTAAAGGAAAAAAAAGTGAAATTGAAGATGATTTTGAAGATAATGATAAGGATAAAGTATATATTGAAGAAGAAGGAAAAAGTAATTTAAGTGGAAATGAAAAAAAATATAATATTAAATCTAGTCAAATTAATAATGATGAAGATATTAAAGATGATTCTTTTTCTAAAGGTAGTTTTAATAAAAGTTCTTTTGTTAAAGATGATAAATCTAAAGAAGGAAATTTAGAAAGTGAAAATTTAGAACATGAAAATTTAGAATATTCTAATATTAGTAATCAAGAAAGAAAAGATGAAAAAGAAAGAAAAGGAAGTTATGAAGTTAAAAGTAGAAAAGGAAAACATTAAAGTTTATTTTAACTTTCATTATACAATTATTCCTTGGGCTTCTTTTAAATAAAAATATATTTTTTATGAATTTAAACTTGATTTATTTATTAATATTTATTTAAAAATTGATAAATATTAAAAGTTAATTAATTATTTTTATAAAAATGATAGTTCTTTTTTTATTATAACTATACTTCAAAAAATGTCATTAATAGAAAAGTTCTCAATGAACCTTTTAAATAATGATAAAAAGAAATCAGAAGAGAATAAAAATAATATTTTAAATGTTAAATATATTAATAGAACAGGATTTGCAAACATAATAAATGATCTATGTGATATGGGATATAATAAAGAATCTTTATCTTGTTTATTAGAAAATTATAAATTTAATTCAGTAGAAGAAGCAATAAATTTAATTTCTTATAATAGAATAAAAAAATGTTATAATCATAAATTTTGTAAATCAAAAAAAAAAAACATATGTGGAATATGTAATGATTCAAAAAGAAAACATGAAGAATATAAATTTAATAGAAAAGATAGTAGAATATCAGAAAAAAATGATTATAATTCAAATAGAACTTTAACAAAAGAAGATGATTTTATAATTGATACAGAATTAAAATCATTGAAAAAAAACAATACTTTAAAAAGTTGTAATTTAGAAAGAAAAAACACTAAAAATTCAATAAAGAAAAAACAAGATTTCGTATATGGAAAAATAAAAATATCATCAGAAACTCAAAAATTATTTGATGATCCAAATATATGTCCAATATGTTATGAAAATTTTATAAATAAGGAAAATGTTGCTCCAAAATGTAATCATTATTTTTGTGATAAATGTATGAAAAAATATTTAACAAATAAAATAATAAATGGAGATGTTTTAAATATAAAATGTTTATTAGGAGGATGTCAAAGAGAATATTCTCCTAATGATATAAAGCAAAATGTGTCTTTAAATATCTATAAAAAATATAAGAAATTTAAATATCAAAAAATTGTTTTATCAAATCCAGATAAATTTTTTGTTCAATGTCCTTATCCTGATTGTCCTGAAATAGTAGAAATTACAAATTTTGAAGAAGAATTTATTAAATGTAATAATAATCATAATTTTTGTTATAAATGTCGTTCTTTAAATTTTCATAGAAAATTTCAATGTCAAATTCAAGATAAAAGATTATTATCTGAATTATTTAACTTTAATAATCAAGATAATTTTAAACAATGTCCTAAATGTAATATTCTAATTGAAAAAAATAATGATAATAATGAAATAACTTGTTTTAATTGTGGTTATAAATTTTGTTGGTTATGTCTTGAAGAATGCAGTAATGAACATTTTAATTTATATAATTTTACTGGATGTCCTGGAATGAAAAATTCAGAAAAATTAAATGATAATAATTGCATTAATTGTCTTTGGTATTTTTTAAGTTGTGTTTTAGCTTTTTTATTTGTTGCTTTAATTATTGTTTTTTATTTTTTATTTGGATTCTCGTATGAATTAGTTAAATGTTATTTAAAAAAAAATCATCATAATAAAAATTATTGTATTATTATTTTAATTATTATAGCTGGGTTAATTGGACAACCTATTTATCTTTTTTTTTATATTTTATATATTATTTCTAGAATTATAATGAAGTTTAAATGTATGTTTTTCTGTTGCTTTTACAGTTTTGGAAATTGATGATTTTACTTAATTATTAACAATAAACAAATCTATATTTAATTTTTCTTATGAAAAGACAAAAAGGGTTAATATATTTGTGAAGAAATAAATGAATATTTTAATTTAAATTTATAAAAAGAAATAAAAAGTATTATTATTTTTAATTCATTTCAGGAGCTTCATAAAATATTTCATTATTCTCATTATCTTCATAAATATCTAATTCAATTTTTTGATGATAATTATTTTCATTTTTTTCTTCTTCACAATAATAATTATTATTTATAAACTTTAAAGGAAAATATTCTCCAATATTTAAATCAGGAGCATTTCCACCATATTTTTTTTCAACTTGATCTCTATTTATAATCTCAAATAAATTTTTATAATTATCATTATTTTCAATTTTAATTGCTTTTTTTTCAATAACAGGACCAATTATTTTTTTAGTAATATTCCAAAAAAAATCAAAAATTCCAGTTAAATTAATTAAAAACATTTTATATAATCTACATCTATAAACTTTATGATTTTCAAGAAAAATATTTTTTAAATCAAAAGGTAAATTTGTCATTTTTAATTCTTTACAATCTATTATAACATTCCAATTTTCAACTCTTCCATTAATTAAACAATTATTAATAACAAATTCAATAAAATAATTTATACTATTTTTCCATGATTCTAAAGGAAATTTATTTTTATCATATTTTCCAGGATTTAAATAAATTAAAGGTCTAAAACATTTATCTCTTCCATGAACATAAATAAAACCTAAATTTAATATTTGATTTATTTCATCATTTAAATTAATAGGAAGATTATTTTTTCTCCATTCAATTTCAAATTTTATATTTTCAAAAGTTAAATCAATATCATATTCATTTCCAATTAATTGCCTTAATATTTCCTGAGCTGGATAATCATCTGGTATTTTATAATTTTCTTCTTCAGATTTTATATATACCTTTGTTATTGATTCTTTTTCTTTTTCTGAAAATGAATTTTTATTCACATAAAATATTCTTCGTAATGGGAAACCTATTAAATCATCTATTTTTTCATTTTCTTTTGGATAGTAAGTATATGCTCTTAAAGGAATTAATCCTGGATTATATAAATTTTCCATTTATTGAAAATAATATATAAATTAAATTAAAGTTTTATTTTTTATATATTAAAAAAAATAGTTATTTATTTATTTAGGTATTGAAAAAAAATGATGTGTTAATTTCTGTAATAAAGAATTTTCTTGATTTTAGTTATTATAATTATAGAATAAAAATAATAGAGTGATAATAAAAATATAATGAAGAAGGATTATTTAGAATAATGAGAATGTGATATAAAAGAAAAGTTAAATAAAAAAAGTAATCATAATGAAAATATGTAAATGAATATAAGAAATAATCTAAATTATTTAAGTAGAAATTCTTATTTTAATGGGAATATTCCGAATATAAGTAAAATAAATGATAAAGTAATTACAATTTATTCTTCAACAAATTCATTAATTAATAAATTAAATAAGAAAAAAAGACCATTTAAAATTGAAAAAAAAAAGATAATTAAAAGTAAATCTAAGAAATATCATACATTTAATTTAAATTTATATATTTTATTTTTTAAATAATTATAATTAAAATAATGTCTCAAAGAGTGAAAAATTTATTTCAAAATAAAACAGAAATTAATCAAACAAATGATATAAATACATTAATTAATTCAAATGAAAATCAAGATAATACAATTCATACTTCTATAAATTTAAATAATGAAAATTTAAATTTACCAATGAATAATCTTCCCTATAATCATAATTTAAATTTTGGTTTTTATTCTCCTTTTAATTCTTTTTATCCTCCATTTTTAAATAACAATGTTAATTCTTTTTTTGATAAATTATTTATGACTTTTGAAAGAACAAATTATCAAATGTATCATTTATGTGAAGTTATTAATATGATTGAAAATCAAAAACAAACTTTAAAATTTTTTTGCTCTCTTCTTAAACAAATTTATAAATCTCTTCTTCAAAAATATTATTCTGCATTGGCAAAATTAAAGTTATTTCTTTATAAATTTAAAGATATTTTTACAAGAAATAATTCCAATTTTACAATAAGTGAATTAAAATATCACATTCAAATTTTAAATTTTTTGATCAAAGTAATTATAACATTATGTACTTTGAAATTAGTAATATTATTTTTTAATTAAAGACAAATTAATATATATTTAAATAAATAATTCTTTTTTAAAAAAGAAAAAATATTTGATTTAAACATTAATATTATAAGGAGAATTATATCCTTTTTTCACATTTACTTTTTTTTCTTCATTTTTAACCATATTATACAAAGCTTCAGTACTTTTAACAATTTTATTATAAGCAGAATCAGAATCAGATAATATTTTATCATAAACACTTAAAATTTGATTTTTTTCTTCTAAAGATTCATTTATTCTATCTAATTCTTCCATAAATGAATTTAGTTTATCTTGAATTTTCATTTTCATTATTTCTCCATTCTCAATATCTTTATTTATTATTTCTCTTTGATTTTTTAGACTTTGAAGTGTTTTTATTAAATCTTGCATTATATCTATCATATTTGGAGAATTAAATGAAGGATTCTATATTAGAAAAAATCAAAAATAAAAAAATTTTCTTCTTACATTCATCATTTTTTAAATTAATTAAAATTTATTTTAAAAAATAATTTAAACCTCAACAAAAATTTCATTGTGAAATAACTGAACTCCCTATATAAAAAAAAATCATTAAATTATATATTAAATACTTGAATAATTATTATTTAACTATTATATTTTTAATTTGTTCAATAATAGATTGAAAAGAATCTCTATGTCTTCTTCTTTTTATTTTGTAAATAGAAATAATTGTCCATTTCATCGTTTTTAATAATATCTTTTCATTTCCTAAATTTGTTTTTAATAAAAATAATTAACTTCAAAAGGTGAATAAGTATATTTTTCTTTTCTATTTTAACTTCAAATACTACATCAATCATTTTTTTCTTATTTTTCTTTTAATAATATTTCAATTATAGTACTATTAATACTCACAATATGAATTAAACAAAAAATTGATTTATTGATAGAATAATAATATTTCAAAAAAGCAAAATTTTTTTTGTTCTTAATGAGAGAAAACATCTTTTTATAAATAATACAAAATTATTGAATATAATTATCTATATCTTTGTTTCTAATTGAAAACT
>JAEEGL016041350.1_pt1 | contig 11069 bp, 13 predicted proteins | sample 9134231 | NCBI WGS metagenome assembly JAEEGL01 (sample SAMN16246548, study PRJNA631951) | gut metagenome | biome: gut microbiome; feature: rumen; material: fiber-attached | host: Bos | place: Iran: Karaj | collected 2018-10
AAGATGCAGCCCCGCCTTCAAATCTGAAAGGTAATCGTTCGCGATCAACACGACGGCGTTTTCATATTTGCCGAACGCCGACAAAAATCGCTTGTTTTCTGCGACAGCCGCATCGGGATCGATGTCTTCATATAAGCGCCGCTCTATGACCGACTGAAAGGCAAACAGATCCCCGGCATGCGCCTTGATATAATCTTCCGTCATCACGAGGCAGCGAAGGGTGATATGCCGAAGATATTCGGGCGCGAAATCGTCCGCCCAATCGGCGGGGACATAGCAGCCCTCCACGATGAGATCCTGCTCGTTTTCGATCGCGGTCTTGATGATCTCGCGCACGATCGGCCACAGATAGTCCGTCATCCGGTCGTCGTCGTAAGGCGTGAGCGGCGTGTTCCCGCTGCGGATGAGCCCCATTTTGACGTGGTCCATCGACAGATACGGGATCTTGTATCGTTCGAGCAGCCTCTGCGCGAGCAGGGTCTTGCCCGTGTGTGAAGCGCCGGTAATTAGTATGATCATAGCGTCTTTTCCATCCTGTAAAACATTCCGTAATCGTCTTCGGCGGTTTCATAAACGGTGAAACCGAGTTTTTGATAAAGTGTAAGCGCCGCGATATTGTCGCAGTTTACGCCGAGAGCGATCTCGGCATACCCCTTTTCTTTCGCGAGATCCAAAACGTATTGCGCGACGGCCATGCCGTAGCCCTTGCGGCGGTATTCCTTTCGCGTTATCATTCTGGAAAGATAGGCTCTCCTGCCCGGGACCGTGCCGTATTCGGGGTTATCATATACGAGATGGCATTCCGAAACGATCACGCCGTTGATGAACAACGCGTAAGCTTCGCGGTTCTCCTCGCGCTGCTGTCTGAGGCAGGAATCGGCAAACGGGCATTGTCCGCCGAACAGCGCCGTGCACGCTGGGTAGAGATCGACCCCGATCCGTTCGATCGTTTTTTTCTTTTGTTTCATGTTTTATAACCGTTTCAGATAGTATTCGACCGTGATCTCGGTCCCGTCGGGGTAGGTTTCCTTTTCCGTTTTAAGATATTCCGTGAAGCCCCAGTGCCGGTATATCGCCTTGTTCTTTTGTTCGTCCGGTTCCACGCCCAGAACCGCTCTGGTGAAGCCTTTACGTTTCAGGTCGTCAAGCATGTGGCGCAGAAGGATCGAGAAATATCCTTTCCCCCGGTACCCCTCGTTCGTGCGGAACGCGCAAAGATATGCTGTGTGCCCGTCCATTATATCGGCGCTGTTCTGCACCGTGTCGGGGCTTATAGCGGCGGTCGCTTCGCAGATGATTGACTCGTCAAGAATGCCGTAATACGGGATCGCCTTCCCCATAAGGTAATCATCGATCGCCTCCTGACGCCAGACGGCCCAATTGCCGTTCCCGGGATGGCGTTCGATCTCATATTTCCATTTCGCTTCCATCTCCGCCGGGGACGCGATTTTGCAGATATACTTCTCCCGCGTCATGACAACCCTTCCGTTTCAAAGAAGTATCCGAGCGTGTGGACGAGCTTGCCGCCGTCGTACAATTCGCGGATGCCCTTTTTGTCCATCCAGAAAGACCGCGCGACTTCGTTCGTCAGCGCGCGTTCGGGCGTGAGCGGGCCGTCGTAATGAAAGAGCCACACGTCAAGGATATCCGAAAAGCGGACGCCGTCGTTCATTCTGCCGACGACGGTAAAAACGCATTTCCCGTTTTCCGGTTTGAGCGTGAGGCCCACTTCTTCAAGCGTTTCGCGCAATGCGCCCTCAAGGCTCGTTTCGCCCTTCAGAACCGAGCCGCCCACGCACTCCCATTTGAGCGGAAGCGTCGGCCGGTCGGCGCTTCTCTGTGAGATGAGATACTCGCCTTTTGCGTTTCTGATCCAGACGTGCACCACGAGATGATAATACCCCGGCGGGATCTCCTCGCCGCGAATATGGTCGCGCCCCGTAAGCTCGCGGCGCTCGTTATACAGATCCCAGATCTCCATACACGTTTCCTTTTTCATAACTGTTCGCCGCCGCTGCCTTTTCACAGCGGCGGCGCTGACGTTACTGCTGACGATTCATTTTTTGAAAAGCTTTTTGAGCTTGCTGAAAAAGCCGTTCTCTTTCTTCACTTTGTCTTTTTTGCCGTATTCGCGAAGGTAAGCTTCGCTCACCTGTTCAACGGCCTTCGGCGATATTGAGTTGGAGGACGGCGAACGCACGCCGCCGAAAGAGAAGCTCTCGCCTCCCTTTGTTCCGGGCATATCGTTATCTCCTTTCAGTTTTGTAGTTTGATTTTACCATTTTATGCGTTTTGTTGCAAGCTTTTTTCGAAGAATGAAATGATTTCGGACCATATCACGCGTGACGCAATCCCTTTCTTGACAAGTTTCGACGAAACGGGTATACTGGATGCATAAGTCTGACGAAAAGGGGGCGGCGGCGCTTGCAGAGCAAAATGAACCGGAATGAACGCATCCGTCGCGTCGGCACGCTGCTGCCGGACTGGTTCCGGGCGAACGCACGCCCTCTCCCTTGGCGGAAAGACCGCGACCCCTATCACGTGTGGCTTTCGGAGATCATGCTGCAGCAGACCCGCGCGGAAGCCGTGACAGCATATTACGAGCGCTTTCTGGCCGCCCTGCCGACCGTCGATTCGCTTGCGCTCGTCGAAGACGATAAGCTCATGAAGCTGTGGGAAGGGCTCGGTTATTATTCGCGCGCCCGCAATCTCAAAAAAGCCGCCGGGTTGATCGTCAACGACCTCGGCGGGGTATTTCCGTCGACGTATGAAGAGATCAAAAAACTGCCCGGCGTGGGGCCGTACACGGCCGGGGCGATTGCCTCGATCTGCTTCGACCTTCCCTGCCCCGCTGTGGACGGCAACGTGCTGCGCGTGTTCACGCGCCTGACCGCCGACGACGGGTGCGTGGACGATCCGCGCGTGAAAAAACGCGTTGAGGACGAACTGCGCCCGCTATACAAACCGGGCCTTTGCTCCGTGATCACGCAGGGGCTCATGGAGCTCGGCGCCTGCGTATGCGTGCCAAACGGCCGGCCGAAATGCGGCGTCTGCCCGCTGAACGCCGTATGCGAGGCAAACAGGCAGGAAAAACAGCTCAGCTATCCCGTCCGCGCCGAAAAACGCGCGCGCAGGGTCGAGTTCAGGACCGTGCTTCTGCTGCTTCACGACGGCAAACTCGCGCTTCGCAAACGCAAAAACAGCGGTCTGCTCGCGGGGCTTTGGGAGTTCCCGAACACGCTCGTTGAGAACGAAGACGCTGTAAAACCGACTTCAGCGATGGAGTTCACGTCGGCGCTCGGCGCCGAGCCGAAGGAGCTTTTGCGGCAGACCTCGTATACGCATATCTTCACGCACGTGGAATGGCACATGACGGCGTTTTGCGTGACCTGCCATAGCGAACCCGAAGACCTCGTTTTCTGCACGCCGGAAGAGATCGAACGCGGCCACGCCCTGCCCTCGGCGTTCAGACCGTTTCTGGAATTCGCAAAGGAGATCCCTGGGCTCACTAAAAAGGAGAACGATCATGATCCTCAATGAACCGTCGGTCGTCAACCTGATAAAAGCGGCGGCGCCCGTGAACGAAGACGTGATCGCAAACGCCGTGTCGCGCGTTCCCGTCAGTGAACTGACGGCGCTTGCAGCCGCGCTCGGCGAATCCGTTCTCGTACCGCTGCCGGGACCCGTGCTCGCGCCCGAAACGGGCGGCGCGTTCGGCGTGCTCAACGCTGCGAACGACCTGCGCGCCAATGACCGCCGCGCCGTCTGGTTCTGCGACGTGCGCATATTGAATGAAGAAGGCTTCCCTTTCTTCCTGAAGAAACACGGCATAAGAGAATTCATCTTGCCGTTTTCCGACTGCGCAATCGAAGGCGAATACGGCTACCGCCGCTCGTATGAGTGCCTGTCGTCGCTGCGTGCCGACGGCGTCCGGTTCCATGTGACAGCACTGACAGACCGCGCGCCGGACCATGAGCAGATGAGAAGACTTTTCGGGTCGAACGCCTGCACCTTTTTCAGCGACAACAAACCCGTTCTGGTAAGCACAGAAAAGATGGACGACGAGGAGACGCAGTTTTCCGTCCTGGCGACAATCTGCGAGAAATTCGTTTTCCGCACGACCGCGATCCTGTTTCAGACGCGCCTGCAGGCCGAGCATTTCGCGAATTACCTCAGAAAACGCTTTACCCCGTTTTCGCTCGTGCACGGCGGCCTTGATCACAAACAAAACCTGAAAGCGGTTTCGGATTTCGCAAACGGCGAGTCGAATGTCCTGCTCGCGACCAAACATATTCTCGGCGCGGCGCCGTTTCTTTCGGCCGATCAGCTCGTCTGCTGCGGCCTGCCCTATTCCGAAACGCACATCAGACGGATCTTGTCGATTTGTGAAACGAACGAAGCTTTATGCGTGTATACGGATGAAGACGTTGATCGCATCAGAAAGCTCATCTACGCCACGCCCGAAGAACTGACCTACGACCGTGACGCCGTGGTATTCGACCGTGCGTCCGCCTTTGAAGACTTTTTGCAGACCCGCGTTCTGCCGAACGGCTGATCCGACGAAACCTAACGGAAAGGAAGTGCGCCAGTGAAGCCGCAGAGAAACGTAAACGCCGATATCCTGCGCCTCATCGCGGCCTTTTTTGTGCCGGCGGTGCACTTCATGCTGAATAACGGCTTTTATTACGTACCCATCGCGGGCGCCGAAATGACCGTGATGGTCGTGATGCGCTCGTTCTTCATTGTCTGTGTGCCGCTTTTCCTGCTGCTGACAGGCTACCTGATGAAGAACAAGCAGCTCTCGAAAAGCTACTACAAAGGCATCGTACACACGCTCGTGATCTATCTTTTGTCGAGCGTGCTGTGCGGCGTATATATCCTGCTGTTCGTCGGCGGCAAAACGCCGCTCGAGCTCGCGCTCGGGATCTTCGGTTTTACAACCGCCCCCTACGGCTGGTACGTCGAGATGTATATCGGGCTTTTCCTGCTGATCCCGTTTTTGAACCTTATTTACAACAATCTGCCGTCGGATCGAGCTCGGAAGATCCTGATTGGGACGCTGATCCTGCTCACAAGCCTGCCCGCGATATTGAACGTATATCGCTTCGACACCCTTGAATGGTGGATCGTTCCTTCGCAAAACGCAGCGTTTCAGCCGCTTCTGCCGAAGTTCTGGGCAGGGCTCTATCCGCTGACCTATTACTATATCGGCGCGTATCTGCGCGATCACGAGCCGCGGCTCAAACAGTTCCAGCGGATCATTCTGATCGTGTCCGTCGTTACCGTTTCCTCCGCCTATAATCTCTGGCGCAGCGTGCCCGGCGTTTTCGTGTGGGGCGCGTGGAACGACTGGGCGTCTCCCTTCAATTTGGCGCTTTCGGTGCTAGTATTCAGCTTCGTGATGCGTCTCCCGACCGAAAAAGCGCCCGATAAGCTCAGAAAAGCGCTGTCGTTTCTGTCATCTCTCACGCTCGGCGCTTATCTGACGTCTTTTATCTTCGATCATTTCTATTATTATCTTCTTCTGCTCAAGGAACCGACCGTCCCGGGAAAGCTCAAATACTTCCCGCTGATCGTTCCCGCTGTCTTTTTGTCCGCGATGCTGCTGTCGGCTCTGCTCGAATTGCCGTACCGAGGCGTTTCGGCGCTCTGGAGACGCAGAAAAACCGGAAAACCCGGGGACACCGACCCCGTCCCCGTTCAGGAATAGACCAATAGAAAGCGAGTGACTTTATGAAACCCAAAAAGCTTTTATCCCTTCTGCTCGTCCTGTTATCCCTGTGTCTGATCTTCGCGTCCTGCGTGCTGTCGCCCGGAGATATCGACGGAATCAGTGATTCGGAAGGGCTCTCGATCGTCGACGCGGTCACCGATACGAAAAACGACCCGCAGACGGAGGCACCTTCATTGCAGGAAGACACGACGCAAGCCCCCGAAACGCCGACAGATGAAGCCACGACCGCGGGACCGGACGAACAGACCGAACCCGCCACCGAGACCGTGATCGACGAAAACGGGACCTACACCTCAAAGGACGACGTTGCGCTCTATATCCACACCTACGGCAAACTGCCCTCGAATTTCATCACGAAAAAAGAGGCCGAAGCCCTCGGCTGGACCGGCGGCAGCCTTGAGAAATACGCCCCCGGCAAATGCATCGGCGGCACGTATTTCGGCAACTACGAAGGGATCCTGCCCGAAAAAGCGGGGCGCAGGTACACCGAATGCGATATCGACACGCTCGGCGCAAAAAGCCGCGGCGCGAAACGCATCGTGTTCTCGAACGACGGGCTCATCTATTACACCGACGACCATTACGAAACCTTTACGCTGCTTTACGGGGAGGAAGACTCATGAAGATCGTTTTGCTTGACCCTGAACACATTCTCTCGATCGACGACCTGCACCGCGCCTTTGCCGGAACGCTCGGGTTCCCGGAATACTACGGCAACAACCTCGACGCCCTGCACGACTGCCTGACGGATATGCACGGCGACGTCGGCGTGATCGCGGTGGACACCGAAGTTCTGCGGCAGAACGTGGGCCCGCGCAGGTGGAAGGGCTTTACCCGCCTGATGGCCGATCTGCAGGAAGAAAAGAAGCTCTGTTACGCTGAAGACCCGTTCGGCAAAGAATAAACAAAGAAATCCCCGCACAACCGTGCGGGGACATTTCATTATAGCTGTTATTTTGACCAGGCTTCGATCACTTTGCCGAGCCGCTCCATGCCCACAGGCATAAGCTCTTTCGAAACGGCCGTGAAGTTAAGGCGCATGGTCGAGCGCGGGACCGAAAGATCCGTCATGAACGCGTAGCCGGGCACAAAGGCGACCTTTTCTTTGAGGCAGTCTTTAATCATCTCGTTGGTGTCGATATCGCGCTTGAGGTCGCACCAGACGAACAGCCCGCCTTTCGGGCGCGTATAGTAGATATCTTTCGGGAAATACCGGTCGATGCAGTCGAGCATCATATCGCATTTTTCTTTGTAGCACGTCTGCAAACGTTTGATATGCGCCTTGATATCGAAGGTTTTGAGATATCCGTCGCACAAGAGCTGCGGCAAAAGCGCGGTCTGCAGGTCGGCGGTCTGCTTCGCCATCGACAGCGTGTCGATGAAATCGGCGTCGGCGCATACGTAACCGATACGCAGGGCGGGGGCGAGGATCTTCGAGAACGTGCCGATATAGATCACGAGATGCTCGGTATCCATGCTCTTGAGCGTAGTGGGGTGCACGCCGTCGAAGCACAGCTCGCCGTAGGCGTCGTCTTCGAGCACGGGAACGCGGTAGCGCTTGATGACGTCGTAAAACGCCCTGCGCTTTTCTTCGCTCATCGTGGTGCCCATGGGGTTCGAGGACGTGGGGATCGTATATATGAAACTGATCTTTTCGCGGTTGTGCTTCAGGTAATTTTCGAGGTAATCCACGTTCATGCCGTCGTCCTCGAGCGGGATGCCAACGAGCTTCGCGCCGTAGGAACGGAAGGCGTTGAGCGAACCGATGAAGCTCGGCTCTTCGACGAGCACGACGTCGCCGTCGTTGACGAGGATCTTCGAGATCATCTCCATCGCCTGTTGGGCGCCCGTGGTCACGAGCAGCTCGTCAGCGGCGCAGGTGATCTTCTGCACGTCCCGAAGGCGCGCGCGCAACGTTTCGATAAAGGGGCCGTAGCCGTTTGTTTTGCCGTATTGCAGCGACTGCACGGGCTTTTTATCGAGCACGTCGGCGGCGATCGAAGCGAGCTCGTGATGCGGGAACATAGAGGAATCGGGGTTCCCGCAGGCAAACGAAATGATCTCGGGGTCCACGCCGTAGGCGAACATATCCTTGAGCGGACGGGGATCGATATTTTTGATGCGTTCGGAATAGGTCAGTTCCATTCTTTTCTCAAAGCCTTTCATTCCTTGCATTTATAACTTTACTATTTTACCATAAGAATCAAATTGTGTCAACTTTTTGCGCGCTGTTTCTACGCTTTTTTCAAACATTTTTCAAAGCTTCGTCGATTATTGCCGATCAGCCGTTTTGCCGCGCGAAACGGATACGCAGTACACGGCAGCGGTCGAACATATAAGAAAACAAAGGTCTGTCGAACGCGTCGGAGGTGTGCGCTGCCACATAGGGTTGGCCGTCGAGCACGTCCACGACGAGGAGGTTGTGATAGAACCCCGTGTCGTCCCCGAGCTGGATCACGTCGCCCGTCTCAGCGGCGGCTAAGGGGGTCACGCTCCCGAACGGGCCTACGCCTTTGTTTTCGGTCATAAAGCGGTAAAAGAACTCCACGCCCGTCCATGCGGCGGCGCGGTCGTTGAGATCCCGGTAATACCAGCCGACGTCTCGCGTGTAATTCATCGGCGCGCCGGACGCGAAAACACATTGGGATATGAAATTCGTACAGTCGCCGCCGAGGCCGTCGAAATCGGCGTAGACGGGATTACATGAGAACGCCCATTTCTTTGCGTATTCCACGGCCTTCGAGGCGTCCAGTTCGATCGTTTGCAGCATAGGACCACTCCGTAAAGCGTTTTACTCCAGTATATTCCGTTATTGATTTCACGCTCCATCCGGTTTATAATAGAGAAAAACCAAGAGAGGAGGATCGGGATGGGCAGTTTCGGCGACCGCGTGATGCGGATCTTTTTCCCGAACCGCTGCGTCGTGTGCGACCGTGTGATCAAACCCGGCCCGCTCACGTGCGAAACGTGCAGTCCGAAGATCCTCTCTTATCCCCCGGGGCGCAAAGCGGTATGCGAGATCTGCGGCTTCAAAGAGAAGGACTGCACCTGCGGCAAATGGCGGTATTACGAAAAATCGGTGTTTCCCGTTTATCTTGAGGGCGACATGCGCAATTCGATCAACGCATTCAAGTTCCGCGGCAGGCTCGACAAGACAAAACCGCTTTCGGAGCTCATGTTCCGCGCGCTGACCGAACGGGATATGCTTCAAAACGTGGACTGCGTCACTTTCGTGCCGATGGGTGAAAAGCAGCAGAAGAAACGCGGTTACAATCAGGCGAAAGAGCTCGCCGCCGCCCTTTCGGCCCGCGCCGGGATCCCGCTTGAGGAATTGATGTATAAGTGTCAGGATACGCCCTCGCAGCACGACCAGAACGCCGTGCGCAGGCAGGGTAATCTGCTCGGCGTATATGAACCGATCGAAGAGAAGATCCCGCTGATCGAAAACAGGCGCATCCTGCTGGTCGACGACATCATCACCACGGGCGCCACGCTCAACGAGGCGGCGAAGACGCTGCTTATCTTCGGGGCGAAAACCGTGTCGGTCGTCGCCGCCGCTGGCAGAAGACGCGTGCACCCGAAAAGGAAAGAAAAATGAGAAACGCATCTGATCTCAACAGGTGCGTTTTTCGTTTTTTCTATATGTATTTTTATTGATACACATAAGAAAATAATTGACTAAATACCGCTGTTATGATAGAATTGTAATGTTTTTGATTCCGGCTAAGAGGTGACGGTATGACTGACGTTTATATGAATCCCCTGTGCGTTCGCTATGCGAGCGAAGAGATGAAACGCATCTTCAGCGACAACAACAAGTTCTCGACCTGGCGCAAGCTCTGGGTCGCGCTCGCGAAGGCTGAAAAGGCGCTCGGCATCGGCATCACGGACGAGCAGATCGCCGAGATGGAAGCGCACATTTACGACATTGATTATGACAAGGCGCGCGAATACGAGTTTATCCGCCGGCACGACGTGATGGCGCACGTGCTCACGTTCGGCGACGCCTGCCCGAACGCGAAGCCCATCATCCACCTCGGCGCGACGTCCTGCTACGTGGGCGACAACACCGATATCATCGTGATGCGCCAGGGTCTGAGGCGCGTCAAGCGGCTGCTTGTCAACACGCTCGAGGCGCTCGCGGCCTTCGCCGAAAAATGGAAGGATACCCCTACCCTCGCCTATACGCATTTCCAGGCCGCGCAGCCCACGACCGTGGGCAAGCGCGCGACGCTCTGGATGCAGGACCTCGTGATGGATATCGAGGCCGTCGATTTTCAGCTCAATTCATTGAAGCTGCTCGGCTGCAAGGGCACGACCGGCACGGGCGCGAGCTTTCTGGAGCTGTTCGAGGGCGACCACGAGAAGGTGAAGACACTTGAGAAGCTGATCGCGCAGGAGATGGATTTCGACGCGTGCGTCGCGGTTTCGGGCCAGACCTATACCCGCAAGGTCGACTACAACGTCGTTTCCGTGCTCAGCGGCATTGCGCAGAGCGCAGCGAAATTCTCGAACGATATCAGGCTTTTATCTCATCTCAAGGAATTCGACGAGCCCTTCGAAGCAGGGCAGATCGGTTCCTCAGCAATGGCGTATAAGCGCAATCCCATGCGCAGCGAGCGCATCGCGTCGCTCGCGAGATACGTAATGGCGGACGTCATCAACCCCGCTTTCACGGCCGCCACGCAGTGGTTCGAGCGTACGCTCGACGATTCGGCAAACAAGCGCATCAGCATCCCCGAGGCGTTCCTCGCCGTGGACGCCATATTGTCGCTCTATATCAACGTGATCTCGAACGGCACGGTGTATCCGAAGATGGCCGAACGCCATCTCAAAGAGGAGCTCCCCTTCATCGCCACCGAGAACATTCTGATGGACTGCGTCAAGCGCGGCGCCGACAGGCAGGAGCTGCACGAGGCGATCAGACAGTACAGCGTGGACGTGGCGAAGCGCGTGAAGCAGAACGGCGAGGACAACGACCTGCTCGAGCTGATGATGAGCGACGAGCGTTTTATGCTCACGGAAGAAGCGCTCGGCCGCATTCTCGACGTGCGGCAGTTCGTGGGCAGGGCGCCCGAGCAGACAACGGAATTCTTAGACGAAGTCGTGCGTCCCGTGCTACGCGACAACGCCGACCTGCTCGGCGTGGACGTAAAAATCACAGTATAAAAAAAATATATAGCGAGGTGTGGACCGTGTTAACAGCGATCGTAGGCATCAACTGGGGCGACGAGGGCAAGGGCCGTATGGTGGACCTGTTCTCGCAGGAATACGACGTCGTTTGCCGCTATCAGGGCGGCAACAACGCCGGACATACCGTGGTAAATGACAAGGG
>JAEEGL016718746.1_pt1 | contig 11069 bp, 3 predicted proteins | sample 9134231 | NCBI WGS metagenome assembly JAEEGL01 (sample SAMN16246548, study PRJNA631951) | gut metagenome | biome: gut microbiome; feature: rumen; material: fiber-attached | host: Bos | place: Iran: Karaj | collected 2018-10
TTATTTATTGATTTTGTATTATCTTTTAAATTATTTCCTAAAAATATTGTATCTCCTTTTAATTTTGATATTTGTTTTAATATATCATTTTCTTCTAATTTAAATATCATTTCATTTATTATTTGTTTTGTTTGTATTTCACTTGATTCTTTATGTAATTTTGAAAAACGTTTTGTATTATTTTCTATTATTTGATTTAATATATTTTGTAAGTAATTTATTCTTTCTATTATTTGATTACTTATTTCATTTGAATTTTTATTCATTAAATTCATATTATTTATTGATTGGGCACTAAATTGATTTAATATATTATTTGTTTGATTTATTCTATCATTTATTTCATTTAATTCAACATATCTTATTAATCTTTCATTAACAATATTAACATCAAATTCAATTTTAAAATCTTGTAATTTTTTCTCACATTGTTCATATAATTTTTTATAATCATTTAAATTTTTATTAAATGAATCTTCAACTTGATATTGTCTTTTTAAAACTTGTTCTAAATCTTCAATTAAAGACATAAATCTTTCATCATTTAATTTTCTATCATTTTCAAATTGATTTTTAACTTCATTAGATAAAGAAATTAATTGTTGAATTAAAAAATTAATATTAGTACTCATTTTATTTGACATATCAACCATTTGTCTATTTAACATTTTATGTGAATTTCCAATATTAATTTCAGAAAATTGTTTAATTTCCATAATTTTATTAATTAATCTTGTTTCAATGTCATTATAATTTTTTTTTATTTCTTCTTGAATTTTCGAAATTACTTTTTCATTACTTATAATTCTTTCATCTAAAGAATTATTTACTTTAATTTGATTTTCTAAATTTTTTTTTACTTGATCTGCTAATTTTTGAACAGCAATATGTAAACTTTTATCATTTAATCTTTGATTTATTTTCTCAATTTGAATATCAATATATTTAGTTAAATTTTGAATTTTTTCTGAATTTTCATTACTAACTTCCATAATATTATTTTTTAAAAGAATTGTATTTTCATATAAACTTCTTTTTATTTCATTAATATCATTTTCATATTTACCAAAAAATTTTTGATATTCATTTCTATTTGCAATATCGCCTTTAAAACGTTCTGTTATTTCTAATTGTACTGTTTGTGATATTGAAGAATTTAATTTTTCTAATAACATTTTATACATTTCTAAATCTTTTTTTCTTTGATTAACTTTCCATTGTTCTTGTTTATCAAATAAATTTTCAAATAAATTAATTTTTAATTTTATATTATTCATTTCATTCATATCAATTAATTGATTATTATCATTTTTTTCTATTATATTATTTCCATTCATTAAATTTGATTTTGTTTTATTTTCTAAATCTTGAATTTTTATATTAAATTTTATTTCATTTTGACCAATTCTATTTAATAATATTTCATTTGTTTGTTCTAAATTTAATATTTTTGTTTCTAATTGAGTAAGTTTTGATTCATATAATAAAGGACTTAAATTTCTACCATTTCCATTAATATTAATTTGAGGAGTTGATGGAATTTGAATTGGATTTTCTGTATTTTCAGATATATTAAAAGTTAAATCTTGTCTTGTTGAATTTATTCTTGGTAGTTTTGACATAATTAAAATTAAATTAATTAAATTTGTTTTTTTTTTTTATTAATTATTATTTTTTTTGAAAAGAGTTTTTTTTTTAAATAAAAAAAGAAAAATTAACTATTTCAACAAAATTTTGTAAAAAAAAAAGAAAAAAATGATAAAAAATACATTTTATCATCATGAAAATTATGATTTATCCCATTTAAATAAATTAAATAATTCAAATCATAAACATGGATTAAAGGGATCTAAAAATTTAGGAAATACATGTTATATTAATAGTGCAATCGCATGTTTAAGTAATTCATTAGAATTAACAAATTATTTTTTAACAAAAAAATATAAAAATGAAGTAAATGCAAATAATAAACATGGATTAAAAGGAAAATTAGTAAATGAATGGTATAAATTACTTTATAATTATTGGGAAGAAAATAATGGCGAATTTAAACTTGATAATTTTAGAAAAATAATGGGTGAAATTGATAATAGATTCATTGAAAATGAACAACAAGATTCATTTGAATTTTTATCAATTTTAATTGATAAAATACATGAAGAATTAAATTGTAAAGATAATAAAATGTATATTGAAATAAGTGAACAAAACTATGATGAATCTAATATTGAATGTGCCCTTCGTTTTTGGACAATGTATTTAAACAGAAATGATTCAATTATTACTGATTTATTTACAGGTCAATTTAAATCAATTACAAAATGTCCTGTTTGTGATTCTACTACTATAACTTATGATACTTTTAATACTTTAACTTTACCAATTCCAGATTATAATTTTATAAAAAATAATCATTTAAATATTAATTATAGAGATACTTTTATTTATTATATTCCTAAATTTGGACTTGGAGATACTATTAAAATTTCTTTTTGTTTACCTATTAATGCAAAATTAAGTGATGTTTCTAATTATTTAAATAAAATTGATGATTTTAATTGTAAATATAAAGTTAAGTCACTTGATTTTATGAATGTTAGTGATAAATTATGTAAAGGAATTTTAAATAGAGATATGTATTATTTTAATAATAATATTGATTATTTATTTTGTTGTGAAAATGATAATTCTTATTGTGATATTATTATTCCTTTATATATTGATTATTCATGTTCAAAAACAAAAAGTCGAATTATTTCTATGTATCCTAGATTTTTATATGTACATAAAAATATGAAATATATGAATTTTTTAAAAAAAATTTATTATTCTCTTAGAAAATATATTAAAAATCCTTTTGACAAAGATAAAGATGAAATCTTTCAAGATACTTTTAAATCATATCAAAAAGATCCAGAATCAAATAAGACTTTATTATTTGAATTATTAGATGATGAATTTAGAAATATTTTTGAAAAACCTGTTTCAAATTCAAATTATTTTTTAAAAAATTTACCTTTTAATCTTTATATTAAAAATAAAAAAAATAAAATTAGACTATTGCCAAGAGATTATCATAATTCATTATTTGAAACTTTAATTAAGAATGATAATAATGATATAAATAAAATAATTAAATTATTAAGTGATGAAAAGAGAGAAAATAAATATACTATAAATTTATGTTTAGTTGATACAGAATTTACAAAAGAAGGAATAAAATTAAATAATGATATAAGAATAAATAGTAAAGATTATGGGAATAATAATTATGAATATTCAAATGAAATAAATTTAAATGATTGTTTTAATTATTTTATGAAAGAAGAAACTTTAGATGAAGGAAATGAATGGTATTGTAAATTTTGTCAAAAGTCACAATTAGCAAAAAAAAAAATAGAATTATTCTATTTACCAAAATTATTAATAATTTGTTTAAAAAGATTTTCTACTCAAGGAAGAAATTTAATTAAAAATTCAGAATATGTAAATTTTCCAATTAATGATATGGATTTAGAAAAAATTGTTTCTGGACCTGAAAAAAAAATTTCTAAATATGATTTATATGCAGTTTGTAGACATTATGGAAATTGTTATTCGGGACATTATACTGCTTTATGTAAAAATTTTGATAAATGGTATAAATTTGATGATTTGAAAGTTACTGAAATTAATGTTAATAATATTGTTTCAAATGAAGCTTATGTACTTTTTTATAGAAGACAATTTAATTAAAATTTGTTCCTTTTTTTTTTGATTAATGAAAATTAATATTAATTTATATATTTTTAATGATAAAAATTATATTATTTATTAATATTAATATAAAGTTTATGATTTAAACTTTTAATTTTTGATTTATTAATTAAAGATATAAATTTTTTATTTTATTTTTTTTTTATTGTGAAGAAAATTTTTCAAAATTAAATGAAATTTTATATTAACTATTAAATTAACTATAATTGATAATAAATTTTATTATAATAAAAAAGTATATAATTAATAAAATAATATAAAATAATATATATAATTTTTGTAATTAAAAAATGATACAATTTTTTGCATTATTTGCAATTAAATTTTTAAAATTATTAATAGTATTATTTTGTCTTTCATTCATAATAGATGATGATATTTGATTACTTTTATTAATATTATTTGAATGATATTTCATTTTTTTAATTTCTCTTGTTAAATTTATTTTATCATTATTTAATATAGCATTTTCTTTTTTTAAAATTTGCATTCTTTCATCATTAACTTTTCTTTCATTTTCAATTTCTTTTTTTAATTTATTAACTTTATCAATATAACCATCATGATGATTTTTTTCAAGAAAAAAACTAATTAATTCATTACTAATATTTAAATTACAAATAGAATCATTAATAGTATAATATTTTCTTTTAATAAATCTTTTACTAAAAACATTATTATTATTATTTTGATTATTACTTAATTTTTTAATTCTTTCATTTAATTCAATAGTAAAACCTTTTTTAAAAGAAGGACTATGTTTAATTATATCATGATCTCTTGCAAGTGTACACATAATTTTAAAATCTACAAATTCATATCTAATACTTTCCATAATATTATCAATTATTTTTGGTTCTTTATTTAAACAATACATATATAATGCACTTATTATATTATTTTCATTATCAACTCTTAAATTATTATTATATAATATTGAAGTTATATCATTACTATATAAATCTAAATAACTTAAATTTTCATTTTCTTTTTTTTCTTGTTTTAATATTATACTTTCTTTTAAATCACATTTTCCTTTTTTTCCTAAAAATAAAGGTTGAAAATTATCACTTAAATATTGTAAACATGCACTATGTAAAGGAAATTCTTTTATATAAATTATGAAATTTAATATATTTTTTTTTCCTAATTGTTTTAAATTAAAAAATTTTTTATATCCTATAATTTGATATTGATTATTTACAAAACTAAAAAATATTATTCCATTTTTTTCAAATGAAATATCTCTTATTGAAAAATCAAATAATACACTTGTAAAATTTAAATTATAACCCATATTATAATTAATATTTATATTATTATTTATTCCTATTTCTACTAAAAAAAATGATACATCTCCAGATTGTTCTATATCAATTTTTAAACACCAATTTCTATTTTTTGTATTAAATTTTTCACTAAAAATTGTTATTTTTTCTGTATTTTTATTTTCAATTTGAAATGAAAATTCAAAATTTGGTTTTTTATTTTTTTTAATATCAATATTAGGATTACTATTTATACAAGGTGATAATGAAGAAAAAGTTTTTTCTTCATTTTTTTCTTTTTCAATATTATTATTTTTCTCATTTAAATTATTATTATTATTATTAATATTATTATTATCTGGACCAAAAGATAATAATTTATTATAATTTGATAATCCAAAAGAATAATTTTCTTTATTTGAACTTTCAAAAATAGAATTAGGTAAATAAAAAGGAGAAGTATTAATATTATTTTGACTTAAATTATCATTAAAATTTCCATTTAAATCAACTTCTCCTTTTGAAATTGTTTCTTCATTAATTAAATAAGTATAAAATGGATTATTTGAATTATGTTCATTAAAAATATTTTCAATATTAATATTTTGAACATCAAAATTTCTACACATTTTAAATTTTTCACTTACTTTATTAACTAATTCAAAAATATCTTTTGCATAACCTTTATCAATTAATAATTTTAATAATAAAGATAAATGAATTTCTTCAACTAAATAATTTACACTATGTTCAATACATTTAATTAATAATTCAATATCCATTGTTAAAAATTGAGAAATATTTGATTTTATTAAAGATGAAGAATTTTTACTTATACAATTTATACTAAAATTTGAAAGTAAAGTCCAACAATCTTTTGTTTCTTTTGATATTGATTTTTTATAAGTATCTTTTAAAAAAATTAAAGCAGATTCTTTTGTCATATTTGGAATTATATATTTAACAATTAATATTTTTTGAAGAGAAAACATTTTTAAATTTTCTGCCATTAATAATATTTCTCTCATATCATCAATTGTTATATTATTATGAAATTTTCCACAATAAATCCATTTAAATATTTCTTTAAATATTTTTATATTATATGATTCTGGAAGAACAATTTTTAATATTTCATTTGAAAAATTTGTATTATTTTTTTCATTTATTTTTATCATATTTTTAAATATTGGTGATGCTGAAATTAATACAACTTTATGAGAATAAATTTCTTCTCCTCTAATACATAAAATTATATCACAGAAATTTCTACTATAATATAATTCTTCATATGATTTATTATAATTAAAAGGAATTTTTGATTCTTCTTCTGTTAAATATTTTTTTGTTATATATTGTAATATTTTATCATTGAAAGATTCTGTCACAAAATTTAATGATTTTAATTTTTCTTGATTATTTATATTTTCTTTAAAAATAAAATTTTCTATTAAATATTGATTTTTTAGTATTTTACTATTATTTAAATTATTATTTTCTAAATTTGAATTTAATAATTGTTTTATAAATTGTATTTTTGGTTTACTTTGATTTAAATTATCTTTATTTGAAATATTATTTTTATCAATTGATATCTTTTTAGATAAATTAAAATTAGATTTTGAAAAACTTAAAAAATTATCATTTGTTAATTTAAATATTTTTCCATTTGTATCTTCAATATTTATTACAAGATTTCCATTAATAAATTTATTTATATCTTCTTTACTTGATTGAAAATTTTCAATTTCTTTTAATAATAATCTAAAAAATTCTATTTTAGTTTGAGGAATAATTGAATAAGTTTGAATATTACCAGAACTTATTTGTGATAAATTTATAATAATTTTTTCATTATGTTTAAATGATAGTTTTAATTGTTCATTTGGAAAATGTTGACCTACTCCAGTTATATTTAATAAATTTTTAAATTTTAATTCTAAAGGAATTATTTGCCATGATATTACATTATTTGGTATTTGATAAGTTTTAAAATATTCTAAATAATTTTTTGAATTTCTATTCAAATAACTCATTTGATTAAATATATTATTATTATAATTTTGAATATTTATTGGATTATTATTATTATTTTGATTTATTAAATATGAATTTCCATTATAACTTAGGTTATTATTATTATTATTTTGAAAATAATTTTGATTTGATTGTTGAAATACATTATTATTATTTATTAAATTTGGATTAAAATTTGAATTATTCATTGTATTATTTAAAGGCATATTATTTGAATTATTATTCTGTTTTGATATAACATAATTTATCATATTATTATTTTGATTCATATTATTATTATTTTGATTAATATAATTATTATTATTTTGATTTATATTATTATTATTATTTTGATTTATAATATTATTATTTTGATTGATATAATTATTATTATTTTGATTTATATTATTATTATTTTGATTTATAATATTATTATTATTTGGTATACAATTATTATTTCCACAAAAACTAAAATCATTATTATTTATATTAAATGGAGATACTTTATTATTATCAATTTTAATATTATTAATATTTCCATTTAATTCTTCAGCTTTTTGTAATTTTGATCCAATAATATTTTGAATATTACTATTATTATTATTTAAACTTCCTAAAAAATCATTATTATTATTATTATTTTTAGGAATAGGAGAACCAATAAAATTTTTATTAGAGAAAAAAATAGATTTATTTAAATTATTTTTTTCTTCAGGAATAGTTGACATAATATTAAAATTTCCTAATTTATTATTTAAATTATTATTATTTCTTGAAGGAGTCAAAACAACATTTTGATTATTAATATTATTATTAATATTATTATTATTTAAAATATTTTGATTATTATTTTTTCCTTGATTTAATCTTTGAACTAAACTTATAACATTATTATTATTTTTATTATGAGTTAAATTACTAATATTAACATCAATTCCAAATTCTTTTTTTAAAAAATCTTTAATAGTTAATTGATTAAATTCATTAATTCCTTCTTTAAAATTAATAATTTGACATACTCCTAATTCTAAAGTATTCCATTGAACAGTTGCAGCTCTTGCATTCGGGTCTAAATAAGGTATATTTTCATTTATTTGATTTAATAAACAATAACACATAATTTTTCTAATAATTAAATCTTTAAAATTAACATTTGGTAAAAAAATTCCATATTTCATTTTTTCTGTATTTAAAATTAAATTTCTTGGTCCAATGTCATATGAAATTTTATCATTTTTTTTTATTTTAGCTGCTGCGATATAACAATTATTTAATAAAATTGAACCTATAATTACATAACCATCTTTTAATGTATATGAATTTTCAACTGAAATTATTTTTTGACTTAAAATAATTACTATTAAAATTGAACCATTATTTTCATCGTATTTTATATTTAAACCAATATGAGTAAAACAATTATTTTTTGACATTAATGGCATATTTGAATTTATACAATTTTCATCTATTAATGCATAAAAACTTTCTAATAAGTTTTTTTTACTATTTATATTTGTTTTTGGTTTTGAATTTTTAAAATTTAATATTATTTTTTGTTTTGAAACAAAATTTTCTTTTATTAAATATGATTCAATATTATTTTCATTTATTTCAGTAAAATTATTGAGTTCAATTAAAATATTTTGAATTGCAATTTGTGCACTTGAATCAGGATATAATTTTGGTATTTGAAACATCTCTCTTGAGCAATTAATTTTTTTATATAATTCATTTATTATATAATTATCCAATTGAGTTCCTGATAAATTATTAATGAGATTAGGATTATTTGACATTTAAATTTTTAAATTTAAAAAAAAGAATTTTAAATAAAAATCAATTATTTGAAAATTATTTCATAAAAAAAAAATAAACTAAATATAAATTAAAATATATAAAATATATAAAATCACAAAATTATAAAAATTTAATAATTAAAAAAATAAGTAACTGTAGAAAAAAAAAATGGATAAAATATCAACATTTGAAGAAATATTAAATAATTTAGTATACAAAGCAAGAGAAAATAATAATCCAGTCCCAGATGCATTAATTGCTTTTTTATTAAATATTCAATATGATAAAGAAAAAAAAGATTTTTATTTTAAAGACAATGAAAAATTATCAAAAGAAAAAGCCGAAGAAGTAATAAAAAAAGTACAAGATATATTAAATGCACAAGGCGATGGAATTGCAGAAACATTAAAATTACAAATAACATATGAATTAAGTCACATTCAAGAAGAAGATAAAATAGAAAAAATAAAAATGTATTTTGATACAGAATTAAATAATATTTTAAGAGAAATTACATCAACTCCTTCATCAAAAAAAGATACTGAAACTTTTCAAATACATAAAAAAATATTTAATTATTTACTTATTAAAACAAAACAAAATACTTTAAATTCTTTAAATGAAATAAATGATGATAATCCAAAAACAAAAAATAATTTAGGCATTAATGCAGAAAGGGAAATTTATTCTTATTTAGATAATATTTTTCCTAAAAGTGGTTTATCGCCTTTTTTGACTTTATCAATTCAAGATAAAATTTCTCAATTAAATGAATTATCAAATACAGTTATGGGAATAAGATTATTTAAATGTGAATTAGGACAAGGCGGAATTGGTTTAATGAATATTGAAGATATAAAAAAAAAATTAAAACATGATTTATTATATGAAGTTAAAGATTTTTATACTCAAATTAATACAGTTTGTGATAAATATAGTTTAATTTATGATAATTTAGATTTTGATAGTATTGTTCATGAAAAAGAATTAAATGTTCTTGATAAAATAAGAAAATATATTGTTTATTATAGACAAATATTAACATATTTATCAATGTTAATTGATGATTTACATAATTCAATTCAAATGAAAGATTCTTTAATTTTAAGTTATGAAAATGAGAAAAATTCAATAATGGATATTATAGGAGAACAAATGATAATTAGTAAAGATCAAGCATATCCAAGATTTCAAAATTTAGCAAAAATGTATACAAAATTCCAAGAAGAAGTTTTTATATTAGATATAAGAGATAATGTCTTTAGAAAATTAAAAGAATTTATAGAGAAAAATACAATAAAAACTGAATACGATCCTAATGAATGGGAAGAATGTTTTGAATTATATACAGATAAATTAGACATATATGAAAAACAAGAAGAACCAATTTTTTCATTTGAAAGTGGTGCATATTCAAATAATGTAACATTACTTAAAAAAGACTCAACTGCAGATTATTTAAATATAAAATTAGAATATCAAGGTTTTTGTATAACAACATTACTAAATAAAAAAGGTTTATTATTAAGTGGTAGACCAACAGTCGTTGCTAAATATAATGATAAATATATGGTATTTTGTACTCATCAATGTTTACAAGAATTTATTGATGATCCTAAAAAATATATTGATGGTGTTTTAGATTATGTTAAAGAAAATCCTTATTTGATTAATTTATTAAATATGACTGAAGAATTTCCTAATGGTAATCTTGCTAATATGTTTAGAGATAAAGAAAGTGTTGCTTATAAATATAAATCTAGTAAAATTTTAATTGATATGGGCATTCAAACTGATGTTCATCCTTATATTGAAAATGATCCTAATTATGTTTGGAATGAATGGGATTTGAAAAAAAAAGCTATTCAACTTGCAGATATTATGAAAAAAAAAACTGTTTCTTCTCAAACTTTCTTAAGTCACTTTAGAAGAGAAAATGAAACTCAAGTTTATCCTCCTAAAGATAGTGAAGTTAATACTACTGTTAATACTGGGACTAATTTGTCTATTCCTAAATCTTATGCTGTTGGGTTTAGAGTAAGTAATAATAAATATTAGATATATCAAATTATAATACAAATATAAAAATTATATTTAATTTTTTTTTATTTTTTTATAATTTAAAAAAAATAAAATTAAATTTTTTAAAAATTATTAAAAGGGGGATGGGGATTTGGGGATTGGGGATTGGGGATTGGGGATTGGGCCCAATCCCCAATCCCCAATCCCCAA
>JAEEGL016986263.1_pt1 | contig 11069 bp, 21 predicted proteins | sample 9134231 | NCBI WGS metagenome assembly JAEEGL01 (sample SAMN16246548, study PRJNA631951) | gut metagenome | biome: gut microbiome; feature: rumen; material: fiber-attached | host: Bos | place: Iran: Karaj | collected 2018-10
CATGTCGCCTGTAGAAATATGTGCGACATTATACTTCTTTTCAATCAATTCAGACATTGTGCCCTTGCCTGCTCCGGCCGGGCCCATAATGAGCATGTTAAGTGTCATAATTACCTCTTCATGAATCCCTTATATTCTTTCTGAGTCAACTGATCTTCAAGATCCTTAACGGTTTCGAGTGCTACACCAACTACGATGATGATACTTGTACCACCCATTGTGATGGTGCTTGGGATGTTCGTGAACATTGACAGCAAGTGTGGTAATGCTGCAATGAAGCACAGGAACAGTGCGCCAAGTAATGTGATTCGGTTAAGAACCATTGAAATATATGTCTGTGTTTCCTTACCAGGTCTGATACCCGGAATGTATGTTCCTGACTTGTTCAGATTCTCCGTGATCTTAGCAGGATCTACCTGTAAGTTCGTGTAGAAGAATGTGAAGAAGAAAATCAATACTACGTAAATCAGCAACCCGCCGATTTTTGTGAAATCTGAAATGTAATCAAAGATATTGATCAGCTTGGTTGTGAAATCTGTTGTCTTATACCAGCTTGCATTGCTTATCAGAGCCATGATCGTCTTTGGAGCAACCATGATCGTTGAAGCAAAGATAACCGGAATAACGGATGCTGAGTTGATCTTCAACGGTAGATAATTCAAATTAGCGCTGTTTCTCTTTGTCGTAGAACTTGTGTACTGAATCGGAATCTTTCTTGTTGCCTGGGTCTCATAGATGACCAGAACAATGATAGCGATGTACATCAGAACGAGCAATACGAACTTCAATACTCCAGTGAATGCTTCGCCTTCAGCAGCTGCGTTAACCAGTGTAACATATGATGAATAGAACTGATATGGCAGGTTTGCGACGATACCGGCAAAGATGATCATTGAGATACCGTTGCCGATGCCGTGTGCTGCAATTCTGTCACCGATCCAGACCAGGAAGAATGATCCAGCGGTCAGGATGGTTGCCGTATACAGATAAGCTGTAACGGTGTTGTTTTCCAGAATGCCATATGCCTTGTCAAATGTCATTGTCAGAGTGTAGGCCTGGGCAAATGCCAGTACTACGGCCAGATAACGGGTAATCTTATCCATTTTCTGACGGCCCTTCTGACCGTCCTTGGCTAATTCTGCCAGAGGTGGAATGACATCCATTGCCAGTAATTCGATTACGATGCTGGCTGTGATGTATGGTCCGACACCCATTGAGAATACTGAGAATGTCTGCCAACTTCCTGCACCGAGCATGTTCATCATGGCGATCAGGTCATTATCAGATAAGCCTGTCACCAGCTTGGAGGTATCGATGTTAGGAACAGTGATTGCTGCTCCTAATCTGAATACCAGTAACATGCCCAAAGTGAACAGTATTTTTCTACGTATATCCTTATTTTCGAAAAAAGAGATAAACGTTTTGAGCATGTTAAATTACCTCAGCTTTTCCGCCTGCTTTTTCAATTAATTCAACTGCAGACTGTGAGAACTTGTGAGCCTTGACATTGAGCTTCTTTGTCAGTTCACCTTCACCTAAGACCTTTAAGCCATCCTTTAAGTTCTTAACAAGGCCTAATTCCTTTAAGATCATAGGATTAACTTCTGCACCATCTTCGAAGTTGTTTAACTGTGATAAATTGATAATTGAATATTCCTTGCGGGTAAAGTTTGTGAATCCGCGCTTTGGCAGACGTCTTGCTAATGGAGTCTGGCCACCTTCGAATCCGAGCTTGCCCATTCCGCCGCTTCTGGCTTTCTGGCCCTTATTACCCTTACCGGAAGTCTTGCCGTTTCCGCTACCATGGCCACGGCCAAGTCTGAATCCATCCTTACGTGCACCATCAACTGGTTTTAATTCATGTAACTTCATACTGACCTCCTATTAGTAACGAATTTCCTGAGGCTTCTTACCTCTTAATGCAGCAACGTTTTCGATCGTTGTCATGTTCTTCAGGCCATCGCATGTAGCTCTGACAACGTTGATTGCTGTTCTTGAACCCAGACACTTTGAAATAACGTCTGTAACACCGGCTAATTCCAATACCGCACGTACCGGGCCACCGGCGATAACGCCAGTACCTGTAGCTGCTGGACGTAAGACAACTTCACCTGCACCGTATCTTCCAACGATTTCATGTGGAATTGTTGATCCGACCATGCTTACTCTGAACAGGTTATGCTGAGCATTCTCAGTAGCCTTTCTGATTGCATCTGGAACTTCCTTAGCCTTACCGGTACCGAAACCGATGCGGCCCTTCTTATCGCCAACTACTACTAAGGCTGCGAAACGCATTCTACGTCCGCCCTTTACTACCTTGGTAATACGGTTGATCTTTACAACACGTTCTTCAAATTCCTTTTCCTGAGGAGCGCGGTCATTTCTTCTGCTTGGACGACGGTTGTTGTCTCTGTTGAAACGACGATTGCCTCTGGCGTTTTCCTGTTCTGGAGCCTTTTCTGTAGCTTCTGCTTCTACAACAGGTGTTTCTACTGCTTCATTAACTGTATTTGTAGCCATTGCATCTCCTCCTAGAATTCTAATCCAGCTTCTCTTGCTGCATCAGCAAGTGCCTTTACTCTGCCATGATAGATGTAACCACCACGGTCAAATACTACTGCCTTAATGTTCTTTTCCAGAGCACGCTTTGCAAGCTCTGTGCCTACAGCCTTTGCAGCCTCAACGTTTCCGCCATTTTCAAGCTTTAACTGCATGCTGCTGGCTGAAACTAATGTAACACCCTTAACGTCATCAATGATCTGAGCCTGGATGTTTGCATTGGAACGGAAGACATTTAAACGTGGGCATTCAGCAGTTCCTGAAATTTTCTGACGAACACGTACATGACGACGGATTCTGTCTGCGTTTCTAGATCTAGTCTTATACATAATCTCTGTCTCCTTTCCCTATTAAGCTGCCTTCTTACCTTCCTTACGCAGGATATGTTCGCCCTTGTAAGCAATACCCTTGCCCTTGTAAGGTTCTGGCTTTCTGACTGCTCTGATGTTTGCGGCTAATTCGCCGACTCTCTGCTTGTCGATGCCTGAAACAACGATCTGGTCCTGCTTCGGACATTCGATTGTCAGGCCTTCCTCAGCTTTAATTACAACTGGGTGTGAATAACCGATCGTCAGTGTCAGAGTGTTGTTGGCAACAGCTGCTCTGTAACCGACACCAGTGACCTGTAATTCTTTCTTGAATCCATCTGATACACCAACTACCATGTTGTGTAACAGGGCTCTGGTTGTACCATGTAACTGCTTTGTATGCTTTTCGTCGTTTGGACGCTTGACAGTGATGATACCTGCATTCTGTTCAATTTCCATTAATGAACTGAACTGACGAGTTAAAGTTCCCTTAGGTCCCTTAACAGTCACCTCATTGCCTTCTGATACAGTAACTTCTACACCAGCAGGAATGGTAATCGCTTTATTTCCGATACGTGACATTTACTTACCTCTTTCTAATTACCTAATTACCAGATGTAAGCAACAACTTCACCACCGATGTGCTGCTGCTTGGCTTCCTTATCAGTGATCATACCCTTTGAGGTAGAAATGATAGCGATGCCTAAGCCATTCAGTACTCTTGGCAGTTCATCAGCCTTTGCATAAACTCTTAAACCAGGTTTAGAGATACGCTTTAAGCCGGTGATAACCTTTTCGTTGTTCTTGCCGTACTTTAAGGTAATAATAATGTTTTTCTTTAAATCACCATCAACTACAAAGTCAGTGATGAAACCTTCTTCTTTCAAAATCCTTGCGATTTCGAGCTTTTCTTTGTTAGAAGGAACAACAACGCTGTCATGCTTTGCCTGGATAGCGTTTCTGATACGTGTGAGCATATCAGCAATTGGATCTGTAACCATCATAATTCTTATTCCTCCTTTTACCAGCTGGCCTTTCTGACACCTGGAATCTGACCCTGATAAGCCAGTTCACGGAAGCAGATACGGCACAGTTTGTACTTTCTCAGTACTGAGTGAGGTCTTCCACAACGCTCACAACGAGTGTATTCTCTTACGGAATACTTGGCAGGCTTGTTGGCCTTGTTAATCATTGCTTTCTTTGCCATTGTTAACCTCCTACTTTGTGAAAGGCATACCTAATTCTTCTAATAATGTATATGCCTCTTCGTTTGTGTTTGCAGTTGTTACGATGACAATGTCCATGCCTCTGACAATTGCAACCTTATCGTAATTGATTTCAGGGAAGATCAACTGTTCCTTAATGCCTAAGGTGTAGTTTCCTCTGCCATCAAATGCGGTTCTTGAGACGCCTCTGAAGTCTCTTACTCTTGGTAAGCTGATCGTTACCAGCTTATCAAAGAAGTCGTACATTCTTTCGCCTCTTAAGGTAACCTTACAGCCAATCTGCATGCCTTCTCTTAACTTGAAGTTAGCAATTGACTTCTTAGCCTTTGTAATAACCGGCTTCTGACCTGTTATAGCGGTTAATTCTTCTACAGCTTCTTCCAAAGCCTTAGGATTGCCGATTGCATCGCCAACGCCCATGTTTACAACAATTTTAACCAACTTAGGAGCCTGCATTACTGACTTGTAGTTGTACTTCTTCATCAATTTATTAACGATTTCGTCGTTATATCTTTGATTTAAACGGTTCATCCTGCTCCTCCTTATTTCTTCTTCTTGTCGGCCTTAACCTTGTTGCCGGTCTTCTTATTGATTCTGACCTTTGTCTTGCCTTCCATTACGTAGCCAACACGGCCGGCCTTCTTGGCCTTTGTGTCGTACAGCATAACGTTGCTTGCATCGATAGGTGCTTCCTGTGACATGATGCCACCATCAGGATTGATCTGAGTAGGTCTGACAGCCTTCTTGCGAATGTTGACGCCTTCTACGACAACCTGATTCTTGTCCGGGTATGTAGCTAAGACATCACCTGTAACGCCTTTGTCCTTGCCTGCAATGACCTGAACCTTATCGCCTTTTTTAATCTTCATGTGACGTCCTCCTATAATACCTCAGATGCCAGAGAAGCGATCTTTGTGTATTCCTTTTCACGAACTTCTCTTGCAACTGGTCCAAAAATACGTGTTCCAACAGGTGACTTGTCATCCTTGATGATAACTGCTGCGTTGTCATCAAACTTGATGTATGTGCCGTTTTCTCTTCTTACTGGGTAAGATGTTCTGACGATGACACACTTGACAACATCACTCTTCTTAACTGTTCCGTTAGGAGTAGCAGACTTTACTGTAGCGACAACGATGTCACCAACTGATGCGCTCTTTCTTCTGCTTCCGCCTAAGCAACGGATAACTAATAATTCCTTAGCTCCTGTGTTATCGGCAACTTTTAACCTTGTTTCATTATGAATCATTCAAGTGTACCTCCTATAACACAACTGCCTTCTCAACAATCTTGACTAAGCGGAAACGCTTTGTTGCTGATAAAGGTCTTGTCTCCATGATCTGAACTGTATCACCCATTGCGGCTTCATTGTTCTCATCATGAGCTACGAATTTCTTTGAATACTTTACACGCTTGCCATAGGCTGCATGTCTTCTGCTTGTAGCGATTTCGACAACGATTGTCTTATCCATCTTGTCAGAGACAACTACGCCCTGGAATACTTTACGATGTGTTCTTTCCATATCCTAGACCCTCCTACGCTCTTTCGCTAGCACGTTCTGTAAGAACGGTCTTGATACGAGCAATTGTCTTACGAATTTCTTTCATTCTGGCAGGATTTTCCAATACGCCAGTAGCCTGTTGGAAACGCAGGTTGAATAGTTCTTCCTTAAGTTCGTCGATCTTCTTTGTCAGATCAGCGTTGCTTAATTCGCGGATTTCCTTCATCTTTTCCATGACTATTTACCTTCCTTTCCTCTTACAACGAAACGTGTCTTGATAGGAAGCTTGTTAGCAGCCAGACGTAATGCCTCACGGGCAACGCTCTCGTCTACTTCAGCAACTTCAAACAGAACACGGCCGGCCTGTACGACTGCAACCCAGCTGTCTGGTGCACCCTTACCACTACCCATACGTACTTCTAATGGCTTCTTTGTCTTAGCCATGTGTGGGAAAATCTTGATCCAGACTTTACCGCCACGCTTCATGTTACGAGTCATGGCAACACGGGCAGCCTCGATCTGGTTATTTGTTATGTATGCGCCTTCTTCTGCAACTAAGCCGAATTCACCGAATGTAACTTCTCTTCCGGCCTTGCTGCGTCCTTCATAGCTGACGCGGTGAGGTCTTCTGTACTTTGTTCTCTTAGGCACTAACATTTTCAGTTACCTCCTTCTTCTCTGCAGGAGCTTCGTTTCTGTCATTAGCTCTTGCATCTCTCTGTGGACGACGGTTGTTATTGTTACGTCTGCGGTCATTTCTCTGACCAGAGAACTTTGGAGCCTCAGGATCCTTAACCATCTGTCCTCTTAATACTTCGCCACGGCAGATCCATACCTTGACACCTAAGCGTCCATAAGTTGTAGCTGCTTCAGACAGTGCATAGTCGATGTCAGCTCTTAATGTATGCAGAGGTGTAACGCCTTCTGAATAGCCTTCGCTTCTGGCGATGTCGGCGCCGCCTAATCTGCCAGATACCATGGTCTTGATTCCCTTTGCGCCTGAACGCATTGTCTTCTGAATGGCTCTCTTCTGAGCTGTTCTGAATGATGCTCTCTGTTCAAGCTGTTCTGCGATGCTCTTTGAAACGAGGTGTGCATCCAGATCTGGGTTGGCAACTTCAACAACCTTGATGTTGATCTGCTTGCCGCTTGTTAACTTAACTAAGTCCTTTTTCAGTTTTTCAACAGTTTCGCCGTTTGTACCGATGATGGCACCTGGACGAGCTGTCTTGATGATCAGTTCAACCCTGTTCTTCTGTCTTTCGATTTCAACATGGCTGACTGCAGCATCCTTTAATGCAGAGAAGAGATACTTACGAATCTTGATGTCTTCCTGTAATAATGTGCCGTATTCCTTTTCAGCATACCATCTGGATTCCCAGTCACGGATAACGCCTACGCGTAAGCCTATTGGTGATACTTTCTGACCCATAATTTCTCCCTCCTATTCCTTTTCGTCAACAACCACTGTGATGTGGCTCTGACGCTTTAAGATCTGGCTTGCAGATCCCTTTGCTCTTGGCATCCAGCGCTTCAGAGTTCTGGCCTCGTCAGCATAGCATGCCTTGACATATAATTTTGTATCGTCAAGGTTGTGATTGTGTGTAGCGTTGGCTACTGCAGAATTCAGAACCTTTAAGATGACTGGTGATGCAGCACGTGGCGTGAACTTTAAGATTGCCTGTGCTTCCTTGATGTCCTTGCCTCTGATAAGATCCAATACTAATCTGGCCTTGCGAGGTGTTACGCGGACGCTCTTTGCAGTTGACTTAACTTCCATCTCGAATAATCCTCCTAAGCCTTCTTATCTTCGGCATGTCCACCGAATTTTCTTGTTGGAACAAATTCACCTAACTTGTGACCAACCATATCTTCTGTAACGTATACCGGAACATGTTCCTTGCCGTTGTGAACAGCGAATGTATGTTCGAGGAATGACGGGAAGATTGTTGAACGACGTGACCAGGTCTTGATGACTTCTTTTTTGCCGCTCTTATTCATAGCTTCAACTTTTTTCATCAGGCTTTCATCGACGAAAGGTCCCTTTTTAATACTACGACTCATTTTTCTTCCTCCTTTTCCTACTTGCCGTTACGACGACGTACGATTAATGCAGTAGATGCTTTTTTCTTCTTACGGGTCTTAACGCCCATAGCCTTCTTGCCCCATGGTGTCATTGGAGACTTGCGTCCGATAGGAGCTCTACCTTCTCCACCTCCATGAGGGTGATCTACTGGGTTCATGGCTGAACCTCTGACTGTTGGTCTTTCGCCCATCCAGCGGGTTCTGCCGGCCTTACCGATATTTACCAGTGAGTGGTCGCCATTGCCTACAACACCGATGGTTGCGCGGCAATTGCCTAAGAACTTTCTTACTTCACCACTTGACAGTCTGACGATGACATACTTGCCTTCAGAACCTAAGATCTGAGCGCTGCAACCAGCACTTCTGGCAACCTGTCCGCCCTTGCCTGGCTTTAATTCAACGTTGTGAATGAATGTACCATCAGGCATGTTGTTCAGCTGGCAGCAGTTACCGACCTTAATGTCTGTAGCTTCGCCTGAGATGACCTCTGTTCCGACCGTTAACTGATCAGGGCAGATGATGTATCTCTTTTCACCGTCAACATAATTCAACAGAGCGATGTTTGCGCTTCTGTTTGGATCATATTCAACTGATGCTACCTTTGCAGGGATGTTGTCCTTGTTACGCTTGAAATCGATGATACGATATGCCTGCTTATGTCCGCCTCCCTGATGACGGGTTGTGATACGTCCGTTATTGTTACGGCCGCCGTTTGACTTTAACGGAGCTAATAATGAACGTTCTGGTTTTGTTTTGGTGATTTCACTGAAATCTAATGACGTCATGCCTCTGCGACCGTTTGTCGTTGGCTTATACTTTTTAATCGCCATTGTATTTTTCCTCCTTACACAATTTATCCGGAAATAGTGTGCTTCTTCCGATAGTTTCTTTTAATTAACCTTCACTGTAGAGGTTAATTGTGCTTCCTTCAGCTAACTTGACGATAGCCTTGCGGATGCCGCCAACTTCACCAACGTAACGGCCTAAGCGTTTTGACTTTCTTGGTGTGTTGACAATGTTAACTTTCTCAACCTTGACGTTGAAGATCTCTTCAACTGCGAGCTTGACTGCTGTCTTGTTAGCGTCCTTAGCTACTTCAAAGGTGACCTTGTTATCGTCTTCCTGATTCTTCATTGATTTCTCAGTTACGATTGGACGTAAGATAATATCACGTGCTGCCATTATTTTAACGCCTCCTCAATTTTGCCAACTGCTGCTTCAGTAGCTACCATGGTGTAGGCATTTGCCATATCCAGACAGCTTAAGCCATCGCTTGTTGCGAATGCAGCGTTTGGAAGGTTACGCATGCTTAACCATGCATTTTCCCAGTCTTCGTTAACGTCGAAGACGAATAATACCTTTCTGTCAACCTTCAGATCATTCATGACCTTGACGAAGTCCTTGGTCTTGACTGCATCTAACTGGATCTTGTCAACAACTAACAGTGCGTTGTCGTTAACCATCTGTGACAGATAAGAACGTAATGCAAGTCTGCGGATCTTGCGGTTCAGACGATATCCGTACTTTCTAGGTGTAGGTCCGAATACTGTGCCGCCGCCTCTCCACTGTGGAGCTCTGGTAGAACCCTGTCTGGCTCTGCCTGTGCCCTTCTGACGCCATGGCTTCTTGCCGCCGCCGGAAACTTCTGAACGTCCCTTTGTATCGGCTGTGCCCTGACGTAATGATGCCTGCTGCATAACAACTGCATCAAACATTGCCTGCTGATTTGGCTCAATGCCGAATACAGCTTCATCTAATGTTAAGTCTCTTAATTCCTTACCAGTCTGGTCAAGAACCTTAACTGTTAACTTCTTAGTTGCCATACATTAAGCCTCCTCTTTTTTGCTGTAGTCGATCAGATCAACAGGATCAACATGCTTAACAGGTTTAACTGTTGTCTTGACGATTACCAATCCCTTACGTGGTCCTGGAACGTTGCCCTTGATTAAGAGGCAATTGTTTTCCATGTCAACCTTTACGATTTCGAGATTCTGATTTGTTGTTGTGTAATTACCTTCATGACCGGCCATTAATCTGCCCTTGTTGATGTAACCGTTGTTACGTCCGATGGTAGCTAATGAACCAACTGCTCTACGTGTTCTTGAAACACCGTGAGTCCTTGGCTGTAATGCCTGATTGTTACGGTATACAGCACCCATGAAGCCCTTACCACGTGAAGTACCCTGTACGTCGACCATGTCGCCGGCTGCGAACAGATCAGCACATACTGTTGCGCCTACTTCGAGGTCAGCCATCTCGTCGCTCTTAACTTCGCGGTAGAATCTCTTTGGAGCTGTGTTAGCCTTCTTGGCATGGCCAATGTTAGCCTTTGTAGCTCTGGATTCCTTCAGGTCTTCCATACCTAACTGTAATGATACATAACCATCATTTTCCAATGTCTTCTTCTGACATACAACGTTAGGTGTAACTTCAACTACGGTCACTGGGATGAGTGTACCATCATTTGTGAAGACTTGAGTCATACCAAGTTTACGTCCCATAATTCCTTTCATGATGTTCACCTCCAATGTCCTATAACTTGATTTCGATCTCGACACCGCTTGGCAGTTCCAGTCTGCTTAATGCATCGATGGTTTCTGCTGTTGGTCCGATGATCTCAACAAGTCTCTTATGAGTTCTGATTTCGAACTGTTCACGAGCATCCTTATACTTATGAGTAGCTCTTAAAACTGTGACTACCTGTTTCTCAGTTGGTAGTGGTACTGGTCCTACGACTTTCTTAGCGCCATGATTCGTTGCTGTTTCAACAATCTTCTGACTTGCTGAATCAATTGAACGATGTTCATATGCTTTCAGACGAATACGGACAGTATTCTTTGCTTTTGCCATGGATATTTCCTCCTTTTTGCTTTGTCTATTCCATGATAGATTCCGCTCGATGCGAATTCCCCGACTACACACCATGACAACGAATATCAGTGTGCCGGCAACCTCGCATGTCCACACGGTCGCCCGATTATAATAGCACAAAAAAAGGCTTTAAATCAAGCCTTTTTTAACTATTTTTACTATATGTTTTTTAGTAGCTTTCTTCCTGCTGAGCGGCCTTGAAGAACTCATTTAATGATATGATTCCGTCCTTGCCAACCTGGATCAGTTCAGGGATGTCGATCTCGGAAATGTCGTTTACGCTCATTCTCTTTCCCAGCAGTTCAAGCAGAATTGAGAAGTTCATTCCGGTGATGACCTGCATGCGGTCATTCAGTACCAGCGCGCTTCTGTTGCATGGTGTTCCGCCTAACAGGTCACACATGGCAATGACACCCTGTCCGTCATCGATCTCCTCAACTGCGGCTCTGATCTTCTCATCAAATTCCTCAGGGTTGTCACTTGCCATCAGGCACAGTGCCTTGATCTGAGGGATGTCA
>JAEEGL012320242.1_pt1 | contig 11068 bp, 11 predicted proteins | sample 9134231 | NCBI WGS metagenome assembly JAEEGL01 (sample SAMN16246548, study PRJNA631951) | gut metagenome | biome: gut microbiome; feature: rumen; material: fiber-attached | host: Bos | place: Iran: Karaj | collected 2018-10
ATCTTCACATTGGACAATTGTCTCTAAGTCGATCATGATTCCCCTGTATTATAGATCGTCTTCAGGAAAAGCCTTTTCCTTTAAAGTATCATCTTCCGGTCCGCCGTTCTTATCCTTGGATAATCTGTGGACCACTTCAGGAACCATATCCATGATCTTGGTGATGGTATCCTGGTTCTTGACGGAAAGAAGTCTGGTCGATCCGTCCTTTATTACTATCACGGCATTAGGTGAAACCTTACCGCCCATTCCGCCGCCGGATGAATTCTTATTGTAATTCCTGCTCTCATGTCCGCTACCGGCGGCAAGTCCGAATGAAACATCCACAAGAGGAATAAGTGTGGTGTCACCGACCACTATCGGATTTCCCACAACGGTCTTGGATGAAAGTATGGTATCCATGCCCGCAAGCAGGGAATCTACTACTTCTTTTCTGTCATTATCGGCCATAACGGTACCTTTCTTATATCAGGCAGCTTCCTTGGAAGTGCTTTCTTCATTGTTTCTTGCTTCCTGCTCTGCTTTTTCCCTGTGATGCTTAACCGACTTATAGATCTTCCTGCAGTTCTTGTTAAGCACGATACAGACCAGATTATGCAAGATACAGATCAGGTTAAAATGTCCCTTTGCCTCGACATAGCCTTCAAATACTTCATTGTCAAAATCAGGGACAACACGGGATTTCTTATCGAATCTGTTTCTGAACAGGCAATACAGCCCGTAAACTTTGCCGGTCAGGTCGGGTGATGAGAATCCATAGACCAGATCGCATCTGATCTTTCTCGGAAGGATAAGCTTAACTATCTTCTTAAGCCTCTTTTTGACCACCCTCAGAGCATAAGCCGCTTCGTTCGAATGAAGGACATTCCTGTAATACCTTATCTCGGAACGAACCTTTACTATTTTATCATAAAATGCCCTGTATTTGCATTTTATCTTCTCTATTAGACCCGAAATCCTGTCAAAAAAGCCCTCAGGCTCATCTTCATCTTCGGTGCCGGAATCATCCAAGCCTACATCTCCCGCACTTTCGGTTCCATCCGCATCATCCTGCGACTCTTCAATATCTTCTGAAGTCTCTTCATCATCCCCGAAAAGGTCATTGTGAAGTTCATCATCGGATACTTCCGATTCGATCTGTGCAGGTTCATCGGACTGTTCGCCGGAGTCCGCATCGTTTTCCGAAGTTATCTCGAAATCTTCTTCATCCGGAAGCTCTTCATCCAGAAAAGAATCGAATTCCTCGTCAGAAATCTCTTCACCCTCGGATTCTTCCGGAAATTCCATGGAAAAGAGCTTAAACCACAGAACTTTGACGCTGACAGATACCTTCTTTTGCTCATAGACGGCAAGAGCCCTTACTATACGGAAAAAGTAAGTCAGCTTAAATACGGCATTCAGCTCACCTTCAGGCTCTTTTGAAGCCTTGATCCTGTATTTTACCGGCATTACCAGGACCAATATGACCAGTACAAGAATAAGCCCCAGCAGACACAGGAGCACGATTCCGATCACAGATAAGATTTTGAGGATCACAGCGAGCATATAAATTCTTTAAGATCAGTCTTTCCCGTCTTTTCGAGGCAGTCCCTGATAATGGTCTGAACCAGTTCCACAGCGCTGTCCTTGCCGTCCGCAAGTCCGATGCAAACGGGGGACTTTCCTTCCCAGACTTTGGATTTCAGCTGAAAGGAAGTGACAATATCTATACAATCATCCTTATTTTCGGACTTGAGAAGCAGGCAGGCATTACCTTTTCCCTGCTCCGCCTTCTTTTTCAGCTTTTCGGTCTTCTTTTCACTTAGTCCGTCCGAAAGATAAAGATTATCGCAATATATTATTTTAATATCTTTTCGGAATATTTTATCCAATATCCGGTCTATTAATTTCATAGGAATATATTACCACAGTTGAATTGACAGCAGATTCATAAATTATTAAAATTCGTATTGAAAAATATTCTTATTGAGGGATCCCATGAAAACTATTTCTAGAATGGAATTACGCGAAGGCATGGAGCTTGGCGAACCTGTAGAATCCGGCGGCAAGGTTGTTTATAATGCCGGAACCAAGATAACACAGGCCGTAATAGACAGACTCGAGCATTATGACATAATGGCTGTCACCATTATGGAGGATGTCGATTATGCTACCACTCATAATGAGCGTATCCAGTTCGATGAGGCTTTCAAAAACTTCAGGTCACAGTACAACGACTGCCTGACCAGATATAAGGGTATCATGCTCTCATATCTCGGAACCAAATTCTCGATCCCCAACCAGAATCTGATCGATATCTTCGATGCCTGCTATTCGACCGTAAAATCCGAAAAGCAGCTTCTTGATTTCATTTACAATATGATGCCCAACGAGGATGAGCTGACCTATACTCAGTCCTTCAACGCCGCTCTTCTCTGCGGAGCATTCGCAAACTGGCTCACTCTTCCTGAGGATAAAAAAAGAACCCTCATTCTCTGCGGATTCTATTACGATATCGGAAAATGGAAGATCCCGAACGAAATACTCTGGAAGCCCGGAAAGCTCAGCGATCAGGAATATGAAATGGTCAAGCAGCACACCCTTCTCGGATTCCAGCTGGTCAAGAACGACACCGCACTTCTCGATGACATCAAAAAGTGCATCCTCATGCATCATGAGAAAATGGACGGAACCGGTTATCCCGTGGGACTGTCAGGTGAAAAGATAAATGAATACGCAAGATACCTTGCCATAGTGGATACCTACATTGCAATGGCATCGCCCAGAACCTTCAGGCCCGCATTCACTCCTCTCCAGATCATCGGAGCACTCGAAAAGGATCTCGTAAAATACGACACCTCGATCCTTATGCCTCTTATCGAAAGGATCTCGGAGGCCCAGATAGGAACCATTGTTCAGCTTAATGACGGTACCGAATGGGAAGTAATGCTGATCAACAAGAACAGTTATTCGAGACCCATGCTCAGAAATGCAGGGAATATGATCATCAACCTTGCGGAAAGAAAAGATCTCGATATAGTTAAGATAATCTGATCAGTTCACACCGAAATATGCATTGAATATACGTTTAGCCAAGGGGACAGCGTACTCTACGCCTGTCCCCGCTTTTTCTATTATGATGGTCACACAGATCTCGGGATCTTCGGCAGGTGCAAATGCGGTAAACCATGCGTGTGACTCATTGATATCTTCGGCAAATTCCGCCGTTCCGGTCTTACCTGCTACGGTATAAGCATCATTGATAAGAACCTTTGCGGTTCCGTCGGTTACAACGGCTCTCATAAGCTCATTTAAGAATTCCGATTCCTCTTCCGTCATAACTCTTCCGACACTCTCGGGCTCATAGCTTCTTATTACCTTGCCGTTTTCATCTGTAATCGAATCGATCATATAGGGACGCATCATCACACCGCCGTTTGCGATGGCCTGAGTGATCATGTTCAGATGCAAGGGAGTCATGATGGTTTTGCCCTGACCTATCGAAGTCTGCATTATATCATAATCGGTAGATCCGGTTCCGATATATGCCCTGCTGTTATTGGAAAGAAGATCTGTAGGCAAAGACGAATTGAAATAAAGGTCTTCCATTGTCTGTGACCAGTCATCCCTGTCGAGCGAAAGTCCGACATTAACAAACGAAGAATTACAGGATCTTGCAAAGGAACCCTTAAGATCAAGTTCTCCGTGAACGCTTCCGTAGATACAGCTTACCCTGTAATTGTCATGTTCGATATGACCGTTACAGATATAGTTATATTCCTCCCAATCATCGGGATGCTCCCTGTAATACTCGAGAGCGGTAATGATCTTAAATGTGGATCCGGGAGGATAAAGTCCCTGGGTTGCACGGTTAAGAAGCTGTGAACCTCCGGGAGTAGTTGTGATGGTCTCCCAGTCTTCGCTTATCGTTCCCGGATTGAAATCGGGATGAGAAAGCATGACAAGTATCCTTCCGGTCTTAACCTCGGTAACGATAACCGCTCCGTTATAAAGACCCAGATAGTCATCGGCAACCTTCTGAAGATCTACGCTTAGAGTGCTGTTTACGTTATATCCGGGATTTTTGATATTTTCGAGATCGTTGTTGACCCTTTCAGAAAGGCTCGCACCCGTATGCATCAGATAATAATTCGCATCATTTTCTATACCCATACGGCCGTTGACGGAATAACCCACGGCATGTGCGAACATTGAACCGTAAGGATAATATCTGAACTCATTTCCGTTCTCATCGGTCCTGGTCTCGGCAAGAACCTCACCTTCTGCCGAATAGATAGTTCCGCGGGTGACAGTCCCGTTCTGGATCTCTTCCCTGTTATTGTAGCTGTTGTTATACAGTTCGATCGTTGAAGTGGATACAAATACGGAAAGATAAACGATCATGAAGAAAAAGAGACCGCAGAAAATAAACATGGTCACATTGATCAGCACCATGGACTTATATCTGGGTGAACTTTCCTTATACTTTCTTATCGGATGAAAGTTCTGCAGTTTTTCTTTCAGCTCTTTCTTCATAATTTCTGGATTTGATAACTATTCCCTGTACTATGAAAAACATTATATAAGTCGTCATCACCGAGCTTCCGCCCGAACTGATGAAAGGAAGCGTCACACCGGTAAGGGGAATGAATTTGGTTCCGCCGCCTACGGTAAGGAATACCTGGAAGATATACATTACTCCGATTCCGTAAACGACTGTCTGATAAAACTTATCAGCGATCGATGCGGAAAGGATCATCATCCTGCAAAAACAACAAAGACATATCACAAGAAGACATATCGCAAACAATAATCCGAACTCCTCACATACCGCAGAAAATACCAGGTCCTGATCTATGAAAGGAATATCGGAAGGTCTTCCCTGCATAAGTCCGTAACCGAACCATCCGCCCGAGCTTATCGCAAAGAGTGACTGGGTTATCTGGTAAGCCTGATCGTCTATATATGTCCAGGGATCGAGGAATGCGACAACTCTTACCTTTACATGATCAAAGAGCTTATAGGCGACAATGCTGGCAGCGGCCCCTCCGAACAGACCGCTCAGAAGATAAAGATAATTGTGGGTGGACATCACAACTATCATTACATACGTGACAAAGAATATCAGTGCACTTCCGAGGTCCTTGGAAAGAACAAGTATCAGTACATAGATACCCGAAATGACAGCCGATATAAGGATCCATTTGAATGAATTGTATTTGTACAAAAGTGCCGCCAGGAAAAACAGGAATATGATCTTGACGAATTCGGAAGGCTGGAAAGTAAAGCCTTTGATGGTATATGTGATGAAAGCTCCGTGAGTTCTTCTTCCGGTAAGCAGAACGAGAGAAAGAACGATGATTCCCGAAGCGGCATAGAGCCAGAGAAGCTTTCTGAAAAACCTGAGTCTGTCGATTAGAAAAGGAATCGCGAGACATATCGCAAATGAAACAAGAGTGATGATATATTGTCTGAATGCCTTCGCAAAGGAAAGCCTGGAAACGATGCATAATCCCATTCCCGAAAGCAGGCACATATTGTTCAGAAGGATCCTGTCCGATTTATCGTAGATGATCGAAACGATCGTGATCATAAAGAACAGAAAGAGCGTTATAAAGGCAAACAGATACAGATACTCTTCCCTTCCGGATACAAATGTCATATCAAGGAAACACAGGAAAAGAAGGAGCAGCATAAGTCCGCTCTGAATGGAAGTAAATACGGATACCAGCTTTTTCTTTTGCGAGAAATTACAGACAACGGCAAGCGTCGTATACAAAAGCATAAGTATGGTAATCACATACTTCGATAATTCTATTACATAAAACTTCAAAGTGATCTGCACTGTAAAATCCTTACATAACGGGTCTGTCGGCCCATCCGGATGTATGCGCTCCTTCCGGGATATTGCCGGAAACGAAAGTCTCAATCAGCTTGCCGCATTCATCCTTGTCTTCGGTAGTAAACTCGATCCTCTTACAGACATCATTTCCGTCCTTAAGGATCAGCGGAACCGAATTATATATAACATTCAAACAATGATAGCAATCTGCATAAACAGGGAATGAAATTCCCTTTCTGTCTATTATAGTCTCAAATCCCTCATTTTTGATACAAGATTTGAGAGTTTTTCTGACGCAGTTGGCAGAGATCATAAGCGGAGACCTGCCGTAGATCACTCTTTCGCAGTAAAGATCGGATTTTTTCCTGAGATCCCTGCATTCCGCATTCGATAATTCAAGAGGAAGCGTTGCACCGGAGCACAGGTCCTTCAAAGGCTTCTCACAATATGAATTCCAGGTATATAATCCAAAATCCGTGATAACGGGAATATCAGCTTCTTCACCATAGTAAGCCAGATCTTCGAGATTCCTGACAAGCAGACCTCCTATAAGCCCGTTTTTGATATACTTTCCGATAAAGGAAATATCGTCTTTTTTTCTGCGTATGAATGAACATGCGCAATATACGCAGATACCGGTCTTTTCTTTGATTTCTTCGATCAAACGGACCTTTTTGTCATCCGCAAAGAAGCTTTCCTCAAAATAGAGCCTTGAGACCGTATATTTATCAAGAATACCGGTTTTATCCGAAACTGCATCAAGCTGCTCTTCTGTTCTTACAAGGAAAGATAATCCCTTATCAAGCATACCCCTGTGAGGATCGGGAACGGGTATGCCGGAGCAGCTTATAACAAAATCATTTTGAACAGGTGATAGTTTAAGCTGTTCCTTCAGTTCGGAAAGGACATTTCTTCTGAGCTCATTAATTCCCCTGAGCGAATAGAAAATACCATCGTCAATACCGATATCGATCAGATCATCTGATGTGACAAAGGGAGTATTTCCGAGTTTCTTTAAAGACTTCTTTATATCTTCTGCAGATATAGCTGCTTTCTGAGCCTGTTGAACCACATCGCCCGTAACTGCAGCCGAATCGGTCCTTCCGTCCGGCATTTCTGCATATACACTCAGACATGCACTGCTACCTATACGGAAATCTGCGATAAAATTAACCCTGATCTTAGGAGCGTATGCATTATAAGCATCATCCGTGTAATTATCCGAAGAATCATCCGACTTATCGGATCCGTTATAACCGTGACTTGTGATCGTCACCATATCCTTTGAATTATGCCTGTCATAATATCCGTGGGAAAGATCGCCCCTGACATAAAGACCCGACAATTTCTTAAGGTCTTCCTTTTCCACATGATATTCATTGCCCGACATATAAAGGTCAAGATACTTCCTGTAAACGGAAATGACACCGCTCACATATTCGGCGGGTTTCATCCTGCCCTCGACTTTGAGAGAACAAACTCCTGCATCAAGAATCTCCGGAAGAATTTCCAGAGTGCACATATCCTTAAGGCTCAGGGGATAGGTTTCCGTATCGTTGGACGAACCTGCAATACGGTAGCTGAGCCTGCAGGGCTGAGCACATCTTCCGCGGTTTCCGCTCCTTCCTCCGAGCACGGATGAAAAGAGGCACTGGCCCGAATAGCTGTAGCACATTGCACCGTGTATAAAGCATTCTATCTCAAGGCCCGTTCTGTCATATATATCCCTGATCTCATCAAAGGAAAGCTCCCTTGCGGGAACGATCCTTGAAAATCCTCTCGACATCAAAAGCTCCGCGGCATCAGGTCCGGTAACGGACATCTGCGTACTTGCATGAAGAGGTATCTGAGGATATTTTTCGTTGAAAAAGGAAGCCACACCGAGATCCTGGATAATAAGACCGTCGGACATGGAAGGAATTCCCGATGCAGCAAATACCTCAAGCTCCGGGAATTCTTTTTCCTTTACGAGAGTGTTTACGGTAAGATAAACCTTCTTGCCGTAGAGGTGAGCAAAATCAATGCATTCGGTTATATCATCTATGCCGAAATTTCCTGCATAAGCACGTGCACCGAACTTTTCATATGCCATATAAACGGCATCTGCACCCGCTCTGATCCCGGCATAAAAAGACTCCTTGCTGCCTGCAGGCGCAAGGAGCTCATATTCTTTATTCTTTTTCAGATTATTCTGATATGTCATTTCTTATAGGGAAAAGGAATGGGCTTATCCTTATCACCGGGAATGGACCTGAGGCCTACTCCGGGCATGGGCTTTGCGCTGCTTTCGGCATTTGCCGGAGCGGACTTGTCTGCCGCCTTGGGAGCTTCTGCCTTAGGTGCTTCAGCATTGGGTTCGGGCTTGCTTTCGGCTTTGGGAGCTTCGGTTTTAACCTCGGGTTTTACTTCGGGTTTGGGAGCTTCCTTGGGAGCCTCGGTCTTTGCGGGCTCAGGCTTGCTTTCAGTTTTGGGTGCTTCAGCCTTGGGTTCGGATTTGGGTTCAGGCTTAGGCTCGGGCTTTGCTTCAGCCTTCTCTTCTGCCTTTGATTCAGCCTTTGCGGGGCGGTCATCGTCCTTATCGGAATTCTTGGATGACTTATCCTTGGTGCGGAGCTTTGCATCGAGCTGGATGAGCTTCTTGGAGCTTTCTGCCATCTTGTCCTGAAGGGTCCTTACCTGATCGTCAGCCTTATCAAGTCTGCTCTGAATGGTGATGATATCGTGCTTGAGATTATAGATCTCGGTGTCCTTATCCTTGATAAGCTGCTCATTTTCATTGAGCTTTTCGCTTATCTTCATATAGTCATCGGCGATATTGAGAGCTACAAGGAGCATCTGAGTCTCTTTGTTCTGAGATCTGAAGGATACGGCATTTCTGCACTCATCCATCTTCTTATTGATGTAATTGGCAACCTTCTGGGTATATTCCGCAGTTTCGTATCCGGTAAGTGTAAGTACCTTTCCTGCGATTATAACCTGTGTTTCGTTAATGTCAGCCATAAAACCCTCCGCTCAGATAGTTAACACATTAACTATGCTCTAACGACAAGTATATACTATACGGGCATATCTTTTCAAATATCAGGTGAGCCACATATCAAGGTGATCCCTTGCAAGATCCGTAACAACCCTTCCCTTGGGAGTACGCATTATAAATCCGTTTTTGAGAAGGTAGGGCTCATAAACATCTTCTATCGTTCCGGCATCCTCCCCGGTAGCCGCTGCGAGTGTATCGAGACCCACGGGACCGCCGTCGAACTTCTTGATGATGGTTTCAAGGATCTTCCTGTCGGTATTGTCGAGTCCGACCTTATCTATGGACATAAGATCCATAGCTTCTATCGCTATATCCTTGGTTATGATACCGTCATATCTGACAAGAGCATAATCTCTTACACGCTTCAGCATTCTGTTGGCGATACGTGGAGTTCCGCGGCTTCTCTTTGCAAGCTCAAGCGCAGCATCATGCTTTATCTCAACAGACAGCTTGCCGGACGAGAACATAAGAACCTCTGCAAGCTCTTCGGGTGTGTAGAATTCCATGTGGAACTGCTCACCGAATCTGTCCCTTAAAGGAGCTGTGAGCATATCCGCCCTTGTGGTCGCACCGATAAGTGTAAAATGAGGCAAAGGCAGTCTAACGCTTCTTGCGGATGACGAAGAATCCTTGCCGATCATAACATCTATCGCAAAATCCTCCATCGCCGGATACAGAACCTCTTCTACCTGACGGTTAAGTCTGTGAATCTCATCGATAAAGAGCATATCCCTTTCCTGAAGGGAGTTGAGGATCGCAGCCATTTCAGAAGGCTTTTCGATAGCGGGACCGGATGTGATCCTTATATGGGTTCCCATCTCGTTGGATATGATACCCGCAAGTGTTGTCTTACCCAGTCCCGGAGGGCCGTAAAGAAGGATATGGTCAAGTGCCTCTCCTCTTGCCTTGGCAGCCTCTATCTGGATGATAAGCCTTTCCTTGATGGCTTCCTGTCCGATGTATTCCTTGAGCCTTGTCGGGCGCAGGGAATGCTCTACGGGCTTGTCTTCATTTGTGATATTGGTTTCGATACTTCTGGGCATACAGATTATTTTCCGTAAAGAGTCTTAAGTGCAAGGGACAAAAGTGAACCGGAATCGAGTGATTCGTGTCCGTCCACAGCCATAATGGCTTTCGTACTTTCCGTCTCCGAATATCCAAGCGAAACAAGTGCGGCAAGTGCATCGGCTTCTTCCCTTCCCAGATCCGCCTTGATAACAGGCTTGGGGCCCGATGCATACTTAGAAGCCAGGCTTTCATCGGAAAGATCGACCTTGCCCTTAAGTTCGATTATGATCTTACCCGCGGTCTTGGCCGAGATTCCCTTTGCCTTGGAAAGAGCCTTTATATCGTCGCTTATGACCGCATATCTTACGGAATCGGCATCCATTACCGAAAGGAGTGACAGCGCACTCTTCGGTCCGACACCGGATACGGAGATAAGCTTTTTGAACATATCAAGCTCGTCACGGTCCGAAAAACCGTAAAGCTGGAATGTATCCTCGGCAACCTGGGTATAGGTATAAAGTTTTACATGATCTCCGACCGATCCGATCTCCATTGAGCATCTTGAAGTGATGTTCACATTGATACCGAGACCGCCGATATCGACTACGCACATATCGGGTTCGAGCAGGTCGAGAATTCCTTCAACAAATGCAAACACTTGGATTATTTACCCTCGTTGATGAAGTTAACAAGTCCGCCGGCTGCGATGAGCTTCTGCATGAACTCAGGGAATGCCTGTCCCTGATAGGATGTACCCTTTGTAATATCGGTGATGATTCCGGTATTGAAATCGATCTCAACCTCATCACCCGCATCGATATTTTTGGAAGCTTCGGAACACTCGATAATGGGAAGTCCGATATTGATCGCATTGCGGTAAAAGATCCTTGCGAAGGTCTCAGCGATAACACAGGAAACCCCCGAAGCCTTGATGGAAATGGGTGCATGCTCTCTTGAAGATCCGCATCCGAAATTCTTTGCAGCTACGATGATATCTCCCTTGCCCACCTTCTTGGTGAATTCCTTATCGATATCCTCCATGCAGTGGGTTGCAAGCTCTGCGGGATCGGAGGAATTAAGGTATCTTGCGGGAATGATCACATCGGTGTCTACATTGTCACCGTATTTAAAAACTCTGCCTTTAGCGTTATCCATTATTTCTCTCCTTTTATTACAGATCTGCAGGGCAAGCAATGAAGCCC
>JAEEGL012644825.1_pt1 | contig 11068 bp, 6 predicted proteins | sample 9134231 | NCBI WGS metagenome assembly JAEEGL01 (sample SAMN16246548, study PRJNA631951) | gut metagenome | biome: gut microbiome; feature: rumen; material: fiber-attached | host: Bos | place: Iran: Karaj | collected 2018-10
TCTAAAACAAAATCATTGACAAAAGTTTTCTTTTTTCAAAGTTTAAATAAAACTATAAAAATATAAATGAAACAGGATTTTCTTTTAATAGATCAAAAATATGAATTATTTGATTTGAAAATATTGAACTTTATAATTGAAGAAAAAATAGGACTTTCTTTGATTTTTACTTTTATTTCACAATATGCATCAAAAGAATGCTCTACATAAGATAAATATATTTTTAATGGATTGATCAAGAGCTTAGAACTATTATGAATTATTTAAATATTCTACATCAAAAGTAAATAAGTGGAAATTATTCTAATTATATTCAAGATAATTATAATAAAAAAATTATATTCTATATATTATACTATCAAAATAATTGTAATAATAATAAAATTAGAAATATATGCTTTTAGATAAATTATAATCACCCAAATAAGAATATTAATAAATAATTATAATAATTATAATTAAGAGAATTATTTACAGATAAATATATAGGTAATTATTATAATAATATCAACTAAAATAATGAAGAGCCTCATAATTATTGCATTTTTTAATTTATTTGAAAAAAAAATTAGTTAAATTGTTTTGATAAAAAAAGAATTGAATAATATCAAAGAAGTCAGCCAAATAGAATTTAAAAATCTTAAAATCAAATAGAATAAAGAAGAAAAAATTAATTAAAAAAAATGAAAGTAAATTAAATATTATAAATTATATGAAAATAACAAATTAACTAAATTAGAAGAAGAAATTTCTAATTTAATTGAAGGATTTTTAAAAATAGAATTTAAAGCAATAAAATAGAATTACTTATGAAAATAATATAAACTTTTTAAAATATTTTTTGAATAATTAAAATTTTCATTAACTTATAATTTTATTTAAACCATATATCATCATCCAATTATCATAATTAGGAATTTTATTTGAATATTCTTTTATTTTTTTTATTTCTTCTATATATTCATTTTTTTGTTCTATATCTTTTTGAGAATATTCAAACTTTATTTCTTTAAATACATAAGATTCTTCAATTTTATTTTTTTCTTCATTTAATTGTTTTTCAAAATTTTCTTTTTGTTCATTTGTAAAATTATCAATTATAATATTTTTATCTTTCCCAATATTATCTCTTATATTTTCTAAATCATGTTTTTTTTCTTGTTTTAAATTTATTTCTTTAATTTTTTCTTCAAATTTTTCATATTTTTTATTTTTTTCATTATATTCATTTTCAATATTTTGAAGATTTAAATCATGTTCATATGTTATTTTTTGTTTTTTTATTTCATATTCTTTTTCCTCTGTTAAAATATTATCTTCTAAATCTTTTCTATTTTTTTCAATCTTGTTTTTTTCATTTTTAATTGAATTTAAGTAATTTTCAGAAGATTCAATAGAATTATTTTGATCATAAAAGATATATATATTATGATTATTTAAATTATTATAAACAGATATGCATTTATCATATAAATTTTGAAAAGCATATTTAACTTTATTTTGAAAGAGATCTCCTAATCTAAACATTTCTTTATGATTTTGTATATTATCTATACAACATTGTGCATTACATTTATCACAACATTCATATTTCAAATTTAAACATGATGAACAAGCACGACATGAATTTCTACTCATTTTATTTAAAAATTCCTTAAATTTTTCATCATAAAATATTTTCAACTTAACTTTTTTTGTAATGATAAATCAGTTTTTATATTATTTTTTTAAAAATAAATATTTGTTTTAAATAATTATTTTATTATTTTTTTTCATGATTCATTAATTCCAATTATTTTTTGTGTTTTATATCCATAAATTTTTCTTTTAAATTATTTTACATAATTAATTGTTTTTCTTTTAAATTAATTATTTAATTTATTTTATTTTTTGTTTCATTATTTTTTTAATATATTCAATTCATTTTCATTTGTATTAGTTTCTATTTTATTTTTTTCATTTTCATATTAATTTATTTTTTATTCAATTCTATAATCATATGAGAATTATGAATTTCTTTCTTTTTATTGAACATTTTGGCATAAATGTAAAACTAATGTTAAATAAATAAAAGAATTAAAGAATATTGATAGATCAATGTTTTTATTTCTAAATTTTTTATGCATTTTCTTAGGATAATATTATATTTCATCAAAAACTTAAAAAAAAGAAAAAAGACAATAAAATCTAGAAATATCAAATAGGATAATATATGACATTTAAATAATTTTAGTATAAGAAAAAATTAAGAGATTAAAAATCTAACATTTTCTCAGATTTAGAATCATTCTAACTAAAATACATAATTTTTTGAAAATATTTTTTTCAACTTTAAATGTTTTTTATTCTTTAATTCCTTAATAAAAAATTAAAAAATATAAAATGAAAAAAATAATATATTATAATAAAAATATGAAAGACTCTAAGAAAAATAATTATAATGGAATGAATAGTCCAAATGGAAAATATCTTTATTTACAATTAAAACAAAATCAAGTTCCAATTAAAAATTTTGGTATATTTTCATCATATAATTCAAATTCAAATTCCTTTCGTCAGGCATCATTAAAAAAATGTTCTAAAGTTTCTCCTGGAAACAGTGTAAATTATAAGTTGAATATTAATGAAGAAATGATAAGTGAACAAAAAGAAATTGAAGATAATGCATTAGAATTTATAAAAAAGAAATTTATGAAAAAAAAAAATTCTAATTTTTTAAACTACACTAATCCAATTAATTATCCTAAAAAAGTATATGCAAGTAAATATGAAATTATAAGAACTCATATTCAAAATTCAAATTCTATTAGTTTACATTCTCAAAATACAAATAATAAGTTGTTTAAAGAAAATACAATTGAAGAATCTGGGAATAAAAATATTATTTCTCCTCGAGAACTTCCTAAAGGAAAAAATAATAAAAATATTAATTTTAAAAATAATAGTAAAAATAGATTAAAAAGTGGAGTCAATGAGAAAAAAGTTTCTATGAAAATTTTTAATAAATTAATGAAAAAAGATAATTTAAATATTACTATAAATAAACAAAATCCATATACAACATTAAATTCAAGGAAAAATTCAAATGAAAAAAGATTGAATAAATTATTAAATCATCAAAAGAAAAATTTTAACAATAATATTAAAGTTTATAATCATAATCATTTATTTCCCATTAAAGAAAAAAAAATATGTTTAAATAATAAAACTTCATATAAACAAATAGATAATCCTTCTGTTAGGAATAATTTAATTAATGTTAATAATTTAACTTCACATCAAAATAATTTAAATTCTAGTAATCCTTTTAATAATGATATTAAGAAAATTTTTAATCAAAAATGTTTTTTCCCTTTGTCAGAAGGAATTTCAAAAAATAATTCAAAACAAAAAAATGGAAATAAAGAAATTGATCCATCAAATTTTAACAAAGAAAAATTTAATTTATTTAATTATAAAAAAAATTATACGAATACAAATTCTCCAAGTCATTATATTAGTATAAATAATAATAAAAATATAAAATATAATCCTTTAATTGATTTTAGTTTAGATAATAATCTTATTCATAATTATTTATTTCCAAAAAATCAAAAATTAAAAGATTATATTTTAAGAAAAAATTTAAATTCAAATATAAATAAAATAATAACTGATATTACAATTCATAAAGAAACAGGAATAAATAAAAAAAAACAAGATAAAAAGTTAAAGCTAAAAAAAGAATTTATTACATTATCAAATTATTCAAAAACTTCTCCAAATGAAAATAATAATAGCAACCCCTCATCAATAAATCAATTGTCTTTAATGAATAAAAAACAAAAATCAAAAGAAAAAGATGATTTAAGAAAAGAAGATGAAAATTCCTTATTGTTTCAAAGCAATAATAATTCTTATAATTCAAATACATCATTATTATCAACAATAAAAGACTCTGATTATTATATGAAAGAAAGTGAATTACTCTCCAAATATATAAAAGAATATTATGAGAAAAATAAAGAATATCCAAAAACTGATTTATCTTTTTATAAATATGGACGAATTATTGGAAAAGGAGCTTTTGGAAAAGTAAATTTAGGATTAAATACTTTAACAGGAAGAGTAGTGGCAATAAAATCATTTAATAAAGACAATATTAAAAATGAAATGGCTAAAAAAAAAATCTTATATGAAACAAATTTAATGAGGAAACTTAATCATCCTTCAATAACAAAAATTTTAGAAACCTTCGAAAGTGAAAAGTATATATTAATCATAATGGAATATATCTCAGGAGGAAATTTACAATCTTTTGTAAGAAAAAGGCGAAAATTAAGTGAAAAAACAGCCAAAATTTTCTACAAACAAATAATTGAAGGAATAAAATATATTCACAGTCAAAATATTGTTCATAGAGATATTAAATTAGAAAATATATTAATTGATTTAAATAATAATATTAAAATATGTGATTTTGGTGTTGGAATAATGATAAATCGTAATACTATATTACATGATCAATGTGGAACTCCTGTTTATATGGCACCAGAAATAATTAAGAATCAAGGTTATATTGGATTTCCTGTTGATGTTTGGTCAAGTGGAATTGCATTATATATTATGTTAAGTGGTAATGTTCCTTTTCATAGAGGTAAACTAAATGATTTACAATATGAAATTTTAAATACTCCTTTATCAAAAATTAATGGCGTAAGTTTTGAAGCTAATAATTTACTTCAAGGAATATTATGTAAAGATCCTAATAAAAGATTAACTCCTGATGATATTTTAAATCATCCTTGGTTAAATTGTTATGATATGGATATTAAATTTAATGGTGTTTTAAATGTTAATAAATATCATTTATTTACTAATGCAGAAATGATTTTATTAAGTAAAACACATATTGATTATAGGAAAGCTCCAAAAGGAGAATTAGCAGAAAATTTTACTTTGAAAAATTTATATACTATTGATAGTAATTTTATGAAAAATGTTGAAAGTAGAAGTATTATCTTAGCACCTTATAATTCAATTTTGAGTGAAAGTGAGGAAGAAAGTCATTCTGAAAATTTAGATTTTGATAATTTAAGTATAAATATTGAGAACAATATTATAAAATTTTGTGGAAAAGTTAAAGAATATAATATTAATTATGAATTAAATAATAATGAAGAAATTGATAATGGAATGTTAATTAATTCTAAAACTGATGTTAATGAAGAAATAAATAATAGTAAAATAAATGATAATCATCAAAGTATTAATTTAAATAATAATAATTCTGTTAATATTAATAGTACCCGAACAAATTCAAGAAAAAAAAATAAAAATAATTCTAATTCAATTTCTAATCCTAATTCATCTAATATTAATGATAATTTTGTTAAAATGGTTTCAGATTTAGGATTTAAAAAAGATTATGTTATAAAATGCTTAGAAAAAAATGTATTAAATCAAGCAACCGCAGCTTACTATTTATTTTCAATTTATGACAATATCAAATATTAAAATTATATATATTTGAAAAAGAAAAGAAATAATTTAAATTATATGTAATTACCACGAACACAGAAATAATGATTTTTTCTTTATTTAACTATTCGAAAGGAGATAAAAAACTGATAATACATTATAATTTAATTTTATAATATAAAAATTATTTATATTTCTTTCTTAATAAAATTAAAAAAAAAATTATTTTAAATAAATTTAATATGTTAGTTAAATAATAATAAAAAATATGCTTTTATAAAATTATAGATATATGAAAAAATTTTGCCTTATTCAATTTCCACAATAAATCCCAATGGATTAAATAAAAACTAGAAAACTATAAATTGAAGAAAATAATAATAAACCATTATATATGATTTATTGTTAAAAAAGTTTATTTTTAAATTTATAAAATAGGAAATTTAATTTTTATTTGATATGATTCCTAACATATGAAATATATTTGAATTATTTTACTAATTTCTTTAATTAAAAATGATATAAATCAAGCTTTCTTTTATGAAAAAAATAATAATATTTAAATATAATTTGATTCCTTTTTTATTAATTTTTTATAATATTATTGTTTTAATTATTTTTTATTTTCTTTAATCTTTTACAAATTTTTTTATTTAATTTAACTGAAAAAAAAATTTAATTGTTAAAAGATGAAAGAATTGATTTTTCTTTTTTTGAATTATTTTGTTTATGTTTTAAATTTTCCAAAAATTGTTTTCTATTTACTCTAATTGGAATAGGAGAAAAACAAGAAGAATCCTTATTATTTAAAGAATTTGAATAATCAACTTTAGGAGACATTACAATTGATTTTTGAGAATTAATAGTTGAATCATTTTTATTTATTTGACTAAACGCTGATTTATTTGGAGTAAATGCATTTGTTTTTTTAACTGTATAACCATATTTTTCTTTAAAATTTTTTTTAGTTTTTATTTCTGATAAAAAGTTCTCACATGAATTTCTTTTTGAAATATATGATGAACCTTTGTTTTTTTGTATAAAATTTTTATATTTTTTTCTTATATCTGAAAAAGGAATTTTATTTAAAGAATTATCATATTTTGGAGATAAAAGAATATTTTCTTTTTCCTTTTTATTTTTTAAAACTTTATTTTTATGCATTGTTTTTGTCTTTAAATTATCAGAATTCCTGTTTTGAGACTTTTTTTCTTCCTCTAATTTCTTTTTCTTTTGATAAATTGTTCCATATAAATTTATATTATTATTTTGAAAATTCTTTTGATTTAAATTATTATTCAATTTTTTATTGAAATAAGAATAACTATTTTGTTCAATCATTCTTTTAGAACTTTTACATTGTTTTATTGAACTGTTTATTCTTTCTAAAAATGGATTATTATTTTTAGGTGTTGTTATATTTGTTCTTGCAGGACTTTTTAATATAAAATCATTTTTCTTTTTTAAATTTTTAGGACTTAATAAACTTTGTTTTTTTTTATTATTTTCTAAATTTTTTAAGGGAATTTTAGTATAATTTGGACTTGAAATTTTAAATTTTTTTGTCGAATTAGTATTTATAGTTTTATTATTTTGTTTTTCATTTGGAGTATAAGGATTTAAATGATAATTACTATTATAATTACTTGAATCATATTGAAAATAATTGTTATTTATATTTATTATTGTATTTCCTTTTGGAATTATAATATTTTGATAATTATTAATTATATTAACATTTTCTTTTTTATGGCTTGATATTGTTGACATAACCTTATTTAAATTATTATTAGGAGTTGAATTATTTGGAATCAAAATTTTTGAATTTAAGGAAAGATTATTTTGAGAATTTATTATTTTAGAAATAAATTTTTTGGTTTTTTTAGGTGAATTTAAATATTTATTTTCTTTTTGAATTTTTTTTTTATTTTTAATATTTTCTTCAATTAATATTCCTTCTTTTAATTCTTTAGTATATATTTTACTACCATTCATAATTTTTAAAATAGTTTCAATAGAAACATTAGTATCGTTAATAGCATTATTATTATAATTATTTAAATTATTTTTAGATTCATTCAAAAAAGAATTTTCATTACTTGGAATTATTTTTTTAGAAAGAAAAGAAATAGAAATAGAATTTTCAAAAGAATGATCTTCTAAATCTTTTGTTTCAGTTGGATTATAATTTTGAATATCATCATTTATTTCCTTATTAAATATTTCTATTTGGTTTTCATTTTTAGAAAAATTTTTTTTATTTCCTATTAATCTTCTATTTTCTTCTTCTTCTTTTTTTATTTCATTAACGGCGTCAATCATTTTTTGTTTTCTTCTAATATTTTTATATAGATATTCACTTTCAGGAAGAATCATATAATTTGGAAAAATTTTAGAATAAGTTTCATAAAAAAGTAAAATTCTATTTAATCTTGGTTTACTTTCTTCTTTTGAATAATATCTTCTTAGAAATTCAGTTGAATCATCATATATTAAAAAATCCTTAAAATTTGCCACCACACTACATCTTTCGTTAAATACTAAATAATTTGCATTTATATAGTTATAAGTATATTTTGTTGATAAATATTTTTTTTTTATTGAGAATTTTAAATCTTTGTAAATTTTATTTATTGGTTTTAATGGGGTAATTCTTGACTCTGAATTCATTTTTTTTTAATTTAAATTTATTAATTTATAATGTTTATACATAAATAAAAATAATAAGTCATTTTTATTAAATTTAAATTCTCATTATATTATTTATTTATTTATGAATTAAATTATTAAAATTAAATTGTTCAAATTTAAGAAATAAGCCAATGAAGTGTTTATGGAAAAAATTTGTAAAAACAACCAAAATTTGCAAATGATAAACTTATGGAGTTATATGATGAAATTCTTACTCAATAAGTAAATATTAATAAACTCAATATATGCACTTAGAATCTAATAATTATATTAAAACTATAATAAATATTTTTTGTAATTTTTAAATAAGTTTTATTTGTTTAATATTTTGATGTTAAAAAAAGAATAGAATAATATTTTATTGAATATTGAACATATTATTTTAAAAAAGAAAATCGTCTTTAATGTATTGTTTCTTTTATATTTATTAGAAATTAAGCTTAAAGGACTAATTAATTTAATTTTCCTTTCTTTTTTTTGATGTTTCATTGAGAGTGTTCATCAAGGAATTTGATGGGATTTTCAATAAATAAACAACATTTTTTCTATCATATTTTTCTTTATCAAAAAAGATTTAAATATTATAATGTACTTTTTTCAGGATTTTTTCTATTCAACACAATTATATTTATTATTATTAAAAATAATTTTATCTACTTTAAACTTACTGATTATCATTATTATTCATATAATAGAAATGATAAAGAGAATTAATTCATGTGTTATTGAGCAATATTTATAATTTTATCAAAGAAAAATTATTTAATGAGATTCATTTTATTTTATATTTATATATTCAATATTAAATAAATAGAAAAAATCTTCATTAATCTAATTTAAAGACATTAAAAGTAAGGAAAAGTATTTCTAATTTTGAATTTCCTAAAATTTTTCAAGTATTATCAAGTTTATTCCATTAACTTCATTAAATTCTTTATTTATTGCATTATTATTTTTTTAAAAATTAGGATTAAATTTGATAAGATTTTTAATTATCTTTATAATGTTTGGTCATCATTCTTTTTTATTAAATCATTATTTATTTTTTAATAAATATATATAATTTTTCTTAACAAATATTTTGAAATTTGCTTTTTAATTTAAAGTAACATAAGATTCAGTTCTTGATGGTTGAAATACTTTTTTAAATTTATTGCCTAGACGGGTTGTTTGGTTGGATAATAATTTTTTAATTTATACTAATTACTAATATTTATATGAAAGTGATTGAAGATAATATTTGGAATAAATTTAAAAAAATACAAATATTAAGTTCAAATAAATATAGTTCATATTAATGAAAAATATTAATACTGGAAATTATTTTGGAATAAAAGCAATAAATAAACTAAAATTTAAGAAGCTATATAATTATGATATGTTAATTCATTAAAGAAATATAAAATGTGAAAAAAATGAAAGTTAAATTTGAAAATTATTTTTTAGGAGAATTTATATCAATTCTAAATTTAATCAATTTATTTGATAATAATATTAATGATATAATAAGTGAATATTATAACAAAGGAGATCAAGAAATTAAAATACTAAGTTGTTATGAAGAATCAAAAAAAGAAAATAAATATTTAATAGGAATTAAAATGAAAAAGAAATTAGAGAAAATTGTGTATTATTATTTGATGAAAATAAAATTGATTTTTCTTTTAAATATAATTTTAAAAATAAAGGAAAAAATTCAATCAAAATTATATTTTTCAAACCTTTAACTAATTTAAATTTTATGTTCTATGATTGTTCTTCTTTAACTTCTTTAAATTTATCTAATTTTAATACTAATAATGTTAATAATATGAGTGAAATGTTCGCTAATTGTTATTCTTTAACTTCTTTAAATTCTAAAGATAAAAGAATATTTTTTTCAATTTTTTTTTTAAATTTTTTTTTGAAATTTTATTTGGATTTTTTTTTAAATTTATTGTATTTTTTGAAATATCTATTTGGGGATTGGGGATTGTGGATTGGGGATTTGGGATTGGGCTCAATCCCCAATCCCCAATCCCCAATTTTTTTTAAAAAATATTTTATATTTTTTTTTCAATAAATTTAATTAATCCAATTTATAATTTTTAATTTTTTAATTTAATATTTATCTTAAGATAAAAATGAAAAAACTTATTTTTAATGTAGGAACTCTCATATTATTCAAAAATAATATTTTTATTTTTTTTAAATTATAAATAATATATTTTATTTAAATCAAATTTACTTTTTATTTATATAATAATTTTTACTTAATTCATTCCACTTTTTATCTGAATCTTTACAAGGTTCAAATTTTATTGTCTTCTTCATCTCCATTTTTTTTAGCACTATTTAAAAATATATTAAAAGTATTTCTATATAAAAATAATAGTATTTTATCTTCTTCATAAAAACTTATTAAAATTAATTTCTTTTATATAATCATCAAAATCATTTCTTTTTTTGAATAATTTATCCTTATAAAAAAATTATCTAATTTATCTTCAGAATTTATTTTATCTAAAATTCTTTTTAATTCATCTTTATTATTTAATTTAATTATATCTTAATGTTTGACTCTTTTTTATTAAAGGATTATATTTATAGTACTTATTATTCTAAGCAAATCTTTGAATAAGTTGTTATTTAATTTTCTAATAAAACCAATAAATCATTATTATTAAATATTTTATATTTTCGTATAAATTTATTAAAAATGATTTTAATTTGTACAAAAAAACTTTTATCTTATAATTCAATTGACATTAATATATCTTTTATATCAAAAATAGAACAAGTTAAATCATTCTATATGATTCACTCCATTTTAATATAATATAATCAAGTAAAAATGCAGAATGAAGAACTCAATATATTAAAAAAAAATCACTCCAAATGTTATAAATGAATTATCTGAGAATAGTGAAGTTATTAA
>JAEEGL012764666.1_pt1 | contig 11068 bp, 9 predicted proteins | sample 9134231 | NCBI WGS metagenome assembly JAEEGL01 (sample SAMN16246548, study PRJNA631951) | gut metagenome | biome: gut microbiome; feature: rumen; material: fiber-attached | host: Bos | place: Iran: Karaj | collected 2018-10
CCGCCGATGGTGGTCAGCACGAGGTTCTCCCCCACTACCTGATTCAGGAGCGTGCTGCGCCTTGCACCGAAGGTCTTGCGAACGGCCATCTCTGCCGACCGACGTTCCATACGTCCTCCCACGATGCCGCAGAGGTTGAGGGCAGGCACAAAGAGCAGGACGAACAAGATGCCGGCATAATGCTTGATGAGTTGCCAGTTGCTCAGCCTGCGGAATACGCCGTCGCGGTTCTCTGTTTGCAGCACATGCATGGGATGGGTTTCCAAATTCCTGGTCAGCACCAGTTTCATCTTCACGCCCTCGCCGAAACCGAATTGGGGCAGTTGATCGCGATGAGACTGCCAGCAGCGTGTAGCCACGTCGTCCAGTTCCTGCCTCAATGCCTGCAGGTGCTCGTCATCGCGCACGGTGGCCACGATGGAATAGACACCTTGATAGTCGCTACCGAATTTCACATCCCACATAGAGTATGGCATGATGATGTCGGCATAACTGTCGGGAGCCAGTTGACTGCCACCGCGTACCACGCCTACCACCAGCATAGTGAGGTCACTCTCCATCTCCACCGTCTTTCCCACGGCATCCACGCCTTTGCCATACAGCCGTTCGGCCAGGGCATCGCTGATGACGCAGACGGCTTCTTTCCCCTCCACTTCCTTGTCAGTGAAGGGATGTCCGCTCAAGAAATCATACTCATAGATGCGGAAGAAATCGGTACTGACCTCGTTGCGGACCACATCCAAGTAGTCATCCTTGCCACGCACCACACTGGTGTGGCAAAGGCCTATTGTCTTACCCGTTCCTGCCGCCAACAGCGTAGGCGAGCAGTACTCGATATTCGGGCTGGACTTGAACCAGTCCTCGTATGCTTTGACGCTGAAACCAGTCTGCCCCATTCCACCGTTCTCGGCCTCGATTCGGATGCCTTCGAAATAGACGGTCCGTGCGCGATTCGCCTCAGGGTAGATGGGGGCAAGCTTGATGTAATACACCACGGCCATCACCATCGTGAAAGCAATGGCCAGTGCCGTGCCAGCAATGTAGATGCCGGAGAATAGTCGTTCCTCGCGCAACAAGGCGAGGGTTTGTCGAAAATGGGTTGTCATATTTTTGGCGTTATTTCGTTATTTCGTTTAATCGTTTAATTGGCTAATCGTTATTTTGATAATAGCAAGAACCGTGCCAAACTCATAACTCGCTGATAATGAGTATAGGCAAATAAAAAAGTGTCCATTTTCGGACACTTTTCGTGTTCGGAAATGGACACTTATCACTCTTGATGATAATATGCGCTATTCAGCCTACCCTTCCCCCCTCTTGTCGATACAATCGTAATCCGCATAGGTCTTGAGCGGGAAAACAAATATGTCGTCGCTGATGTCTCCGCTCTTGAACTTGCTGATGTTGACATGAGCCCAGAAGAAAGCCACCTTGATGCGCAAGTTGATGGGCGCACGGGTCTTCTTGTCAAGCAAAATCTTGACCAGTTTCATTCCCTTGCGACCCGGCTTCAGTTTCAAAGTAATCAGATAGCCCTTGGGGTCGTCGGCAATATGATAGGTGTAGTCTTCGGGCGAGAACTTGAAATCGTTGGCATATTTGTCCTTTTTTTCAGAATTGGCATCGTAGAGAGTGACGGTCTTCTTCTTCCGCTCCACTCTGTAGTAGGTTTTGCCGTCATTCCACACATTATATCGCTCATCAACAAACTTGCTCTTATTGTCCTTATACCAAATGTCGCCACTGGTCTTGAAAACACCTATAAGATTCACATCATAGTGCAGTGAGGAACCCTGTTTGCCGAAAACCATGTTGTAGGTCTGGTCGAAAAAACGACGTGCTTGTTGTTCATTAGGTGTCTGCGCCACAATGGCGGTTGGGAAAAGCAAAATAAAAGCGACTAACATCAGTATAAGAGAGCGTGTCCTCATCGTTGTGGTTTGCTTAATCATTTCTATAGACGTTATTTTATTCATATACTTTTTTCAATAAGAGACAGACGTTTCGATACCCCTTGCTCTGAGCAACTCGGCGATATGGTCGAGTTCCTCGGGTTTGGCTTTCTTAAGATGGTGGGCGGGTGTCTCTCGGTCGATGGTGTAAATCATCGCACAGGAAGGAGCGATATACTCCACCTTCTCTATCCAGGGCAGGACATAGCGGTCGGTAGTATTGTCCACACTTTGGCCTGCATACTCCCCCTTCATAAACATGGTCTGGATGATGCAGTGTCCTTCAAAAGCCTTCATCGTCTCTATGATGTCATCCAAGTTGTAGTGGCCTACCGGACGGTCCACCAGACGGATATAGTCCATGTCGATGGTGTCGAGTTTGAGGATGTTGTTATCTACTTTTTTCAATGCCTCAAACACCCCTGGTCGAACGATGAAGGTACTGTTGCTCAGCACACTGACTTTGGCTTGAGGGAAATATTCATCGCGAAGCCGAATGGTTTCGTCAATGATTTCGGGAAAATGGGGATGCAAGGTGGGTTCACCATTACCCGCGAAAGTGAAGACATCGGGTACAGGGCCATTGGCCTTCATGTCTTGGAGTCTATTCTCCAATGCACAAACCACTTCATCGACTGTAGGCAGTTTATGGTGTGAGGGATGTTGTTTGTTGAATCCGCACTCACAATAGATGCAATCGAACGTGCAGCACTTGCCATCCTCGGGCAAGAGGTTGATTCCCAATGAAACTCCGAGTCGGCGACTATGCACAGGCCCGAAGATGGGAGATGGGTAAATCACTGTCATAACCTAAAATCAATACTTTTAAAACCTCGCTTGGTTTTCAGTTAGTTATGAAAGGGGTTGGTTAAAATTTGAGTTATTTCCCTTGCTTGGTGGTAGTAGGGTCGGTGGTGGTGGTGGCTGCTTTGTCGGTGTCGGTAGTGTTCTCCTTCTTCTCCATTTCTTCTAACATCCTCTTTGCGTTCTCCTTTCCCATCAACTTTACTAGGTCTTCAAATACAATCTTATCAAACTTCTCTCTGAAATCTCCCACTTGCTTCTGGAATTTGGTTAAAGTCTGTTTGGCTTTAGTGCTGTTAACTCCTATAACTTCTACTTCTGAAAGAAATTCTAGAAAAGCCTTCAAATCTTGTACATCGAAGGTTTTGAAGGAATTTTTCAACTTCAACAATGTGTCTTTTTTTCCCTTTGCCATAATTGTAAGGTTTTAATGGTTAATACTAGTTCAATGGCAAAGTTACATAAATTTGGAAAAATAACGAATAAATTCAACTAAAAAAACTCCTTCTGGTACATTTATAACATTGAATTGAATTGTTGCTCTCTTATCTTTCTTAAATTCATTTTCCCATTTCTGCCATTCCTTAACCATTTCCAGAGCCTTAACTTCTTTCTCATTCTGGGTATAGATTGGTAAAGACTCTATTATTTCATCGAAGGCTTTATTAGTCCACCACTTCTCTCTGTTCTTATCAAATTCCAAATATTTTAAGCAAAATTCATCATCAACTAAATTGTTAGGCATTAAAAAACCTTTCTCGCTTCTCTCTGATAAATCCTCTATCTCCCATCCATAAATATGCTTCAAACCTTCACTTATTAACCCTTGTACATATTCTATTGTCACGTATGGTACATTTCCAGAAGTCTTGCACAATCTATCTACTGCATTAAAAAGATTATTTCTATTGGTAGTAGATAAGATGATTGTTAACTCTGGAGTAGCGAAAAATGGAAATAGTCTTTTTATCGTCTGGTAGTTTTGATTTAATACGCTAATGTTGTTTGTTGCTCTTCTCTTCATTGAGTTAACCTTTGATGCATTATCAAAGATTAGTTGTTGTTCGTTTTTCTTCATAAAATATAAAATGCATTTAAATTATTTACCTTTGTTTCTCTGAGTTGAAAACCAAAAGTCTTTAGTGTAGTTGCTGAGGCTTTAGACTTGATATTAAGTTTGTGATACTCTTCCAGAATCATCTTTTTAATTTCCTTCTTCAAGTATCTCTCGCCTCGCTTAAATTTTTTGTTGAATATGTCTTTAAGAATTTGGTGTTTTTGAATAAGTGTAGTCTCATTTATTAAATCTGACTCCCTATATTTAAGAGCCTTTATCTTATCAGAGCCTAAAATATTGTAGTATTTCTTCAAATTGTACGGTACATCTTTACTAAACTCAATCTTCTCTTTCTCTTCTGGATTTTCTTGCAAGTAGTCACAATAATACTTCATTCGTCTTTGGAAGTCGTTATCTTTATAGATTTGATTAACTACCTTCTCTAATTCGTTATCTTTTGTTTGAAGATAATTTGAGCATTCGAAGCCATTGTCTTTCAAATCTTCAATAATAGAATAGACGGACTTGGCTTTATCTTTGTAGATTTCATAAGCCATCATTTCAGACGTTCGAGCCAGATAATTTATTTTAATTTCGTTCGTTTCTCTGTCCTTAACTAAATAACTTCTCTTGTATTTTTTCGTTTGTTGAGAATCGTTAATTATTTCCCCCAATAGACTAGTATCTTTAATATTTTGTATCTGCTTAAGAAGTGTTATAGAGTCTTGGAGTTTTTTATCTATATTTTTCTTATATTCCTCTTCTGACTGAGTAAACTCTTTATAGTACAAAGTCACTTCATCTCTGAATGGGTTATTAAAATTCCTAACTCTTCCACAAATCTGGGGCAAATCTATAGATAAATCAAGACAAAGAGTTTCTAGATTAGGATTAGAGAAAACATAAGTAGTTGCATTGTCAGAATATATGTCTGCACCTTGAAAAGCGGTTCTAGTTAAGAAGGTAAAAGTAGGATTCTTCTTTTGATTTTGCTTTGTGTTTAAGTGTTGGTTTGGTGGGAATCCGATTGACTTTAACTTCAAATTGTTCTCTTTCTCATTTCCACAAATAATATAAGTCTCCTCTGGTTTTAATTTATACTTTCTGACTACTGCTATAATTTGGGTAAGGTTGTTTAAGAAAAATAAGGCTTCTTTACTTTCATATTCCCTTCCAAAAATTATCTTCTTCGCAAAATAGCCTTTCTCTCTATAGCCATTTATGATTTCTCCACAAGTCTCGGTTATTGTTCTGGAGAGTGGCTTGAATGAAATGTTGACTTTTCTAACCCTCTTTTCACTCCATTCAAGTTCAATTATTTCAAATGGAAGTAGAGTAAAAATAGAGTTTAAAAAATCCTCTTTAATGGGAGTTGCAGAAAGAAGTACGATATTAGGTTCATCTTCCATTATTCTTAAGAGTTGAATTTCTACACTACCTTTCAAATGGGAGTCAGTAATCATGCATTGCCATTCGTCCACTACAAATCTAAATTTTACCTTCTTTGACTTTAGTATTTTATAGAGTGATGAAGTAAATTTGTCGAAGGTTACTAAAATCTTTGGAATTGGAATAGTTACAAGATAGTTTTCCAATTTGTTTTCAATGTCTTTATCTCCACTTTTGAAATAGAAGACTTTACCTTCAAATTCTGGAGACTTAATTTTAGAGTTTATAAGTTCTATTCTGGGAGATACTATTACTATTGGCTCATCATTTGAAAGGAAGTAGTTAGTAAAGCCACAACCGCATATTTTTTTATTGAGTATTATTTTGGATTCTGGAAGTTTAAAATCTTTCCACTCGCTTATAAAAGTTATTTCCTCTGGTACATATAAATTTGTTATTCGTCTTTCCATGTGTCTAATCGCATTTTAAAAAATTTCCACTCCTTGGAATCCTTTGGAAGATATTCAACAAATAATTCATAATCTCGTTTAATTCGTTGTCTAACCCATTCCTCGGTGGCTTTAATTTCCTCCTCGGTCTCATTCATTAATAAAATCTTCGGAGGAGTGTTGTAAAATAGTTTTTGTTTCTTCATAAGAATTTTGTATTTAATTGTTTTATAGGTCTTTAATCAATCGAACTTTGAATTTTACCTTTTGCGTACTTTTGAGAGGCTGTGGGGTTCCGAAGCGTTAATTCCCTCTTAAAGGTAGGGGGGAGTATATAAACCCTACTCACTCCCCCATCTACCAATCAAGAAAAACAAACAACATAAAAGAGTTTAATCCAGAGTTGAATTAATTAAAGATTTTAAGATTTATGAAAACTGACTAAACTAAAGAACTAGACTAGAACTTACAGAACTAACTTGGACTGACTAAGAACTAACTTAACTCCTCGCTTGCAGACTTTTTAATTAGTCTACTTCACTCGTTAATAACTGACTAGAACTTACCAGAACTGACTAATCTCTCGTTAACACTCGAGATTTGGACTTAGCGGAGGAGAGATTTAATTTTTATTTCTATCATCACACATCTCCGCTTCGTTCAAGTTTGTTCTAGTTCGTTCCAATAGCAAGCCAACTCCTTAAGAGGTGGCGAAGCGTTAAAAAGTTAGTTCTAGTCTAGTTCTTATGTTTGTTCCACTCTATTTCTTCTTCTTCCTATTTTCCTATTTTATACCTTTATTTTCTCTCTCTCTAAGGGGATTGCTTAATTTCTGCCATTAAAATAGGAAGATTTTTATATATATTTCTGGCTCTAATAATTCAGTCAGATTTCTATTTCATGTATTAGGCTTATATATCGTTTAAATTCCTTTTTTATCATTTCAGAGCCATTATTATACTCTTAACTCATATATTAGGAATTAAATATATTTCAACGGCAATTTATCTATTTTGAAGCATATCTCTCATTTATCCAATTTCTTTTTATTCCGAATTTGTCTGAATAATTATAAGCGTTTGAAATAGTAGTGGAGATTTCATTTTTACTCAGTCCTAAAGGTAGATAAATTTTCATAAGTACTTCTTCAGTTAGATTTTTATTTATTCCACCTTTAACGCATTCGAAAGCCATTGAAAAGAGATTTTGATTTCTATTTCCTATTGCTACGTTTCTTTTATTCCAATTACTTCTAAAAATTCTCAAAATTCTTTCATCTCCTAAATCTTCTGGAATAGTAGTAGTTTCTATTGGTGGAGTACTGAAAGGAAATGGGGAATCTACATCAATATTATTCAAATCAGACTCATAATTAAATTCTAAAGAGTCTGGATTAAAGTAGAAGGTAAAACTATCATCATAGGAGACGAAAGTTAATCTCCTCAAATCCTTGCAACTCTTATCCAGATTAGTGGCTAGGTTCTCTCTTTCAAATAACTCTTTCAGACTTTCAAATAACTTATAGTGTTCCTCTGGGTTTTTGTTATTATGTTTTATAAGTACTTTTAATCCCAAACCAGAAGGAGAAAGGAACATGGCATAAATATAAGGCTTAATGAGAAAGTTTGTATCTAGTCTATATTTGAAATTAAAAACTTCTGGATAAGTTTTAAAATAATCGAAGTCAAGACAAGTTACATTTGAGTATTGAAGTAGTTTACCGTTTTCTTTCTTTCTGTCTTCAAAGTAGCCATTTATCATTAAGGCTGGTAGTCTTCTTTTAAGTGGCTTTATATCTTCTCCAGACTTTTTTAATTCTCTTATTTTGTCTATTAGTTCTCTTATCTCTTTTGTGGGATTCTGGATAAGTCTTATTTCATCTTCCAGAGTAGTTTGAAATGTAGTAGTATTGTTACAATTCAAAGTCTTCGAAATTATAGTCTTCTTGTTGTTCATCTTTCTTATTATTTTGGGGTTTTAATGTTGGGAAAATTTCATATAGGTCTCTCCCTTTTGTTATTTTACTTTCTAGGATTTTCTTTCCTCTCTCGCTGACAAATTTATTAAAGTCCTTCTCTCCAGATAAGTAGAAATCCATCATAAGTTCATCTAATTCGTTTTTCTCCTTCTTTCCAGATTTCTTAAGTTTATTGGTTATGTCCTCTCTATTCAAATCTTCGTAAATATTCTCGAGCATTGTAGTATTTTTATGCCCTAATTTCTTTGCAACATCGTCTTTACTTTCTCCGACTCTTAAACAATGAGTGGCAAAAGTATAGCGAAAGTCATGGGAAGAAATACAATCACAAACCTTTTTATTTGTTCTTTCTACTACTCTGGTTAAATTGAGTTGCTTCGCTACTTCTTTAATTTCTCTATTGAAATGACTCAAACTAATTTCTTTTCCTTGCTTCAGATACTTTATACAGAATCGTACAAAATCACTCAATCTAACAAAAGCCTCTTCGTTAGTCTTCTGGGTTCTTATCACTGCAAAGTCATTCTCCTCTTTATAGTCTCCGTTAACTAGTTTATATAAGTCTGAATAACGTAAACCAGAAAGGATTTGCAACTTCATTAAACAAAGTACTCTCTGGGAATCATCTGTTAGAGGCTCTTCTAATATTCTGGTTCTCTCCTCTTCTGTCAGTGCAAAATGTCTAGTTTCCTCTTCCTTCTTCTTGCCTAATCCAATATAGTCTTGAATAGGTTGAATAGAAGTCATCTTAAATTCTGGGATGATGATTCGATTAACCAATAACTTTAATACTCTCCACCTTTCTCCCTTTGTTGAATTACTAAGATTACTACTTTCCAGAAATTCGTGATACTTCTTTACTGACTCTTCGCTTAAGTCCTCCTCTGGTTTTCCTTTGAAGTAGTCACACATAATAGAAAGGGTAGAATAGTATTGTCTCTTGCTACTCTCCTTTGTATCTGACTTTTTATCAAAGAAATCTAAGGCTTTTGTTAGAAGTTGAGCCGTTGTCATGTCTTCTAGTTTTTCTTTCTTGTTTGCCATGAAATCCAATATGTCTTTAGTGGTTATTGTATCTTTTTGGCAAAGGTAGTCTAAAAACTCGGAAAACCTCTTCTTTACTTCTGCTAATTTTCGGTTAACTTCAATATTGTGCGCTTTATCCAGATTACAAAGTCTTTCTCCAGTGTAGCACTCTTCATATTTCCGTACCCACTGAGAAATGTAAACTTTTATCTTCGTTGAGGCTCTATATTGTACTCCATTAAAATAAAGTACTTGGTAAACTACTCTCTCCTCTCCCTTGCCTCTGGGGGTCAAATGGAAGTGTAAATCAGCCGTGCGCATATGCGTTAAAAAGTGAGTTAAAAGGTCATTTTTCCTTATTTCCCCACTTTCATAACTAACTGATTTTCAAGTATGATTCTAAATGTTTACTTCCAGAATAAAATCAATACTTTTTACATGATTGAGAATCTGTGGTAGCAGGTTTAGTTGTATAGTTCATGTCCGCAATATTTACAGTAGTTGGCATCTCCGTCATGACCTTGACGGTGGCAATGTGGACACACCACATCCTTTCCATTGAATCGATGCATTTCCTTAATCATCTCAGAAGAGACAATACCTGTGGGAACAGCGATGATGGTATAACCAAGGACCATCACGACAGTGGCGAAGAAACGACCCGCATCGGTCACAGGAGTCATATCGCCATAACCTACGGTGGTCATCGTCACAGCAGCCCAGTAGATGCTTTGGGGAATGCTTGAGAACTTCGAGCCGGGAACATTGCTCTCGAAAACGAACATCACTGTGCCAAGTGTGACAATCAGAATCACCACGAAAAGGAAGAATACCAAAATCTTCTTCATGCTCAACTGCAACGAACGCAACAACATGTTGCCCTCGCTCATGAAGTTGAAGAGTTTGAACACACGGAACACCCTGATGAGTCGGAACATACGGATAATCATCATGTAGCGGGCGTTGATGAAGAAGAAACTCAGGTAGGGCGGAAGTATGGCGAGTAAATCTATGATGCCGAAGAAACTGAAAGCATATTTCTTTGGTTCCGGTGAGCAATACAGACGGGCTATGTATTCAGCAGTGAAGAAAAGCGTGAAGAACCCCTCGAGAATATAACATGTAGTCTGCAACCATGGTATGGAGTTGACCATCGAATCGAAAATGGTGATAAGGATGCTCAACAGAATGGCTATCATCAGAAAGACATCGAACGCTTTGCCCAAAAAGGTGTCGGTGCCGAAGATGATGATATAGAGGTTTTGTTTCAGGTCATGCTTTAACTTGTACCTGATTATCCGAAAAGTCCTGCTAATGACACTTTTACGCTTTTTCATACCATTACTATTAAAAGTGGGACTGCAAATATAAATATTTTTTATGAAAAGAGACCCAAGGAAGAAAGAAAATCCTCGGGTCTCAGCTACTATGGTAAAAAAACAATTCTTTTTCCTATTTCACTTCCCAGATGTCGTTTGTCTCGAGCAACTCTGCGAAGTTGTGGTAAGGCTTCTTGGCCTTGATTTCTGCTATCTGGGCATTGACAGCATCATCGTAGGTAGGTGCATCGACATCGCGTATCACGCCAAGCGCCACGGGGAAGTCAGGACCTTCCATCATCGCCAGTTTCAGATGGAGCGTGTTGTCTTCACAGTGGGAGTCGTGGACGAGAATGTCGTCAATCGTCACGCCGTTCTCACCGATTTTCACCACCTTGATACCAAAGCCTTCCTGCATCAGACCATACTCATTGTTCTCGCCAAAGACCATAGGCTCGCCATCGCGCAAATAGATGGCGTTCTTCTTGCGGCCTTCGTTGGTATAGATAGCCTCATGCGCACCATTGTTGAAGATGACGCAGTTCTGCATAATCTCACATACAGCGGCACCCTTATGGTTATAGGCTGCTTTCAAAATATCCACAGTACCTTGCACATCGGTGGCGACTGCGCGGGCAAAGAAATGGCCACGGGCACCAAAGCATAGCTCGGCTGGACGGAAAGGATCCTCTACAGTTCCGTAAGGACTTGACTTGCTGACAAATCCACGAGGACTGGTGGGTGAGTATTGTCCTTTGGTCAGTCCATAGATGCGGTTGTTAAGCAGAATCATTTTCAAGTTCACGTTGCGGCGGTTGGCATGGATGAAGTGGTTGCCTCCGATAGCCAGACCATCGCCGTCACCACTGACTTGCCAAACTGTAAGGTCTGGGTTCACCACTTTGCAACCAGTGGCTATGGCGGCTGCACGACCATGGATGGTGTTCATGCCATAGGTGTTCATATAATGGGGCAGACGGCTGGAGCAACCAATACCCGATATCACTGCGGTTTGATAGGGCGGTACGCCTATCTCTGCCATTGCCTTGTGAAGAGACGCCAAAAAGGAGTGGTCGCCACATCCAGGACACCAA
>JAEEGL013093142.1_pt1 | contig 11068 bp, 8 predicted proteins | sample 9134231 | NCBI WGS metagenome assembly JAEEGL01 (sample SAMN16246548, study PRJNA631951) | gut metagenome | biome: gut microbiome; feature: rumen; material: fiber-attached | host: Bos | place: Iran: Karaj | collected 2018-10
CTGCTGGAATTCGTTGATATTCTGCAGCAGGAGCTGTGCCGGGCGGGCGTACTGCCCGCGGATTACGATTTTGCGGCGCACAGGGAGCTGGTCCCCATGCAGCCGGGCGATGTCCCCGTGACCTACGCCGATACCGCCGCGTTCGAGCGGGACTTCGGATTCCGTCCGGCTACGCCCCTGCGCGAGGGCCTGCGGCGCTTTGCGGAGTGGTATAAAACGTTTTACCATGTTTGAGCTTACGCGGGAGGGCGACGTTTTATGACGGAAAACAAACAGTTTACGTATTCCTGCTTCCGCCGGTGCGAGTATAAGGGACAGGCGTTCCGGCTGTGCAGACATCTGCCCGGCATAGAAAAAAAGCGAGAAGAAAACGCTACGATGAAGCCCATTCCGGATACCGAGGCCGGCGGCGCGCGCGGGGATCGGAAGCGTGCAAGTACCCGGACCTGTTGGGCGTAATGTATTTATAAACGAAGAATGGACCGTGCGGACGCTTTGTCCGCAGGCAAGGCTGATGCCGTGCGGCGGGCTGTCCTCCGCCGCCAAAGGGTGGGCGCGCGCTGGGACGCACAGTACGGCAGCATGTATAACGACGCGTGGGTGTACCCCTCTGAGGCGGAGCGCCCCGCGGGGTTTGAAAAAAGCAGAAGGCGGATGCCATCGGTAAACCCGCCGGACGATTTGAAATGAGGTGTTACGGATGAAAATTGCGGTAATCGGCGCGGGCTACGTGGGACTTTCGGTCGCGGTGCTTCTGGCGCAGCACAATACCGTGAAAGCGGTGGATATCCTGCCCGAAAAGGTGGCGGCGATCAACGGTAAAAAATCGCCCTTGCGGGACGAATACATAGAAAAATACCTTGCGGAGAAGCCGCTGGACCTCGAGGCGACGACGGATACGGCGTACGCCTGCCGGGGGGCGGATTTCGTTGTGATCGCCGCGCCCACAAATTACGACAGCCAGAAGAACCATTTTGACACCTCCGCCGTGGAAGCCGTGGCGGACCTTGTAACGCGCTGCGCCCCGACGGCGGTCACCGTGATAAAATCCACCGTCCCCGTGGGCTTTACCAAAGCCCTGCGCGAAAAAACAGGCAACAAAAACATTCTTTTCAGCCCGGAGTTTTTGCGCGAGAGCAAAGCGCTTTACGATAACCTCTACCCCTCCCGGATCATCGTGGGCACCGACCCGGAGGATGCGCGGCTCACCGAGGCGGCCCACGCCTTTGCCGCCCTTCTGCAGGAGGGCGCCGAGAAACCGGAGATCGACACCCTGTTTATGGGCTTTTCGGAGGCGGAGGCCGTAAAGCTGTTCGCCAATACGTACCTTGCGCTGCGCGTAAGCTATTTTAACGAGCTGGACACCTACGCCGAGCTCAAGGGGCTGGATACCCGTGCGATCATTGACGGCGTATGCCTTGATCCGCGCATCGGCGCGCACTACAACAACCCCTCGTTCGGCTACGGCGGCTACTGTTTGCCGAAGGACGCCAAGCAGCTTCTGGCAAACTACGACGAGGTGCCGCAGAACATGATATCGGCCATCGTGCAGTCCAACCGCACCAGAAAGGATTTTATTGCGGACCGCGTGCTTGAAAAAGCCGGATATTACGCCGAAAACGGCGCATACAGCGCCGACAGGGAAAAAGCCGTGGTGATCGGCGTATACCGCCTTACGATGAAAAGCAACAGCGATAACTTCCGGCAGAGCTCCATTCAGGGCATTATGAAGCGCATCAAATCGCGCGGGGCGACGGTGATCGTATACGAGCCTTCGCTTGAAGACGGCACGACGTTTTTCGGTTCCAGGATCGTAAACGACCTCGCCGAATTCAAAAGGCAGGCGGATACCATCATCGCCAACCGTTACGACGCCTGCCTCGACGACGTTAAGGAAAAGGTTTACACCCGCGACCTGTTTAAAAGAGACTGAGCCTATTAAAATACATGCGCCCCGGAGCACACCGGGGCGCGTTTTTTAACGGTTCAGCATTCCGTATCAGGTTCCGCCGGGATTTGCCCGTGCTTTTTCCGGGCGCCGCCGACCGGATCCGATACTGTCGCGCACAGACTGCACGCGTTGCAGGTAACGGTCGCTTTTACATCTGAAACGCCGCGCATACCGGTTTTATTCCGCTTCGGTTCCGGCAAAAACACAACCGCTTTTCCGGCGGAAAATCAAAACGCGGTTCACAACAGTTCGAACAGCTTTGTTTCCCCCGCCTGCATGAAGAGCACGAGCGTATCGGCTTCGCCCCGCAGGCCGTTTTCGGTAAGCAGCTCGGCGTAGCCGCGCGTTTCCTTCAGACGGACCGTTACCGTTCCCGCTTCGGCGGCGTGGACGGCAAGATAGTTTTGGTTTACGTAAACGATACAATCCGTTTCGCAGTAAACGTGCGCGCCGCAGGAGGCGCAGAAGGCGCGCAGCTCTGCCGCCGAATACGTTTTTTTAAGGCTTGAAACGGAAATATATTTTACGCGGTCCCGTTTGCACAGCGCGAGCGCGTTTTTCATCGCGTCCGTTTTCAGCTCCGATAAAAACACGATCCCTTTATAGTTTTTGTAAACCGCCTCGAAATCGGCGACGTCGAACAGGTCGTACGGCGCGCCCGTCAGGCCGAGCTGCGCGCGCTGGTTGAACGCGCTGCCGCGCAGGGCGCAGTCCGTATAGTATTTATAAGCGCTCTCGTCCACGAACACCGCGATCTCCGCCGTGCCCGCACGGTTGGGCTTTGTAAGCGAAACGGCGTAAATCTCACGCATCTGCCGCAGCTCCGAAAGCAGATCGGGATCGCGGTACCAGCCGCCCCACATATCGAACCACCAGAAGCCGTTGCCCCTGATCAGCTGCCGGGCGAAGGTTTTGCGCAGCATGCTTACCGACTTCTCCCTGCTCTCCAGCGGCTGCCAGATGGGCGCGGTATAATACCGCTGCGTATCGTATCCCGGCGCGGAATCCGCCAGCAGCCGGGTAAGGTGCGTGCGGATATCGCACTCCTGCATGCAGAGCTTGCCGTGCAGGCGCACGGAATCGGCGGCGTACATTTCCGTCCAGTCGGTATCGGCGTCCCTGACGCCGATATAGGAGTTCGGGGAGCAGATAAAATCGACCGCGTCGCAAGCAAGAACCGTATTCAGCGCGTGGGCGCCGTACAGGGACGACGTGACCTCCAGCGCGTAGCCGTAAAACGTGCCGACGACCACGTTGCCGCCGCTCGCGTTTTTGGCGGCGGCGCAGAAATAACAGATATCGTCCGCCACGGCGTTGGAGGCGAACTCCAGATAGCGCGCCAGATGCTCGTTTTTATGGCAGTTTCCCCTGCCCTGCAGCAGGGAGAGATCCGGCAGGCCGGAAAAGCCGCAGCCGGGGTAATACTCCTGAAGATACGCGTTGAACGCGCTTTCCGCGTTTTTGCAGTACCCGGCGTTGAGATCGAAATGGAACCATTCCTCGGTGTTGCCCCCGGCGATCTGGTACCCCACGATATGCGGAGCATAGTCGCAGGCAACGATATGCGCGATCACATCGCGGAGCATTCCGACGGCCGTCTGCCGGTATGCTTCCGAATACAGGGATTCCCGCACGCCCGTGCCGTCCGTGCAGTCCGGGTTTTCCTCCGTCCACCACACCGGCATGGAAATATTGAGCCGCGGGAAAATATATGCGTCCGGGCACGCGGCGAGGATCTTGTTTATGCTGCCGTCCAGCGCGGAATAATCCGCCTCCCCCTTTACGTCGAATATGCCGCCGTGGAACGGTTTGCCGTCCACCGCGCTGTTGATCCACCGGCCCGCGAACAGCACGGGAACGGAAAACAGCCTGTAACCGGCTTCGGCAAACGCGGCGTAATCGTTGTTTTCTTCTATATACGTCATATACGCCGCGGACGCGAACGGTTCGCCGTTCACGTACAGCGTGGGGACGCCGCCGCAGTCCCCTACGTAAGAGCTGACGCCGCAGTATTTATCCATATCTCTCTCCTCGGTGCGGTACTCCGCCCGAAACACGGCGGAAGTTTGCGGGCGGTAAAACTGAAAGGCGCCCGAAAGAACGGTGAGCAAAGCAAGCCGGAAGCCGATGATCCTGTTCAGCATAACGCGTATCTCCCTGTTGTTTTGCGGTACGGCGCTTTACGGAAGACGGAAGCCCGCGGCGAGGTAAAGGGCGTACCAGTCCGCGCGCGTAAGCGCAACTTCCGCGCCCGCCGCGATCCCGCGCATGCGGGCGGGGGTAACGGAGCCCGAGATCAGCTGGATCTTCGCCGGGTGCCGCAGGATCCACGCGGCGGCGACGGCGATGGGAGCAACGCCGTATTTTTCAGCCAGTTCCTCCAGCTTTTCGTTGAGCACGGGGTATTTTTCGCGGTCCCCCACAAAGGGGCCCTTGAAGAACCCGCCCTGAAACGGCGACCACGCCTGCAGCGTTATGCCCTTGATGCGCAGGTATTCCAGCGCGCTGCCGTCGTGCATAACGGATTCATCGTTTTTCATATTCACGTTGAGCCCGGCGGTGACGAGCCCGGATTCCGGGATGGAAAACTGGAGCTGATCGGCAACGATGGGCTGCGTTACGGCGGTTTTCAGCAGTTCGATCTGCATGGGATTATGGTTGGACACACCGAAATAACGCACCTTGCCCGCGCTCTCCAGCGCGCTGAACGCCTCCGCGACCTCCTCCGGCTCCATAAGCGCATCCGGCCGATGGAGCAGCAGAACGTCTGCATGGTCCGTGCGCAGCCGCTTCAGCGAGCCCTCCACCGACGCGACGATATGCTCCTTTGAAAAATCGTAATACCCCTTGCGGATGCCGCATTTCGTCTGGATGACGATGCCGTCCCGCGCGGCCGGATGCGCGGCCAGCCAATCGCCGAACAGCTCCTCGCACCGGCCGCCGCCGTAGATATCGGCGTGGTCGAAAAAGTTGACGCCGAGTTCCAGCGCCGTGCCGATCACCCGGTCCGGCGTTTCGTTTGCGTCCGCAAGCCGCATGCAGCCCATGGCCACCGCGGAGACGGGAAGTTTTCCGCCCAATAAGATCTGCTTCATCGTTTCTCCTCCTCGTTCAGGGGCGCGCCGGACCGCAGCCCCGCGCTCCCCGCATTTTTATATAACAGAATTCCCGTGCGCCGTTTGCCGTAAAACACAGGACGCGCGGCGCGCGGGAGCTTATTCAACGGCAGGTTCGGACGCCGAGATCTTTTCGGCGACGGCGGAGCGCCGCGCGTTGAGTTCGGCGTACATTTTATCGCGCGTGGCGCGGTCGATGCGGTAGCCGAACATCGGCAGGATGCTGAGCAGCGCGAGGCAGGCCGGGATCAGCGTGGACATGGCGAAGATCCATTTCTGCGCGCGCTCCGGCTGGGGACGGACCTCCGTATAGGCGGTGGGATCGTACCCGATCCAGAGCTTCAGCTTCGGCGTGATGACGTTGTTGATCCGCAGCGGGATCTTGCACAGAATGGTACTTGCCACCGAAAGCGTGGCCTCGTTCCGGCTGCCTGTTTTCCACTCGATGTAATCGTTGCACTCGTTGCGGATCTCGTCGCCGGAAATATTGATGATCCCCTGGAAGGATGCGTATACGATCTCCCACAGCGCGGTGATCGGGAACATGGGGATGCGGTTTTGGAAAAAGCGTTTGCCGTCCTTCGTTTTCAAAAACATGCCCCAGAGGAATACGGGGATGTAACAGGCCTTCGGCACCGTCTGGCTTAACATATAAAGCGTTTTGGTGGAATGCTTTGCGGAGAGCGCGTTGTATTTTGCGAAGCCGAGCGGCTGGAAAAACGCGCTGGGGATCCCGGCGATGGTCTCGAAGGTGGTTTGGAACAGCACCCAGCGGTAATAATTGTTTGTAAAAATGCCGGTGCTGAAGGAGCCCAGCGCGTTCGAGATCATATACATAAGCACGGGGCGGTTTGTGAACACGACCCGGAGGCTGTCGCGGATGCGCGGGACCTGTATGCTTTGGTGCACGCGCTCCCTGGCGACGGTGGAGTACCACATCACCACGAGCCCCGCCGTGACGCCGGTAACGGGGCCGAAGGTCATCAGCACGCGCCGGATCAGCCCGTGGCTGCCGCTGTCCGGGGAATTGATGAGCCCGTGCGTGATGAAATCGAGCATAAACTCGATAACGGTATTGGGAATGCCCGCGTAAAACAGGTTGCAGTATTTGGTGACCGCAAGCAGCCTGCGCCGGTCGGAGGGATAAGGCGTGATCGTGGACAGATAGCCGGAGGTGGCCACCGCCTTGAAGTTCGCCACCGTTTCGATGAGCAGCTCCAGCGCGACGTAAGCGATGAATTTGGGGACGTAATCGAAATCGTTTACGTGGGCCTCGGAAAAGAACGCGGGCAGCAGCCAGTACAGACTTACGACCAGCGCGAACGGCAGGCCTGTAAAGAAGAAGTACGGCACGAATTTGCCCCAGCGGGTACGCGTTTTTTCGATAATGCCGCCGATCAGTATATCGTCCACCACGTCCCATACGCCGGCGAACACATTGTACAGCGACTGCTTGTTCAGGTTGATTTTGAGGATGCTGTCTACAAACAGCTCCTTCTGGCTGTCGATATTGAAGCCGGCGCTGCCGTCGAACAGCATATAGCCGACCGTCTCTTTCCGGGAGACCACGCGGCGGTCCACCGTGGTCATCCTGCGCAGGCTGCGGATTACCTCTTCGTCGGAGCCGTTTTCGGCGATATAAACGACTTGCTGTTTGTTCCATTCGCTCATGCGTTATCGCCCCTTTCTTTCGCGAGCGCGATTTCCTGCGCTTCACGCAGGTCCGCAAGCGCGAGCAGCATTTTGCGCTGGATATCGGACTTGCTCATGCCCGCCCCGACGCACCGGAAATACTCCTCGCTTGGGAGCCCGCCGATCAGGCACGGCGTATATTTTACCGGGATGCCCTTTTTGAGCAGGAAAATATTATATAACAGCAGCGCCAGCAGCAGCGCCGTATACAGATACGCGCCGGGGCCGAGCTGCGCTTTGCCCGGCGCGTCCGCGAACTGCCCCTCAAGCTGCTCCGCGGAAACGGCGGCGCAGACGGCGGCGCCCACAGCACTCAGCAACTGAAAACCGTGGGTAAGAAGCACGCGGAGCTTGCCGTGCCTGCCGAGCGACATCAGGATCAGGATCAGATTCACAAGGATCATTGCCGCCGAAACCAGCAGGAGCACGGCGGAAAGGCACATCGGATCTTTCAGGGCTTTGCCGAGCACCGCGCCGAAGCCCGCGGCGTTGATGCGTTCGATTACGCCGATGATACTGAAACGTTCCTCTCCCGCCGCCGATTTCACCAGCGGCAGAAACAGCGCGCCGGCAGGCAGCAGCGTGAGCACGATACGCGCGATCGCCCACCCGGAACCGGCGTAGGCGGCCTTGGCGCGGTCGATGCGCGGCTGGAACAGCGCGTGCTCCCGTTCGGCCCTTTCGGCCTCGTCCAGCAGGCGCTGGTTGGCGTCGTAATAGTTGAGGTTGACGCCGCATCCGGGGCATTCCGGACGCCAATCGAACAAACGCAGCTTTTTGCCGCAATGCGGGCAGCGTGCCATGGGCAACTCCTCCTTTTTTCCGCCGCGGGCGGGGATAGTGTATTTTCAGCTGTTCTTCAGCGTTTTTTCGATTTTACGGCAGGCTTCCGCGATCACGCGGCCCGTTTTAACGCCGCAGGAGTTCGTTTCGTGGTAGTGGCTTCTGCCGAAGCGGTCCGTACCGCGGTTGAACCACGGCATGCGCTCGTCCAGAACAAAATCGTTTTCGGCCATGGCGTAGCCCGCCATATCGTTGGTAACGCCGAAGACCATCAGCTCTTCGTCGTTGAAGATCTCGCTCAGCGGCGTGGGATTCGCCTCCGCGCCGTCGCCGGTGGCGGACGTTTCGGCGTCCTCGTAACCGCCGCTCCACACGAGTTCGGGGAACATTTCGCCCGGCACCGTGAGGATCTGCACGCCGCCGACGCTGATGTAATCGACCTCGGAGATGAAGCCGGTTCCCGTTTCGGACCGGGCTGCGCAGGCGCGCGCGCTGAACACGCCGAGCGCGTTCGCGAGCGACAGCACGAAGTTATCCAGCGGCATTACGAAGTACTGGGGCACCACGGTGACCGCGGGCGAAAGCGCCCGTTCGTTTTCGATCTCGCAGGCTTTCCGTCCCAACAGCATGCCGCCGAGGATCGTCCGCTCCAGATCGTTTTCGGCGACCTCGCCGATGTCCGTAGCCCCGATGGCGGAAACCGCGTACATCACGTTCGTTTTTTTGCGGCGGTTGATCTCACGCCGCATATAGCAGGGGTAATCCGCGCTGATCAGCCGGTTCTTTCCGCCGAGCGTATTGGGATGGGCCGGGAAATTCAGGAACCACGTTTCCGTTCCGCCGTCGTCCGGCACAAAGCGGAACCGGTGCAGCACGGCCTTTGTAAAATACGGGGCGCGCCAACGGTGCAGCAGCTCCGGCGCTTCAATATTTCCGTAATACAGGCTGCCGGGCTTGCGGCTGCGCCAGGCATCCTCGCAGAGCTCCGTTACGGTTTGGACGAGCCTGCGCATATAGCCCTTATCCTTACCGGTATGCGGAAGCACGCCCCAGTAGCCCATGGTATCCACGCCCGCGTGGGTATGGGTGCAGCTGACGATCACGTGCCTGCATCCGCTTTTGCGGCAGAACGGGGCGAGCGCCTCACGGAAGCCCTTTACATCGTACCCGGTGAACCCGATGAGGTCAAAGCTGAGGAACACGATCCCCTGCCCGTCGCCGCAGTCCAGCCACATGGCGTTCGCCGTAAGCGGATCGAGAAAGCCCGTAATGCGCTTTGCGATGTTATAGCCCGCCATCCAGTACGGATGGGTGCGGTAATCGGCGGGCGTGATATCACGCGAGGCAAAGCCGACGCTGAAGCGGTCCGCGGACGGGTCCCCCATCGTTATTTTTTGCCCCGCGGGGATCTCCGGCACGGGGCCGGCGCCGAGCTTTTCGGTCTTTTTTTGCGCGAGGCCGCGCGCGAAAGAATACAGGGCGTCCGACGGTTTCATAAACGAAGCCTCCTAAAAAAGATCTGATTAAATTCTAAATGATAAAAGCGAAGTTGTCAATACGCCGGGGAAAACGACCGGAGCACGCAAACGGCGTTTTTTTTTCGCGGGACGGCCCGCCCCGCGCGGCGGAAGAAACAAAACGTTTTAACTTGACGGAGCGCCCCGTTTGGAGTATACTGGAACGTGTGCTGCGATACACAAATCAGATACGAAGGAGAAACAGCCATGAAAAAAGCGATCGCGCTGGTTTTGGCGCTGCTGATGCTGCTGGGCCTTGCCGCCTGCGGAGGAAAAAAAGACGATGATTCGGGAAAAAGCAAGGATACAAACAAAAACAAATCGAACGCCGAAGAGATCACGGATGCGCCCGCGCCGCCCGAAAACGCGGTAGGCGCGCTGCGGTTCGACGTTCCGGAGAACATCAAATCCGTGGAACACATTACGGAACAGACCAAGGACGGCGAAGTGACGCAGTTTACGGTCACCTATACGTTTACCAACAGTTTTTCGGTAGGCTACGCCTACGCGAAGGATATGGACCTTGGCGACACCGGAAGCGTTGAGAACCTTGAAACCGCGGAGGTCAACGGACGGTCTTATTATCTTGTACCCGACGGCAACGAATACTATGCCTATACCCAGGCGGGGAAAGACGCCTACGCCGTGATGTGCATTGCCGACAGCGCGGAGGCAAGCAAATCCATGCTGGACGAGACGATGAAGACGCTGCGCTACGAAAACGAAGAGATCCTCACGCCCGCCGAGCTCGATCTGTTCGACATCACCTACACCGTGGACGATACGATTCCGCTTGCCGGATACAACATCAACGTTCAAACGGACGCGGACGGCAACGTGAAGGAAAAGAGCGTGCTGTGGAAGTACGGCGACAACCTTTCGGACCCGGATTTCCGCATAAGGATCACCGTGTATAAAAACGATACGCTGGATAACGTGAAAGACAAAGACGCCGAATACGAAGACAGGACCGTCGGCGACATCGCCTACACCATGCTCCACGTGGACGAAAACACCGTTCCCTACGATTATCTCGTACAGCACGGCAGCGACGTATACGAGATCCGCAACGCCGGACGGTATACCGGCTGGGGCACGACGCGCTCCACGGAATCCGAGGAGGCTTTTACCGCGTTCGTTGAGAGCGTCCGTTTTAAATAAACCGCAGGCTTTATAACGCAAAACGCAATAAAAAAAAGCAGAGATTCTCTGCTTTTTTTGTTTTTCGGCGCCGCGCGGCTTTAAGCGCCGCCGACCGGTATTCCCGGCGGAACAACGGCGATACGCGGATCCTGCAACAGTAGAAGCCCCTGCAAACACGCAGGGGCTTTCGTATTTGCCGGAAGGAACGCGCGCCGCGGCGGCTCACGGGACCGGCGCTCCGGTATCCTCGCCGGGATCGAACTGCAGCACGATGCGCAGCTCGAAGAAGCCGTTTTCGGCGCTGCAGGTGACGTTATCCTCACCGTAATGCGACGCCGCCTTGCGGATGTTGCGCAGGCCGTAGCCGTGGTTCTGCTTATCTGCCTTTTCCGTTTGCGGCACGCCGTTTTTCAGCTTCAGCGCGCCTGCAAACGGGTTGCGCACGGTAACGTAAACCGTATCCTCGGTAAGCGTGGTGCGGAACTCGATCACGCGGTCCCCTTCCACCCTGCGGCACGCCTCGATGGCGTTATCCAGCGCGTTGGGGAAAATGGTATACAGGTCGTCCGGGGCGATGCCTCTGGCGGGGAACACCGTACCGTAGGGCACGTTGATGGTGATGCCGTCCCGCTGGGCCACCTGCTGCTCGCAGAACAGAACGGTATCCAGCCGGTAGTTGCCGGTGCGGATGCGCTCGCCCTGGTTGGACATGAAGTCCACGAACTGCTCCGCGATGGAGCGCGCCTCTTTTACGTTGTTGTCGTCCAGATACGCGATCAGCGGACGCATCTTTTTGGGGAAATCGTGCCGGAACATACGCAGGTCGTCGTTCATACGGGCCATGAATTCGTAGTGCTGCACCTGCA
>JAEEGL014147418.1_pt1 | contig 11068 bp, 9 predicted proteins | sample 9134231 | NCBI WGS metagenome assembly JAEEGL01 (sample SAMN16246548, study PRJNA631951) | gut metagenome | biome: gut microbiome; feature: rumen; material: fiber-attached | host: Bos | place: Iran: Karaj | collected 2018-10
AACCATCCAGCCTCTGTATGAGCACTACGTCCACAAGGCAACACGAGAACACACGTATCGCAAGCCTCCATCGCCTCAATATCGTTCTTGAATTGCCGAACAGCCTTGGGATGCATCAGATGATCTCTATATTCCTCAGGCGACCATTCCATAAAGCGAGGATCCACATTACCCCACTTAAACCCAGGGTCGCCCGATGGCGGATTGCGGAAGTCATACACATCGTGTCCAGCCTCCCTCAACTTAGCTACAACATCTGGATAATAAACGTTCCGCCAACTGCTGGCTACGTATATGTGATGGCCTGCCATATACCTTTCGTTTACTTAGACTTAGTTTCTTTTCTGCTCAAGAATCTGCAAAATTCTTCTGACATCATTACACATTCCCCAAACCTTAAAGAAAAGGACGATACAACATACAAACCAGGCAATACCTAAAATAATAGATATTAAACCGAAAAACATTCCGAAAATTCCAAATGGTTCCATTACTATAACTGTATGAATTTATAATATTATAACGACTGCAAAGATACGAATAATTATTGAAAAGCATACAAAAGTTGCGGTTGTTTTTGTGTACTTATTCTGTGTGAGACAGGGACCAGTTCCCCTGATTCCCACCACCCCACTTTTCCCACCTTATTATATATAAGAGCCACACGATTTGAATGTAACGCCGTGCCTAATGACTCACGGGATTTCATCAATTATTGAGGGTCTTCAATTTCTTCTGCAGCCATAGGATAATTCATCGCTATGGTTTTAGCATTGTCCTCTGATGGAACGTCTTTCACGTTTGCGCGAATCATTGGAGTATATGCTTCAATGATATGTCTCCAATCATTTAGAGACATAGCAGGGTACCTTTCGCCAAAGCGTTCTATTACCTCCCTTTGAATCTGCATGTCGTCGATATTTTTATTCATGTGCAGAAGGTCGAAAACAAGATTCCTTATTTCTCGGTCATCCTCTATATCTTCTAACTTGGTAGGAAGTAACTGTTCGTTCTCCTTGAAGTTCTCCACTTGGTCCATTACTTCTCTAAATACCTCTGGGGTATATTGAGGAGGATAGCCATTCTTCACAAGACAAATCTTGATATCTTGCTTTAACTGGTCTCTAACTCTCTGATTGTTGAGCCAGTCTGCAAAGGATGACTTAGCATCAATGATTTCACGAATCTTACATGCCAGACTCTTACATTTCTCATTGATGACGATTCCATCTACCTCCTTATCTTCGCCATATACGAAGTTGTTCTTGTCTCTAAGATGAATCAGAATATCATAGAATGCTTTCTCTTCAAAGGTAAGTCCCAGTTTTCTGAAACTATCTCTATCAGCCTGCATACCTTTGAGAATACTTAAAGCCTGCTCTGTCGCTGTCTGAATAATGCTTTCCGCAGTTTCCTCTTGGGTTTCTCCTGCTTCTTCCTCTGACAAGAACTTACGTCTCTCGTGATATTGCTTTATGGTAGCCTCCAGCATTTCTTGGAATTTCTTCGAGGCTACTTGATTCACCTTACTATATTCTGTTATTTGATGGCGAAGGAGTTTGATAAGTACTTCCAGTTTAGAAGCAGGCATTTTGATATCTGAAAGACGTTCAACGAATTCTGGTCCGAAGATATCCATTTCCTCACCCTCTTCAAGAACGCTTTCCACATTATTATATTTAAGTGCTTCTTCCACCATTTTGGCAACTCGCCTGTTCATGGTTTCTGTATCTGGCGCATCTGTTCCATTCATCTTATACACCATTCCTGCAATTGCCATGAAGCACTGTGCCAAAGCTGATTCTTCTTCTCCCAACTCACCTGATGGTTGACAAATATCATAAGCTTTTCTCATTCTCTTCACAGTTTGCAGGAAGTAAGTCTTATATGATACTTTTTTCGTCTTTTTACCATCTGTGCTGACAGTGTTAAACTTCTCCATCGATGTAAACACATACTCTGCTGCTTTAGCAAGCAACTTGTATCTGATGCCTGGGTCTGTCTGAGGATTAAGGAATGGAGTTAAATCATAATCTCTAAACAGATTCTGGAGTATAACAACGTGCTCTCTGAAAATAATGGTAGCCTGCTCAATATCATCTTCTGTGGGTGCTACAGAGCCACCACCTCCATACAGCTTCCTTGCCTCTAACATCTGGTCTCTGATACCAATATAGTCTATAATCAAACCATATTCCTTGCCTGGATATTTACGATTGGCACGACTGATGGTTTGTATAAGAGAATGTTTTTGCAGAGGCTTGTCATTATACATATAGGTAAGGCATTCCACATCAAAACCTGTTATCCACATATCCACGACAATGACAATGCGGAAGTTTGAATATTCCTCTTTGAATGCAGCATCAAGCTTTTCCGAGCGTTGATCGTTCTTTACGCCACCGAGATACTCATACATATCTTTAGGGTCGTTACTTCCTACACTTGCCACCATAGCAATAGTAGGCGTTTCCTTCAGTTCTTTTAGTTTTTCTGGAGTTACATCTACGCCTTCAGGAGTCTTCCTTTCTACAAACCATTCAGGATAATGCTCTTTGAACTTCATCAACAGATTATATGCAATAAGTCTGTTTGAGCAGACTATCATCGCTTTCTGCACTCTGTCTGGGTCAGTGGCTACAGCATCAACATAATGGTTATGAATATCAACAGCCAGTTTGTCAAGACGCTCTGGGTCACCAAGTATCACTTCAAGCGAACTCATAGCCTTCTTGCTCTTGGCAATATCCTCTTTGGTAGAGCCCTCTTCAGCGCATTTTGCATAGTAAGCCTCTATCTCTTTGGCTTTCTCTTGATTCAGCAATACCTTGGCTATTCTTGGATGATATTTGATGGGGACAGTAATTTCGTCAGCCACAGCCTGATCCATCGTATAGTGATCTACCTCTGCTCCAAAGGTTTGATAGGTTTCTGCTATGGGTGTACCTGTAAAGCCTACGAAGGTGGCATTAGGTAATGCCTCGCGCAACACTTTAGCGTATGGTTTAGATATCATCGCTTTCATGTTGTCATCAGCATCTTCGCTAAACTTAATACGTCGAGAACCTTCTATCTGTGTTCTATGCGCTTCATCGCTGAAGCATATAATGTTGGAGCGTTCATTGATTAATCCTATGGGGTCATCTTTTCTGTCGCAGAACTTTTGAATGGTACAGATAAAGAAGCCACCACTTTCACGTGCTTTCAGTTCTTCACGTAGTTTCTTACGACTTGGAACTGTTGACACTTCACCTAACCCCAAGAACTCAGTACTCTTAGTAAATAGCTTTGCTCCTTGTTTCTGTAGGTCGTCTCTGTCTACTATCATCAAGATGGTGGGTGAACCTATTTCGTCCATACATCTCATAGAGAGTTGACGAGCCAGGAATGCCATCGTGTATGTCTTTCCGCATCCTGTTGCGCCAAAGTAAGTGCCACCTTTTCCTGTGCCCGTCTTTACTGATTCTATGATACTCTCACGTAACAATCGAGTAGCAAAGAATTGTGGATATCTGCAAACTATCTCTTTCTCGTCCTTGTCGAAATTCTCGTCTTGGAAAAGAATATAGTCCCGGAATATCTCCAAGAAACGGTCTGGCCGATAGACACCATTCACCATCGTCTCTACTTCTTCGAAAGGCATGATTGAGACTTCGTCTTCGTTCTCTACTCTTCGCCATGCATAGAAGTGTTCATAGGGGGTGCGGACAGTGCCTAATCTTGTCTTAACACCATCGCTGATGCATGCCAGAGGACAATAATGCAGCAGATGAGGGATGTCTCTCCAATAGCGAATATTGATTTGCTCCCAAGCATCATTAATGGTTGCCTTTTCATCAGCAGGATTCTTTAGTTCTATCACACAGACAGGCAAACCATTCACAAAGAGAAGTACATCTGGGCGTCTGTTTTTTGTCAGCCCACTATTCATATAGTCAACAGTGAATTGGTTGACTACTTTAAAGATGTTATTGTCTATATTATCAAAGTCTATCAGTTTGATGGTTTTAATCACACCTCTCTTAGTGGTATATTGCACACCATCCACCATCCATTTATACACCTTATGCAATGTGGCAAAGTCTGTATCTGCACCTACCAGTCTGATATTATCGGCTATCTGGCGGATTTCATCATCCTCCAAATCAGGATTCATCTGGCTCAAGAACAGAAGAAGGTCATCCATATAGAGCACTTCTTTCTTGTTGGCTCTGGGAATACTGTCACCATAGAGATACTGCCAATCGGTCTTCTCTAAGTAGCAGATAAGCGCATTCTCGTAGTCGCTTTCCACGAAGTGACCATCCATTCGTTTCAATATAGGCTTTGCCATAGGATTCTTAGTTATTTGTTTGTAATGAGCCTTTGATGAGAATAGGGCAGATTTCTTTTATCTCTTCCTTAAGTTTGTCACTTATTGTTTTTCGTTCATTGGCACAATCATATATATTGACTATAGCTTGCTGTATAGATAAATCAGGAAGCGGAATCTTATAATCCGCTAAATCATCAAAGCTCAAAAATTCATATGCACTACCTGTTGAGCGAGTATAAACATATCTTCCAAATTCCGGACGAATCAACCAAAGCATAAGATATTTGGGAAGTAGTAGCGAAGTATCATTGACAAAAATAATATCATAGACAGAAGAAACTACACAATCATCACCTTCTCTATATGCTACTGCAACGTTATCATTATTTAACTGTGTACAATAAGCAATGTCTCCTTTTCTTACAATTCTACGACCATATAGATTTGAATTAGATCTTTGAGGAGTTATAAATTGCTTCTGAATGTTTATTCCTTGCTCTAATTGAATGTGACCATCATCATTAACTTCTACTCTTTTTGAAATGTAATCGCCTATTTTAACCATCTTGTCTGGATGGTCTTTTACATAATCTCTTCGCAATGCCTCTATAAACCCATCGCAGACAAGTTTCAACTCATCCACTTTGCTTTGATAAGAAGCAAGATTGTTCTGAAGAGAAAGATAAATATCAACATATTTACGCTGCTCTTCAATTGAAGGAAGAGTGATGTCAATGTCACAGAAATCTTCCCAAGGTAAACCTTGCCTAATAGAAGAGTCTGTATGAAACCAAAAGTAGCGGTCTTTTTCTGTGGATTTGAGAAGGATGAAGAAATATTCTTTCAAAACAACATCTTCATTTTTAATCTTAAATACTGAATAAGCAGGACTCACGATTTTATTATGATCAGAATGATTTAAAGCAATCGGCAGAACCTCATCTCTTCCAACATGCATAAGGTTGCATGCGAAGTAATTAGGTGGCACAACCTTATAACTACTTGTATCTTCGCCCACTTGTTTAGCAGGTTCAAAGAACTCTTTGTCAATACTTATACCAGACACATCTTCAGGCATAAGGTTAGGAGTACCGCATTTTTGATTATACGGCTCTACGAGATCACCAATATAATACTTAGTCAATGCCATATCCAATACCTTTAAAAGCCTCTTCAAGCATTCGCTGTGATTCCTTCTCGCGTTGCATCAGCTCTTTCATTTCCTTTTGAATGCGAGCCATTTCCTTAGGATAGTCTATCTCCAAATCATGGTCAATAAACTCAATGTATTTGCTTGGAACCAATGTCCAGTTGTTTTGCTCTATCTCTTCAATGTCTACACTGCGATAAAGTTCTGGCTCAGCAAAGTTCTTTCCATCAGTACCAACAGACTGCCATTTGCGATAGAGGTCTGCCACACGTTGTATTTGTTCAGTAATGAGTTGCACTTTCTTTTTCTGCTCACCCTTTACAGGGTTTTCAGTCCAACGACGCAAATCCATAAATAGAATCTCATGCTCACGATTGCGAAGTTCTCTACCATGATACTTGCCTCCCTTCTTGTTTTGATTGAGAATCCAGAAGGTTACACTGATATCTGTGGTAATAAACAACTCTCTGGGTAGAATGATAATCGCTTCCACCTTGTCGTTTTCTATCAGTTTCTTGCGAATGTCGAGTGCATCCGTATCGCCTAAAGCACCATTAGCCAACAAGAAACCAGCAACACCTGAGAGTGGTTTCAGATGTGAAAGCATGTGGAGAATCCATGCATAGTTAGCATTACTCTCTGGGGGTAATCCGTAATCAGTCCAACGGGCATCGTTCTTTAGATTCTCATCCCACCAACCTTTAAGGTTAAAAGGCGGATTAGCCATAATATAATCGAAGTAGATGCCTTTATGCAGGTCGTTCGTGAAGGTAGAATCATTCTCTGAACCAAGATTATGACTGATACCACGAAGGGCAAGATTCATCTTTGCAAGGCGATAAGTGGCACCTTCTTTCTCCTGCCCATACACATTGATATGACTGATATCTCCCTGCTTGGCTTTCACCAGTTCTGAACTCTGGATAAACATACCACCAGAGCCACAACAGGGGTCGTAAAGTGTACCATCAAATGGCTCAATAACAGTTGCAATGAGTTGCACCACATCATGAGGCGTATAGAACTCGCCTTCCTCTTTGGTGGCATTGACAGCAAACTCCTTCAGGAAATACTCATAGACACGACCTATCAGGTCTTTTTCTTCGCCAAAGGTCTTGTGGCTGATCTTGTTGACTTCATCCACAATCTTCTTCATATCGTTACCCCCAAGATTCCTTTGGGTAAACGTACCTTCCACGAAACAGCCTTTCAGTTGTGGGTTAGTCTCTGCAATACTTTTCAGAGCCGTATCAAGAGCCACATTCAACTGTGGTGCACTGGTATTGATAATCGTTGACCAACGTCCCTCTTTGGGTAGATCAAATGTACCGTCTGCAAAGGTGGCATCGTCAAAGAATGCCTTCTGGATTTCTTCGTCATCAGGGTCTAAGCCTTCCTGAATAAGTTTCTCACGCAGATTGGCAATACCATCCTCATATTTCTCTCCGATAAAGCGAAGGAAAATAAGGGTCAGCATCATATCTCGTTTCTCAAAGAATGAACCAGCATTCTTTGCCTGTCTCAATATATCTCGACACTTGAATAGGATATTATCAAGATTCAGTACTTCTTCTTTCTGTTTCTTTGCCATTGACAATATAGTTTAAGTTATGCACCAAAACTATATCTTCAGGTTTGCTTACAGGTAAACACTAAGAGACCTCAGGACACAAAAGAAGCGCGAGTCATGGCTCTTCTCTTGAATCGTGAGGTCCTAGGAACTACCTGTAGTATTAAGATACAAGTCATGCCCGCGCCAAAGCACGGGCATCGGCCGACTTATTCAAATACTACAATCGTTGAAATTTCCTAGGTTTCACGATTCTCTGAACAAATAGCTGATGCTATGTTTTTACCCTCAAAAGTCATACTGGTGCCTCCACTGAGCTTGCTCCAGTAATCAAGTGCAAAAGTACTAAAAAATGGGCAAAAAAGCAAATTTTTTAGAAGGGAAATCAAAAAAGGTACATGTTTTTTAGGGTTTTGGGCGTATTTTTCGAAAAAAATACGAGAAATACTTGTAGAATAGGATTCATGGTGTTAACTTTGTAACAGAAATTTGAGATTTGTAAGAATAATGGACAAGAAAGTAACACTAATCATGTCGCCAGGTTCTCTCTGCTGGGCTTCCTTTCTTAAAATGGGAGCCCTGCGGGAGAACTCTCCAACCTTCGTCTTGTAATTTACGAGAAGATATTTGTTTGCCGTGACTATTGGTCAGGCATATTATTAAGTAAATTATTGACGCTTATGAAAAGTAATAAACTAAAAGGAAACGAAAGTTTCCTAGCCCTCGTATTGTCTGACAAAAGACCTGATTTTAGAGACATTCTTGTAAATTTAGGACCTCATCTAAAGGGAATGGATAATAGTAAAAATCCGGAAAAATGGAACCATCTGGAATTTGATTTTGAACATATCCATAAAGTAGATATTTATATTAGATTTGCCCCTATCTTCGAAAAGAAATATCTAATGGTAAAGAAGAAAGATTTTGCCAGACACCTGGCTATGCATAGCAATTTGGCCGACAATGAAAACTATGAGACCAGGGTAGAAACGATATATCACGGTCTTAAATATTATAAAAAATTATACCAGTCATTTTCTGTCGAATGAATCAAATGAATTTTGAGGAAATCAAGCTTTGTCTATTTCCGAGCCCAAAGTCCTACAGCAGTGTGCTGGCACCGCTGAAAGAGATTGTCAGGCTGACGCGTTATGATGAGACACTAAGTTACCGCACCTGCGACTATCGGAAACGGTATGAAGCGATGGGCAAGGAGTCGGCCAAGGTCATCAAAGAGACAATGGTGAACGCATTCTCCGTAGCCGTCAACTTCCAGGGTGTTGGCCATACAGCCCTGCAGGCATCTTATTTCACAGGACTGGCCATGTGCGACATTGACGGTATCGACGACCCGACTGAGCTAGAGATGGCTTTTGAACGACTGTCGAAGGACCCTCATGTCATCCTTATATACCGTACCATCAGTGGTCGTGGACTGCGCATCATCTACAGTTATCAGCGTGAAGGTGGTCGTAAAATTGACGATACATCATGGAAGGCAGCCTTCATTTTTGGCAATGAGCGCCTGTCGCAAGTGGCTGGTCATGAATACGATTCGCTCTGCAAGGACTACACCCGACTCAGCGGGATGGCCTTTGACCCTGGACTCTTCTTCAATCCGGATGCCGAGCCTTTCACTATTCCCGACGATCTGATAGTCGAGCAGAACTGTGAATACCAGGAACATGGGCGACCTCGCAAGGAATACCAGCCCAATACCCATGAGGTGACGGTAGAGGTTGCCTGGCCTAAGGTTGACCAGATGCTCAAGGACAAGCACATTGAATATCTGCCAGGCCATCATCACGACTATATCCTGCATGCAGCCTACCTGTTCAATCGCTTCGGTGTTCCTCTGGACGATTTGTTGCAATGGGCTGAGCAGGAGTGGGCTGATCATAATGGCGACGAGCGCGAAAGAGCCATCCGCCATAAGTATAAGGATACTTCACGACATGGCACATGGAAAATTAACAAGCCTGCCAAGGGGCGCGAAAACTCAATGGTCACGTTGTCGGAAATCCGTCAATGGCTCTCCGAACGTATTCTGGTTCGGTACAATGTGGTGACCGATCAGCTGGTTTGGCGCAGTAAATCTTCTTCCCTTTCACCTTTCCCCTCATCCCTCAGCCTTCAGCCATCATCTATATACTGGCATCAAGTTGATACCATCTTCTATAACACCCTGCGAGTTCGTATGGCAGGCGACACAGGTAAACGCGTATTGACAAGTGATGTAAAGAGTGTTGTGGAGAGTGAATTTGCCGAGCAGGTAAATCCTGTCCGCGAATACATCCAACTGTTACCTGCCTGGGATGGTATCGACCGTATTGCCGAGATGGCATCCCACGTCCATATCAAAGCAGCACTTTCAAATCAGACAGACGATGAAGCCCAACAGGACTTCTATCAAAAGCTGAGGATGTGGTTGGTTGGCATGATAGCAACATGGATGAACGACAAGGAGTGTAATCAGGAAATACTGACGCTCATCGGTGAGCAGGGTGGCTATAAAACGACTTTTTTCCAATTCATTCTTCCACCCCCACTACGGGATTACTTCTGGAAGAACACTCACAACTCATTCGCGCATAAGGACGACCGCCTGGCATGTTCAGAGAATTGTCTGGTGGACATCGAGGAGGTGGAGGCAACCGAGGGCAGAGAGATGGAACAGCTTAAAGGCCTTGTCACCTCAGACTTCATCAAGGAGCGTCGCCCCTATGCTGTATTCCGTGAGCAAAAGCACCGTCTGTGTTCGTTTTGTGCTACGGGGAATCAGCAGCACATCCTAACCGACCTCTCTGGTTCACGCCGATGGTTCTGCTTTCTGGTAGATTGCGTTGACGACCCACGAGAATGGGACTTCGACTATAACCAGTTCTACGCACAACTCTATCAGATGTATCAGGAGGGATTCCGCTATTATTTGACGAAACTAGAGGAGAAACAACTCAACGAGGCAAACCAACCTTTCCGATTGGTGTCTCCTGAAGAGGAATTCATTATGTGTCGTTTGCGCAAGCCCAAACGCAACGAAACACCCAAGCGCATGTCATCCACCATGATATGTCAACTGTTGGTGGGCGGACCAGGTCGTGGACTGAGCATCCAGAAGATTAGTCAGGCGATGCGCAAATGTGGATTCAATTCCATTCAGCGCAGTGGTTATGAACTCTTCTTGGTGGTAGAAATTCCCTATGACCAACAGCAGAATTATTTATCTTTAGAAAAAGATGAAAGTCAAAATTTGGAAGAAGAAACTCCGCAAACCCTTGACAACCAACAACTTGACTTGCCTTTTTAAGATGTCCTCAGGTGACGAGGTGACGGATTTACACAAACTCTCTATAGAAAATTAAAAATGTCAGACATTAATATTTTTCCTATACGACTTTTGTGCATGTTGGTCACCTCGTCACCTAACAAACCGTATAATTAACTATCAATCAACATTTTAAACCGATTTTTTATGATTAACTTTTATGACCCTAAACGTTCCATTAGTATCCTGCAAATGAACTTTCAGAATGTAGTACCTTTGTATCGTCAAAAGATATAGGCTATGTAGGCTGAACATATACGAGATGTACGACAAACATATACGAGATGTACGACAAACATATACGAGATGTACGACAAACATATAGGCAATGTTTGATGAACATATACGAGATGTTTGATGAACATATACGAGATGTTTGATGCAAAAACCTAGTATCTGCGACACAGAGAATAATTAATCAATCGTAAACCATTTAAAGTTATGAGTCAGAAATTCATTAAGAAGAAGGTTACCAGCCCCAAGTCTCTGGGCTATGGTAAGTATTATGCCAAGGCGGTGTATGGCGTAGCATAAAACGAAGAAGCCTCCCGATTGGGGAGGCTTCCTTTTTTAATTTCGTCGTACCGATTACTTACGCAGGCCGAGAGCCTTGATGAGTTCACGATAACGATTGATGTCCTTGTTGTAAAGATACTTAAGGAGCTTACGACGGCGACCTACCAGCTTGGTCAGCGAACGAGCAGTACC
>JAEEGL014324571.1_pt1 | contig 11068 bp, 11 predicted proteins | sample 9134231 | NCBI WGS metagenome assembly JAEEGL01 (sample SAMN16246548, study PRJNA631951) | gut metagenome | biome: gut microbiome; feature: rumen; material: fiber-attached | host: Bos | place: Iran: Karaj | collected 2018-10
ACGCAGCCGACGCCGTTCCGTCCCGACTTCGTGATCGACGTGTCGCGGCACGAGGACGTGATCGTGGACACGTTCGCCTGCCACGAGAGCCAGATGTTTGAATGGCTGGTGCCCGAGCACGGGGCGTCGCTGGACGACGTGCCGCCCGCCTCCGACGTCGAGGGTCGCCGTGCGTTCATCCGCAAGACGGCGCTTCATCTCGTGGCCGACTACGCGAACGCCTTTTCCGATTCGGTGGAGCGGGCCTACCCCGGCCGGCGTCCGAAGCTCGTCGAGGTGTACGAGAAGAGCGAGTACGGGCGCACGCCCGTGCAGGCCGAACGCGACCTGCTCGCGTCGCTCGGTGGCGTGTGGATCGACTCGACCGAGAGCAAGTGGACCCAGGTGAAATGAAAGGGGCTGACAAGTCGTTTTGCACATCGCGCGGTCTTTCTAGCCCATTAGGAAGACCATTCGCATGGTGTGGCGGTGTGCGGATATGACTTGTACGTGCTGAAAACATGTGAGGCTTTCACATGACCCCTGAAACCTCCACGACACTTCTGCGAGACATATCCGCGGACGCCGACAACGCCCGCTGGCCGGAGTTCGTGTCGCGCTACCGTCCGATGATGCAGGCCTACCTCAAGACGCATTTCCCTTCCGTTGATGCCGACGATATGGTGCAGGAGACGCTGATCGCGCTTGCGAAGGCGCTTCCCAACTATCGTTACGCCCCCGACGAAACCGGACGATTTAGGAACTATCTGACCGGCATCCTTCGCAACAGAGCGTTGAAGCGCTGCGCGCGCGATGCAAGGGATCGCATGCTGCAGGCGGAATTGCGGAAGCTGGCGGTGCCCGAACACCTCGCGGCGGGGAATGCCGATTGCGCTGCCTGGCGCACGGCGCTTCTTGAAATCGCGACGCGCCAGCTTCTGGACGACGGGAAGATTTCCGACAAGTCCAAGCAGATCTTCCAGCGCCTGACGGTGGACGGCCAGTCGCCGGAGGAAGTCGCAGCCGCCTACGGGACGGACCGGAACAACGTCGACAAGGTGAAGAGCCGCATGATCGCGAAGTTGCGCGAGATCGTGCGCGCATTGGAGGATGTCGCCGATGTCTGACGCGGCGGATCGCGAGATCGAGGACTTTCTCCGCGCGCACGGTCCGTTTGAGAAACCGCCGACCCTTTCCTGCGGCGAGCGGGTCGGGGATTGGAAAGTGCTTGCATTCCTCGGACGCGGCGGCAGCGCGGAGGTTTTCCGCGCGGAGAACGTCGTGACCGGAATCGTCAGCGCGCTGAAGGTGCTGTACCGGGCGGACGATGCCGCGCGTGCACGGTTTCGGCGCGAGGCGCGCCTGATCGCGGAAACAAAGAGCGCGGCGTTTCCGAAGTTCTACGGCGCGGGGGAGAGTGACGGGCGTCTCTACATCGCGGAGGAACTGCTCGAGCCGGTTGAACTGCCGTCTGACGATGCGGCCGTCGCCCGATATGTCCTGGGCGTCGCTGTCGGCGTCGAGGAACTGCACCGGTGTGGATTCGTCCATCGCGACCTGAAGCCGGGAAACGTGCTGGCGCGGCCCTCCACGGGCGAAAGCGTCCTAATCGACATGGGCCTCGCGAAGGAGGGCGAGGATGTTGTGTCGCAAACGCGCAACGAGACGCTCTCCGTCGTTGACGGGCGTGCCGTCGGCGTCGGCACGCCGGGCTTCTCGGCGCCGGAGCAGTTCACTGGCGGCAGGGTCAGCGCGGCGATGGACATCCACGCCCTCGGGATGTTGGCGAACGCGTGCTTTGGCGGGAAACCGCCGAAGGCGTGGGCGGACCTCATCCGCCGTTCGACGAGCTCCATCCCCGAACAGCGCTATGCCACCGTTGCGGATTTTGCGCGGGCCGTCCGGCGCCGCCACGCCCTCCGCCGATGGATTACCGCGTTTGCCGCGATATTGGCCGTGGTTGGCACACTCTTCTATCTTTCTCCGCAGAAGTCTCAGAAACAAGAATCTCCTAAAGAGCCTCCCGTAAACGTTACCGATCCAGAAACGGTAGGGCGGTCGCCCCGCGACCGCCGCCCTGAAACGGTAGGGCGCGCGCCCCGCGCGCGCCGCGGCGACCTCGGCGAGGCCGCCCTACCATCCATTGCACCCCTTCCCCCTGAACAGCCCCTTCCTCCTGAACAACCCATTCCTCCTGAACAACCCACTCCCCCTAAACAACCCGATAATATCATTTCTCCCACCAACCAACTTGCAGAAGCCATTTTAGAGGCGACGTACGACAATTACTATGGAGGACGGGAGCGCTTGTCCGATGTCCCCGTCACAAACGAAACGGTAAAGGCAAGCGATCTGCTGTCTCTTGGTACAACGAAATCCGAACGCGGCCTATTGGTTACGCGCATCGCATTGCAGGGGAAAGACATTTCGCTTTCGGGCGAGATCAAACTGACGGGAAAGCGCAGAGTTGAGATCAGCGGGTATGGACGGCTGACGGCATCCATTTCAGGTTCGCGCGGTGTCAGGCTGCAACTGAGCGAACAGGCGACGCTCGTCAACCTGACGACGATTCCCTATCCAGAGTCGGGCATGAAATACATCCTCAAGGGCCCCTGCTACTTGAACTTCAAGAATCTTGATTCTCCCGATGACATCAAGAACATCTGGGTGGACAATTACGACGGGAAGGGCGATCCATCGTTCCGTTTCCGCGGCCCAGACTCATACGAACAAGTCCGGAAAGAGGATAAGGAGGCCGCCCTCGACGCCATGCGCAAGGGCATCCTGCCGTCTTATTAGTTTCGTTTTCATGCTCATGACCGAGGCAAAATGTGGTAAAATACACGGTGCCACGAGTAAAAGAGAGAACATCAGGTCAGAGTGTCAATGACGGACAAGTTGGAAGGAGGAATTGTTATGTTTGATAAAGCAAGATTCAAGGCATGTGTAGATTGGTATCACGCCAATCTTGACTCATTGTTGCCGCGTTACTATGGTAAGTATGTCGCATGTACAGACAGCGGAGTTGTTGCTTCTGGCGGTACGATGCTTTTGGCTGCTGAGAATGCAATTGACAGTGGTTATCCGCAGGGGACATTTGCGGTTCATAAGTGCCTTCCCGCCAACGAGGAGGAAGTTGCTTATTTCCACACACCACGCGTTGATTTCTCTAGGAGCAGCCTATGAAGGTCAAGCCTGTTGTTGAATGTTTTGACAAGGTCGTTCGCGACATTCAGTCCGAATTGGTCGTTGTCGGATCTGGAGAACGGATTGTCGGCAACAGGACTCCAGTGGTCGTAAAGGCCATTTGGGACACAGGGGCCTACGGTTCTGTGATCAGCCCCAGGGTGGCACAGGAACTTGGGCTGATGCCGGTTGGTGTAAAGCCCATCCAGACGGCAAATGGTACTTATGAAGCTTATGCGTATGTTGTCGATATGATGCTCCCGAACAAATTGGTCATTCGTGGGGTTGAGGGTTCAGAATCTGATTTGAAAGTTTGTGATGCCTCGATCGGCATGGACATAATTTCCATGGGCGACATGAAGATTACGAACAAGCCTACCACGAAGTTCATCTTCCGCATACCTTCCGAGGGGGACGTCCCACTTGTCACCGATTGATGATATTTTAAATGAAAGGATCAGAATCCACCAAGAAATTGAAACGCTCATAGGCGGGACTCCCCGCTGGTCGCCGCATCGGTAGGGCGGTCGCCCCGCGACCGCCGCCCGACACCGGGAGGGACGCGCTGCCGCGCGTCCGCCACCGATGAAGAGCGACAGAATCAATTGTAATGCTGCAAAGCATTCGTCTCTGGGAACGTGAGAAATTCAAGGATGACGATACCTTGCAGAGGAAGCGCGCACGCGCTTACCTCTCTTTGTATTTCATCCAAGGCTTTTCTCACGGCCTCCAGAGAGATACGAAGAGAGGTTTTCTGTTTTTTAACGAATTCCACCTGTCAGATTTCTCGGCAAAAGGGAAATATTCCCATAGAGGAAAAGTTCACATGGAGAGATTTTATCCGTCACAAGCCAACTTGGTTTGGTATAATGTGCGCATCCCGTACACGCGGGATGAGCCGATCTTTGACATCGACCTGGGAATGGGGATGGAGGATGAGCTCCTGTTTCCAGGTCATCGGCCCGAAGTCAATGGTAGGGCGGTCGCCCCGCGACCGCCGCCTCGAGACGGTAAGGCGCGCTCGCCGAGCGCGCCGCCCACCAACGACCTCGGGCACACGCAACAGCGTATGAGGTTTCGTGGTGAAGCCGCTAACTTTCCACAACGAAAAACCAAGTACGATGGTGCGTCGCGTGGCGACACGCGGCGTGCCCTCTATCTTGTTTTTCGTTCAGGTTCTTAGCGGCACCTACCACGAAATGGGATTTCGAGGGTGCGCCGCTTTTTTTCTTCCGCGCCGAAGCGGCGGCACCCAGCAGGGTTGGCGTGGAAGGTGATTTGAAAGGTACAAAAAATGAATTTCGAATTCAAGTGTCCGCAATGCGGGCAGACGGTGGAGGCTGATGAATCGTTCCGTGGTCAAGTGGCACAATGCCCACATTGCGGCAAAGGGATCGTCGTGCCGCGCGTTAAACCGAAACTGGGAGTTGTCAGAAACTCTGGCACCGGCGGAAGAACAGAATCATCGCCGCGTTCAACACAAGATTCGTCTATCCCGTCTTCAACGTCAAAAGAACGGGTTGCGATACCAGAACGTCTCGCTTGTCCGACACCAGATCAACTTGAAAGGCCAAGAAAGACCCGTGCCAAGAGTTGGAGAAGAAAGTTATTGGTAGGTCTTCTTGTCGTACTTGGCGTTGTCGCCCTAATTGGTGCAATGTCATACGGAGCTTATCTTTATTTTGGTGATCAGCCTCGTCTTGAGCGTGGTATTGCGCATTACGAAAAAAAGGCATATTCCAAGGCGCTCAAACTACTTCTTCCGTTGGCGGAGAAGGGATACGCACGGGCACAGCTTTACGTTGGCGACTGCTATGCAAACGGAAACGGCGTCGTCATGGACACCGAAGAAGCGGTGAAATGGTATCGCGCCGCCGCCGATCAAGAACTTCCAGATGCTCAGCATAGGATGTACAAGTGCTGCATTGACGGCGTTGGAATTGAGCGAAATGTTGAGAACGCAGCAAAATGGTGCCGCAAGGCGGCGGATGGGGGATTCGTGGAAGCCATGTTTGATATGGGGGTGTTGTATGACGAGGGACTTGGTGTAGAGCAGAATGCAAAGAGTGTTTTCAAGTGGCATCGCAAAGGAGCGGAACAAGGATATCCCCCTTCTCTCTACCAATTTGGTCTATGTTACAAACTCGGCATTGGTACCAATAAGGACGAGGATGAAGCGGCTAAATGGCAGAACAAGGCGGTGTCGGCGTGGCGGGCGAGTGCAAACGCAGGAGATACGGAGGCCATGATTCGCCTTGGGAGACTCTACATGAACGGTGACGTGGTGGAACTAGACAAGGAAAAAGCTGTGCAATGGTACAGAAAAGCGGCTGAAGCGGGCAGCGCTTTTGGACAATCGAGCCTTGCAGTCTGTTATCTCAAAGGTGAGGGAGTGGATGTAGATAACGAGGAGGCTGCAAAATGGATGCTGAAGTCCGCTGAGCAGGGAGTTGATAGGGAAAGTCAATGGGCAATGGGCGTGTTTTATCATGATGGTATAGGAGTCGCGAAGGATGCCAAAGAAGCGGTTAAATGGTTGGAACGTTCAGCGAAAAAAGGATTTCCTAAGGCGAAGTACTCTCTTGCATTGTGTTATTTCAGGGGGGATGGAGTTGAAACGGATGCGGTCAAGGCCGAGAAACTTCTTGAAGAGGCTTCTGATGCCGACGATGAGGACGCAAAAAAAGAATTGAACAGAATCAAGGAGGAACGCGCTGAAAAGGCCCGAAAGCTCGCGCAGGAAAAAGCCGAGAAAGAAAAAGCACTTGCCAAGTTGTCCGAGGTTGAGAACGAAATTGAAGAACTTAAGGAGCGTGTCAACGGTATCCTTAGAGGCAAACTGAATGGAGATTGGCTTGGATTCGACGCGGGAAAAATTACCCTAACAGATACCTCTGTAAGTGTTAGCGAGGAACAGCCGTTGAGACGTTTGGATGGGAATCTGTCCGAGAAGGACACCACGGAAAAGATCAACCAACATATTCTTGACGCTCAAAAGGATGTTGAGCGACTGCACGAGCGGCTCAAAGAGTTTACCCGCGTAAAGAAACTTTACGATGTGAAGGAACTTGAATCGCGTAAGGAAATATGTAAGCCGTGTGGTGGAACAGGTTCTGTTACTTGCGCAAAGTGTGAAGGACATGGCGAAGTTACCGTCAGAGAATCGCTGCCATGTCCAACATGTAGTGAAGATAGTGGTGATGGATACTCGTATGGTAAATCAGACAGGGTCGGACAGATTAAAAAAGAAGTCCCTTGTAATTATTGTCGAAAAACGGGTACTGTGACCCTAAAGTGCAGAAGGTGTAATGGAAGTGGCAAAGTCAAAGGGAGTGATAGAGATATCTCCGGGAAGTTGGTACTTGATAATCGTGTAGAATGTCCGCAATGCGAGGGGTTGAAAACCGTTACGCGGGAATGTCCTAAGTGCTCTGGGAATGGAAGGGTAAACGTGTGGGAGAAATGTTCGACATGTGGTGGTAAGGGTATGGTCGCAAACACTAAGGAGATGACGTGTCCCGTGTGTAAGGGTAAATGTAAGTTCAAATGTGAACGTTGTGGTGGGCGCGGTTTCACCTACAGACCGAAAGAGAGGGTGGTTGAAGGTAGCAATATCAATGACGCAAAAAGAAGTCCTACCGAGAATGGGGAAAAAGGTAATACGGCCTTTGAGAAATATAGACGAGAAGCGGAGCGAGGAGATGCTAAGGCACAATTTTGTCTAGCTTGTTGCTATTCCAAGGGAGAAGGTGTGGAGAAAAATGATGTAGAGGCAGTGAAGTGGTATCGCAAGGCCGCAGAACAAGGGCATGTCATTGCGCAAGGTTGCCTTGCCCTCTGCTATTCCAAGGGAGAAGGTGTGGAGAAAAATGATGTAGAAGCCGTGAAGTGGTATCGTAAGGCCGCAGAACAAGGGGATGCCATTGCGCAATGTGTGATTGGAAGGTGTTATGAAAAAGGTAAGGGAGTGAAAAAAGACTATGAGGAGGCCGTAAAGTGGTTTCGCAAGGCCGCAGAGCAAGGCTATGCAAATGCGCAATACAAATTAGGACGTTGCTATGAAGAGGGGTGGGGTGTCGTAAAGAATGACCGGAAAATGGTTGAATGGTATCGTAAAGCAGCCGAGCAAGGGCAGGCTGACGCTCAACTTTCTTGGGGGATGTGTTATCATCTGGGTAAGGGTGTAGAAAAGGACGCTAAAGAGGCAGTAAAGTGGTATCGCAAGGCTGCAGAACAAGGTGTAGCGCATGCTCAATTCGCACTTGGCTTCTGTTATGGAAGAGGTGAAGGCGTGGACGAGGACACAGAAGAGGCCATAAGATGGCTTCGTAAGGCGGCAGCGCAAGGTCATGAAGATGCACAAAAGGCGTTAAACGACTTAAAGGAATGAGTAAACGAGCGGAAAGGAAAAGGAAAAATGAAAGCAGCATTCAATCATTCTGTAACGAAGAAAATCGTATTGGCATTCGCTTTGACTACATTTGTTGGTATACAGCAAACGGCCTTGGCAGAAACGGGTGTAATAGCGTCTAAACCAAGTGCAGGCGAGGCCTTGCGAGGTGCGCTGAATAACGTGCGACATCGCTATAACCAGGCACTTGATTATTATGGGTTGACGGAACTGTACTATGGAGAGACCAGGGGCGTTTGCGCTCTGAAACTCGATAAGCCAGGGCGTGCGGAACCGCTGTCGATTCTGTATGTCAGATCGGATAATACGATAGAGTATTCACAAGTGATACCAAAGGGTTTGGCGCAGCAACTTATCAACGACAGGATGTTGATTGATTCGTATCAGAGAGTTCTCAGGGCCGATGAGGCACGTAAGAATCGACTTACTCCGGAACAGGCAAGGCAGTGGCATGAATTCCGAAAAGAGAATCCAAATCTGAACCTAGCCTATGCCATCTCAAAGTTCAGCATGCAGAACGATGTGTCCAAGAACAAGCTTCGTAATTTCATTGGGGAGGAAAAGGATTTCAAGGACATGACGGACGAAGAACGGGCTGAATACATGAAAGGTGATATGTATAAGGCAATCAAGGAACAGGAACTACGTGAGAAACAGATGCAAAGAGAGGAACTTGAAAGAGAGAAACAAGAGGCAGAAAGGCAGGTGCGAAACGAGAGAATTGAAAGACGGAAAATGGAAAACCGGATGAAATGGACTAAAATAGCGATTGCGGCGTCGAGTGATGACATTCGTGCTGTGATGCCGGACAAAGGGGACGCCGATTACTTTCTTGAACTAAAATGGAAAAAGAAACAAGGTATCAAGTTGGACGAGAAGGAGCAGGAGAGTTGGAATAAATTTGTGGATAGATTAAGTCATAACGGCCGTTTTAGAAGCTTAGAACATTCTAGAAGTTTAAAAGCTGAGAAGTACAAAAGATCTCAATCTCTGTCTCTGAATACTCAAGACAAGAGTCCTGATTGGCAGCAGAGAAAATTGGGACGACCACCCACGAAGAGTGGGCCTAGATCTGGAAAAGGACTGACAATTTCGGGTAATCAGCGCGGAAAGCTCACGTTGACAGGACAATAGTCGCACATATTACGATGCCAGTTTGAAAGTAGAAAGCTGGTCTGTCATTGGCAAAGGCGAACACGGAAAGAGAATTCTCATGACCATTAATTGCCCTTACTGTGATGCGGCGTATGACATCGAGGAAGGCGAATGCGGTTGTCGGGTTCGCTGCGAAATGTGTAGTCAATGGTTTGTTATAGGTAAGGCACCATCTTCTGACAAGGGTTTACAAGAAAAAAATTGCCAGCAAGAATGAGAAGTAGTGGACAGCAATCTAATGGTCGGAGGAAATTCTTGTGGAAAGTCGTATTCGCCTTCCTTGGGATGTGCGGTGTGATTTTTGTCGTAATTTGCAAGTGGAATAACACGAAAAGTGAAACGGTCGAGAATATACAGGATTTGTCAAGTAATGAAAGCCATGCAAGTAGATGGCGGAAATCTGAAAACCGACTCGGTATTACACATATTCCGCAGGAAAGATTGAATGTTTCTCATCGGCAGTATGGAGATGAGAAAGATGATGATGAGGGGGAAGCGATTGTAACACAGGCCGATTTGATTGTTCGGAAACGACAGAATGAAGATTCAATAGTCGCTGAGAGAGCTAAGGTTGCCGAGCAAAAACAACAACGCCAAATGAAATTGTTCTTAGCGGAAATGAAACGGAATGGGGGTAACAAAGAGGCGGCGTGGCAGGTGGCGAATGAGAGCATAACACTGAGCGGTGATGAACTAGTGAGTCTGGCGGATGCTCTTAAACTAGGGGCAAAGGAACGGAATGACCCGAGTCTCATACGGGATTTTGAGGCTGCTTTTGAAAACCAAACGGGGATTAGTTTAGACCTAAAAACAGCGGACGAAAAACAAGAAGACAAGATATTGACGAAAGCCCTTACGTACGTCAAGAACCGATATGAGCAGAATCTTCGCCGAAATGGATTGTCAGAATCTGATTTACTTAAATACTCAATCGACGCCTCCAGTGGGGCGGTGCGGCAACTTATTCAAGATCGTATGCGCATAGAGGCATACAAAAAGGAACTGTTTATAAGATAGACCATCGTGGTAATTGCGGAATCTAATACAATTCCTTTGATGCGTATCGTAATCCTATCTCGTGGCGGCATTGCATATATCGAGCTGTGGTATTCAAATCAGAGCTCTCGTCACGCTTAAGACACGGGCATGAAAATGGCATTTGTCATTTTCATGCCTGAAAGGCGTTGTCAGCGGCCCAGCAGGTTATCGGCTGAGACGATGAAGCTGAAATAGCCGTCGGCGGGGACGTGGCTGGACAACTCGCCGTCGAATACTATCGAGTGGCCACACCTGATGCCAACGAACGTGGCGGAAGGCCTCATGCATGACCGCATGTTGATTGACATGTGCGCGCAATCGTATCGCTTCGCATCGGAGACGGTGAAGGATAGGTGGCCGGCGGGGAGGTGGGCCTATGTGGCCGCAAACACGATCATCTTGTTTTGGGACGAAATGACGTTTTAGTTTGTCGTGGGTGCCATGCGGCGCGGATTTGTGACATAATACTGCCGCTTTAAATGAGCGTAGCATGTTTAAAGTTGGGGTTGAGAAAGGACGGGTGGCTCCCGGCGTCAAGCGCCTTCGCTTCATTCAAACGGTGTTGGTATATTTCTAGGCCTGAAGAAGTAGGTTGTCCGGCAGCCTTGAAGTACAATTTGCGTAAACCATCAAGGTCCTGAGGAATGTTCGTCTTTGTGGGAGAGTCAGACATCCAGCCAGCCCAGCAGTTTCTCTAATATGCTTTTCTTCCCACATCCCGCTAGATGTCGGTCTGCGTTTTCGTGCGATACGGTAGTGTGCTCAATGCTTCCCCGACCGATGTCGGGGTGGTAACTTTTGATTCGCACCGGCGACGAACCATGAACCATGCGCTGTTCCCAAATACTGGAATCAGCGCATTGTACCATCTGTCCATTGATTGCCGCAGTCATTCTATGAATCCTTTTCCATCGAACGAATCGGTTTTTGCCAGATTCGGGCTTCGACAGCGTAAATTGTATCATAATGCTGAATGTGATGGCAATCCTCGTCGTTATCAACTTATTGACATTTGCGCAATCTGATGCCCAAGGAGGGCGGGTCATTCAGCCTTCATCGGGCGGTTCATAAGGATGCTGATGGCCTCCTTTGCCGGAAGGCCTTCGTGGCCAAGGCGGCAGACCACCTCCGTGATCGGCATCTCGACGTTCAGCTCGCTGGCCATGGCACGCACGACCTGTGCGTTCCACACGCCCTCCGCCACCATCTTCATCGACCCCACGATATCTGCAAGGCGCTCACCCTTGCCGAGTCGCTCGCCCACGCTGCGGTTGCGCGAGTGGCGCGACGTGCAGGTCA
>JAEEGL014450163.1_pt1 | contig 11068 bp, 9 predicted proteins | sample 9134231 | NCBI WGS metagenome assembly JAEEGL01 (sample SAMN16246548, study PRJNA631951) | gut metagenome | biome: gut microbiome; feature: rumen; material: fiber-attached | host: Bos | place: Iran: Karaj | collected 2018-10
ACCTGACACCAGGGCGACCCTTGCTGGCCATCGACTTAGCATTCCCTCGCGACATCGACCCTGCCGTAGCCGATATGCCACATGTAAAACTCTATAACCTACACGACGTGGAGTTGAAGGTGAAAGAGAACATATCAGTACGCGAGGATGAGGTGCAGAAGGCAGAACAGATGATAGAGGAAGCCATCGCCGAACTGCATGAGACGTTGGAACGCCGCAAACGCTACAGGAAAGCCATCCGCGTCACAGCGCGCAGCAGCAGACTGTCGCAACTTCAGGTCAAAGAGGTGTTTGGTCGTTTCCCCGACACACCCTACCGATTGATTACCCGACTATCGTATGGTGACAAGCATAAGAAGATCTCATTGCTGAACGGTGAAGCCCCTGATGATATGTTTACACGCGAACTCGACTTAGCCCTGCTGACAGGGAAAGCCGACATCGCCATACACTCAGCCAAGGATCTGCCTGAGAAGCTGCATCCTGAACTGGAAGTAATTGCCTTATATGAGGCCTTCGACAAGACCGACTCGCTGGTAAGCCGTAACCATATCCCACTGGCGGAACTGCCTGAAGGCAGTACTATAGGCACCAGTTCACCACTGCGTAAGGCAGAACTCCTACAGGTGCGTCCCGACCTGAAGATCGTTGGTATCCGAGGCTGCATCGAAGACCGTGTGGAACAGGTGCGCAGCGGAAAGGTAGATGCCGCCATCGTGGCTACCTGCGCCTTGAAACGACTAGATATGGCGCATGAGATCACGGAGATACTACCCTTTACGACCCACCCTATGCAAGGCCGTCTGGCTATCACTGCACTGAAAGGGCGCGAGGATCTGAAAGCCATTTTCTCTAAAGAGAGCATCTTATGAAAACGCTTTATACAGGACTGACGGCACCTGATGCCAGCTATATCCACACCCCACTGATTGAAATCACGCCTGTGGATGACGACACAGCCCTGCGCCGTGCTGCGGATAAGGTTGACAGTTACGACTATGTGCTCTATACCTCACGACATGCTGCAACTTACGTGGGAGCACTATTGACTAAAGCAAGAAAGACCGTCTCTATAGGGAGTGTTACGACGGAGGCCCTGCGACGGATGGGTGTGAAAGAGATAGAACAGGTAGAGCGTGACAACAGTTATGGTGTCATCAACTGGTTCAGTCGAAAGCCTCTCGGCCGCGTGCTGATTCCCCGTTCCAACCTGGCGCTGCCCATTATCCCTGACGGACTTAAAGCTTTGGGATTTGAGGTGGATTGCATCACGGCCTATATTAACCGTATGCCTCAGCACCCTCAGAAAGTGAACCTCGACGAGATAGCCCGCATCGTGTTTACATCACCATCAACCATCGACAATTTCATACGCCTGTATGGTAGTGTGCCTTCTGGCAAGGAACTGGTGACACGAGGGCCCGTTACAGCACAATATTTACAAACAATTATAAAACAACAACAGTTATGAAACGATTCAGAGAATTCCGTAAGGATCAGGCCACACGCGACAAGTATGCCGATGTTGCCGTTAACGTGAAAGATTTTATCTACCCTTACTTCGTAGTAGAGGGTGAGGGTGTTCGTGATGAGATCAGCACTATGCCAGGTATCTATCGTTTCTCTATCGATACTCTGGTAGAGGATGTAAAAGAATGCTATGCCCTTGGCATTGACAAAGTGCTGCTTTTCGGTGTCATCGAAGACCATCTGAAAGATGAGCGTGGCTCACTGGCTTATGCTGAAGATGCACTGGTATGTCGTGCCGTCAAAGCCATCAAGGCTGCCCAGCCCGAGGTGTGTGTCATTACTGATGTATGCTTGTGCGAATACACCAGCCATGGGCACTGCGGACTGCTGCATGATCATGATGTAGAGAACGACTCCACCTTGCCCCTGTTGGCAGAGATGGCTTACGTACATGCCAAAGCCGGTGCCGACTTCGTGGCTCCATCAGCGATGATGGACGGACAGATAGAAGCCCTCGACAAGCGTCTGCGTGAGGCTGGTCTGCGTGACAAGTGCAAGATCTTAGCCTACTCTGCCAAATATGCCTCTGCCTTCTATGGTCCTTTCCGCGATGCAGCCGACTCTGCACCTGCCTTCGGTGACCGCAAGACCTACCAGATGGACTATCGCACCCACGACCAGGGACTGGAAGAGATTGCCGCAGACATTGAAGAAGGAGCTGACTGGACGATGGTAAAGCCTGCCATGCCTTATCTCGACATGATAGCACGTGGTGTAGAGCGTTTCCCCAACATCCCGATGGTGGCTTATCAGGTGAGTGGTGAATACTCTATGCTGAAAGCTGCTGCCAAGTTGGGCTATCTCGACGAACAGCGCGTGGTGTTTGAGAGCCTCATCGCCATCAAACGAGCTGGTGCACAATATATCATTTCGTATTACGCTAAACAATACATGGAAAATTTAAAAATGTAATAATTAAAATGATAAACGAACGCAAATTATCCGCAGCGGCTTTTGAGCAAGCTCTGAAGGTGATTCCCGGTGGAGTGAACAGTCCCGTAAGAGCACTGAAGAGCGTGGGCACCACCCCACTCTTCGTGAAGGAGGCCAAGGGTGCTTATTTCACCGATATCGACGACAACCACATCATCGACTTCTGCATGTCGTGGGGTGTGTTTATCTTGGGGCATAACAATGCACGGGTTAGCCAGGCTGCTATCGACGCTGTGAATCGTGGCAGTAGCTACGGCATACCTACCCTGGCAGAGACAACCTTGGCAGAGAAGGTGCGCGAGGCCATCCCCTCCATGGAGCGCCTACGCTTTGTGAATAGTGGTACCGAGGCTACGATGTCGGCCATCCGTGTGGCTCGTGGCTACACTAGGCGCGACATTCTGGTGAAGTTTGAGGGCAACTACCATGGACACGCCGACCATCTTCTGGTATCAGCCGGTTCGGGTGTTGCCACCATCTCCAATGCATCGTCTGCCGGTGTGCCCGATGGTTTTGTGAAATACACAGCCGTGCTACCTTATAATGATGTGGATGCACTGCGTCAGTTCTTTGCCCAACATGGCGACCAGGTGGCAGCCCTCATCCTGGAGCCCGTAGCCTGCAACATGGGTGTGGTGGTACCAACCGAAGAGTTTCTGAAAGTCACCCGTGAGGTGACAGAGAAACATGGTGCAGTCTTGATCTTCGACGAGGTGATTACCGGTTTCCGCCTGGCTCGTGGTGGTGCCCAACAGCGTTTTGGCATCACCCCCGACATGACGACTGTGGGCAAGATTGTTGGTGGCGGATTCCCTGCTGCCGCCTTTGGCGGACGCGAGGACATCATGAAGGTCTTGGCACCCGACGGTCCCGTGTATCAGGCTGGTACACTGAGTGGTAACCCCGTGGCGATGGCAGCAGGCATCGAGACACTCACCCAACTGTCGCGCCCAGGTTTCTACGAAGAACTGGAGGCCAAAAGTGATGCCTTTATCGCCAAACTGGAACAGATCATTGCCGGCAAGGGCATCCAACTGAACCGCTGCGGATCGATGTTCACACTATTTTTCAACGATAGCCCTGTGCATAACTTCCAGGATACCAAACGTAGTAATCAGGACCGTTTTGCCCGCTACTTCCGCAACATGCTGAGTCGTGGCATATACGTCAGTCCGTCGCAGTTTGAGGGCAACTTCATCAGCGAAACCCATACACCAGAGATTCTCGATTACGTGCTGAAGAGCATTGCCGAAAGCATCCCCCAGAATTAACATCACACGTTTATTTCGGCGGGGGATGCCGATTTTCAAAAAAATATGTGTAACTTTGCACCCAAATTCAAGAAGAATGAAGATTCTAATTACAGGTGCAAGCGGATTTATCGGCTCATTTATCGTTGAAGAAGCCCTCAAACGAGGGTTTGAGACGTGGGCTGCCGTACGCAAAAGCAGTTCTCGGGCGTTTCTTACAGACAAGCGCATCCACTTTATCGAACTGAACCTCTCTTCGAAGGAGCAATTGGCAGAACAGCTGCGGGGACAGGCATTCGACTACGTGGTACATGCCGCTGGTGTAACGAAATGTCTGAACAAGGCCGACTTCAGACGCATCAACACAGAGGGCACGAAGAACCTGGTGGAGGCACTGCTCGAGGTGAAGATGCCGCTGAAACGACTGGTATTTGTAAGTAGCCTCAGCGTCTTCGGAGCCATCAAGGAGAAGATGCCCTACGACGAGATACGCGAGGGCGACACGCCTCAGCCCAACACAGAATACGGTCGCAGCAAACTGGCTGCAGAACAGTATCTGGAATCCTTAGGCCATCGCGTACCTTATATAATACTCCGACCGACAGGTGTATATGGGCCACGCGAGAAAGACTACTTCATGATGGCCAAGAGCATCAAGCAACATATCGACTTCGCTGTAGGTTTCCAGCGCCAGGACATCACCTTCGTCTATGTGACGGATGTGGTGCAGGCCGTGTTCCTCGCTTTGGAGAAAGGCGAGACAGGGCGCAAGTATTTCCTCTCTGACGGGGAGGTCTATCAGAGCTCCACTTTCAGCGACTTGATTCACGAGCAGTTAGGTCGTCCCTGGTGGCTGCGCATCACAGCTCCAACCTGGGTGCTGCGCATCGTAACCTTCTTTGGCGAGTATGCAGGCCGCATGACAGGCAAGGTAACAGCGCTGAACAACGATAAATACAATATTCTGAAACAGCGTAACTGGCGGTGCGACATCGAACCAGCGCGCAAGGAACTCGGCTTTGAGCCCCAAGTGAAATTAGAGGAGGGCGTGAAGACCACCATCAAATGGTATCAAGACAACAAATGGCTTTAAAAGATCTGTTTGCAATAGAAAAGAAGCCCCACAAGGGGCTGCTCACGATGGAGTGGGTCATCCTGGGTTATCTGGTGATAACACTCATGCTGATATTCTTCACCTATACGAAGATGCAGGACCCCGCACCACTCATCTGGGGGCGCGTCAGAGCGGTTGCTATCACTGCGGCCATGTGGGCCGTATATCGGCTGGTACCATGCAAGTTCACACATCTCTGCCGCATCTGTGCACAGTTGCTACTGCTCTCCTGGTGGTATCCAGATACGTATGAACTGAATAAGATATTCCCCAACCTCGACCATCTGTTCGCGGGCTTTGAGCAGCAACTGTTCGGTTGTCAGCCCGCCCTACTCTTCGCCCAGAAAATCACGAATCCCATATTCAGCGAACTGATGTACTTGGGCTATGTATCCTACTATCCCCTTATTGGTATCGTGGCGCTCTACTATTTCTTCAAGAACTATGCAGAGTTTAACCGCGCGATATTCGTTATCATCGCCTCGTTCTTCCTATACTACCTCATTTTCGTCTTCCTGCCAGTCACAGGACCACAATATTACTATGAGGCAGTAGGCATGGACCAGATAGCCAATGGGGTGTTCCCGAATCTGCACGACTATTTCGCTACCCATCAGGAGGGCATGCCACTGACAGGCTATACCGACGGGTTCATCTACCAGTCGTATGTGGATGGACACGAGGCGGGCGAGCGCCCCACGGCAGCCTTTCCCAGCAGTCATGTGGGCATAACGACCATCCTGCTCTTCCTGGCATGGCGCTCTAAAAGCAAAGGACTGATATTGACCATCCTGCCACTGTATGTGCTGATGTGTCTGGCAACGGTATATATCCGTGCTCACTACGTCATCGACGTATTTGGCGGCTGGGTATCAGCAACGCTCTTCTACGTCGCCCTACAGGCCTACTGGAGCAAAGCGAAACGGACATATTGACATTTTTTTGATAAAAAATTTGTTTGATTCAGAAAAAATCCCTACCTTTGCACTCAGATAAGTAAGGATAAGACATATTAACATCAAGGATTCCGACACGACACCATTGTCGGGATTCTTTGTTTTTTGTCTATCTAAGTTTTTAGGTCAATAAACAATTAAATAAGAATAACTATGGCTTATATGTCGCAAGAAGGCTATGACAAACTGATAGCCGAACTGAAACAACTGGAAAGCGTAGAGCGCCCTAAAGCCTCTGCCGCTATTGCCGAGGCCCGCGAGAAAGGCGACCTCAGCGAGAACTCCGAGTATGATGCCGCCAAGGAAGCTCAGGCTCACCTGGAGGACAAGATCAATCGTCTGAAGATGACCATCGCAGAGGCCAAGGTAGTGGATACAAGCCGCCTCAGCACTGACTCTGTACAGATTCTCTCGAAGGTGGAGATGACGAACCTGACGAACAAGGCGAAGATGACTTACACCATCGTCAGTGAGAGTGAGGCTAACCTGCGCGAGGGAAAGATCTCTATCAAGACCCCTATCGCACAAGGACTGCTGAACCACAAGGTTGGTGACGAGGTGGAGGTTAAGATCCCACGCGGTGCCATCAAACTGCGTATCGACAAGATTACCGTTGGATAGTGAATTGTAAACGCTGAACATTTATGGATATCTTTAGCAAAATCGCTGCTGGTGAGATTCCCAGCTACAAGTGCGCTGAGAGCGAGAAGTTCTACGCATTTCTCGACATCAATCCGCTGGTGAAGGGTCACACACTCGTGATTCCTCGCCGCGAAGTAGATTACATCTTCGATATGGACGACGATGAGATTGCCGAGTACCAGGTCTTCGCCAAGAAGGTGGCAAAGGCCGTCAAGGCCGCTTTCCCCTGTAAGAAAGTAGCCCAGGTGGTGCTTGGGCTCGAAGTACCCCATGCCCATATCCACCTGATTCCGATGCAGTCGGAGCAGGATGTAGATTTCCGCCGCGAGAAATTAAAACTCTCTGAGGAGGAATTCAAAGAGATAGCCGCTAAAATCAGAAATGAGTTTGTCGATTAGACAAACTCATTTCCATATTTAATCTGTACCTCACTGGCATATTTTTTCACCAAAGCCGAGGAATCGCCCTTCTTACAAATCATCAGCACATTGTCTTGCTCGACGACGATGTAACCATCAAGACCACTGAACACCCCCAGACGGTCTTTTGGAAGCATGATAATGTTATTACGGCAGTCTTCCATCTCTACGTGGGAGTCGAGTATCACATTATCGTCCTCCACCTTACTGATAGCCTCGTAGATGGCGTGCCACGTACCCATATCGGCCCATCCGAAGTCACACTTCATGACATACACATTGTCGCTCTGCTCAAGGATGGCATAGTCGAGCGAGAGATTCGGATAACGCGGATAGTTCTGCTCGACATACTCCAGTTCTTCATCCAGCGTGTAGCCTGGATGATTATACCTCAGACTGCGCAACACTTCTGGGAAGATCTTCTCGAACGCCTCAAGGAGGAAACGGGCATTCGAGATAAAGATACCCGTGTTCCAGTAGAACTCACCACTCTCCATAAACATCTTAGCAAAGTCGCGTTCAGGTTTCTCCGTGAACGACTTCACCTTAAACACCTCGGGCTTGCAACTCAGGTCGCCTATCTGGATATAGCCATAGCCCGGTTCTGGACGCGTAGGCTTCACCCCCATCGCCAGCAGCACGTCGTTCTGACTGACATAAGATACCCCCACACTCATGCTATGGTTAAAGGCACCCTCGTCGAGCACGAGCTGGTCGGAAGGCGAGATGATGATGTTCGCATCGCTGTTACGCTGAAGAATGCGCATAGCCGCCCACGCCACACTTGGTGCCGTGTTACGATGGATGGGTTCCAACATGATGTTTATCTCAGGCACCTCTGGTAGCTGTTCCTTGACCAGTTCGAGGTATTCCTTACACGTACATATATATATATTCTCTTTCGGCAGAATGTTAGCAAAGCGGTTGAACGTGGTTTGCAGCATGGTCTTTCCCGTTCCGAAGAAGTCCATAAACTGTTTAGGATGTTCGTTCCTGCTGGCAGGCCATAGTCTTCTGCCCCTTCCACCTGCGAGTATTACGCAAAAATCATTATTATCAGTTAGTGCCATGGATTTAGCTTAAACATTATTCTGTGTGCGAAGATACATCTTTTTCATGATATGTACAAGTATTTTTAAGTTTTTTATCAGAATCTTTTGGTATTTCAATTTTTTATATTAACTTTGCACCCGCTTTCGGTTGGGAACTCAGCAGCGCACCCATGCCCAGATGGCGGAATCGGTAGACGCGCTGGTCTCAAACACCAGTGGGGCAACCCGTGCCGGTTCGACCCCGGCTCTGGGTACTTCAAGTACTAGCAAAGCTGGTCTCAACGAAAAACAAGGTGCTGTAAGAAAACAACTTACAGCACTTTTTATTTCTCCGCACACGAATTTTTCCCCACATTTTCCCCACCGATGCAATTTTGAGTGAAGAATATACATAGTTTGTTCCAGTCACAAAGATAAAAGGCAGCGAATGGGCAAAAGGTGCGAGCCTGCGAGTACTCAGCCATCATCACTTGTCGCCAAGTGTTCTCTTAAAGGCTAAAAGATTTAATTCAAAAAGACCTCCCCTCCTCCCCTAAAGAGTCTGAAACCCTTTGTACATAATGGTTTCAGAGACGGGAGGTGTTGCTTCAACACCTCCCTATCACCTCCTGATCTCCTCACTTTGTAAAATATCTTCCAATCCTCATTTTTTTACTATACTAGGAAAAACTATTTCCCTAGGGAGGGAATAATTGTTCCCTAGTTAGGCCGCAAAAACTATTCAAAAAGGGTGTCAGGGAAAATCATTCTATCCATTTGTGGATCAGAAAACTATCGCTAAAACAGATTTGTTAAAAGTGCGATTTTAAGTGCTTTTTTGATAAAAAAATTTGGAACCGCGATTTTTATTATGTACCTTTGCACATTGAAAGATGCAAGCTGCCAAAAGCCTCTGCCTTTCTAAACCAATCTATTAACGACTAAATAATAATTAAATGAAAGAAAATTTACTCATTCAAGGCGAAAGCCTTCAAAAGCCTGTGGGCAAAGCACTTGCCGCAGAACTGTTTCTAAACGCCCGTTACCACATGCGTCGCAATGTGCTGAACGGTAAACTGGAGTTTGCTCCCAAGGCGGCAGACGAGCCATCATTCCGTCCGCTCACCCAAATGGCTCTTAACAGCATCATCCTCCAAGCCAAACGTGAGGCAATCTGCGGTGATGAGAACCCTAAGGCCGACATTGTGGAGTATGTCAACTCCGAAGATGTCAATCTCTACAATCCCATCCAGGAGTACCTGAACGACTTACCCCAATGGGACGGGCAGAATCATGTGGCTGCGCTCTTCAATCGAATTCCAGGCGTCACCTCCGAACAACTCTCCTTTCTGAGTATCTGGTTCCGCTCAGCCGTAGCCCATTGGCTCCAGATGGACAATCTTCACGGCAACGAGTGCGTACCTACTTTAATAGGTGCTCAGGGCTGTGGCAAAACGACCTTCCTGCATCGCATGCTGCCTCCTCATCTGCGTCAGTATTATCTCGATCATCTCAATCTCTCCAATAAGTTTGATAAGGAGATGGCTCTGACAAACAATCTGCTGGTCAATCTCGATGAGCTCGAAGCCATCCGACCTTCACAGCAAGCGGCCTTGAAGCAGACATTATCGAAGAGTAAAGTCAATGGGCGCCCTATCTATGGAGCCTCTCAGGAAGACCGTATCCGCTATGCCTCGTTTGTGGCAACTACCAATAATCATCACCCGCTGAAGGATATCACAGGCTCCCGTCGGTATATCTGCCTCTCAATTCCAGAAGGCCAGATCATCGACAATACTGGCGACATCGACTATCCACAGCTCTATGCCCAGGTGGTTTATGAACTGCGCGATCAGCAAGCACCATTCTGGTTCAACAATGAAGAGGTAGCCCGAATTCAGGAACTTAACCTGGAATATATGGAGCAGAAAGACATCGCCGATCTGATCACGGCCTGCTTCCGCAAGCCCACAGACGGAGAAGAAGTGAAGACGATGAACAGCACTCAGATACTATCGCTGATGCAGAAGGAATACCCTTCGCTGAAAATCAACCACAGCACGCGTATCCATCTGGGCCAAGCCATGAAGGAGCTTGAATTCGAGCACACTGAGCACAGTCATGTGGCTTTCTACAAAGTCATCCCTATCAAAGCTGCGTGAGGTCTTAGGGGAGGTCTTAGGGAGGTGTCTGGTAAACACCTCCCGTCCCTCTTCCCCTTTATTCATCGGCCTTTCACCCCATTAACGGGAGGAGGGGAGGTCATTACACCATTTCGCTCTTTCAAGCAACTTTTCTGTGACGCTTTCTGTGACGTTTTCTGTGACGTTTTGCTTCTTGTTTTCAGAACACAAAGCCAAGATTAATGTAATAGTAGAACTTCTTGGAGAGATTACTATAGCCGATGGAGCCTCCGAGGGGGCCAAAGATAGAGTTGTAGTAATAGCTCAATGAGGTGCCAAGCGTCGTCTGACTTTTCAGCAAGTCTTCTGTCTTATCGGCATCCTGACCTGCAGCCACGCGCAGTACGATGACATTATTGTGTGTGATATTATACTGCGCCTGCATTTGGAAGGCCGCCAGTTTCTCGCTGGTGAGTTCCAGATTGTTAATACCCGCAAAGGGCATCTGTTCGTCTAAATAATGGCCATACCACTCACCACCCATCACATTCCCAATCAGTAGAGGTATATTACCGCCATAGACGAAACGACCAAATAGCATCGGCTGGATAGAGAGCCTACGGCTGAAGGGGAACGTTTTACGCCACAACAGGCTGTAAGTACGGATACCAACCCCATCGTTATACTGCACAAAGTTGTCTGTATAATAACAGAACTGTGCACGGAAGAGAGCTCCTCGTCGGGGGAAATACCAATCGTTCTCGCTGCTGTACCACACCTTTGCCACATACGTGACGAATCCCTCATCCTTGTACTTAGCCTGCACAGAACTGTCGGGAATCTTATCAGCAAGCGTAGAGTGGTAGTCGTAATAGTTAAAATCGGCTCCGATACTAATGTTGAAATTCCTGACATTGAAATTAAAGAGTGAGGCCTTCAACTGATGCTGATTGTAAGTCACACCCAATGTATGCCGGCCTTTCTCGTAGAAACCGATATCATTGTTAAGAAAAGCATAAGACACAGTAGGCCGGAAGAAGCTCAGGGGGTGAGACGACCAGTCGAGTTCG
>JAEEGL014722895.1_pt1 | contig 11068 bp, 5 predicted proteins | sample 9134231 | NCBI WGS metagenome assembly JAEEGL01 (sample SAMN16246548, study PRJNA631951) | gut metagenome | biome: gut microbiome; feature: rumen; material: fiber-attached | host: Bos | place: Iran: Karaj | collected 2018-10
AACCGTTAATTATCTTCAAGCTCAATCAGATTGGAAAAGATTGTAAAAGAAACGGCGAATCTCTCGAATTACGCGAAGCTGACGCAGGGCTTTTTGTTCTCCCGCTGCGCGAGATCTATAAATCTGATAGATTTCCCCTATGGGGATTGTCCGAGTGCGGGGCAGGGAGAATCTGATAAATCTTTTCTATGGTATCGCTAGCTACGCGCGATGGATTGGTTTATGCTGACGCAGGTTTTTCTTTTAACGCGAATTGCCGTTAATTATCCGTTAATTACTTGAGGACGAATTACGGGTTTTTAAGTTAAAATTAACATTCATGTTCCCAGCGTTGTCCCTGACTTGTCCCTGAGTTGTCCCTGACTTGGTACAGAGATGATGATTTGTTCGGAGGTTGGCCTTTGTTGCCGCCCGTATCGGGAGCGAGGGTGGGTTTTGGGATAGAAAATGGCTTCCAAATGGGGTTGGGAAGGTGAAAGGTGAGAGGTGAAAGGTGAGAGGAGAAAGGCTAAAATGGGTTATGGCGAGGGGTGAAAGGGTGCTTTTGTGGCCTTTGAGAGGGGAAAATGGATGGTTTTTGAGACTTTTCTGGAAGTAGGAATGGCTAATGTTGATTTTTTTTGATAGCTTAATCCGTTGTTGTTTTGCTTCTTAGGAGAATTTTATGGGTCTATTTCTGACAGTCTGACAGTCTGACAGTTGTTTTTTGAGGGGTGACAAATCTCTCATTATTTATTTATATTATTAATTATTAAATAGTTATATAACATATAAGGAGATCTCAGGTATCTTTTTTTTAATTGTCAGACTGTCAGACTGTCAGATTTTTGTTTTAGTTTTTAATCATTATTCTTCACTACGAGGCGTTTATGGGATTTTTTAGAAAGTGGACAGTCTCAGTCTCAGAGTCTCAGTTGTTTTTTTAGGGTATCACATATTTTCATATTATACTGCTTTTATATATCTATATGACTTATTATTAATTAGTTGTAGCTGTATAGGGAAGGGGCTGTTGAGTTGGTGGGTACCTTTTTTTTCAACTGAGACTGAGACTCTGAGACTGTTGACCTAGGAGATTTACTTCGGATACTTCTTCACTATGAGGTGTTTAGGTGATTTTGGGTAGGGACAGTCACAGTCACAGTTGTTTTTTGGAGGGTATCAAGATTTCTAACCGTGGTGTGCCTGCGAATACCTTATGAATTGAATAAATGTAATGAGCAAAAGTCCAAATCTTTCTTTTTATTCTCAATCAGAATGAAAAGAACGGAAAAGAAACTCTTTATTCTCCCGCTGCGCGAGATCTATAAGAATGAAAAAGATTGTTTTATGCTGGTGGTGGGAATTTCTTTTGGGTTTTTTGAAAATTTTTTTGGTGGATTCGGAAATTTTTTGTAGTTTTGCAAAATGAAAGCGCATGAATTATGGAGAAAACTACTCATAACTTACTGATATTCACTTTACCCGACTGAGAATACTGCCGGGCACCCCCGTTTGCGTGCATTTTGTTTGGTATAATTAAATAATTGTATAATATAAAAACAAAACTATTATGAAAAGTATAAAGTACTATGTGGCGGTGCTGGCGATGCTGGCAGCCATGGGAGGAGTCACGGCACAACAGACGTGGACAAGCGGCGGCTGCACGGTGAGTCTGATTGGTAGCGGGACGCAGCTAAGGGTTGAAAAAAGCGAAAATGGTGATGGAGTGATGGCGGATTATGAGAATCCTACGGACGTTCCTTGGAAAAACGCCATGACAGATGTTACAAACATTGTTGTGAGACCCGGTGTGACAACGATTGGCGAAAATGCTTTTTACAACTGCGTAACTTATACAAAAGTGTATCTTCCTCAATCATTAGTTCGTGTCAAAAAAACGGCTTTCAACAAAAGTGGCAATATGGACATAACGCTCCCTTTAACCGTAGAATTTCGTGGGACATTAGCCCAATATTGCAACATTGATTTTGAATGGGAAGATTGGAACTCCATGGGACATCCTGTCGCGAATCGGGCAGAGTCACAGTATGATAATGAAAACTATCATTTAATTATTGGAGGAGAAGAAATCAAGGGTGATTTAGTCATCCCCAACGGAGTCACCTCCATTCCCAATTATGCTTTTATGTATTGTTCTCATCTTACCTCTGTGACATTACCCAACAGTGTCACCCATGTGGGCAGATATACTTTCTCTTATTGCAACAGACTCCGTAGAGTCACTTTTGGTAATTCGATAGAGTCTATCAATTCTGCCTTTTTTGAATGTCCTGTCTTGGCCGATGTCTATATCTCCACTCCTCCATATTATTATGCGAGTGTATTTGGAAACGAATTCATGCCGAACTTTGGGACAACGTGGCACGTCCCCTGCAAATGGCTTAATAGCTATATACAGCGGTTATCCTATCAATTCTCCGTTGCAGGCGACTACGGCTGTTCGGAGCTGAGGGACATCCCCGAGGGTTGGACAGTGACGGCCAACGGACAGCCTGTGGATGTGGACGCCTCGGGCACAGCATTGATTGAGGACGGCGCCGCCGTCGTGGTCACGCCCACCGAACGCGACAAGCCCCGCGTCAAGAGCGTCTCCATCGTCCCCGCCGAATAAAAGCAAGTACGGATTGCCACAAAAATAGCATGAGATTTTTGCGACATATACTGTTGTTGACGTTGGCGATGCTGGCGATTGTTCCTGCTGCGAAGGCGCAGCAGGAGGATGGTCGCGTGGAGTTTTTCATGCCCACCTACGACGCCAAGGTGACTGTTGGCTGGGACAATGTGGTAGTCGTCCAACCCGACGGCAGCCAAGCGTTCTACCTGCTGCCCAAAGGGGCGAAGCGCGTGGTGGTGGCATGGGACGAGGATGTTTCGGCCAGTGCCGACGGCAACCAATCTTTCTATATGCCCAGCGGCAACAAGAAAGTGGTGGTGACGTGGGACGAAGATGTCACCGTCAGTGCCGACGGCAACCAATCCTTCTATATGCCCAGCGGCAACAAGAAAGTGGTGGTGGAATGGAACGAAGATGTCACCGCTAGTGCCGACGGCAACCAATCCTTCTATATGCCCAGCGGCAACAAGAGAGTGGTTGTGGATTGGGACGAGGATATCGTCGCCCAGCCCAACGGCAACCAAGCCTTCTATATGCCCAGCGGCAACAAGAAAGTGGCGGTGGAATGGGACGAGGAGGTCACGGCTCAAACTGACGGCACGCTGACGTTCTACCTCTCCAGCGGCAACAAGAAGGTGGTGGTGGAATGGGACGAGGATGTTACGGCCAGTGCCGAAGGCGACCAGTCGTTCTACCTCTCCAGCGGCAACAAGAAGGTGGCGGTGGAATGGGACGAGGAGGTGAGTGCCAGTGCCGAAGGCGAGCGGTCGTTCTATATGTCCAGCGGCAACAAGAAGGTCGTGGTGTGGTGGGAAGGCGAGGTGGACCCGTTCTCGCCAGAATATCCCCACTACTACACCCTGACGCTGGCCGCGGGCTTCCCGGGCACGGGCAGCGTGGAGCTTGAGAGCTTTGACGGCAGAGTGACCGACAACGGCGACGGCAGCTACAGCGTGCTGCGCGGCACCACGGTGACCGCCGTGGCGCACCCGGCAGAGAGCTATTACCTGAACCGGTGGAGCGACGGCGCCGCAGTGAACGACGAAGGCACCAACACGTTCACCGTTGACGGCGACATGACGGTGACGGCGTTTTTCTCCTACATACGCTATGCCCTGACCCTGGGCACCAACGACGACACGGAGGGAAGGGTTGAGATTGTTGATGCGTCGGAGACCGACCCCCAGGCAGAGCCTGAACCTGAACCCGAACCGGAGCCTGAGCCCGAACCCGCGGGCGGATTCGACGAGGAGGGTGCCAGCCGCGCACGCTTCTCGGTGGCACCGGGAAGGACGGTGCGCTTCAGCCAGGGCAACATGCAGTACCAAGCCTCGACGGGCACCTGGCGCTTTGCCGAACACCAGTATGACTTTGTGGGCGGCGACGACTACGACGGCAACCTGTATGGCAACGTGTATGAAGATGGTGTGAAGTGCGACAATGAACAAATCTCGCAAAACTACAGCGGCTGGATAGACCTCTTTACCTGGGGCACCAGCGGCTGGAACAGCGGAGCCACGGTTTACCGACCCTACGAATTGGTACCCAGTGCATATAACGACTATAACAGGTGCTATGTGGGAGGCAGCATTGAGAACGAGCTTATCGGCGACTATGCCGAGGCCGACTGGGCCTACCACAACGCCATCCAGAACGGCGGCGGACAGCCGCACAAATGGCGCACGCTGACGGCGCTGGAGTGGACCTACCTGTTCGACGACCGCGCAGGGGCCGGCGAGAAGCACGGCCTGGCCACAGTGGCGGGCATCAGGGGCATGGTGGTGCTGCCCGACGAGTGGACGATGCCCGAAGGGTTGACCTTCACGCCCGGCGTTGGCAACGGCTTCACCGACAACACCTACAACGAGGAGCAGTGGACCGCTATGGAGACTGCCGGCGCCCTCTTCCTGCCGTTGGCAGGCAAGCGCTGGAGAAACCAGTTTCAAGAACAAAATTTCGCCTACTACCATTCCACCTCTACGGCTGGCGATGCCAATGGTTACTATGTCGGCGCGCTCTGCTTTGCCAACAAGAACCTGTTTATCCAGGGGTTGACCCGTTCGCATGGCGCATCGGTGCGACCCGTCAAGATAGAGCCGACCGGAGAGGAGTCGCCCGAGTTTGTGCCGACGTCGGAGGCAGCATTTGACGAGTACGGAGCCTCGAACCACGTCTTCTCCGTAGGTCACGGCAAGACGGTGCGCTTCAGCAAGGGCAACATGCAATATCGCGCCTCGACCAACACCTGGCGCTTTGCCGAGAATCAGTACGACTTTGTGGGCGGTTCCCTGAACAACAACATGGGTACCTACGGCAATGTCTACGAAAACGATGAACTGTGCAGCAACAACGAGGCGTCGGAGAGCTACAGCGGCTGGATAGACCTCTTCTATTACGGCTGCAGCGGCTGGAGCGGCAGCGGAGCCAATGTCTACGAGCCGTGGGCCTGGCCCGCCTCATGGACCGACTGCTACTTGGGCGGCGACCGTAATATTGACATGACCGGCAACTACGCCGAGGCCGACCCGGCGTGGCACAACGCCATCGTTGGCGGCGGAAACCAGCCCCACATGTGGCGTGTGCTGAGTGCCGACGAGTGGAACTACATCCTGCGCGGCCGCCCGGGAGCCTTCAACAAGTACGCCACGGCCCGTGTCAACGGTGTCATGGGCTTGGTGCTGCTTCCAGACGACTGGGTGAAGCCGGAGGGAGTAACATTTATTTCGCACTGCAGCGTAGGCGGCCATTCGTCCAACTTCTCGGGCTGCAACGAGTATAACAGCTCGCAGTGGGCAGCGATGGAGAATGCCGGTGCCATATTCCTGCCAGCGGCAGGATTCCGCCAGAAGTACGGTAACTCTGTCAGGGTCGGAAATATAAGCAACGGGGATAACTGGTACGATGTGTATGGAAAGTACATGACCTCGAACAACGTGTTCTCCTATCCCAGTGGCGACATGGGCATTGAGTTCTACAGTATGAACTTTACGCATACGATGTACCCCATGTATGGCGAGAACCGTGCCAGTGGTATCTCGGTGCGCCCGGTCTTTGCAGGACCTACGGCACAACCAGCTGGCGGCAACGGGAGCAACGGCCTGATGAAAGCCTCTGGCAAGGCAGCAACGAAGCAAGCTCCGGAGGCCGACAGCGACCCAGAGGAACTGGTGATTGACAACGGCGACGGCAGCTACAGCGTGGCCGCGGGCGCTTACGTCACGGTGCAAGCCGTTCCCGCCGCGGGATTCCATCTAGCCAACTGGAGCGACAACGTCACGGTGAACGACGACGGCACCGTCACCATCCACATGATAGAAGACATGGATTTGACGGCCACCTTCGTCAGCGACGAGACTCCCGACGTGGTGAACTACACGATGGCGCTGTCCTCGAACGACGCGACGCTTGGCAGCGTGGCGGTGGTGGGGACCACCGAAGGGGTGACCGACCACAACGACGGCACCTACAGCGTGGTGGAGGGTACCACAGTGACCGTGAAGGCCACGGCGGCCGAGGCGTGCCAGCTGGAAAGCTGGAGCAACGGCGCCGAGGTGAACGCCGAGGGCACGCAGACCCTCACCATCACGGGAAGAGTGAACCTCACGGCCAATTTCGTCCACGAAGAAGAACCTGAACCTGTCGAGCCCGAGCCTGTCGAGCCTGAACCCGACGAGCCCGAGCCTATCGATCCACCGGAGCCGCCCGCACCGCCCACGGTGTATGGCGAAGCCGACTCGACGGTGTGCGACAACAAGTTCCCGGTTGAATGGAACGGTGTGACGTTCAATGAGGCCGGCAGTGAGGCTATCACGTTGCAGAGCTACCTTGGCGGAGATTCCATCCTCACGATGACGGTCAATGTCAAGGCCACCTCGACAGGCGACACCACGGCCACAGCATACGACCAGTTCACCTGGTACGGACAGACCTACTACCAGTCGACCGAGGAGGCGACGCACCTGTTCACGAACGCCGTGGGATGCGACAGCCTCGTCACGCTGCACCTCACCATCGAGCCGACACCGGTGCCGCCCTCCGGGAGCTACCAGATTACGGTGGAAACCGACGGTCACGGAAACGTGACGGGTGGCGGGTCGTATGACGCTGGCGAGACGGTGACGCTGACGGCTACGGCTAACTGCGGCTACCAGTTCAAGCAATGGAGCGACGGCAGCCTCCAGAACCCGCGCGCTGTCACCGTCACAGGCGACGCGAGCTATAGCGCCGAGTTCAAGCTGGCCACCTACACCTTTGAGACCCCGTCGGGGCAGCTGCTCAACTATGTCGTCGACTGCGAGACGCAAACGGCCTGCGTAACAGGCTATACAGGCGTGTGCCGCGGCCTGCTGGTCATCCCGCCGCTTATCCGTATCGAGGGCGTGTTGTATGTGGTGGTCTCGATAGGGCCCTCGGCCTTTGAGAACAACACCGGCTTGCTGCGGGTGATGATTCCCGGTACGATAGACGCTATCTATGAGTCAGCCTTCCGTGGTTGTACCAACCTGGCCAAGGTGGAGGGCTGGTACCAGCTGAAAGGGCTGGAGGATTAACGACAACAAAGACAAAGAAGACAACTGATAGTTGTTTTAGGCATAAAGGGGCACTCCTGAGGGGGTGCCCCTTGCTGTTTACCGGAACAGCCATTGTAGGGAACCCCGCCGACGGAATCGGCGGGCACAGTGGGAGCCTCACCCCCAACCCCTCTCCCTGGGGAGAGGGAAGTGGAATGTGGTGTATGGGAGATTTGCTATTAAAAGAGATGCCCTACGGGCAAGAGGGGCGATAATAATTATGGAATGGCAAAAGGATTGGTATTGTGTTGCGCACAAACAACATTTTTTTATAAAATTGTATTATGTGTGCAACATTTACTCGACGGAGGCAAACTGCCGCTTTGGATGCTGGGATTTTTGTATTAAGAGGGATGTGTGGTGGATTGAAATTTTTGCCCCCTTTTTTTGAAATACATAATGTACCGCTTTTCCGAAGAGAGCAATCACCAACCAACCATGTTCCCACAATGGAAATGCCGCAACCGCCAGCCGAAGAAGTTCTTCACCCTGGTTTGAGGGCGACAAAGGTTTTATAGTAGGACAAAAGGGTGTACCCAGGCGGTTGGTAGGGCGTTGGTAGGGTCTTCGTAGGGCATCGATACGTACATTATGGCTGGCGTCTGTCATGGGTTTCTGGCTCGCACTTTTAACTTTTTTTTGCAGTGTGGCATTTTTGTCGTATCTTTGCATTTTTAATATCAACACAGAGAGCAATGGAAATGAATGCAATAGACGTGATGCTGCGGCATCGGTCGATAAGGAAATTCACTTCGGAGAAGGTCGACCCGAAGGTTTTGAAAAAGATTGTGAACTGTGGCCTGCGGGCCTCGAACACGGGTAACATGCAGCTATACAGCGTGATAGCTACCCAGGAAGAGCCGCTGCGCACGGAGCTTTGCCAGCTGCACTTCGGCCAGTGCGCCACGGCACCGCTGTTCCTCACCGTCTGCACCGACGTGAACCGCTACCACCACTACTGCCGCGTGAACGGCTGCGACGAGCCTTACGGCAACCTGCTGTGGTTTGTCTCGGCGATGGTCGACGCCTCGCTTTTCGCCCAGAACCTCTGCATCGCCGCCGAGGCCAAAGGGCTGGGATTCTGCCATCTGGGCACCGTCAACTACAACACGGAGAAGATTGCCAACCTACTGAAATGCCCCAAGGGCGTGGTGCCTGTCATCGCCATCGCCATGGGCCATCCCGCCGAGGAAGGCCGCCTGAGCGAACGTCTGGGCACCGATGCCGTGCTGCACAGCGAGGTCTACCACGACCCCACCGACGAGGAGATTGTCAGCACCCACGCCGTGCGCGACAACGACCCCTTCAACCAGCAGATGGTCAAGGAGAACGGCACGCGCAACTACTGCGAGATTTTCACCACCAAACGCTACCCGCGAGCCATGAACGAGGCCGTCAGCGCAGACCTGCTGGCATTCCTCCGCAAGAGCGGGATGATGCAAAATTAAGATTTTTTTGGTCATATCGGGAAAATTGTGTACTTTTGCATTTTAAAACGACACTATAATGATAGAGATAACACGCACTTTCGACCTGCTGGACCACCTTGTGGAACGATACCCGAAGGACGACATCCTGGCGGGAAAAGTGAACGGCGAATGGGTGAAATACTCATCGCACGACTATTATAAATTCGCCCATTATCTGGCTTACGGACTCTGCGAGATGGGTCTGAAACAGGGCGACCGGGTGGTGACCATGAGCGGCAACTGCCCCGAATGGAACTTCATCGACATGGCCCTGGCCATGTGCGGCATGATTCACGTGCCCATCTATCCCACACTGAACACCGAGAGCTACCTCCACATTCTGCGCCACAGCGAGGCCGCGGCCGTCTTTGTCAGCACCAAGGTGCTGCTGGGCCGCCTGCGTCCCGCCCTCGACCAGCTGGAAGAGAAACCCCAGGTATACACCCTCGCCAACATCGAAGGCGAGCACCGCACCCTTGAAATCCTCAAGCTCGGCATTGCCAACCGCGACAAGTGGATGCCCGAAATCGAGCGCCGCAAACGCGAAATCAGCCCCGACGAGTGGATGACCATGATTTACACCAGCGGCACCACGGGATTGCCCAAGGGTGTCATGTTGAACCACCGCAACCTCTGCTCCAACTTCTTGGCCCACGCGCAGGTACAGATTTTGAACTCCAGCCACCGCGTGCTCTCGTTCCTCCCGCTGAACCACATCTACGAGCGCTCGCTCAACTACCACTGGCAGTATCTCGGCATCAGCATCTACTACGCCGAAAGTCTCGGCACCATCCAGCAGAACATGCTGGAAATCAAAGGCGACGGCTTCTGCGCCGTGCCACGCGTGCTGGAGATGGTCTACGACAAACTCTATGCCGCCGGCAAGGATCTCTCGGGCATCAAGAAGAAAATCTACGACCGCGCCTTCAAGCACGGCAGCCACTACGACTATTCGGGCATCCGCAAATTCTCGCCCATGTACATGGTGGGGCAGAAGATTCTGGACCGCTTGGTGTACAGCAAGTGGCGCGAGAAATTCGGCGGCAAAAACCTCGTCATCATCACTGGCGGCAGCTCCATCCAGCCCAAGATGGTGCGCATCTTCGCCGCTGCGGGCATCTACATCTACGAAGGCTACGGACTGAGCGAGACCTCGCCCGTCATCGCCGTCAACGACCCGGCCCACAACCAGGTGAAGATTGGCACCGTGGGCCCGATACTGAGCGGCGTGGAGGTGAAGTTCGGCGACGACAACGAAATCCTCACCCGCGGACCGCACGTCATGATGGGCTACTACAAAGACCCCGAATACACCGCCCAGGTCATCGACGAGGAGGGCTGGTTCCACACCGGCGACATCGGCGAGCTGGTGGGTGGCAAATACCTGAAAATCACCGACCGCAAGAAGGACATCTTCAAACTTTCGGCCGGCAAATATGTGGCACCTCAGCTCATCGAGAACATGCTGCGCGAGAGCGAGTACATCGAGCAGGTGATGGTCATCGGCGAGAACGAGAAGCAGGTGGCCGCCATCATCAGCCCCAACTTCAACACGCTGCACTACTGGGCGCTGAAGTACAAACTGCACTATCGCGACAACGCCGAGCTTATCAACCTGCCGCAGACCCACGACAAGATGCGCAAGGTGCTCGACGTGTTCAATAAGAACCTGGCTCCCCACGAGCAAATCAAGCAGTTCCGCCTGGTGACCGACGAGTGGACGCCCAACAACGGCCTCCTCTCCCCCACCCTCAAGTTGCGCCGTGGCCCGCTGATGGACAAATACAAAGACATCATCGCCGAAATCTACGGCAAGGAGAAACCCACCGCCAACGCCTTTTTCTCGGCCTTCAAGTCGGTGGAACTGCCCACCATCAACCTGCCTTGGCAGAAAAAGAATTAACGTCATGAAAAATAAATTGTTCATACTGATGGCCGTCGCGGCACTGATGGCGGGATGCAGCCCGAAAGAGCGCTACCTCTACGTGGAGGATGCTCCGCACGACACCCCCATGCCCATCACCAACAATTACGACGCCACCATCTACCCCAACGACCTGCTGTACATCTATGTCAGCAGCCAGCAGCCCGAATCGGTGAAAGCCTTCAACGAGGAGACCAACCGCCTCAGCGGCGCCCGATCCAGCAACCGTGCCAGATTACGCAACGACCCCACTGCCTACAAGCAAGGAAGCAGCAATATCAACGGCTATCTTGTCTCTCAAAGCGGTGCCATCATCTTCCCCATCCTGGGACGCATCGAGGTCGCTGGCAAGACACGCGCGGAGCTGTGCCGCGAGCTGGAGGGCAAACTCATCGCGGGTGGCTATGTTACCGACCCTGTGGTGACCGTCGAGCTGATGAACTTCCATGTCACCGTCATCGGCGAAGTGAAATATCCTCACACAATT
>JAEEGL016573043.1_pt1 | contig 11068 bp, 11 predicted proteins | sample 9134231 | NCBI WGS metagenome assembly JAEEGL01 (sample SAMN16246548, study PRJNA631951) | gut metagenome | biome: gut microbiome; feature: rumen; material: fiber-attached | host: Bos | place: Iran: Karaj | collected 2018-10
CGATGAGGTCACGAAGTGAGAGGAGCGGACGCACAAAAAAAGGAAGTCCTCTTGAGACTTCCTTATGCGGTGCGTACGGGACTCGAACCCGTGACCTCCTGCGTGACAGGCAGGCATTCTAACCAGGCTGAACTAACGCACCAAAAGTGTTGTTCTGATTTGCGGATGCAAAGGTAGCGATTTATTTTTTCCCCACCAAATATTTACCCGACTTTTTATAAAAAAAGTTGCATGACAACGGCATTTTTGTAGTCATCGCCCTCGCAAAACCAATCCTTGAGTATAGCTGACTGTAGGAATCCGGCATGCGTAAACAGTTGGATGGAAGGTTGGTTGTCGGTAGTGACATAAGCATAAAGCATGTGAACATGCAAGATGTTTTTGGCATATTCCACCACTTGTGCGATGGCAGCTGCAGCATATCCGAGATGCCGATACTGCTGGCGTATGACCACCCCGAGTTCAGCCCTTCGGAACCGCGGTTCATAATCGATAATATCAATGATGCCCACGGTTGTCCCTGCCTCATTGTCAATCATCAGTCGCAACTGTCTGTCAGCAAAGATATCGCACGAGGTGCTGGCAATATACTCTTTCAGGATGTACTTTGAATAAGGCACATTGCTGGCACAGACGCACCACAGTTGCGGGTCGTTTTCGATAGAATAGAGCAGTTCGAGGTCTTCAGGTTCGATAGCCCTCAAAGAAACCTGCGGAAGGAATTGATCATCTTTCATTTTAAGATTTCGTCAACCGTGATGATGGTCTTCGTATAGGGATTGTACGTTCCGAGAGAGACGCCCTCCATCGGTTGTTGTTTAAAGATATCGAGAATGGCCGCGTAAGAATAGGCATCGACATCATAGACGACACACAGCGGTCTTTGTTCCGGCAATTGGTCAATAATTTCGAGGTGGCCGTTGGGGTTGGCCCTCTGTGTGCCGACATGAAACTGAGCCGTCAGTCCTTTCTTCCGTGCCAGTTTTCTACAATAAGTGATCGCCGCCACCGGTCCGATAAAGACGTAAATGGGATCAGCGTTTTTCTTACGGTGTATAAAACCGAGGGATGATTTTATCTTCCCCACCTGCATCTTAATGAAAGCCAAGGCCGCACTGAGCAGCACCGCCATTTTAATCGGAATCGCAATCAAGAAAGACATGTTCGAATAATGCTTTCTGAAGAAGATCAGCATGGCTTCATAGAACACGTGCACATACCTGAAAGATGATTTGTGCGTGCTTTCCCCTTTATAGTGCAGGATGGTCTCGGGCAGGTACCAGTTTTTGTACCCTGCCTTCATGAGTCGGTATGAGAGGTCGATATCCTCACCATACATAAAGAAATCTTCGTCGAGTAGTCCCACCTTGTCCAATGCCGACCGCCGGAGCATACAGAACGCCCCGCTGACGATTTCTATCTCAGCAGGTTGGTCCCACGGCAGATAGCCCATGTAATACTTACCGTATCTCCGGCTTTTCGGGTATCTTTTACAGAGACCCACCATTTTATAAAACGCCGTCATGGGTGTAGGGTTCCCCCGTCGCGACTCCAGCGCTTTTTTCCCGTCAGAGGTGAGCATCATCACACCAGCCGCCCCCGCGTCGGGATGTTGTTCCATGAACTCCACCGCATTTTTCAGGGCGTCTTCAGCAACGAATGTATCCGGGTTGAGCAGCAGCACAAATTCGCCCTCGCTCTGTCGGATAGCGATGTTATTTGCCCGTGCAAATCCTAAGTTATGGTTGCTCTCTATATAGTTGACATCCGTATATCTGGTCTGTAGATATTCTACACTTCCATCCATGGAATGGTTGTCAATCACAAAGACCTCAGCATCGAGCCCCTTGATAGCCTTATAGACGCTATCAAGGCACTGATAGATATAATCCTTGACTTTGTAATTGACAATAATGACCGAAAGTTTCATTCCACCTCAGATTGTTCAACGCTTTCCTTAACAGAGGAGCCCTCCTCTTGACAGGCAACATCTTGTTCATCCGCCTTCTCGGGTTCAGTCACAGGTTCCGTCTCGGCGTAACATTTCTCCAAAGTAGGGAAAACGAACATCATGCTCAGGAACAGGATGAGCGCAAGATAGGAATACCCCGGATTGACAAACAAATAATAACATACGATATTTGCAATCATCGGCAGGCCCAGCATCAATATTCTGATGACACCCCACTTTTTCAATGCCACCTCTTTCTTTTGCAGCAAGGCATTGTGAATCTTTTTAAACTTAAAGAGTCTGAGCGCAAGGGGTATCATGATGATGGTGAGCAGCACCATGGCGCACTCCACGAAGAAATCCGTCCTTGTCTGCCCCGCCAAGTCGCCAGGCCAGACGATGTTGAGTTCAAAGATAAGAATGACCAGCGCAGCAAGGACAATGATTGCCACGAACTCCATCAATAATATCTTCTTCACGTTTTTCATTCCACTACACATCAGATAAGTTTAATTGATTATTACCCCGGAGAGGTTCCGAACGGGGTACGGTTGAGAATAGACCTGCCGAGTGTGACCTCGTCGGTATATTCTAATTCATCGCCCACAGAAATGCCCCTTGCAATCACACTGAGTTGCACATCGTAGGGTTGCAGTTTTCTTGAGATATAGAAGTTGGTTGTATCCCCCTCCATCGTGCTTGCCAGGGCGAGAATCACCTCTTTGATTCCCCCCGCCTTGACACGGTCCACAAGCGCTTCAATCCACAGGTCGGCCGGTCCGACGCCATCCATGGGAGAGATGACCCCACCGAGCACATGATACAGCCCATGGAACTGTTGCGTATTCTCCACAGCCATCACATCCTTCACATTTTCCACGACGCAGATGACAGAAGAGTCCCGTCTGTTGTCAGCACAGATAGGACACACGTCATCATCGCAAATATTGTGACAGACGCGGCAGAACTTCACCTCCGCCCTCATTTTAGCGATGGCGTTTGTCAACTGTTCCACCTCTTCTTTTTCCTGTCTCAGGAGATGGAGCACAAGTCTTAATGCCGTCTTGCGCCCTATCCCTGGCAGTTTTGCGAATTCTCCTACGGCTTTCTCAAGCAATACAGAGGGGAAATGCTGTTGCATTGTTGTGATTTCCGAGCAGCGATTTAGAAATAGTAGCCGAATCCCACTTTCAGTCCGAATGTGGAATAGTCACTGTGTTTTTTAAACGACTGCTGATAATAGAGAGCAGGTTCGACTGTGAGGTATCTGTTCAGGAAGAACGCATATCCCACTTCCACGCCCGGCATCACATCGTTATAATCATCATTGGCATGAACATATTGCACATTCGCACCGAGGTAGATACCGTTTTGCAGGATATAGTACCGTCCGCCCGCTCCGAGGGAGAAAGAGTCGGGTGCTTTTCCGTTGTTCAGATAGCTGACGCTTCCGTTGAGTTGGATATTGTCGATAATGAAATATCCAGCTTTCGCCTCCAATCCGATTTTGAAATCATCGAGTCCGCTGTAACTGAGGTCCAGTCCTGTGGCCGAAAGTCCCACGAACTTTTTACCTTGTTCGAACTGTGCGCTGGCGGTGATAGAAACGGCCAGAACTGCGAGCAATAAAGCAAATTTTTTCATACTTGCAAAAAATTAAGGTTTTATGTTTATTTCATTTGTTTTCTGTACCAAGCAAAGAACCACACGAGTGCGATGACCAGAACGACGGCACCGAATGCGTATCCGAGACCGTAGTTCCATCCGAAAGCCTGCGGGCTGACAAAGATGAACGTGGAGCATACAGTAGTCATGAAAAGCGCCGGCACGAGCGTAATGACGAATGGCTTGCGCTGTTGCACCATATAGACCGTGACCGCCCAGAGCATGAAGACGGACATCGACTGATTGGACCATCCAAACCAACTCCAGAGGATGTTGAATCCCTCTTTGTCGTTCATCTGCCATACAAGCAGTGCGATAACCGCAGCAAACATAGGTATGCAGACATACAGTCTTTTGCGTATGGTCCGTTGCTCCAGATGTACGAAATCGGCAAGGATAAGTCTTGCGGAACGTAAAGCGGTGTCACCGCTGGTGATGGGCGCCGCCACTACGCCGAGCAGAGCGAGGATGCCTCCTGCCACGCCGAGCCAGTCGTTGCAGATGATATTGACGATGGATGGAGCATCATTGACAGCATTCGCCGCGCCTGCAATCTGCTCATATCCGGGTTGCGGCTCGCTGTAGAAGAAATACATGGCCACGGTGGCCCAGATCAACGCCACAACACCCTCAGTAATCATAGCTCCGTAGAAGATGGGGCGTCCCATCTTCTCCTTTTGCATACACCGTGCCATGAGCGGGCTTTGTGTGGCATGGAAACCACTGATGGCGCCGCATGCGATGGTGATGAAGAGGTATGGGAAAATGCTTTGCGGGGTGAGCGGTTCGGTACTCAATCCCTCCCACAGTTCTGGAATGTGGGGTTGTTTAATGAGCAGCATGACGAGCAGAGCAGCCGCCATGAAGAGCAATGAGAAAGCGAAGAGGGGATATACCTTGCCAATGATTTTGTCGATGGGGAGCATCGTGGCAATGATATAATAAAGGAAGATGATGACAATCCAGAAGACATACGGTCCGAACTGCTCGCTGATGGCACTGGGTTCCCACATGTCGCCAAGAATCTTGGCCGGGCTGAACACGAACACCGCTCCCACCATCATGAGGAGGAAGACGGAGAAGACGAGGATCACCTGTTTGGTGGTCTTGCCCAGGTAGTGGCCGATAATCTCCGGTTGGTTAGCTCCTCCGAGTCTGACGCTGAGCATACCACTCAGATAGTCATGCACGGCACCTGCGAATATACACCCTAAGACAATCCAGAGGTAAGCCGACGGTCCGAACTTGGCGCCCATGATGGCTCCGAAGATAGGTCCTGTGCCAGCGATATTCAGGAATTGAATCATAAAGATTTTCCATGATGGGAGAACGACAAAATCGACCCCATCCGCCTTTGCGACGGCAGGCGTGGGTCTGTCATCCGGTCCAAAGACACGCTCCACGAATTTTCCGTAGATGAAATAGCCCAAAACGAGAGCTACCAAACTAATAATGAAAGTAATCATGTTTTAAATGACAAATAATCACGATTTCAAATGCAAAAGTACACAATAAATTTGAAATACTGAAAAAAATGGCTAACTTTGCATCAATTTTTTAAGAAACGGCTTAAAAAGCGCATTAAAATCATTTGAAATGAATTTTTCCATCCATCGGCACCTGGTTCTTCTGCTCCTCTTGATGCTGTCGCTATCAACGAGTGCCCAGACCCCGAAGCGTGAAGTACGCGCGGTGTGGTTGACCACCATCGGAGGCATCGACTGGCCGCGCACCCGTGGCGAATCGCAACAGAAGCGTGAGTTGTGCCAGATTTTAGACCGTTTGCAGGCTGCAAATGTGAATACCGTATTATTACAGACCCGTGTTCGTGCCTCCACGATTTACCCCTCCGACTATGAGCCTTGGGACATCTGCATGACAGGTCGTGCCGGTGGCAATCCCGGATATGATCCCCTTCGTTTCGCCATTGACGAATGTCATCGTCGTGGTATGGAGTTGCACGCCTGGGTTGTGACCATCCCTGTCGGCAAATGGAATGCCCCCGCTTGCAAGCAATTACGCAACCGCTACCCCTCGCTCATCAAGAAGATTGGTGACGAAGGTTTTATGAATCCCGAGTCATCAGAGACCGGCAATTATATCGCCAAGATTTGCAAAGAGATTACCGACCGTTATGACATCGACGGTATTCATTTAGACTATATCCGCTATCCGGAGAAATGGTCGCTTCGCGTCAGTCGCGAGCAGGGGCGCAGTTATATCACCGATATTGTCCGTAAGATTCACCGCGCTGTGAAAGGTTCGAAGCCCTGGGTGAAACTGAGTTGTTCGCCCATCGGCAAGTACAGCGATTTGTCGCGCTACAGCAGCAAGGGTTGGAATGCTTACCACACCGTTTGTCAGGATGCCCAGCGTTGGTTGCGTGACGGTTTGATGGACGAGTTGTTTCCGATGATGTATTTCCGTGACAACCACTTCTACCCTTTCGCCATCAATTGGAAAGAAAAAGACTACGGTCGCATTGTAGCCCCCGGCTTAGGCATTTGGTTCTTGGACCGCCGTGAGGGCAACTGGCCTTTGAGCGATATCACGCGTGAGTTGCAAGTCCTGCGCGAGTTGAAATTAGGTCACACCTATTTCCGCAGTAAGTTCTTCACCGACAACACGAAAGGCATCTACAACTATGTCCGCGACACGTTCGACCCCTACCCTGCCCTTGTGCCCGCCATGACCTGGGAGCACAGCACCCCTCCGAGTGCCCCCCAGCGTTTCGGTCAGAAATTGCACGACGGTGTTTTAGAACTGCGTTGGGATGGTGCGCGCGACAACAGCGGCGCCCCCTACTTATTATATAATGTGTATGCCAGCCGCACCTCTCCCGTGGATGTGAATGATGCGCGTAACCTGATAGCCGCCCGTTTGGTTGTCAACCAACTGTTCTTGAAGTCGGACAAAGACGAGCGTCCGCTTTATTACGCCATCACAGCCATGGACCGTTACGGAAATGAGAGTGCCCCCTTGCAGAGCAACGCCATTGTAGGCGGTTCGCGCCACATCGCCTTATTGCAGAACGACGGTCGCCGTCTGACCTTACCCGCCAAAGACCCCGGTCTTGATGCGAGTGTCATCATCATTGAGAGCATGGTCGGCAAAGAAGTGGCCCGCAAACCTTATATGGGCGATTATGTAGATATCAGCCGACTGCCCGAAGGGATGTATGTGGTACGCGCCCAGACGCGCCGAAAGGTCACTCACCGTTTGGGAGAGTTTATTATCAAGCGGTGAGAGAGGATAACGGGGGACGAGAGAATGGGGGAACGGGAAGCCCAGCCGAGATCGGCTGTGCTATATATATGCTATAGAGGGATAGATTTGCTATAGAGGGATTGGATTATATGCTATAGAGGGATTTATGATATAGGAGCAGAGAAAAGGCCGGTCAGGAGAAGGCCGGCCTTTAAGGTGTTATTAGAAGGGAAGATCGTCGGTGGAATCGCCGGCGGCAGGAGCATCAGCAGGCGTTGGAGCTGGTGCTGCCGGTTGCGGAGCTGCAGCTTGTGGAGCTGCGGGTGCCGGAGCGTTGTTGGGGAATGGTGCCGGAGCGCTGTTGGGGAATGGTGCCGGAGCGCTGTTGGGGAACGGAGCCTGTTGAGCGAATGGCGGCTGCTGACCAGCAGGTTGCGCCATATAAGCCTGGGGTTGAACGGGTTGTTGTGTCGGGTCGAAGGGTCTCACATCAAATGCTCTGATGCTGTTGAACCATCTTCCGTTATACTCATGTGCATCGATGTCGAACGAAACCATCACCTCCTGCCCCAGTTGAATGTTAAAGCGCTGCAGTCTGTCAGCACCGAATACAGAGAACACCATTTTTCTGGGAAATGTGTCGTGTGTCTCAATCACGAAGTCCTGAGCCACCCACTCACCTCTTGCCGACACGCCATTTCTTGGCGGTACGACAGCAATTACTTTACCTTGTAAATCCATTGTATAAAATTAGTATTGATGTTATGTTTGTCGTTTTCATGGAATGAACATCCCGAAATCGAATGCGAAATTACAAAAATAGTTTCAAAAAGCGAAATTTTTCCATATTTTTTTGTTTTAGAGAGAGGATTTTCGTAATTTTGTGTCGTTATAGAGAATATTAACTTAAAACGAGATACCCATGAGATTTACCTTATCAAGTACGGCTCTGAGCAGCAGCCTGTCGTCGCTTGCCCGCGTGATTAACAGCAAGAATACCCTTGCGATATTGGATAGCATTCTGTTTCAGGTCCATGGCGGTCAGTTGGTGCTGACCTCTTCCGACAGCGACAACACGATGAAGACCACTCTTACCTTGGATGAATGCGAGGGTGAGGCCGACATCTGCATCCCCAGTCGTACTATCCTCGACTCTGTGAAAGAATTGCCAGAGCAGCCTCTGACCATTGAGATCAACACTGCCGACTATTCCATCCGTGTTCTTTATCAGAATGGTGTATATAATTTCACCGGCATCGATGCTCAAGACTACCCCCTGACCCAACCGTTGTCGGACAACTGCACGATAGTGACGATGGACAGTTCCGTGTTGTTGAACAACATCAACCGCTCGTTGTTTGCCACCGCCCAAGAGGAGTTGCACTTAGTGATGAACGGCATTTATTTTGACCTGACCGAGGAGTGTGTGTCGATTGTGGCGACCGATGGCAAGAAGTTGGTTCGCAACAAGAATTTCACCGTCAAGGTAGATCAGCCCGTATCTTTCATCCTTCCCAAAAAGCCTGCCACGCTGTTGAAGAACGTGCTCACGAAAGACGGCGGCGATGTTGTCGTGAAGTTTGACAACCGCAGCGCAGTCATCAGCTATTCCGGCGGTATGTTAACCTGCCGTTTGCTCGACGGCCGTTATCCGAAATACAATTCCGTCATTCCTCAGAACAATCCGAATCAGCTGACCATCGACCGCCGCACCCTTTTGAGTGCCCTTCGCCGCGTGTTACCTTTCGCGAGCGAAAGCAGCCAGTTGGTTCGTCTGCGCACCGAGTTAGGCAAGTTGGAGGTGTCATCCGAAGACATCGACTTTGCAACAAGTGCGAAAGAGAGCATTACCTGCGAGTATGTCGGAGTCCCGATGAGTATCGGTTTCAAGGGTAGCAATCTGACAGAAATCCTCAGCAACCTGGATAGCGACGAGGTTGTCATTGAGCTGGCCGACCCGGGCCGTGCCGGTGTTGTGACCCCCGCCGTACAGCCTGAGAACGAGGAAGTGCTGATGCTGATTATGCCTGTATTACTTAATGATTAGTTCTTTATAGGAGATGAAACTGAATCTGACCCGCCCGCTGATTATCTTCGACTTAGAGACAACGGGGTTGGACCTTGTGAAAGACCGCATTATACAGATTGCGTACATCAAAGCCTACCCCGACGGTCATGAGGAGCGCGCCGACTACAAAGTGAACCCCGGTCGTCCCATCCCCCCGGAGATCAGCCGTCTGACCGGCATCAGCGATGATGACGTGAAAGACGCCCCGCCGTTCTCCACTTTAGCGAAGACTTTAGCAGACGATTTCAAGGGGTGCGACTTTGCCGGCTTCAATTCCAACCATTTTGACATACCGATGTTGGCAGAGGAGTTGTTGCGTGCCGGTGAGGAGTTTGACTTCAGCAAATGCCGTCTGATTGACGTACAGACCATCTTCCACCGTATGGAGCCCCGCAACCTGAGCGCCGCTTATCAATTCTATTGCCATCGCGACATGGAAGAAGATTTCGCGGCTCACCGTGCCGACCAAGACGCCGAAGCCACCTACCGTGTGCTCCAAGGGCAGTTAGACCTGTACAAGAGCGAAGCGCCACTTCATGAGCCCGATGCGATGGCTTATGCCAAGAAGCGTCAGTTGCCCAACGACATGGACGAATTGAGCCGTTTCTCCAAGACCAATGACAATGTAGATTTTGCCGGTCGGATCATTTGGAAGACCGTTATGGGCAAAGACGGTCAGCCACTGATGAACAGCGACGGCAGCGTCAAGCGTCAAGAAGTGTTCAATTTTGGCAAGTATAAAGGCTGGGCCGTCACCGATGTATTACACCGTGACCCCAGTTATTACAGTTGGATGATGAACGGAGACTTTGCGCTCAACACAAAACAGGCATTGACCCGTATCCGTTTGCGTGACTTTAATTCGAAATAGATGTTATCAGGACAGAAAATCGTATTGGGCATCACAGGCAGCATCGCCGCCTATAAGGCCTGTCTCATCATCCGCGGTTTGATTAAGCGCGGAGCAGAGGTTCAGGTAGTCATCACCCCAGCCGGCAAGGAGTTTATCACCCCAATCACCCTGTCCGCCCTGACCCACAAGCCCGTCATCAGTGAGTTTTTCTCACAGCGTGACGGCACTTGGCATTCACATGTCGATTTGGGTCTTTGGGCCGATGCGATGCTGATAGCGCCTTGCACCGCGAGCACCTTGGGTAAGATGGCCCACGGAGTAGCCGACAATATGCTCATCACGACCTATCTGTCGATGAAAGCCCCCGTCTTCATAGCTCCCGCCATGGATTTGGACATGTATGCCCACCCATCGACGCAACAGAACATCGAGCGTCTGACGAGTTACGGCAACCGTTTCATTGAACCAGCCAGTGGTTTTCTGGCCAGCGGATTAGAAGGTAAGGGGCGCATGGAAGAACCTGAGGTGATAGTTGACACCTTGGACCGTTTCTTTGAAGACGGAATCACAGAGCCTGCTCCCTCCGTATGTGATTTACAAGGCCGCCGTGTATTGATTACCGCAGGTCCCACCTATGAGAAGATAGACCCCGTCCGCTTTATCGGCAACTATTCAAGTGGCAAGATGGGCTATTCATTAGCCGTGGAGTGTACCCGTCGTGGTGCCGAAGTGGTGTTGGTCAGCGGTCCTGTTCAGTTAGCCACGCCTGCCGGTGTGAACCGCATCGACGTGGAGAGTTGCAATGAGATGTACGACGCCTGCATGAAGGAGTTTCCTCAGTGCGACGCCGCCATCCTTTGTGCCGCTGTGGCCGATTTCCGCCCGGAGAACACCGCCACAGAGAAGATTAAGCGTAAAGGAGACGCTTTGGAACTGCGTCTGGTGCCCAATCCCGACATTGCCGCCTCGTTGGGCCGTATCAAAGCGCCTCATCAGGTGATGGCCGGTTTTGCTTTAGAGACAAATAACGAACTGGCAAACGCCACCCACAAGTTGGAGAAGAAGAATTTGGACTTCATCGTGCTCAACAGCCTTCGCAACGCCGGCACCTGTTTCGGCAGTGACGATAATCAGATTACCATTATCACCCGCCAAGGCCGCAAGGACTTCGGCAAGAAACCGAAGAGTGCTGTAGCCAGCGATATCATCGACGAATTATCAAACCACCTTAACGAAATACATTCATGAAAGCGACCGAACAAAGTATCCAGCAGATAGAACGTCTGATTCGTAAGATTTGTCAGAAATTCCCGTCCACCGATGA
>JAEEGL017085215.1_pt1 | contig 11068 bp, 10 predicted proteins | sample 9134231 | NCBI WGS metagenome assembly JAEEGL01 (sample SAMN16246548, study PRJNA631951) | gut metagenome | biome: gut microbiome; feature: rumen; material: fiber-attached | host: Bos | place: Iran: Karaj | collected 2018-10
CCTGCAGAGGTGCTGAAAAACAGGGAGTGATTTTGTCGGATTTATTCGGTCAACAATGACTTTAGTCGGGTTATATTTACTTTATTACAGATTGTTTGGGTTGCTTTTTTTATCGGGAATCTCAAAATCAGGATGCTCACCCAACCATGCAGTCTGCGGCATGGCGGAAATCATCATGATATCATCCTCGGATAACTCAAAATCGAACACGCCAAGGTTTGATTCCATATGGTCTTTAGAGGAAGCCTTCGGAATAGGAAGGATACCTTTATGAAGAAGGAATCTCAAATTGATCTGCTGGACACTACGAGAGTATTTTTCAGCCAACTTAACCAGTATGGCATTCCCGATAGTCGTATTTTCTCTTCCTCTACCAAGGGGGCTCCATGCCATCGGAAGGACATCATTTTTCTTGCAGTAGTCGACAGCAAACTCCTGGGAATACCCGGGATGAAGCTCCAGCTGATCAACAACAGGACGTATGCGGCAGTTTTCCATGATGTTTTTTAAGTGATGAGGAAGGAAATTACTAAGCCCCAAACGTTTTACCTTGCCCTGATCTACAAGTTTTTCCATTGCTTTATATGTCTCTATGTCCAAGGTCTTCCAGTCTTCATCGTCTGCGCCGGTCTGTCTTGGCCAGTGAATCATGTAGATGTCTATGTAATCTGTTTGCAAACGGTTGAGCGATTTTTCACAAGCATCAAATACTCCGTCAGCACCCATCTCATCGATCCATAGTTTGGTCTCGATGATAACGTCTTTTCTGTCAATACCACTTTCCTTAAGGGCATTACCCAATGGTCTCTCCGTCTCGTAGAGAGATGCTGTGTCAAAGAAACGATACCCGCACTCTATGGCAGTAAGAATAGCGGTTTTGTTGTCTTCAAATGCCTCGTTGTAGGTTCCAAATCCGATCTTTGGGATTTGAAACCCATCGTTTAATGTGTAAAACTCGTTCATATGCAGTTCCCCCTTCAATTTTTTATATCCATTCTGTAGAAAAAAATGATTCATATAATATTATAGGTGTGGATGAAATGAAAGTCAATATGAAAACAGCCTTAACAATGTGAGCTAACTTATGTCGATTTTTAATATGTTTGTTGACAGTTGCCTACAATAGTGGTATTATGAGAATACTACACTATTGGTGAATCGATTCTTATTAAAAAGATCGGGGGCACGTTGTGGAAAAAAGAGGGGTTTCAAAAAGTTTGTGCCGCGTGATAAGCATAGTAATCGTGCTTGTGCTTTTTCTTGGAGTGTGCCCGATATCCGCTGCGAAGAAGGCGGACAAAAGTCCGAAATACAAAATAAAGATAAACAAACAGTGCTGTACCGTGACGGTGTACAAGCTTACTGACGGGAAATACAAGGCGAAAAAGGCCATGATATGTTCCCCGGGGTATGCTACGCCGCTCGGTACTTTTTCACTTGGTGAGAAGATGCGCTGGCACACACTCATGGGGCCATCGTATGGCCAGTATTGTACGAGGATCACCGGAAAGATCCTTTTCCATTCAGTGTGGTATTACTCTTACGGAAAAAGCAGTCAGTCCTACACGCAGTTCAACAGGCTGGGGACGCTGGCGTCCCACGGATGCGTAAGGCTAACGGTGGCTGACGCGAAGTGGATATATGACAAGGTTCCGTCAGGTACACCGGTTACTATTTATAATTCATCAAAGCCGGGACCGCTCGGAAAGCCAAAAGCCATAAAGGTTGCGGGCTACAGCGGCTGGGATCCCACAGATCCTGATCCGGAGAATCCTTACAGAAAAAAGAAACCCGTGATCAAGGGAGTAAAGAAAAAACAAACGATAAAGTTCGGTAAAAAGTTCAAGGCGAAGAAAAACGTGACAGCGATCAACTCAACAGGGGTTGATGCTACCGGACAGGTCGAGGTTGATGTGTATTATCTTCCGCATTATCTGAACAGGTATATATGGGTCAGGAAGGTGGATACGCGGATACCCGGGCGCTACAGGATAGAATACAAAATCACTGACGAGCTTGGGCACATTGCTAAAAAGACCTCGCAGGTGACGGTTTTAAAAAAGAAAAAATGAAGAATGAAGGTATGATATATGATTCAGAAGAAGTATGTGTGTAAGGATTTGGAAACGGCTGAAGGGGAGCTCTTCAAGATCAAAGAAATCCTGTCGACCACTCCGCATCACTCTGCGCTTGTCACTTTTTATGAGACAGGCCTTTCAAAGAGTGAAGTGGAAGAGCTGGTAGACAAGATCAAAGGCTGCGGTTCCCCGGAGCTTAAGATCGCGGGAATATCCCTTGCCATGGTGGCTGAGCTTATGCCTAGCGGGATGGGAGTACTTCTCAATCTGATCCTGACTGAAAAATCGGATATAGAGGTTGTTACTATACCATGTGAGCCGGGAGGCGAGGATGCGGCCGGAGCCGTGTTAAACAGTAGACTGAATGCCCATAAAAATGTCGCGGCAGTGGAGCTTTTCGGAAGCAACATGGAACTGAAAACGACAGTGTTTGTGGAAAAGGCAATGGAGGGTCACGATGACACTGTTCTTTTCGGAACATCCACGCTCAGGAATCTGACGAAAAAACTCTCCGTTGAGGAGGATGAAAGCGTAGTTGAGGTTGAACAGGTAGACGAGTCGATCAAAGTCAACGACGAGCTCGTGGTCGGCGACCGTATTTTGGAGGATGGCTTCGTCGGGATTATTTTTTCCGGGGAAAACTTAATAGCTCATTCTCACTACGCGCTTGGTTGGAAGCCGATCGGAAAAAAGCTCCCAATAAAGCTCGGCGAAAACGTCGCAAAGGGAGAGGCTTTGGTTACGGAGATCAGCTCCATGCCGGCTGTGGATATATTCAGGGAGTATCTGGGCGTGTATCCGGATTCATTTTTGATCAGCAATATATGCGAGTTTCCTTTGGTCGTGGAACGTGAAGGGATCAATATTTGTATGGTTCCGATCGAGAGCGGGAAAAACGGTGAGTTGTATTATATGCCGGCGTTACGACCGGATGATGAGCTCAGATTTACATTTGCGTCGCACGATGAGGTTTTGCATGCCAGCCGTGAATCGTTGAAACTTATGGAGGCGTTCCGACCGGAGGTACTGTTTTTGACTCTGTGCGGAAACCGTATAAACTTCCTCAAGGAAGACGCTTATCTCGAGTGGGATGAGTTTGACAATATTGCACCTGACTATGCGCTCATGCATGGTGTGGGTGAGATATATTATTACCGGGGAAAGGGCGGTGTGCTGAACAGTGCGCATCTGGCGATCGGTCTCAGAGAGTCGGATATACCGATAGATTCTGCCGTGTATGAGCATCCGTCCTTGGAGAGCCTTCGTAAAGGCCATGTACTGTCACTGTCTGACAGGATGTCCACGTTCCTTGACAAGATAACAACGGAGCTTGTTGATACGGCGAATGAGGCAAGAGAAGCGAACAAGGCAAAATCAGCATTTTTATCTCATATGTCTCACGAGATACGTACGCCGATAAATGCCATACTCGCTATGGATGAGATGATCCTTAAGGAGAGTAAGGACAACGGGATTATAAGCTATGCGGATGATATCCGCTCGGCCGGAGACAACCTTCTCGGTATCATAAACGATGTCCTCGACTTTTCAAAGATCGAGGCGGGCAAGATGAATATAGTTCCCTCGGAATACGAGCTGATTTCCGTAATAAAGGATATGTACAGTATCGTAAGATACAGGGCAGCGGATAAAGGACTTTCGGTAAATCTTGATATAGATCCGAACCTGCCGTCCGTGCTTCTCGGCGATTCATTGCGTATAAAGCAGATCATAACCAATATACTTACGAACGCAGTCAAATATACAGAGGATGGTTCCATTACCTTCGGTTTGAAAAAGGTTTCGGACGGAACACCTGATGACAAAGAGGAACTCGAAAAGGCGTGTCCTTATGATAAAAAGATCAAGGACTCCGTGAGGATCAGCGTTTCGGTGCGTGACACCGGAATCGGAATAAAGCCCGAGGATATGAAAAAGCTTTTCGATGAATATGAGCGTTTCGATGAGAGACGAAACAGTACCATAGAGGGTACCGGTCTGGGGCTCAGCATCACCAGAGAGCTTCTGGAGTTGATGGGCAGCAAACTGAAGGTTGAGAGTAACTACGGAGAGGGCTCCGAGTTCAGCTTCGAGATCATGCAGGGCGTGGTAAACAGCGAACCGTTCAGAGATGTTAAAGAACAGCTGAACAAGACTGTTACGACGAAAAAGCGTATTCGCTTTACGGCAGCGGATGCGAGGATTCTCGTGGTTGATGATACACCGATCAACCTGCTTATCATGACAAAGCTTTTGAAAAATACCAAGATACACGTCGATACGGCAGAGTCCGGTGAGGATGCGCTCAAGCTTGTGACCGAGCGAGGGTATGATGTAATCTTCCTGGATCACAAGATGCCGAATATGGATGGGCCGGAGACACTGAAGAGGATGAACGAGCTGGAGAACAATCTTTCAGCCGGAGCACCAATCATATCTCTGACCGCAAACGCTCTTACGAATGCAAGAGACGAGTATATCAGAGCCGGATACAAGGATTATCTTTCGAAGCCGATCCGCCCGGAGGAGCTGGAGGATATGCTGTACTATTATATCCCGGCCGAGAAGATAAGAACGGTGCCGATCGATGTGTCGTGAAGATAATAAATGATGAAAGGTCTCGAATTTTCGGGGCCTTTTTTGTTATTATATGCGTGTTTTGAAATTTTTTTTTAAAAAAGTGTTGACAAATGAAATGAGATATTGTATAACTGTATTAAGCAAGTAATACAATAATACAATCAAACGTTTGAATATCTATTCTAAAGAAAGGAGATTGCTTATGCCATGGAATATGTCGAGCGAGCGACCGATATATCTGCAGTTGGTCGATCGTATCAAAAGACAGATTGCCGCGGGTAAGTACAGTCCCGGTGACAGATTTCCGTCAGTCAGGGATCTGGCACTCGAGGCAGCGGTCAACCCGAACACGATGCAGAGAGCCCTATCCGCTCTTGAGGCGGACGGCCTGCTGATCACCAGCAGGACCGCGGGAAGGACTGTCACCACGGAGGAGGTGCTGATACAAACGATGAAAGAGCAGATAGCAACCGAGGAATACGAAAGAATATACAGATCGATGAAGGAACTCGGATACGATGATGATGGGATACAGGAATTCATAAAGGAAGTTAAACTTCCGGATGAGAAAGGAGAAAAACCATGACTATATTACAGACGGATTCACTTAGCAAGAGCTATGGCAAATACCCTGCTCTTAATAACGTCAATCTGACACTGGAGTCCGGGAAGGTCATAGGACTGCTCGGACCGAACGGCTCGGGAAAAACAACACTACTTAAGATAATTGCAGGACTTTTGACACCGACATCGGGAAGCGTGCGTATAGACGGATCTGAGCCCGGAGTAAAAAGCAAAGAGTGCGTGTCATTTTTGCCGGATACCACATTCTTTCCAACCTGGATGAAGGTAAAGGATACGTTTGATCTCTTTGAAGATTTTTACGAGGATTTCAACCGTAACAAGGCACGCGAGATGCTTAAGAATCTCGACATCCCCGAGAATATGCAACTGAAAAAGATGTCGAAGGGAACTCTCGAGAAGGTGCAGCTGATCAGTGCGATGAGCCGCGAGGCGAAACTTTACATCCTCGACGAGCCCATCGGAGGAGTTGATCCGGCAACGCGTGATTATATCCTTCGCACCATAATCGGAAACTACAATGAGAATGCATCAGTGCTCATCTCGACACATCTGATCGCGGATGTTGAGAATGTTCTCGACGAGGCAATCTTCCTTCAGAAGGGGGAAGTGAAGCTTCATTCATCTGTTGATGATATCCGAGAGAAAGAAGGAAAGTCGGTTGACGAGCTTTTCAGGGAGGTGTTCGCATGTTAGGTAAAATGATAAAACACGAGTTTAAGGCTACAGGAAGACTGTACTTGCCGATGTTTCTTATCACGATCGCACTCACGCCGATCCTGTCACTGATCTTCAAGATCTCGGGCGGCAGGGAGTCGGTCATAGGCGGACTTATATCGGGGACCAGCGTATTTTTCTATGTGGTCATGCTTATAGGTTTGTGCTTTGCATCATTTATATATGTAATTATCAGGTTTTATAAAACGGTGGCAACATCGGAGGCTTACCTGACGTTCTGCCTTCCGGTAAAGACCAAAGACATACTTATATCGAAGCTTTTTGTCAGTGTGATTTGGGAGTTCCTTTCGGTAGGCGTGGTGCTTCTTTCGATATTTATCACACTTTGTATTCAGGGAAGCAGTATCCCTCAGAGAGTATTTGATACTATCTGCAAGGTCGCTCCGATCGTTGCTGCAGAGTATGGATCGGTATTCCTGTTTTTCGTACATCTGGCAGTGATGATACTTATATCATCGATCGCGGGAACGCTGACATTTTTCCTGGCGATATGTCTGGGACAGCTGTTCAATGAGCACCGTGTGATCATGAGTATCGCGATGTATCTGGTTGTTTACATGATCTCGCAGTTTATAAGTATGGCTGTGTTCATGCCGTTTATCCTCTCAGGCGAGAAAAATATAGTGATCGGAAAGGTTACAGCAGCGAATATTAGTTTCAACGGATTACCCACAATGGGAATGATGTTCGCGGTAAGCGCGCTGGAGATCGTGCTGGGAGTGGCTTACTACATAGTATGTCATACTGTGATGAAGAAGAAAATGAATGTGAGGTAAAGATAGCTTAGGACCGCGCGGGGAGTGGACCGAGCAGGGGTGTGGACACGCCTCGGGTGTGTGACCTGCGCGCGGGGGGAGTGGACATGTTTGGATGTAGGCTTCCTAAAGTATAGATAATAGGCCGTTCTGCGTATGTGCGGGACGGCCTAAAAAATTTTTTATAGAAAAATGTAAAATATACTTGACAAAGAGTAAACTATGGTGTATAGTATGACATGTAAGGACGACAAGGCTATCCGGAAGCGTTGAATCCTTACAGACTCAAACATCTATGATGCCACATGAGAAATCGCGTTGCGAGTTTCTCATGGGCGCACTTCGCACATAGTGCTCAGTAAAGGAGGATAAGGTGAAAATAAACTCTGATGAGCTTTATTTTCACCAGGATGTTTGAGCAGAGCTCAAACACCCATGATGCCACATGAGAAATCGCGTTGCGAATTTCTCATGGGCGCTCTTCGCACATAGTGCTCAGAAAAGGAGGAATAAAATGAAATCAGCAGGTTTAGCAATTGGAATCATGGTCGGATTGATTATTGTAGTATTCGTTATGAAGTATATCAATCGCGACAAAAAGGTGAAGTCAGAGTATGACGAGAGGCAGCAGTTAGTACGCGGAAGGTCGTATATGTACGGCTTCTGGGGTATGGGGATAGCAAATGTCATCATGCTTTTAGTCGGTGTCGAGAACATGGATATCATTAAGATGATGGGTATGAATGCATTTTTCCTTCCATTATTTGTCGGTATAATTGTTCAGATATCTCATGCTATTTTTAATGATGGTTATATGGCTATGAATAACAATTTTGCACGTTTTATGGTCGTTATGGGTATTGTTTCGGTAATCAATCTTGTATGTGGTATCATGCCGATAGTAAGGAATGGTTTTATCCAGAACGGTGAAGTGTATCCGACATTTATCAATCTGGAAGTTGGCGTGATGTTTATCATCTTATGTATCGAGATGGCGATCAAAAAGTGCATTGATAAGAAAGAGGATGCGGAGTAATCTCTGTGGGATCCTGTATGGGGAGGAGATGCGTGGCGCAGTCTGCCAAGAAATACAGGAAGAAGTGAAGCGAGGTGGTAATACATGAAAAACTTGAAACTTAAAGCAGCGCGTGCCGGAAAGGATCTCTCCCAGGAGCAGCTCGCTGCAGCGTGCGGAGTTTCCCGCCAGACGATAAGCGCAATAGAAAAGGGAGACTATAACCCGATTATAAATCTGTGTATCGCGATCTGCAAGGCGCTCGGAAAGACGCTTGATGAATTGTTCTGGGAAGATGAATAGATTATAGATTTGCTGTAGAGTGAAACTGACTTGGTTTCCGAGTGGTGGGAAGAATTGGTTTGTTGTGTAGTGGAATTGATTTGGTTTCCGTATAGCGGAAGGATCGGAGCGCCGGTACGATGTTACGGCGTTCCTACTTTTTTAGTTATTTAGCTCGTTTAGTCGGAAAAGTTTCTCCCTGCCCTATCACCTTCTACCCCATCGCTTCCTGCCTCAGGGCACGCGGGAGGCTGGAAGCAGAGATCGTTCCGACTTTTTTAGTTTTTTCGCTCATTTAGTCGGAAAAGTTTCTCCCTGCCCTGTCGGGCAGGAGGCTGGAAGCAGAGATCGTTCCGACTTTTTTAGTTTTTTCACTCGTTTAGTCGGAACAAATTTTTCTTCTCGGCTGCTACGGACGGGAAGCGGAGTCGGTATTCGAGAAAAAGTTCCGACTAAATCACTCAAAAACATGATTTAGTCGGAACCGACACTGTTTCCGCTCTTATTCCTCTCCCGTTTATCAGACCTTAACACCACATTATAAGAGATATTGATCAATATAACTCTGTATCACCATAGTTGATAACCCTACAACCATGGTCTCATATGAAATAATAAGGTTTGCTCCCAACAAATACCCGCTTTGCTCATATTCTCTCAGTTTTGGAATGTTACGGCTTATGTATTCAAGGTTATCCATCATGCCGAAGTGTTCCCAAACAAACTCTTTCCGGTTATGTTTGTTAAGACATACAAAATCAGGAAAGATCCTGTGACCCGATTCAAGTACAAGTTCCGGTTCATATCTGTATGGAACACCGTTGTCAAAGAACATATCTGCCAGAATCTTTTCCGATTTTGAGCGCACTATTTCTCCGTTTTTTGTTATAGTATCTATAGTTTGTTGGGGAAGATCAAAATCATTTGATAAGTAACTCTTTTCACTCCAAGCTTTGGCATAATCTTCATCTGATTCAATAATAGGAGAAACAACTTCTTTTCTTGCGGGATGTAAGGAGTTATAAAACCCCCATACTTCATTCTGGGGACATATTTTTTCCAGTTTTTCCAGTCGCTTTATTCTTTCGTCGATCCTGCGTTGTAGTTTTGAATTATAGTCCCGTTGTGCAAGACTGTGTATAATGCTATAGTCGTCTTTCTTTTTTAAATAAATACGAGTGCCATCAGGTTTAACTGCATAATACGAATAGTGATTATTCTTTTCTTCTGTCACCAGGCGAGCGGAAGCATATCCATTTGTTTCAAGTTTTTTTCTGTTTTTAAACTCCGCTCTTTCAGCTGAGCGAAGAGTTTGTTTGATACTATTCAACTCCTTCAGTTCATTTCGAATTGATTCCTTGGTATAGACCATTTTTATTTCCTCCTTTTCTGAATTTGGGTAGAATTAATCGAAGTATTAAGATTCCCAAAACGAAACCAAATACTCCAACAGTTCAACAGTTAACAAACTACAATGGGGTAAAAAAGAGTAACAAAAACAAACCGACAGAACTGTCATCGTTCAATCCACACTGTCAAAAATCACCCAAAAGAAACATAATTACGGCTTTCCTTAATTACAGAAAGAAGATTCTTATAGAATTAAAATGATTCTGATTAGGATAGTCCAGATATAAACTGATTATAATACTGCAGCAGAAAAAAATCAAGAAAAATCTTGTTTTGAAATAATCCAACTGATATAATTAGGAAAGAGGCAATTGTATTCGCAAAAACAGTAGGAGCACTTATGCAGGAAAAACCCAGCGCTTTCGACAGCGCTTTATCAAATTTTACTTTTGGGATGGCGAACAAGGATCTGATATGTCACATGGCCGATGAAGGCTACAGTGTTAAGCAGATAAAAGCAGCAACGGACTATCCGGTTTCCTTAGAAAAAATAGCCGAGACTGTATGGGAATTCTATATCGAAACGGGCATAATCAGACTGAATCCCCCGGATAAAGCAAATGAACCAAGATACGACTACGTGATGGATATCGGTAAGTATGGGAAACGAAGCTTTCGTCGGGTGGAAATAGATACTAGTATAGCATTAACCGAAAACAATCCCAACAGAACTGCATCTTATGTTAAACTCGATATTGGCATAATAAAAGCACATGATCCGGCACTTTATCAAAAAATGCTCACCGCGCTGGACAGCAGAAAACGAGATTATATTGATGGTCTGCCTTGGCCTGATAAAACTGTATATCATATCGACAATCTGGCTATCAGAGAGATCATGGATATATGGTCAGAACTGTAAATACTATCGAAGGGGCAAGTGCCATAACGCACTTGAGAATGGAGGCTCAAATGAGTAAATCAGAAGTTTTTTTCACAACATTTAAAACAACGATGAATGAAAACTTACCGCAGAAACTACACCGACTAATAAAGACTGCGGGTATAGAAAACATCGACTTTTCGGACAAGTACACTGCCATAAAGATCCATTTCGGCGAGCTTGGAAATCTGGCATTCCTACGTCCGAACTACGCCAGGGTTGTAGCGGATTATGTGAAGGAACTCGGTGGCAAGCCATTTTTGACAGACTGTAACACGCTCTATGTCGGCAGTCGAAAAAATGCTCTCGATCATTTGGATACGGCCTATCAAAACGGTTTTTCACCGCTTCAGACAGGATGTCATGTGATCATCGCTGACGGATTGAAGGGCACGGATGAGACACTGGTTAAGCTCGATGGCGAGTATGTCAAGGAAGCGAAGATAGGTCATGCCATCATGGATGCGGACATTTTTATCTCGCTGAATCAGTTCAAGGGACATGAGATGGCCGGGTTCGGCGGTGCTATCAAAAACATCGGTATGGGCTCGGGATCGAGAGCCGGAAAAATGGAACAGCACTGCGATGGCAAACCGACTGTGGATGAGGAGATGTGTATCGGCTGCGGTGCGTGTGACAGGATCTGTGCGCATGGAGCTCCTGACATCCGCGAATACGTATCCGGCGAAGGGAAAAAGGCACGCATAAATCATGATATCTGTGTTGGTTGTGGAAGGTGTCTTGC
>JAEEGL017134095.1_pt1 | contig 11068 bp, 11 predicted proteins | sample 9134231 | NCBI WGS metagenome assembly JAEEGL01 (sample SAMN16246548, study PRJNA631951) | gut metagenome | biome: gut microbiome; feature: rumen; material: fiber-attached | host: Bos | place: Iran: Karaj | collected 2018-10
ACAAGCGTAAAGCTCTTCGCGTCTCCGTGGTCTTCCACTTTGGCAATCACGCAGTGCTGTACGGCGGGATGCAGCCTCGCTGCGAGGATGTTGGCATTGAATACGGAGTTTGCAATGGTGTCCGGCGCTGCTTCTATGGCAGCCGTCCTGGTCTTGACTTCACCAAGGAAGGGGAAGGGCGTCAGCCCTTTCAGAGCCTTTTTGTCATAATTGTATTTTGCCATCTTACCTGCCCTCCTTCTTCATTTCTTCCAGCATATAACGGGCCTGCTCAGCACCGGACAGATAAGCCTGAGAGTATCCGTCCATCTGTGTCCCATGGCCGCCTGCGAAGCGGAGCCCGTGAATGGTGTAGTCCTCATGATGGCCGGACTGCACGCGGGGGAACATCCCGTCCCAGCCGGCGGGCTCGTATCCGTATACATCGCCGCGCGGTGTGCCCAGATATCTTGCCCATGTTACCGGAGAGGCAACCACGATTTCCTCAATATGATCCCGGATGCTGCAGCCGGTCACTTCCTCATAGATATCCACGCACTCTTTTGCGATTCTGTCTTTCACTTTGAAGTATTCTTCTTCCGTTACATCCTTGAACGGGTCCCCCGTATAGAACTTGGAAAACTGTATTGTGCAGCGCCCTTCGCCGGCGGCGCCGGGCAGGGCATTGTCGATGATCGTGATGCTGAAATCCTTGTGGGTCTCGATTTTGTCGCAGGTGAGATACTGGTTATGATTGTTCGGATCGTGCCGGAGGAAGGTGTCATAGCCCCGCAGCCCGAGTTCTTCCGTTGTTGCGTCAAGCCCAAGATAGACGACGAAAGCAGCCTGCGCGAGCTTCTGCGCGTTGGTCATTCTTCTGCTGCGTTCGGGAACTTCCTTGCGGTCAATCATCCGGTCGTATACAACAGTTGGCATCAGGTTGGAGATAACCCATTCACAGGGGATAAACGTTCCGTCTTCCAGCTCAATCCCTTGCACTTTGTTGTCCTGAACACGGATTTTGCTCACTTTGGTATTGTACCAGATATCCGCGCCGAGCTGCCTCAGCCGGTTGTCGAACGCCAGCGCAATTTCATGACTTCTCTTTCTGGCAAACCAGGGCAGCTGTGTGAGATAGGTATACGTCATGAAAGAATAAACCGCAAAGCTCATGTTGGTGGAATCCGCCGCAACATACGTCCAGTAGGATTCATAGATTCTTTTGGCTTTTTCGGGTACGCCGATTCTTGTCAGCATTTCCTCGGTGGAAACCGGAACCACACGCATCAGATCATAATACTTCAGCAGCATTTCAACCTTGGCGGGAGGCGAAGGCTCATTGTCATGAGCGGCAAGCCATTCCACGCCGTCGCCCACCATGCGCGCCAGCTCCATCACCGTAGTCATGGATTCACGGCTGCCGGGTACCAGCCTCTCCATCTCTTCAATAAAGGCCTGAACGCCGACGGGCATCGTCACGTCATAGCCGCCGGGTCCCGGAATGACAGAAGCGAACGCCTCATGAACAGGCACCCAGTCAACCCCCAGCCCGTACTGCTCTTCCAGCAGCTGATAGACCGCGCCTTTCGGCCGGCCTTCTTTTCCGTCTCCCATCTGGCACAGTTCGTGCAATGTGGCTTCAAACTCAAACCTGCCGCGCACAAAGCTCGTGGAGCAGCCGCCCGGGAGATTGTGCTTTTCCAGCAAAAGTACTTTTTTTCCCGCTTTTGCCATATAGGTGGCAGCGGAAAGCCCGCCGTTTCCGGCGCCTACAACAATTACGTCGTATTTCTGCATAGACTAACCTCCTGTAAAAAAAGAATTTGTGGGTTTTCTCTGGCTGCATTTTATCATAAAGAAATACAGAAAAGCAAAGTTTGTTATAAAAATAGCAGGTTGCACAAAATGACAGCATCATAATTGTACAAACTGCTCAATAAAAAGGGGAAAAAGTGACGGAAAAGCTTAGAGATAGAATTATTTTATGCATGTCTCTGCTTTCTTTTGCAAATTAAAAATATTTTTTGCAAAATATACTTGACATTTTATAAAATGCAATATATAATTGGCAACCGTAAAGAATAATTACCACAGGAGGTGTTGGATGAGAAATCTGAAGATGAAGTTCCGGCGTATTGAGCTGGATATGTCACAGACAGAACTGGCAAAGAAGACGGGTGTTACCAGGCAGACCATCGGTTTAATTGAAGCCGGAGAGTTTAATCCGTCAATCAACCTTTGCAATAAAATTTGCCGGGCACTCGGCGTAACACTGAATGATATTTTCTGGGAGGAAGAGGAAAATGAAGATGAATAAAAATAATCTGGACGAAATGCAGGAGCAGGAGCTCCTGAAGATTGAACACAACGGATACTGGCTGGCCTTCTGGGGGCTGCTGATCGCAATTGTAGCGGAAACCGTCTTTTTCGGGCCGGCTGATTTCAAAACGCTGGCCGGAGAATGGATTGTGTTTATGGTGATTACGGTCTATCTTGCCGTCGCGTGCATCCGCAAAGGCATTTGGGACAGGCATTTGCAGATGAATACCAAAACCAATCTGATCACCTCTGCCATTGCAGCGCTTGCTCTGAGCGGGATAATGGGTATTGTAACTCTGAAAAGATATAACAAACCTTCCGGCACAGCCGCTGCCGTCCTGATCTCCGCTGTGATTACTTTCGTTATTTGTTTTGCTGTACTGACGATTGCCATGAGACTGACCAGAAAAAGGAGTTCTGAACTGGAACAGGAGCCGGAAGAGACGGACGAATAATACCGGAAAGTATTCGGAAAGAAAGGGTGTATGTTTACACCGCTGCGGATTTGTGTTAGAATTTCTCATCCTGTTAAGTGAGGTTTTTTACCTTGAAAGCAAAAAAGACTACGGATAAAGCGAAAATATAAAGACGCCGGATCGTGATTATCCTTGCAGTTGTGCTCGCTGCTGTTCTCGCGGGGGTGTTTCTTTACTTTACACTCAGAGGCGCAAACCAGCTGAGAGCTCCGGTAAGCGAGGCTAATGCAGAAAATTTCGGCATTCTTCTCTCGGATCTGGTGAGGGCATATGAAACCCCGTCGGGTGAAGACGCACAGAGGATAGAGGCGGATCTGGCAGCGATCCGTGCCGTCAGTGAGAACGAATATGAGATTGCCAAAGTTATCTCGGATCACTGGCAGACTGTCTATATGGATCCGGAGTACAGGCTGTTTATTTACGAAAAGGATGATCCTGCCGAACTCGGAGAATACGGCGTTACGAACGATGCCGGCCAGGCGATTGTCATTCTCGGCTACGAGCTTGCTCACGGTGAAATGCAGCCGGAGCTGATCAGCCGCTGTGACGCAGCCGCGGACCTGGCAAGGGCATTTCCCGAGGCCGTTCTGATCTGCTCCTGCGGAGCAACCGGAAAGGACAACCCTGAGAAGCATACGGAAGCCGGCCTGATGAAAGCATATCTGACAGAAAACTGCGGAATCGACGCATCCCGGATCTATACCGATGAAAAGGCACTGACCACCGTCGATAATGCAATTTATACTCTCGAAATTCTTCAGAAGCACAATATCCGGAACATGACCATCGTTACGTCTTCCTATCATCAGTGCCGTTCACAGATGCTTTACAGGCTTATGGCGGAAGTCTACCGTCAGCAGCATGATTATTCCGTAGAGCTCGTCGGCAATTACAACTATGATATTGAATCGTCTATGAGTGCGCTGGATGACCGCGTGGCGATTCAGGGCCTTGCGGGAATCCTTGACCTGCCTAAGGAGGTTGTCCGTGCCATGCCTCCGCTTAATGTCAACGGAACGACACAGGCCGGAACGGATAATGCAGCCTGAGGTTTAAACAGGACAATGCTAGGAATGTAATCTTTTGGCCTCTCCCACGAGTATAAAGCAGAGGAACTTTTATAATCGCAAGAGGAATAAAGAAAGCCGTCTTTCAAATGAAAGGCGGTTTTGCTTGTGTGAGCCGGGAAGATTTTTTTGAAAACTTTTTTATATTCCCTGATCAAGGACGTGAACAAGATTCAGGCCGGCTGGGAAATCCGCGTTCTGTAATTCAACAGCAACCCAATAAATACCGATCCCGCTGCTCATGCAGCGGGATTGTTTTCTGTCAGCTCTCTTTGTAATAACGATTGAGCATATCCATGACGTCGGAATCACCGCCGCTCAGAATAACGCGCAAGCCTTTGCCCAGGGGTTCCGATGCGAAATGAAGCTCAATTTGCGGCTTGCATTCTGACATGTATTGGCAAAACAGACCGGAAGCCCGGGCACGCCTGTCAGAAGATATATCAAGCACGACACAGATCTTATCTTTTTCGGATGGTTTTGAACCAAGAAAATCGTAAACAATGGAATTTCTTTTGGAATGAATAACCGGCTGAATATTCTTATTCTGAAGGAATATGTCAATCTGCTCGGGAGTAAACTGCCAGCTGCCGCTGCTTTTGTCACCGTTAAGAAAGCCACAGGAGATATAAGTGCGGAGAGTACGGGTAGACAGACCGGTTATAAGAGCTAAATCGTCAATGCTGAAAGTATCTTTCATAATTATGCCTCCTTGATCATTTCTGTGATCATGATAAGGCAATCGGAATCATAAATCAATTTGAAAATCAGCGGATTTTTCATACCCGGATAAGTGTGACAGAGGTGACACAATTAATCAGCAGGGAATTCTGTCACAGGTGTCACAGGGGATAATAACAAAAAGTTACCCGCTTTTATCCGTTTGGAAAAATGATATAATTATCATGCCGGAAAAAGTCAGTTGACAGAATTTATTATGAAAGATAGAATAAAACAAACATTAATCGGAGAGATCTATGAGTTATACACCGAAGTTTCAAATTAATAATGAAATCATACGGCTTGTAGCAGAAATATCCGAACTGTCGGGAAAACTGAGAGCCGACAGAACTTTATCCGACAACCCTATGCTCCGAAAAGGGAACAGGATTAAAACGATCTACGGTTCCCTGGCCATTGAGCAGAACACACTGTCTGTTGATCAGGTCACAGCAGTTTTGAACGGTAAGCATGTTCTTGCTCCTCCAAAAGAAATCGCAGAAGTCAAAAATGCATTTGAAGCATATGACCATATGGAAGAGTATGACCCTTTCTGTGTTGATGATCTGTTTCAGGCGCATGCCTACATGATGAAAGGGCTGGTGGATGATCCGGGTTCTTTCCGTTCAGGGCAGGTTGGCGTGGTTGATCAGGAAGGGAGGATTATTCACTTCGGTACTCTTCCCAGATATGTTCCTCAGCTTGTTGAAGACCTTTTGGAATGGACAGAAAAGAGTGATGTTCATCCTTTTATTAAGGCGTGCGTATTTCATTTTGAATTTGAAAATATTCATCCGTTCTTTGACGGGAACGGCCGTATAGGCAGGCTTTGGCATACCCTGCTGATGAGCAGGGAGAATCCTGCATTTGCCTGGCTCCCGATTGAATCGCTGGTTTACGAGCATCAGCAGGCTTATTATGATGCTATCAACCGGTCAGATGCTTTGAATAATTCTACAGGTTTTATTGAGTTTATGCTCACCATTGTCAGAGATACCCTGACTGAGGTCATGACAGAGCAAGTTACAGAGCAAGTTACAGAGCAAGTCGCCGGGAAGGTACCGGAAGAGAAACTGCTGAAGTATTGCCGGATACCCCGCAGCAGACAGGAGATACAGGAATTCTGCGGATTCCGGTCAAGAGAGTATTTCAGAGAGAAGATTCTGCAGCCTCTGCTTATGGAAGGCAAGCTGAAGATGACAATTCCGGAAAAACCAAACAGCCGCAACCAGAAGTATATTGCAGTAAAGTAAACAGGATAACAGAAAAACCGTCTTTCGGAAGAAAGGCGGTTTTTTCATGCCCGGATATGTCTGACAGAGGTGACACAATTAATCAGCAGGGAATTCTGTCACATGACAGTTGGTATGATGGCACAGCCTGTGACACTTGTGTGACAATGCGTATGCTATGATAATACTGCAAAAGGGAAAGGAAGTGAAAAACATGAAAAACTTATTTATGAAGATCCTTAATTATTTTAAAACGATAGATGCCGTGTACAGCGAAATGCCGTGCCATTATGATTTTGACATGTATTGCTGGTACTAAACCCAGACCTGAAGGGGTTAAACTTCAGTTAATATAAATTGAATAAGGAGAAAATGTATGACCAAATACGTATAACGCCCACAGCGGAGAAAAGATTCTTTGCTGTGGGCGTTAACTATATTATGCTTTGACAGGTATATGATTCTTCTCGCAGCTTTACAGCAGTTCTTTGAAGGCAGCAGGGAGGCGGGAGATAATGTCGGACGGGGTGACGGAGTATTCGCCGAGTTCTTCCGCGGCCAGATCACCTGCCCGCCCGTGGAGCCAGGCGGCGCAGCCGGCGGAGAAGAACGGATCAAACCCCTGGGCAAGAAGCGCGCAGAGTATGCCGCAGAGCACATCCCCGCTGCCGCCTTTGGCGAGTGCCGGTGAGCCGGTAGGATTCACAACAGCCTTTTCTCCCCGGCAGATGAGTGTTCCATACCCCTTCAGAAGAAGCGTTGCCCCGGGATGCGCGTTCGTAAAAGCGAGTGCCCCCGGCAGCCTTCCGGATGCCGTTGAGCCGCCTATACGCCGGAATTCGCCCTCATGAGGCGTCAGAATCAGCGGTGAGCGACAGGAGGAAAGAATTTCCGGGTGCTCTCCGCAGATCGTCAGCGCGTCGGCGTCCAGGATCAGCGGGCATTTCGCCTGCCGGGCAACTTCCGCAACGATGGCTGCCGTATCGTCATTGACGCGGAGTCCTGGCCCGATGGCGCAGACACTGGCCTTTTCCAGGGCGGACAGGATGACATACAGGCCGGCTTCCGCTATGCTGCCGTTTTGGCTGGAAGGGAGCAGCGTGACAACCGCTCCGTCGCACCGTGAAGCCGCGATGCTGTAAATGCTGTCCGGCACCATCAGGGTTGTGAGCCCGGCGCCGCTTCTTTCACAGGCATTCGCGGCTAGGACCGGAGCCCCTGAAAACCCGGCGGAACCCGCGATGATCAGTGCACGGCCGTAATTGTATTTATGTGTGTTGTTCTGCCGGCGCGGCAGCTTATAGTCTTCTTTTTCGGCAAGAGCCAGAGAAGCAGGATGTGTACCGGAGGCCAAACTGTCCCCAAACAGCTCCTGATAGGTTTGCAGGGTAAGTTCCTTCATAGAATTCCTCCGGAATTACAGCGCGGCAATCAGCCTGTCGACGTCTTCCTGCCGCGTTGCCCAGCTTGTGCAGATCCGCATGACGGTATGCCCGTCAGCCGTGTTTTCCCAGAAGCTCATCTCGATTTTCCCGGAGAGGCGGGCAGCCTGCTCCTTCTCCAGCGTGATGAAGATCTGGTTTGTCGGGGAGGGGAAGGCGAGCGTGTAGCCTTTTTCAAGCAGGGCGCTGCGTATCCGGGCAGCGGCTTCAATGGCGGATTTCCCGATCTCATCGTAAAGAGAGCCGGTAAACAGCGTGTCGAACTGGAGGCCGGCGATTCTCCCTTTTGCCAGCAGCGCGCCGTGCTGTTTGATGATGGTAAACAGGTGAGGGACGAAATCATGCTTCGGGATCACCAGCGCTTCCCCAAAGAGCGTTCCGCACTTGGTGCCCCCGATATAAAAGGCGTCGCAAAGGGCGGCTAGATCGGGCAGCGTTACGTCGTTTTCCGGGCAGGCCAGTGCATAGGCAAGGCGGGCGCCGTCAATATAAAGAGGAAGCCCGTTTGCCCGGCAGATCCCGCTGATTGCCTTCAGCTCTTCCAGAGAATAGAGAGTTCCGAATTCCGTCGGCTGTGAGAGATAAACCATGCCGGGCATGACCATATGGTCGTGGTTGTCGTCGTCCCGGTAAGCACGGATACAGGCATCAAGCGCGGAGGCGGAGAGCTTGCCGTCCTTCTGCGGGAGCGTGAGAACCTTATGCCCGTTGGATTCAATGGCGCCTGCTTCGTGTACGCTGATATGTCCGCTCTCGGCAGCGACGACGCCCTGCCAGGAACGCAGCATGGCATCGATCAGGGTGGCATTTGTCTGTGTTCCGCCGGCGAGAAAGAAAACGTCCGCTTCCGGCGCACGGCAGGCGGCGCGGATCTTTTCCCTGGCAGACTCGGAGTATTCGTCCAGCCCGTAGCCGGCAGTTTTCAGCAGATTGGTTTCCAGCAGACGCTGCAGGATCAGAGGGTGCGCACCTTCCATATAATCGGAGGCGAAAGAAAGCCTGTTCTCAATATTATTCATAGCATTTCACTCCTTGTTGTGGGAATATCTTATCATAGCGGGAGAGAAATGTCCATAAGGGGAACACAGAGCACTTGAAATAAAAGGGGAAAAGAGATACAATATCTTTTATGATAAAAACCAGAAAAGGAGAACAATACAAACATGCTGGAAGAACTGAAAAAAGAAGTGCTGGAGGCTAATCTGCTGCTGCCGAAGTACGGGCTTGTAACCTTTACCTGGGGCAATGTCAGCGGAATTGACCGTGAAAAAGGCCTCATGGTCATCAAGCCGAGCGGCGTGGACTATGACCGCATGACGGCTGACGATATGGTCGTCGTGGATCTGGACGGCAACCGCGTGGAAGGCAAGTGGAAGCCCAGCAGCGACACGGCTACGCACGTTGTGCTGTACAAGGCTTTCCCGGAAATAGGGGGCGTGGTTCATACGCACAGCAGCTATGCCACTTCCTGGGCACAGGCCGGTCGTGACATTCCATGCTACGGCACCACGCATGCGGACTATTTCTACGGTTCCGTTCCCTGCGTCCGCTGCCTGACGAAAGAGGAGATCGACGAGGCGTATGAGCTCAACACCGGCAAGCTGATTGTCAGCGAGTTTGCCCGCCTCGGCCTGAAGCCGGACGCGGCGCTTGCCGTGCTCTGCAAGAATCACGGGCCGTTCTGCTGGGGCAAGAATCCGGAAGATGCGGTGCATTCCGCTGTCGTGCTGGAAGAGTGCGCCAAGATGGCATGGCGGACGGAACTGATCAACCCGGAAGTAAAGCCTGCTCCTCAGGAACTGCAGGATAAGCACTACTTCCGCAAACACGGTGCAAATGCCTATTACGGTCAGAATTAACACCGGAGCTGCAAACCGCCCGGAGCGACGGGCGGCTGTCGTCGGGGGAGTCAACGTGGATATCGGAGGGCAGCCCTTTCTGCCGCTTGTCGTAAAGGATTCCAACCCCGGAAAAGTGACGGTCAGCTTTGGCGGCGTCGGAAGAAATATCGCCCACAATATGACGCTGCTGGGCATAAGAACCGAGATGCTCACAGCTCTCGGTGACGATTTTTATGCCTCCGGGATTGCTGCTTCCTGCCGGGAGACGGGCATCGGCATTTCCCATGCGCTCCGGATTCCCGGAGAAAGCACCTCGACGTATCTCTATCTCAACGACTGTGAGGGGGATATGGCCATGGCAGTGTCGGATATGGAGATCTGCCGGCAGATTACACCGGAATACCTGTTTTCGCAGCTTCCGCTGCTGGAGAGCATGCAGATCGTGGTATTTGACACGAATATTCCTGAAGAGTCCGTCGTCTGGCTGGCGGAACACTGCAGCCGCCCCCTCTTTGCGGACTGTGTTTCCACCAAGAAAGCTGAAAAACTGCGTCCGGTGCTCGGAAAGATCCATACGCTGAAGCCGAACCGCATTGAAGCGGAGCTGCTCTCCGGCGTCCACATCTGCGATGAGGCGTCCCTCCGTCTGGCGGCGGAAACACTGCTGGCCACAGGGCTGCAGCGTGTGTTCATCTCTCTCGGGGCGGACGGCGTTCTGGCAGCTGAAAAAGGACAGATGATCCGGCTGCACTGCTATCCGGCAGAGGTGAAAAACGTCACGGGGGCAGGGGATGCCTGTATGGCAGCGCTTGTCAGGGCGTATATGGAAAAACTGTCCCTGGAGGATGCTGCGCGCTATGCCTCTGCGGCTGCTTCCATTGCTACAGAGAGCATCACAACCATCAATCCCGCCCTCTCGGCGGAAGCGGTACGTGCCCGCGTACAGAACAACCCGCTCCCGGTCGCGATTCTATAATTGTTATCTGCAAAGAAAGGAATAATATCAAATGTTGAACAAATATCTGGATGTCAACCCTGAAGTAGCACAGGCCGTCGCCGAAGGCAGACCGGTCGTTGCGCTGGAATCCACCATCATCTCTCACGGCATGCCGTATCCGCAGAATGTGGAAACCGCGCTGAAGGTGGAGCAGATCGTCCGCGATAACGGGGCAGTGCCTGCCACGATTGCTATTCTCGGCGGCCGCCTCAAGGCAGGGCTGACCGCTGAAGAGATAGAATACCTCGGCAAGACCGGGACAAACGTCACCAAGGCCTCCCGTAGGGATGTGGCGGTGCTTGTGGCAAAGGGGATGGACGGCGCAACAACCGTCACCACCACCATGATGATCGCCCACATGGCGGGCATCCGTATTTTTGCCACCGGCGGTATAGGAGGCGTTCACCGCGGAGCCGAAAAAACCATGGATATTTCGGCAGACCTGGAAGAGCTGGCCAACACCCCGGTGATGGTGATCTGCGCCGGCGCGAAGTCCATTCTCGATCTCGGGCTCACACTGGAATATCTTGAAACGCACGGCGTTCCCGTCATCGGCTACGGCACAAAGGAACTGCCGGCTTTCTATACGAGAAAGAGCGGCTTCGGCGTTGATTACGAGCTGGATACGCCGGAAGAACTGGCAAAAGCCTTCAAGGTGCAGCATGAGCTTGGTCTCAAGGGCGGTATGCTGGTAACAAATCCCATCCCGGAAGAGTTCGCCATGGACTTCGACGTGATCAACCGCGCCATCGACGAGGCGATTGCGCAGTCTGTAAAGGACGGCATTCACGGCAAAGCCTCCACCCCGTATCTGCTGGCCAAGGTCAAGGATCTTACCGGAGGAGACAGCCTGGAGAGCAACATCCGTCTCGTGTTCAACAATGCGGCGCTGGCTGCAAAGACCGCCGCTGCCTACTGCAAACTCTGAATATGACAGCAGACTTTGCTGCAAACCTGATTGTTGTCGTATTTACGGCAGTCTGCCTGTGCGTCTG
>JAEEGL010359653.1_pt1 | contig 11067 bp, 16 predicted proteins | sample 9134231 | NCBI WGS metagenome assembly JAEEGL01 (sample SAMN16246548, study PRJNA631951) | gut metagenome | biome: gut microbiome; feature: rumen; material: fiber-attached | host: Bos | place: Iran: Karaj | collected 2018-10
CCGGAGGTGAGGCCGGGCGTGAGGTGTCCGACGGGTGAGGCGCGGATCACACCGGGATTCAAACTGCCAGCGCAGTTCGTCATCCACACTGTCGGCCCGGTCTATCGCGATGGGCAGCACGGCGAGCCGGAGAAACTTGCCGCTTGCTACCGCAACTCGCTTGCGCTTGCTGCGGAGAACGGTTGTAAATCCATCGCCTTCCCCTGCATCTCCACGGGCATCTACGGCTATCCTATTGAGGACGCGGCGAAAATTGCAGTGAGGGAGGTGAAGAGATTCTTATCTCCCGCAGAGAACGCCGAGGGCGCAGAGAGGGAGGGCGCGTATCCTCACGCGCCGAATGGTAGGGCGGGCGCTCCGCGCACGCCGCAGATGGAAGTGATCTTTTGTTGCTTCTCGGAGCGGGATAAGAGAGTGTACGACTCATTGATGTAAGTCCATGACGCAGTTTGTATCAAACAGGGAAATCTACGAGCGGGTCGTCTGCGGGATTGTGCCGCAGGCGCGTGAACGGCTGTGGATTGCCACTGCTGATATTAAGGACATGTATGTCAGTACCGGCGGGCGCGACATGGTGCCGTTCTTGGAAGTACTGGATGGGATGCTGAAGCGTGGCATTGAGTTGCGGCTTATCCATGCGAAGGAGCCGGGGCCGAACTGGCGAGACGATTTCGACCGTTATCCTGATCTGTGGCGTGGGATGGAGCGGATGCTGTGTCCGCGAGTACATTTCAAGTGTATCATTGTGGACGGGCGCATGGCGTATTTTGGCTCGGCGAATTTGACTGGCGCGGGGATGGGCGCGAAGAGCGAGAAAAAGCGCAACTTCGAGAACGGTGTTCTGACAGACGATCCAGCACTTATCGAACCGCTCGCCGAGCAATTCGATTCCGTTTGGAGAGGCGACTTCTGCAACGACTGCGGCCGCCGCGACTTCTGCGGCGATCCGGTAGCCTGAAATGGATTATCATGTCAAATTTACTCAACAAACGCAACCTACGGCAACCTACTTGACGGTAGGTTGCCGATGTGATGTCGGCGATTGGCTCATAATCTGACCATCTGCTAAGAATCTGAGCAACTCGCGTCTGAAAACGATGCGTTTTGGGTTTGCTTTTGTGTTGGCATGGATATTGCTACATGGCATGGCATGAAAACTGACATGCAAGATCAAGAGGAACAGGTGGCGTATGGACCAGAATGAAATAGCGGTGTTCCAACGATCGATTGAGACGTGCGAAGACCCGGCGGAAATTGCGCGGAAGGTGAAGCTGGCATTCAAGCGGATGCCGGGCGAGATGGCGCTTGCCTGTTTCGCCAAGGTAATGACGGCGGCGCTGCCGCATCCGATCAAGGTGGCGGTATGGGATGCCGTCCGCTACTCGCACATCTGGTGGGGCGTGGACGCGGTGCTGCAGGGGCCGGTGATGGAGAATCCCATCGTCCAGCAGGCGTTCGCCGATGCCGTGCCGATGCGGAAGTGGGTAGTGGAAAATAAAAAGCCTGGATATGAACCAATCCAGTTTACGGTTAGCGAAAGCGGTTTGATTCCAGGTGAACGATGGTCGTATGCGTTGATACCTCGCATTGTACATGGTGAAGACGAGGAAGTCGCAAGTGCTATAGCTCGTTCTGCATGTGGATATGAATGGATTCGCGACCAACTCGTCGGCTTTATTGACATGCACGGCAATAACCTGCTTTGGTATCTTACATATCGTGATGACCAGAACGCGCGGGGCGGCTTTGCCTGTCCATGTATCGAACGCGAGCTGTTGCGGCTTGGGGTAGATCCGAATCACCGCAACAACCTCGGCCTTTGCTGGAACGACGTCAAACGCCATGTCATTAGGCCGGAGGTGTGAAATCCCACAATTTATTTTGAATCGTAAACTGCCCACAAAATACCCGTATTTTGATATACTATTGCCGTGGAAAAGAAAGTGACAACCGAATCGCAAAAGCCTTATACACGAATGCGTAATGGGTGAAAGGAGGGTGTGAAGATGCCGTACGACGATCCGGTGCTGAAAGAACTTGGAGGATATTTGAAGGCGCGCGAGCCGGATGTCCGTGAACGCGCAGACGCCTGGGCCACGGCCATCGGGCTTCAGAAAGTCGATGGCCTCACGCCGTCCGGTTTTCTTCTGGAAACAGCGAAACTCCACATAGAGGGCAAAATCACCCAGAACCAGGCCAGGCGGCGCATCCGCGACTACTATGCGGCAAAGGACGAACGCGAAAAGCCAGACCCTGCGAAAGAGGAGCCGGACAAAGTCTCCGAACGAATTTCAGCAATAATAAACGACGGGGCTTTCGAGTTCACGCCTGAATATTTCATCTCGATCCATGCGAAGATGTTCAAGGGCGTTCTTTCGACTGCCGGCAGGCTGAGAACCTACAACATACGCAAACACGAGTGGGTGTTGAGGGAAGATTCCGTAACGTACGGCTCGGCGGACACGCTCAAGGCCTCGCTCGTCAGGGACTTCAAGGACGAGCGCGATTTCGACTACGGAGTAAAGACGGCAAAAGGAATGATACCGCATTTTTCGCGTTTCATAGCCCAGATATGGCAAGTGCACCCGTTCTGCGAGGGCAATACGCGGACGGTGGCCGTTTTCGCGATAAAATATCTCAAGTCCCTTGGCCATGTCGCGACAAACAACATGTTCGAGAAACATTCGTGGTATTTCCGCAACGCGCTTGTGAGGGCCAACTATGCCGATTACGCAAAAGGGGTCAAGCGTGACTGGACTTATCTCGAAAGATTCTTCCGCAATCTGCTTCTGGGGGAGAAGAACGAACTGAAAAGCCGTTATCTGCTGATAGGGCTTACGGAAGAAGACAAGCAAAAAATCAGAAAGTGGTCAGAAAAAAGTGGTCAGAAAAAAAGTGGTCAGAAAAAAGCGGGCGGAAAAAAGCGGGCGGGGAAAAGTGGACAGAAGACCGCAGACAGGCTGCTCGCGATGCTTGCCGCCGATTTCCGCATGACGCAAAAGCAGATGGCGGAAGAGCTGGGCATAAACCGTTCGGCGATACAGCGGCACATTTCGAATCTCAAGAACGCCGGCAAGCTGCGCCGTGTCGGCCCCGACAAGGGCGGACATTGGGAAGTGACCGCATGAAGAAGAACGATTTGCCTGAAATCGCGTTCCAGAAGCAAATCGTCGCTCAACTGCTTATGCTAGGCATTCGGCGATCTTTTGATAAACTTGTGCCAGGCGGGGAAAGGCACCACCAAGAAGGGATTGTGTAATATAAACCATGTTTCGGCGTTCTAATGACATGCAGGGCAATAGTGCTCTGAAGTAAACCTAAGGGAAGGGAAAGTTCATGTACGCACAATTCAGGGACAGAATGGTTGATATCTATGCTGACAACGGCGCAAGGATTAACAACATTCGAACACGGCACCCCGTGGCATCGGTGTATGTTTCCGGTGATACGGTCGTAGTCAACAACGTAAAAGGCGGATGCGAGATATTCAAGACGAATGGCAGTCCCATCCGTTATACCCCAGGACGCGGATAATACGCAGACAAGGAGAACAAACCATGAAGATGAAGGAGTATTTGTGCAAGGAATGGCGGGAGCCCATGCCTGAATGGCTGGAGCAGTACCGCAAGGGGCAACCGCTGCCGCTTAAGGAATTCCTACAGTCCCGGACGGTGTTCTATCCTGCGGCAGGTCATGACGGACATCCGGTGCAGATGTTCAACTCAAGCCACAGCGCACACTGCTTCATCTTCGTGGACTATGCGCTGGATGTGGATAAGGAACATGTCACGGATGAGCTTAGGGGACCACATGGATTCAGAGGTTACACGATTCTCGACGAGCGGGACGTATCGCAGAGTGAATTGATAGCGGTTACCCCATTACGTTCTTATCACCTGACGGCAGAGGAGATGGAGCATGTTCCGAAGCTTGCCGCCGGCAATGGCTCGACAGGGCAGCCGTTCGCTCTATTCGTCGTATTCGAGCGTCAGGCGGAGTACGGCGACGAGCATGGGGCCAACCGTTTTGCAGTGCTCTTTCTTGGCGCGGACGGCATTGCAACCTACGACATGCTATACGCCAACGGTAATGCGCGGCCGCCATTCGCCATGATCCTTGAACATTGCGGCCAATGGGGCGGAGCATGGTGCGATATTGGACGGGGGAGCCCTTGTGAGAAGATCAGCGAAAAATCTGGCATCTATCCCGAAATTCTCCTTGTCGGTGCGGTGGAACCATGGACGGGGTATGAGGCAATCCCTGATGTTGATTCGTCCATAGGTGGCGGCGCCCACAATGCGAGAACCCTATACCGCCGAGAAACGCAGTCAAAGATAAGCTGGTTTGGCTTGATGCATGCCTATGGAATCCGGCTACGGATGTCAAATACAGACCTGTCGGCTTTGGCGTGCTGTCCATTCCACGGGGAAAAGACTCCGAGCTTCCGTGTCGACTTGGAAACGGATACGTTCCATTGCTTCGGCTGTGGTGCAGAGGGCAATGCAATCGACTTTGTCATGAAGATGGACGGCGTGTCACGGCAGGAGGCAATCGCAAAACTCGCAAAGATCGCACAGGAGGATGCATGAGGACGAAAGAATTCATAGAGTGGCTGGCGAATCGTGGGGTTACGGATGCCGATGCCATCATCCGGTACTGCACCAACGGGGAGAAGGTTTATTGCGGCCGCGATATTGATGCGCAGTTCCGAAAAGACGGCCTCAAGGAGATGATCCATCGTGCCAGGGAATTTCTGGTAGAAAAAGATGGTGCCTATATCGCTCCCGTAATCAAGGCGCGCATGCGTGACGCTATAAAAGCCGTAGAGTTGTATCAAGAGTTTTCGGAACAAAACATCGTTGGGGAATAAGATAGGAGGGAAAGGAAAAGGTATGCGTCTTTTCACCAAGTCCGTGTTCCGGGAGGCGCTCAAGTGCCCGACGCGCCTGAACTACTGTAACCGTGCCGAATATGCCAACCAGAGTCTTGAGGATGAGTTCCTTGAGGCTTTGGCAGAAGGCGGCTTCCAGATCGGGGAGCTTGCCAAGGTCTATTACGACGTTCCGCCAGAAAACGATCTCCGAGGTGGAAACGATGAAATTGCTGCTCGCACACAGACACTTTTGTGCCAGGAGAACGTCACTATAGCAGAGGCTGGCTTCAAGTTTGGCAACTGTTTTTGCCGAGTGGATATTTTGCGCAAGGATGGCGGTCGGATTGAACTAATCGAAGTCAAGGCGAAAAGTTGGGGTGACAAGAAGGACGTGTTCGTTGGCAAGGGCGGATCCGTCAAGTCGGACATCCGGGAATACGTCTATGATGTCGCTTTTCAGAAATATGTCGTCGTGAATGCGTTGAAGGGCATGTTCCCACGATGCCATTATACTGTCAAAGCGGCGCTGATGATGGCTGACAAACGGAAAGTCGCCGACCGCGAACGCATCAATCAGCAGTTCAGGATCGTAAGGTCAGATGCAGGAACCCGTGTTGTGCGTGAAGCGGGCGCCGAGAGTCTGAAAAACAGCGAACACATTTTGACCGCATTCTGGGAGGTGGATGAAATCTGCGATAAAATCATAGCAGGGATCACGCCTGAGCAAGATGACTTCCTTCGTGGAAGAAAGTTCGTACCGTTCATAAAGGAGATGTCCTGTCGATACTGTGAACGGCGTCAGGAGTTTGCTGACGTCAAACTTACGACAGCGTGCTTCAAGTGCCCATACTATTCATCTGATACTGCCGCCTTGTATGATGGCTACGATGAATGCTGGCGCAAAGCGACGGAAGGGTCAAACGATCCATACATCGAATATACCTCCCGTCCGCTTCTTGAAGATCTGTGGGGAGGAGACGGCGGAGATGTAAAAGGGAAAATACTCAATTCTCACAAGTGGTTTCTTGATCAGATAACGATGCAGGACATTACCCCCAAAACGAGGGAAGCCACAGAAAGACCAGGACTTTTGCCGCGGCTACGCCGCTGGGTGCAGATTGCCTTTGCAACAAATCGTTTGGAAATACTTGACGATTCATTGCGCCGGAATATCCATGATGGCGCCTATATCGATATTCCCGGACTACGCAATGAGATGGCGAAGTGGCAATTCCCGCTTCACATGATTGATTTCGAGACATCGACCGTTGCGTTGCCATTCTACAAGGGGATGAGGCCCTATGAGGACGTGGCCTTCCAGTTCTCACACCATGTAATAGATAGTTCTGATGGGGGCCGGACCTACACGATCAGGCACGCAGGGCAATGGATCAATGTGGAGCCGGGGTTCCCGAACTTTGAATTCGTGCGCCAATTGAAGCGTACGTTGGGAGACACGGGAACGATTTTCCGCTATTCGAACCACGAAAACACAATTCTCAGGCATATCCGTCGCCAGCTTGTCGAGCGAAACGACCAGAATGATACCGAAGAACTTGTACGGTTCATAGATTCCATAACTCATCTCACCGACAAGGAAGGTGGTAAAGGGGTGGAACGTCCGCCGCGGGACATGGTTGATCTCTGGGCTGTTGTGAAGGGGTTCTACCATGATTCGCAGATGAAGGGCAGCAACTCGATTAAGGCGGTTTTGCCTGCGGTGCTGAATGCGAGTAGCCTGTTGAAGGCGAAGTATTCCCGTCCCATATATGGTAGCAGGGCAATGCCGAGTCTGAATTTCACGCCTGAAGATTCAAAGGTGTGGGTTGTGAATGAAAATGGACGAGTTCTTGATCCGTATAAGCAGCTTGAAGGCATTGCGACATTCTTCCCCGAAGGTTCGCGCGATGTGGTCGAGAGGGAGGAAGCGTCACTCGATGACCCCGGCGAGGAATTCAATGGCAAGGTAAACAATGGAGGCGCAGCGTTGTGGGCATACGGCCTTCTCCAGTTCTGCCTTACAGATCCACAGAAGAGAGCGGCGCTTGTCAATGCCCTTCTTCGCTACTGCGAGCTTGATACGCTCGCCATGGTGTTCATATGGGAATATTTCAACGATTGCTGCAAAGGGGGCGTGGCATGAATCCGAAAGTCATAGAAGTGGTTGGCGGGATAATCCGCCGGGGGGGCAAGTATCTTCTCGGGCGGCGGCCTATCGGCAAGTCGCTTGGCGGACACTGGGAGTTCATCGGCGGCAAGATCGAGCCGGGTGAAACCCCTGAACAGGCGCTTGCGCGCGAGTGCCGCGAGGAGATTGCCCTTGAGATCGTAAACGAGAAGGTGCGCACGTCTGTCACTCACGCCTATCCCGACCGAACGATCCATCTGACGCTCATCGACTGCGAGCCTGCCCCCGGCGCGGAGCCGACGGCGCTCGAGCACGAGGCCCTTGGCTGGTACACCCCCGCCGAAATGTCCACCCTCGACTTCTGCCCCGCCGACGCAGAATTGTTGCCGGTATTATTTTCAGAAAAGTTCTTAACTCCTTTTTGTAAGTGACATACTTTGTGGTATAATGACACTCAAAACAAAACTGAAAGGAAAATAGAAATGAAACTGTCAAAAGAAAGAGAACGCCGTTTTGAGACTTTTCGTAATTGGTTGCGAACGCATGCTCGGTTGAGTGAAAGGCCGCGGGGCGATGCTGTCGCCAGAGCCAAGCGTGTAGAGAGAGACCTGTTCGGCGGTATCAACTTGGATGCCGAATATGCACAAGACCGACTGGCTCGTGTACTTCAGGTGTTGAAATATACAGCAGAGGATGTACATGATCGCAGGGAACCGCCAGAGGGTGTCATTTTCCGCTTTAATCCAGATGAGCCACGCTACTATGAGCGTGTAAAGGCGGTATTGAATGGCATGCACCGAGCGGTTGAGTTGTATCGTGATTTCTGCAGTGAGAATTTGAGGTGAGAATATCGCAGCGCTATTCAACTATTCAATCGCAGTGAAGCATTAGAGTTCATCAGAGCAAAAGGAAAGGAGACTTCAGGATGACAAGAAACCAAGAAGCCACGTTCCGTATTAAGGGCTTTAAGTATCCGGCTGCTGATACGATTAAAGGACGGACGTCAACCATATGCCGATCAATGGCGTGTACGTTGGTGACAAGAGAAGCATGTACACCAGAGAATGAGGGAATTTGGTTGGAATTTTTTAATGATAAATGTGCATATTGCGGAGCCGGCGCGACGCATTTGGATCACCTTTATCCTCTTGTTCAAGACCGGGAACCCACTGGATATGGAACAGGGCCATCGAACTTGGTCCCATGTTGTGGCAAGTGTAACCAGGCTAAGGGTAACATGCATTGGGAAGAGTTTATGAGAAGCAGCAAATGTCTTCATGTGATTGGTGTTGAACGCAGTCGAGAAGATATTATAAATGAGCGCATAAGAAAGATAAAGGATTTTCAGAAAGCATTGCCAGCAAAGAAAAAGACGATTGGAGACGAGGTAAAGAATAAATGGCGTGAAATTCGCGATAACTTTACAATTGAGTTAAAGAAGGCTGAAGATGCGCTTTTGGAGTTGAAAAAGTCGATGGGGTGAAAATTTCTTTTTTGCAAAATGCTTGTGCCGTGATATAATCAGAGCAAAAAGAAAGGAGAAGCAGAAATGATAAAATCCCAAGAAGCCGAGTTCCGTAGATTCCTTAAAGATGTGAGGTGGCATGGGAGGCCCCTCACAGAAGCTGGAATCACAAATCGTATTGCCAGAGTCAAGAAGGCTGAAGAACTCTTGAACAAAGGCATCGACACAATCGTGTCTTCAACCGCTAATATGCGTGAAGCTTTAACAGCACTTCATCAGAGCGATGTCCGCGGAAATCGCGCAAATGCAGTTCGCAAGTATTATGAAATGAAGAATGGTGCCGTGTTCCCGCGAATGCGCGAAGCCGCGTCTCAGGCTGATTCATCCGATTTTATCCTTGAGATGATGGACGCTGTGAGGGAAGGCGGCGAGAATCCGGCGTCATGAACAACTATATCTTTGGCCGATGGGGCTAAGGAAACCAGCGCGCGTGAACGGCGATTCTTTGCCGTTCGCGCGTGATTTTGGCTGTTTCGCAAGGGAGTAAAAATTTCTGAAATTTTTATCTTATAAAATGCTTGCGGTGTGGTATAATCGCAAGTATGAAAAACGAAAAAAAGAATCCTAGAGTAAATCCTGAAATTGGCGAAGGGGGCGATTTGTTCAAACTCCTCAAGAGTGCTGACAAGTGCAAGCTTCGTCAGTTCCTTGACGGGCTAGACTTTCTCGACTCCACGGATCGTTTTATGATCTATGGACGCCTTGGTCTCTTCGACGGATATTCCGATCTAATCAGAATCTGCGGCGACAGCGCAGATCTTGATCTTTCAATAGGCGGAATCTCGGCAGAGGAAATTACAGCCAGGTTGTCGTGAAACCTTTGATCAATTACAAGAAAGGACTAGATAAGATGAAGTTTGATGAAATCACGGAAGTTCCGTTCCCCGACACCATTATTTGGGGTACATATTACGAGAAGTTCTGCAAGCCGCTCGTGGCTAGCCTTAACAATCGCTACACACTTGCCGATCGCGAAGACGCGGTGGAAGAGGCTTTCCACAAGCTCATGCACAAGAAGGATCGCGATGCATACGGCGATAACATGCCTCGTACCGAAAAGGACTGGTTCTATGCGCTGCGTTGGCAGGCCCGCTCCTACCTTTCGCACATGAAGGATCGTGGCGAGATTCATGCGAGATATGTCGAAGAAGCATCCAAGGAGCTTGCGGACGTGTTTGCGGATGGACATCAGGGTGAAGAGGAGGATGCGAAAGTCCGTTTTCGTGCGCTTGTATTTGCCCTTGAGCTGCTCCGCGAAGAGCAGGACATTTCCCGCCGCGATCTCTCGATTTATCTCGCGTTCCAGATGCGCGGAGAAAGCGCAAAGGTCGTCGGCGAACGTCACGGTGTCTCGGCAAACAACGCAACCGTGATAAAGTTCCGCATCGGGCGTATTCTCCGCAAGCATGGGCCGAGGTGCTTTGAAAGGGCATTGCAAAAGGTACAAACTGAACTCTACATGGCCGTGGCGGCATGAGCGACATGCTGGAGCTGTAAGGATTCTGGCTTTGGCTGTTCATGGTTGTTGATGAAAGGAAACTTGAAATGGCAATAAGTCAAAACATGTGTCAGGAGTACGGCGTTACGCACACGCTGGAGGAGACGGCGCGTCTCATGGGCATCACCCGTGAGCGCGTCCGACAGATAGAAAAGCAGGCTCTCCAGAAGCTGAAAAGGGTGTTGGCTACGAAATATGGAATCAAATCATTTTCGCAGATGATGTGGTCTTGAAGACAAGAAAAAGGAGCGTCGGGACGAAGATTGCGGTGGAGGTACAAATGGCGTGATTACTCGGTGTAAAGTTAGCGCTGAATATCGCCAAGTTTACAGTGCCCGAAATTCCAGGGGTAAGCGTAGCATTGCGGTTAGGAGGTGGTTTTGATATACTGTTGACAAAACAACAATGGATGTGGCATTGTTTCTGCCATTGAAAGATCATGCGGATAAATGAAGACAGCATAGAGGCGATTAGGCACTACGCGACGGATGGGCGGGTAGTCGTGTTCGACACGGAGACGACCGGCTGCGCATGGTACGACGAAATCTGTCAGATCGCCGCCGCGGAATATGTATGCGGGGAGTGTACACGCACCTTCAACGTCTACGTTTCTCCGACGTGCGAGATGAATCCGTGGGCGGAAGGCGTACACGGCCTTTCGATGGATTTTCTTGCGGAGCACGGCCTTGCGCCGGAAGAGGCGATGCGGCAATTCTTCGATTTTCTCGGGAATGACGCGCTGCTTGTCGCGCACAACAATAAGTTCGACATGCGGATGCTGAACCAGGAGTGCGAGAAGTTTGGTCTATGCTTCGCGCCGGAAGGCATCGAAACGTGTGACACGCTGGCGCTCTCGCGTCATCTGCTGCCACAATTGAAGTGTCACGCGCTCGCCAATCTGATTAATGTCCTTGGCATTGACGGTGTCAACAGCCACGATGCGCTCGATGACGCCCATGCCTGTGCAGGGGTGTTCTTCAGACTGATTGGTCCATTACGAGGAAATACGGAGAAGCTGTGGACATGAACAAACCAACATTCGC
>JAEEGL010737492.1_pt1 | contig 11067 bp, 12 predicted proteins | sample 9134231 | NCBI WGS metagenome assembly JAEEGL01 (sample SAMN16246548, study PRJNA631951) | gut metagenome | biome: gut microbiome; feature: rumen; material: fiber-attached | host: Bos | place: Iran: Karaj | collected 2018-10
GCCATGATGGGGTTCCCGTCAAATTGGCGACAGGAGCCCATTTGGCAATTATAGAGTACTGATAATCATTGTTGTTTTTGCTCGCAAAACAGCATTAGGGGGCAGCCTAATACCCCATGCTTGCAGGGAGTGCCACAATTGTGGTGGTCTAATGAGCTTCAATAGTTTCGTCGCACAGATGAAGGCGATGGCCAGTAGAGGCAATGACCAAAAATGGCGAACTTACTCCGTCTCAGCAAAAAAAATGAAGAAAATCTTTTGTTTTGCCAATTCTTTTTGTATCTTTGCAAACGATAATATTTATTTTTAATTACTAAAGAAACTAAACGTTATGAAAAAATTCTTTTTGATGGCAGTGATGGCAGTAGCTAGCTTGACTGCAAATGCTCAGTATGCGCGCCACAGCGGAGGTTCCTTCACTATTCAGCCTATGATTGGTATCGCAGCAGGTACACTCTCTGGTACTTATTCTGATTTTGAGATTAGCTCAAAAGATCCTCGTGCAGGTCTGACCATTGGTGCTGAGGCAGAGTACTACACCAAAACACCATGGCTTTCTGTTTCTGCTGCCTTGATGTATACTCAGCAGGGTTGGGAGACAAAAGTTAGTGGTAAGACTTATACCCAGAAGCTCGACTACATCAACATCCCCGTTCTGGCAAACTTCTATGTAGCTAAGGGCTTTGCGCTGAAGATTGGCTTGCAGCCTGGTTTCCTGGTAAGCGCAGACGATAAGAGCTCATTTGAGTCATTCAACCTTTCTATGCCTATCGGCCTCTCTTATGAGTTTAAGAACGGTATCACCCTTGACCTCCGTGGAACTCCTGGTCTGACTGCTGTCAACAAGAACTCTACCAGTGATTGGAAGCTTCGCAGTGATTGCAGCACGCTGACCATCGGCTACAAATTCAGCCTGAAGTAAAGACTGCTGAGTCCACAAAAAACGTGGCAATAATATACCTGTTGGCACGAAGTGCCATTGGAATACAATAAATGGGCGAATCGTTCTGATTCGCCCATATGTTTGACAAGTCCATCGGACTGATTGTTACTTGGTGTGAAAAAGGTTATACATGATCTATCCAGTCCTCAATATTGAGGTCTTCAATATGCTTAAAGTGCTTCACGTTATGAGTTACAATGGTAAGACCGGCTGCTTTTGCAGCGCATCCTATCAGTAAGTCAAAGTCCTCTATTTTCTTGCCTTCTGCCCATAGTCGAGCACGCTCTTTAGCAAAAGTCTCAAGACTTTCCTCAAAGGGTAATAGCTGAACTTCGCTGACGAAAGCACGTGTCTGCTTTAAATTCTCTTCAACGAGCTTACTCCTGTATGCACCGAAAAGCAACTCGGCTACTACGATAGGAGAGACGAAGCATTTCTCTTTTCCTGCCTCATTAAGTTTTGCTGCCACATTGCGATCACCACGGAAAATGGCTACACATGTACTTGTGTCAAGAAGATAGCCTTTCATAACTTGACATCAATATTGTTTGTCGTTCTGGCACTACGAATGTCGCTGACTATTTCGTCGGCAGAACGGTCTTCTTTCCATGCCCCCACGAAACGGTCTGCCCAGCCGCTTTCAGTCTTTGCAGTCTTTGTAGGCGACAAGGTCCTAATGAATGTCAGCATCTTCTTCATTGCCGATTCATCGTCCAATAGTGGGCTCATTTCGCGGAACAATTCTGTTCGCAATTGTATCGCTGTCATATATTGCATGTTTTGTTTCTGTTTGCAAATATAAGGACTTTTTCTGATACTTCCAAATTTTGATGAGGAAACTTGGCTCAGCGCTTCATGGTTAGGTTAAACTTTGGGCTCTTTGATTTCCTGGCCGCGACAGAAGCGGTAGAGAATCTGGCGGTCGTCGCCGACATAGATGAAGCGCTCCAGACGATGGAGTAGGGAGTACTCGTCGGGGTAGAGCACGCTGTCGTCGATGACTAGGGCGTCGAACTCGTAGCCGGGCTCGAAGCTGCCCACCTTGCCGAAAAAGGAACCAGCAGACTTGGTGGCTATCCAGAAGATTTCGGGCAGGGTGAGGAAGGACTTGTCGTGGTTCTGCTGATACTGCATCTTGCTGACCTGGATGGCATAGACCAGCATACGGAACATGTTGAGGTCGTGACCGCCGCTGATGTCACTGCCCAGACCAATCTTCACCCCTTCGTCGAGGAAGGTGCGGATGGGCGCCATGCCCGAGGCGATATTGAAATTGGATGTGGGACAGTGGGCAACCATCACTCCATTCTTCTTCATCAGTTCCAGTTCGCTGCCATGCGTCCAGACACAGTGCGCCATGATGGTTGCCGTCTGACCAAAGAGTCCGTAGCGGTTGTAGGCATCGCCATAGTTTTCGCTCTCGGGTTCGAGTTCAGCCACCCAGGCTATCTCGGAGGTGTTCTCTGACAGGTGCGACTGTACGGGCAACTGGTATTTCTGTGCCAGTTCGCCACAGGCCTTGAGCAACTCGGGGGTACATGACGGCACAAAGCGTGGCGTGATGATGGGGCGTACGAGGGCGTTATCATCACCGAATTCGGCGATGAGTTGTTCTTGGCCAGCGATATAGGCGTCGACATCCTCGCAGAGGGCGTCGGGACAGTTGCGGTTCATAGCTACCTTGCCGACCATAGCGCCCATGCCAGCTTCTTGGTAGAGCTGCATGAGCTTGCGCGTGCTGTCAGTATGGACTGTGCCGAAGACGACGCTACGCATGGTGCCAAAGAGCCACTGAGTATGGAGAAAACGACGGTACATGCGTTCGGCATATTGCACATCAGCATATTTAGACTCCTCAGGGAAGGTGTAGTTCTGCAACCACGGCAACAGCTCCAGGTCCATAGCGACACCCTGGTTGTGTACCTGCGGTGCATGGACGTGCATGTCGTTCATGGCGGGAATGAGCAACTTGTTGCCAAAGTCGATGACATCAGCTTCTGAGAACTGATTATTGAGAGTTGGCAATTGAGAATTGAGTTCGCTTAAACTGCCGGCGACGCCGAGGACGATGCCGTCTGCCACAGCGATATAGCCGTTCTCATAGACCTCAAAATGGTCTTTCTCCTTTGTATAGAGAATATGTGCCTTATATACTTTTTTCATAGTCGTAGTAGTTTAGAAGAATCTGTTAACAGTGCAAAGATAATAATTTTTTCACTTTTTCGGCATTAAATGATAGACTTTTCACTTTTTTTGTGTATCTTTGCGGACAACACGTAATCTTTGATATAACTTTATAGTACTATGGAACATCAACTGATTATTAACATTTGTGGTTGGATAGCCACATTTGGTCTCATCCTGGGGTACCTGCCGCAGGCTATTCAGACCATCATAACGCGCAATACAGATGGTATATCGCTGCCAGGGTTTATCTCTATGGCTATTGGCTGTGCAGCATTCGTAGTACAAGGACTCCTGCTGGAGAACTACTATCTGGTATGCACCAACTTCATCACCTGCTCTTGTAGCATCATCATCTTTGCTATCAAGATGCACAATGACTATTTTAAAAAGAAATGATACTTATCTCTAACGACGACGGATATCAAGCAAAAGGCATACAATTCCTTCTCAATATTGTCAAAGACTACGACGACGTACTGGTGTGTGCACCAGACGCTGCCCGTAGTGGTTTTGCCTGTGCCTTTACGGCCAACGACCCGCTATACCTGACACCCCGCCATCAGGAGCAGGGCGTAGAGGTGTGGTCGTGTAACGGAACGCCTGTGGACTGCGTGAAGATGGCGCTGGCCGAGTTGTGTACCGAGAAGCCACGACTGGTTTTAGGTGGCATTAACCATGGAGACAACTCGTCTGTCAACACCCACTATTCTGGTACGATGGGTGTGACAATGGAGGGGTGCATGAAGTACATACCCTCAGTGGCCTTCTCGCTGTGCGACCACCGGGCTGATGCTGATTTCCGACCGTTGGAGCCCTACATCCGCGACATCGTGCAGCGCGTGTTGCGCGACGGACTGCCTAAGGGTGTCTGTCTGAACGTGAATTTCCCACTATTAGAGGAAGCAACCTTCAAGGGCGTGCGCATCTGTCGCATGTCGCCAGGAACATGGACTAACGAGGTGCGCAAGTGCGAACATCCGCGTGGTGGCAACTACTGGTGGATGGTGGGCAGTTACGTGAACGACGACCCAGAGGCGAACGATACGGACCGCTGGGCGCTGGACAACGGCTATGTTTCCATCACGCCGGCCCGCATCGACGTAACAGCCTACGAGGCGATGGAAGAGCTGAAGAGATCATTGAACATTGAACATTGACCATTGATCATTGAACATTGAACATTGACCATTAAGCATTAAGAATTAAGCATTAAGAATTAAGCATTAAGAATTAAGCATTAAGAATTAAAAATTAAGCATTAAAAGTGAAGTACTACCTGATAGCCGGTGAGGCCAGTGGAGACCTGCATGCATCGCACCTGATGCAACAGTTGCTGCAGCAAGATGCTGCTGCCGAGTTCCGTTTCTTTGGCGGCGACCTGATGACGAGAGTTGGCGGGACGCGCGTGAAGCACTATAGCGAACTGGCCTATATGGGTTTCATTCCCGTGCTGTTGCATCTGCCCACCATTCTGAAGAATATGCGCATGTGCAAGCAGGATATTATGAAGTGGCAGCCTGACGTGGTCATTCTGGTGGACTATCCTGGCTTCAACCTCGATATCGCGAAGTTTGTACACAGCCAACGGGAAAAGACTAACAGTCAGAAACCTAAGGTGTTCTACTATATATCGCCGAAGATATGGGCATGGAAAGAATACCGCATCAAAAATATCAAGCGCGACGTCGATGAGCTGTTCTCGATACTGCCTTTTGAGGTGGACTTCTTTGAGAAGAAGCACCACTATCCCATCCACTATGTGGGCAACCCTACAGCCAGTGAGGTAAGGGCATATCTGACGAGTCACCCCCTCCCTTTGGAGGGGGATGGGGGGAGGCTTATTGCCCTCTTGGCAGGTTCGCGCAAGCAGGAAATCAAGGACAATCTGCCTGCCATGATTGAGGCAACACGCCATCTGGAAGACCGCTACGACTTGGTATTGGCTGGTGCTCCAGGCATTGAGCCGTCTTACTATAACGAGTTTCTGAAAGGCAGCAAGGTGCGGATGGTGAAGAACGAGACCTTCGCCCTGTTGTCGAAGGCTACGGCAGCATTAGTGACCAGTGGTACGGCAACGCTGGAAACCTGCATGTTCCGTGTGCCGCAGGTGGTATGCTACAAGACACCGCTGGCTAAGCTGATAGGCTTCTTGAAACGTCGCATCCTGAAGGTTCCCTACGTGTCGCTGGTCAACCTGATAGCTAATCGTGAGGTTGTGCGGGAACTGGTCGCTGACACGTTCAGCGTAGATAACATCCGTCGGGAACTGGAGGCTATCCTGCCTGGCGGCAGCAAGCGTGAAGAGATGCTGAAGGATTATGAAGAAGTACACCGATTGTTGGGCGAGAGCGATGCTCCCGAGAAAGCTGCACGGGAAATGGTGAAAACATTAAAATTTTAAAAATGTAAAAATTAAAAAATGTAAGAATGTAATAATTAAAACAATAATGATATGAGAAAAACAATTCTTTCTATTGCTATGATGGCATGCTCACTGACTGTTGGCGCACAGAACGTTCAACTGCATTACGATCTCGGACATTCACTATATGATGGTTTGTCGGGACGTCCCAATGTTACGACCACCGTTGAAATGTTCAAGCCCGACAAGTGGGGTAGTACGTTTATGTTTACGGATATCGACTACTACACGGATGGTGCTGCTGGCGCTTATTGGGAGATAGCACGTGAGTTTAACCTAGCTAAGCAGTCGCCCTTTGCGCTCCATTTGGAATATAATGGTGGTGCCACTACCATCGAGCATACGGGCATCGGCAATCGCTTCCAGCATGCTTTCTTGGGTGGTCTGGCATGGAACTGGGCCAGTGGGGATTTCTCGAAGACGTTCTCTCTGCAGGCTATGTACAAGTACTATTTCAAAGGCTTTAACCGTGGTGCCTTCAATGGTTTCCAGGTTACGAGTGTCTGGGGCTGCAACTTCTCTGGCGGCCTGTTTACTTTCTCTGGTTTCTTAGATGTCTGGTATGACAAGGATGTCTGCGGTAAGCTGATTGTGCTGAGCGAGCCTCAGTTCTGGTTCAACCTCAACAAACTGAAGGGTATGGACGATGTGAATGTCAGCATCGGAACCGAGGTAGAACTTAGCAATAACTTTGTCTTCGACAACGAAGGCAACAGCCACAAGTTCTACGCCATTCCGACAATAGCAGCCAAATGGACTTTCTAAGGTTGGCTAATTAGAACACCATATAGCGGCCGCTCTGTTGCATAAAGACAGCCTCGTGAGCCGCTTCCTGACAGATGGTAGCCTCTTCGGCGCTGATAGTAGCAGGCCAATAGCGGTTACCATCTATTATTCTGCCCGTGAGTACCTCGCACCAGGTGCATGCTGCCGTATAGCGCCCTAAAGTATAAGAGAGGTGGTAGCCGTCACGGTTGAGGACATCGCCCAGACGGTAGCGAGCCAGTTGGATGGCTATGCCGCTGGGAATGATGCGAACAAAACCACCTACCGCGGGCAGCACGTTCTGCATGGTGCCAACAATGGCGGAGTACATCTTGCGCTGGTCGTAGTCGTAGGGAGCAAAGCGCTCCTCTGTCAGACTCTCTGCATAGGCCCATGTCATATGCCACATGAACTGCACGTGGAGGTTGCTGGTGTAGCTAAGAATGAGACGTTTCAGCTGTGCCAGATTGCTGAAACTGCTGCTGATGCCCGACAGTTGGCTGGCTTGCTGCAGAGTGATAATATCCCACTGCTCGTCGCGGATAATGGACTGCAGAGTGGCCTTATTGCGCACAGCCTTAACACCTCCCACCACCTTGCGGTAGACGTAGGCGGGCTTCTTGTTGATGAGGTTGTCGTAGTGTGTGTCAATGGAACAGCCACCGATGTAGGCATTGCCGATGACGAGCGAGTCGCCCTGGGCGGCAGCGAGTTCGTACAGGTACTGTTCTACAGCATCCTGTGAAAAACTATTGCCTATGGCCAGTACCTTGACAAGTTTGGCATGAAGGGGTAATAGGTAAAAAAGAGATAAAAGTAATAATACAACTTGTTTTTTCATCTTTAATCTTCCTTAATCTTCCGTTTGGCCGCACGGCGCAGTTTCCGCAGTGCTTGGTCGCGAACCTGGCGCACACGCTCGCGCTTGAGTCCCATAGTCTCTGCTATCTCAGCCATTGTCTGACGCTCGTATCCATGGCCATAGTAGAGGTTGATAACGCGCTGTTCGCGCTCGTTGAGTATGGCCATATACTGCAACAGGTCGTCGGTTAGGGTGGATTCTTCTACAAGCAAGTCGGCCTTGGTGGCATCCTTGTCCTCCAACACGTTGAGCAGGGTGAAGTTGTTCTTGCTGCCGATGGGCAGTGACTCGTCGGTAGAACGTACGTTGGCGTCTTCTTGTATCTTGCCCAATGCAGACTCAATAGCGCGACGAATGTAGGGCGCGGCAAAGGTGACAAAGGGTTTGCCACGGCTGGCATCGTACTTCTCGGCAGCCTTCATCATGCCGATGGCTCCCTCGCTGACGAGGTCGTCGGTAGACAATAACTCACTCTTATACTGACGGGCCAGTGTAACGACATAGCCCATATTGGCTGTTACCAGTTTTTCTTGTTCTTTTGTCATAGCTTACATCATACATCTTACATCATACATCTCACATCTTCTGATATTTGATCAGCAGTTGCTTGACCAGTTTGCCATACTCCTTGACGACATCGTCGGGCCAGGGACCTGTGGCGGAGGCTCGTGGCAGCAGCATGGAGCACGACTCGTTCTTGTCGCTGATGGACCAGCATACCCAACTGATGCCCAGTCGTTCGCACAGCTGTATCCACTTCTCTTCAGACTCTGGGTCTATCTTGCCGTCGCCGGAAGCCTCGGTAGCACCACTCTCCGAGATGAAGATGGGGATGCCCTTCTTAACGGCAGCCTCTGTGCGCTCACGCAGGTAGTCACCGTGCGTGGCAGCATAGAAATGGACGGTGTACATGATGTTGGAGAAACCAATCATGGGACTGTTGGCTACGAGATGAATGTCCTGATCCCAGTGAGGGCAGCCTACCAATACAATATTGTCGGGGTCGTACTTGCGGATTTCGCCAATCACCTCTGCAGCATATTTCTTTAGGTCGGTCCACGTGTCTTCTATGGGTTCGTTATATATCTCATAGATGATGTGCGGATATTTGCCGTATTTCTGTGCCATGCGTCCGAAGAACTCCTTGGCCTCCTTGGTCTTTGTCAGGTGCGAGTGCCAGTCGATGATGACGTAGACATTCTGCTTGATGGCAGACTCTATGACGGGTGTCATGCACTGCATGGCGAAGGTGGGGTTCTCCAGGTAGTTGTCTTCTATCATGATGCCCATGGCAGCACGGATGACCGAGCAATGCCAGTCGCGCTTGAGTGTCTCTACCACCTTCTTATTATAGAAGCGAGGCCACAGATTGTGCCACCCCAGGCTTACGCCGCGCAGAGTGACGGAGTTGCCGTGCTGGTCGCACAGTTGTGCTCCCTTGACTTGCAGTTGTCCGTACTGCTTGACGGGGTCGAGAGCGTGTGCATAGCATGTGCATACACACAGCAGGATGATAGTCAACAGCTTTTTCATATCTTAATGTTTAAAACATAGATAATGTATAGAGGTACACGACTGCAGCAGGAATGGCCAGCAAGGAGGAGTCGAAGCGGTCGAGCATGCCCCCGTGACCTGGCAGGATGTTGCCAGAGTCCTTGACACCTAAGGTACGTTTGAAGAGACTCTCCACGAGGTCGCCCCATGTGCCGAAGATGACAACAACCAGTCCTAAGCCCAGCCATGCTGGCATGGAGAGCATCTGCTGCTGGTCGAGGAAATAGCTGATGGCATAGGCTGCAGCCAGCACAAAGACGGCGCCACCCACAGAGCCCTCCCACGACTTTCCCGGAGAGATGCGGGGGAACAGCTTATGGCGTCCGATGAGTGAACCTACGCAGTAGGCTCCTGAGTCGTTGACCCACAGGAAGATGAAGATGCTCAGCGGCAGCAGCGTGTTGAACGCTACAAAACCCTCGTTGGTGGCATTGAAGGCCAGCACATTGATGAGCGAGAAGGGTAGGGCGATATACATCTGCGACAGCATGGTGTAGGCCCAGTCCTGGATGGGGTCTTTCTGCTTGAGGTAGAGCTCGGCCACCAACAGATAGACGATGGTTACCAGATAGGGGATGAACACCACACTCTTGGCTATACCGGCATACATGTCGCTGCAGTAGTAGGTCATAGCGTAGAAAAAATACACGGCGGCGACGGTAGAGATGAAGCGGTTGACAGCAACGTCGTCACGCTGGTTGACCAATCCGGTAAACTCCCATACCGTCAGTCCGGTAATAATACTGAATAGCAGCACCATAGCCTCCGGACGGAGGAAACAGCTGACGATGGCTGCTACAAAGATAATGCCTGTAATGGTACGTACAATGAAGTTTTTCATATAGCTGTTAGTTATTTGGTTTCCTCAGGGGTTTCGTCGGGCTTCTCCTGGCTGTCTTTTTTCTCTGGAAGAAGGCCTAACTCCTTGGCTCGCTCCTCAGCCATGCGCTCAGCCTCGGCACGCTGTTGAGCCTCGATGAGTTCCTCAGCACGACTGGTCCAGGGACGCTTGCCAAAGATGTTCTCTACATCGTCGGCAAAGATTACCTCGCGTTCTACCAGCAACTGAGCCAGTTTGGCGTGACCCTCCTTGTGCTCTTCCAATATCTTCTTGGCGCGGTCGTACTGTTCGTTAACCATCTTCAGCACTTCCTCGTCCAGCAGTTTGGCGGTAGCTTCTGAGTAAGGCTTCTGGAAAGAATACTCCTGTTGGTTATAGTAGCAGAGGTTGGGCAGTTTGTCGCTCATACCAGCATAGGCCACCATACCATAAGCCTGTTTGGTGGTGCGCTCCAAGTCGTTCATGGCACCTGTTGAGATGCTGCCAATAAACAGCTCCTCAGCAGCACGGCCACCCAGCAGTGAACACATCTCGTCGAGCATGGCTTCCTTGGTCTGCATCACACGCTCTTCGGGTAAGTACCACGCTGCTCCCAAAGCACGGCCACGAGGTACGATGCTCACCTTAACCAACGGGTTGGCAAACTCGGTGAACCATGAGATGGTGGCGTGGCCTGCCTCGTGGATGGCGATAGATTTCTTCTCGGCTTCGGTCATCACCTTGGTCTTCTTCTCCAGACCGCCAATGATGCGGTCTACGGCATCGAGGAAATCCTGCTTGCAGACCTTTTCGCTATTGTGGCGGGCAGCAATCAGCGCTGCCTCGTTGCAGACATTGGCAATATCGGCACCGGAGAAACCTGGTGTTTGGCGTGCCAGAAAGTCGATGTCCAGATTCTCGTCCAGCTTCAATGGCTTCAGGTGTACCATAAAGATTTCCCTGCGCTCGTTGAGGTCGGGTAGGTCAACATGTATCTGACGGTCGAAGCGTCCGGCACGCATCAAGGCTGAGTCGAGCATGTCTGCACGGTTGGTGGCTGCCAGCGTGATAATACCGCTATTGGTGCCAAAACCGTCCATCTCTGTCAGCAAGGCGTTCAGCGTGTTCTCGCGTTCGTCGTTACCTCCCATGGCGGGGTTCTTGGAACGGGCACGGCCAACAGCATCTATCTCGTCGATGAAGATGATGCAGGGGGCTTTGCTCTTAGCTTTTTCAAAAAGATCGCGCACGCGCGAGGCACCTACACCCACAAACATCTCCACAAAATCAGAGCCAGACATAGAGAAGAAAGGTACCCCAGCCTCACCGGCTACAGCCTTTGCCAACAGTGTCTTACCCGTTCCCGGAGGACCTACCAGCAAGGCTCCCTTGGGAATTTTACCTCCCAGTTCGGTGTATTTCTGCGGATTCTTCAGGAAGTCTACAATCTCCTGCATCTCCTGCTTGGCACCAGCCTGTCCGGCAACGTCCTTGAAGGTGATGCCTAACTCGCC
>JAEEGL011020306.1_pt1 | contig 11067 bp, 6 predicted proteins | sample 9134231 | NCBI WGS metagenome assembly JAEEGL01 (sample SAMN16246548, study PRJNA631951) | gut metagenome | biome: gut microbiome; feature: rumen; material: fiber-attached | host: Bos | place: Iran: Karaj | collected 2018-10
AAATGATGCCGTAATCGTCCTCCTTGTCCCGGAGATTGCGGAAATCCCCGAGCAGTCTGCTGCGGAACAAAGATCTGCATGCACCATCCGTAAAGATCCTTCCTCGTGGACATCGCGTCAAGGGTCCATTTCCCCTCCATAAAGAGGTCGTAGTTTATCCGTTTTTTCCGCGCCTGTCAAGAGGTATCGTTGAGAGGTACAGCGCGGGAACTAAGCGGGTCAAGCGGGACGACAATCGGCTGGTCGGGGTTACGGATGGGGCTGCGCTGTGGGAATTCGGCAAAGCTTATTGACAGCAGAAGAAATATATGATAATATAGTCAAAACTTGCAAATAGATTTTTAGGAAGGAGACCATACATGTTTTCATATTCTTCAGCATGTCTGTCTGAACTTCTTTATTCATACGGAATTTATGCGCCGTCTCTGAAGGCGGAAGAACTCCAGAGACATGACAGCGACGATGAGGATGGTCAACTTCGCGTGATTATCAAGGTAACGCCGGATGGTTTTCCCCCGCTTATCGTCAAAATCAAAGACAACCGTGATGTGTCTGAAACAGTTTTCGAGAGTCAGTGCAGATTTTCGGAAGCACTGGCTGAAAGCGGCATTCCTACCTCGCGGATATTGCCAGTTGTCGGGGAGAACCGACACGTCCTGACCACACAGATCGACAGCCGGCCCGTCTTTGTTACGGCAGAGGCCTTCATGGAAAATGAAGTCCGATCCGTTGACATGGAAACCGCAGTTAAAATGGGGACGCTTCTTGCCCGATCCCATAATGTATCTGAGGAAAGGCAATGTCATGTTCCGAACAAAGTGCTTTTTGATCCGTTCGAGGACAACGAACTCTTCTACGCTTTGGATTTTCTCTCGCTGGGGGACCGCATGACCGGAGAAAACCTATACCTTCACCGAAAGATCGCACTGGAATACCAACGGATCATGGCAGAACTTGAGCCTCTGCACCTGCGTCCGAGATATGCTGTGCAGGGGGATATCAGCGACTGCAACTGCTTTTTCACCTCCGACTGGGAAATCGGATTTTTTGATTTCAACAACGCCGGCGACAACGTACTCTTCTGCGACGCCGTCATGCAGGGATTATTCACCGCACGACTGATGACCTATCCTCAGGACCGGTCTTTTTCGGATGAAGACCTTGTCAACGCTTTCTTCCGCGGATATTGTTCCGCGCGTCCGTTTACAGAAGAAGACAAAAAGTTCTATCCTCTTCTCCGTGCAGTGATTGACGCATTCTGGGTTGACAACATCGGCTGGAGCCGCGGCAACGGCTGGGCTCCCTGCAAACCGGAAGCCCTATATGCCGCCGTAGAGAATGAAGATCCGCAAGCAGTTCAACGGAGACTGGAAGAAATATATAATAAGCTGACTGACAGACGTCAGATTTGACAGGTATTCATATCAAATGGAGTTGCGGCCATTATTTTTTCATTGATAGAGTTAAGCGCAGACAGATAATCCGCACACAAGGAAAAATCCCCGAAAGCCAAAGGCTCATAGTGGCAAGGAACTATCTGTTCTATATACCCATCGTGAACGGTGTGACCAAAAGATCGCGCCGTTTTCTGCATTTTCAGGGGTCTTGATATACAACAGTTCCCTCAATTTCGGGGATTTCATTTTCATTGAGAAAATCCCAGCAGTTTCCCACCTTCTGCCGGCAATGACCGCCGGATTTGTCCGGTGCGTAAACGATGATCTTCCTGATATATCCGTTTACGATCGTAGGTATCAGGTCCGGCACATCCGTATCTTCATTCTCAAAAAGGACTCTCCTGCGTGGAACTTGCGCCGGAAGCCGCTCCGCTTCCATGGAGGTTCAGATTATTTCTTTTTCCGGTCCTCAATCCTGATACCGGTGAAAGCACCGTGTCCCGCGCGGATGAGGGCATGGCCTTCGGCTTTCAGCATCTTCCTGAACAGCCGGTTCGATCATCCGGTTGCCGCGGACAGCCCCGCGGTCACCGACGGCCATGATCTCCAAAACAGGGGAGAAACGACCGTCACAGAACCTCATCCGACGTATTCTTTCCGTCCGTCATGACCGAACGGTAGTGCTCGAGCTGAGAGGACGCAGCCCTGTATTCCGGATGTGAGCAGCAGGGGATGGTCGGCGCCGTACCGTCTTCCCGGTAGAAGGGGGACTCCCGATCGTTTTCCCAGGCTTTTCTGCAATTCTCGGAATGAAAATCGGGAATCTCATACGTCTGCCCGCCGTTCATCACGGAACGGTGCGCGAGGATGGCGACGGAGGACATTGCCACAGCCGCATGTACGTTGAAGGGGTGCTCGGGCACCTCTCCTTTTTTTATGCAGTCCAGAAACATCCGGGCCGTGATGAAATCGCCGCCGCCGTGCCCGCTGGACCGGATCAGTTCCTCGTCCCTGTCGTGCCAGTCCGGTTCATACTGCTGGCATTCCTTCAACCCCTCCGGCACCTGCCAGCCGTTATACCGCAGAAGCACCTGATTGCCGCCTCCGCGGACGTTTTCGATCTGACCGTTGGTGCCGCAGATACGGTAGGAGTTTTCGTGTGCTCCGAAACGGGCGCAGCCGAAAACGCGGAAAACGGAGCCGTCGTCATTCTGCGTAAGAATAGCCGTCGCCGCGTCCCCAACCTGGGAAGCGGTCGCTGCTTCCGGGGATAAAGGCGAGAAAACGGAAAATGCCGTGACCTTCCGGGGCGTCGCGCCGGTGATATGCATGACCGGGCCGAGGGAGTGGGTGATGTAGTATGCCCGGGGGAGATAATGCCTCCAATGCTTTTCGAAGTAATTGTAGGTCTTCAGGAAACCGGTATCCGTCGGCGCGGTGGGATGGTTGTACTCTCCCTCGGCAAACAGCACTTTGCCCAGTGTGCCGCCGTCGCAGACTCTCTTCATTTCGAGGTTGAAGAGCATCTGCGGGTAATTCTCGGCGAGGAAATAGACCGCGCTGCTTTGCTCTGCCGCGCGGATCAGCTCCACACCCTCCGCCATCGTACCGTTGGAGATACATTCGCTGAATACGTGGATGCCTCGTTTCAGGCATTCGATCGCATAGGGCGCATGTTCATGGAAAAAGTTTGCCAGAATGACCGCGTCCAGGTCCTGTTCGATGAACTGTCCGAAGCTGCCGCAGTAAACGACCCCCTCGCCGAATCTGTTTTTCGCATTCTGCAGCCGATCGGGACGGTTGTCGCAGACCGCTACGAGTCTGCAGCCCTGAAGGATGAAATTCTCCGCCAGACCCGATCCGCGTCCCGCGCCCATGACGCCGATTTTCAATGTTCCCATGATCGATTCCTTTCGCTGATTCCGCAGGATTTGTTGAGTAGACGCCTGACATTACTGCCGCCGCCCCTCCTCAGAACCGTACGTGCGGTTTTCCCGCATACGGCTCTTCAAACAGTCTTTGGCTTCCATTGCCAGATGTCTTTCGTGATTTTCGGCGGCGTCACATAGTAATCCCATATTTTCTGGAACTTTTTGTGTGTCACGCAGCCGCGCTGACTTCGGCGGTTCAGCATCTTACGGGTCGCCTGCATCATGTAGTCATGGAATTTGTACAGGGAACGCAGGTTCCCGCTTACTCCGTAATACCCGCAGTGACCTCGGATGATTGCCGCAACCTTTTCCATCGTTTCCGGTATCGGTCGGATCATCCTGCTCCGTAACCACGCCTTTGCCGCCTGCCGTTTCGCTTTCAGTTTCTTCTTGCTCGTGCGGATTCCGAGCCGGTACTTGCCCTCTCTGGTCTTCGTGTTGAAGAAGGTGAATCCAAGAAAGTCGAATTCCTCCTTCGTCCCCTTGAACCGTCCGATCGGCAGTATCCGCGTCTTATCCTCCGCTGCCTCCAGCGAGAACTTGCCGAGCCGTTCCCTGAGCATCTCAAGGACTGCCTCCGCCTCATTCTCATACTGAAACAGAATCAGGAAGTCGTCCGCATACCGCGTATAGTATGCCTCTCCCTTCAGCTTCGGCTTGATCGCCTTTTCAAACCACAGGTCGAGCACATAGTGCAGATACACGTTCGCCAAGACCGGTGAAATCAGTCCGCCCTGCGGCGTTCCTCTGTCACTGTCCAGATATTTTCCATCTTCCATGATCCCGGCTATCAGAAACCGCTTGACATAGCGCAGGAAGTTCTTGTCCTGTATATCGTGTTCCAGAAACTTCATGAGCCACTCGTGATCTACGTTGTCAAAGAATCCTTTGATGTCCGCTTCCAGCACATAGTTCACTTTGTGGATCATGATCGCCTGGTTGATATATCGTACCACGTCATGCGCGCTCCTTCCCGGTCGAAACCCGTAGGAGCAGTCCAGAAACCGCGGTTCATAGACTTCGTTCAGCAGATTCGCCATGACTCCCTGCACAAGCCTGTCTTCATAGGCCGGTATGCCGAGCGGCCTCAGCTTCCCGTTCGCTTTCGGTATATACGTCCGTCTGACCGGGAGCGGCTTGTACTGGAATTTCTTCATCCGCTCTATCAGATCCCGTATGTTTTCCTCTGCGTTGCGGTCATATTCCGCCTTGTCTACTCCGTCTATGCCTGTCGCTTTCTTTCCGCTCTGTCTTCGGTGTTCCTCCATCAGGCTTTGCTCATTGACATGGTGCATGATTCCCTGCACTGTCGCAAAGTGTTCTGACTGGTACCTTATTCCCTTTGCGTCCTGTTCCATTGATTCCGACCTCTCGTGCCGTCAATGCTTCCCCTCCGGGACCGACTGTTTGCTGACCCCTTCGCTCCCCCTGCTTTCACAGGCTTCGTCGCTAATATGGGTCAGTCCGACTCCTGACGTGTCATTTGCTTCCCTCCGCTCCTCTGAGAGCTTAAGGTCGCATACCGTTTCCGGAACGCGTCAGGTCTCCCGGGTATGCACACAGTACCTTGTGCGCTCGCCACGCTCTCAGACCCCGGCGGAACCTGCGCATTCTTGCCTATCGTTTGCGCATTGCTGCCTGCTGTGACAAACACCACATCGGCTTCCGCTTTATATGAATTACGGGGCTCAATCGCTTCACGCTTTCGCATTGCGGCTCTCGCACTCCTCTGCCTACGCTTAAACCCCACCTCGCGACTTCGGCTCCAAGGCTGAGTACCGGCTGCTTGCCGAGCTTTACCGGGTCGGGAGTTCCACCCGACTATACTGTGTACACCGAACCGGCGCACGTCCGTGACCATTATAGCATATACGGGTCCGGGATGCAAGCCCTGATTTGGCGCGGATGAGTCCTTCCGGCCCCTGAAAAGTTACGGTTCACGCCCCGTCTTCCCTTCTCCGGCACCGAAAAGCTGTTATTCTGTCCCGGCACGCAAACCCGCCAGATCCCCCTATTCCGGCAGTTCTGCCCGATCGTTTTTTGAGCACAGCGCACAGAATCACCCGATAAATCTTGTACAAAATGTGAATTCCGCCGGAGATTCATTCGTGCTATAATAAACATGAACAAATCCCGGCGGACAAAGCCGAAAGTCAGAAAGGGCGTCAACATGAAACGCATTTTCTCCCTCTTCCTTGCGCTGCTGCTCCTCGCTTCCTGCGCCGTGAGTACGGATCCCGAAGAACCCGCAGAGAATTCCGACGGCCAATCGGATGCCTCCGCAGAAACCGCCGAACCTGAAACGGACGACTATCCCCCGTGTCCCGTTCCGGACGTCACCTTCGACGGAAAGGAATTCCGCGTGCTCTACCGCCAGTCCGGCTACGCTTACGACGTCGACGACGCATTCTCCGAAGGACTGACCGGCGAGGTCGTGAACGACGCGGTCTACAACCGGAATCTGACCGTGGAAACAAAATACGGCGTCAAGCTGGCTCCTCTCGCGGAAGTCTCTCCGGCAGAAACCGCCGCGCAGGACTTCATGAGCGGATCGCAGGGCTACGACTGTATGACCGACTGCATGATCTCGACCTTCCCCTACGCCCTCAAGGGATATTTCTACGACGTGAACACCCTCACCTGCCTGAACCCCTCGGATCCGTGGTGGGATCCCAATATCTCCCGGGATCTCTCGGTGGCGGGACACCTCTACATCATTGCGGGCGATATCATCACGAGGCCGAAGTGCGACGCGCGGTTCATCTATTTCAGCAAGGGCGTCATGGACGAATACGGCATTGCCTACCCCTACGATCTGGTGAAGGAAGGGACCTGGACGATCGACAGGATGGCTGAAATGGTCTCCACCGTTTCCACCGACCTGGACGGCGACGGCAAAATCACGGCGGACGACCGCGTCGGGCTGCTCAAGGAATCCGCGCCTAACTTCCTCACGGGATGCGGAGTGACCTTTACGGAGCCCGACGAAGAGGGACTCCCTGCCGTTTCCTGCATCAACGAGCGGACGATCGCCGCGATGGAAGCCGTACACGCTCTTTTCGATATCCCGAACTGCACGCTTTCCTACGACGAATCCGCCAAGGGACGGGATATGTCGGGCTATCCGCACATGTGGCAGTACGTGCGCGCGGTCTTCTTCGCCACGAACCACTTCCTCTTCGTGCAGAACGGCGCGGACGAAGCACCGACTTTCCGCGATATGGAGCCCGGCTACGGCGTCATTCCGAATCCCAAGCTCGACGAAGAACAGCAGAACTACTATCACCTCGTGGACGAATGGTCCTGCGCGTGGTTCCTGCCCGCGGCCCCCGTCGACGTCGAATTCACGGACCAGATCTTCACCGCATGGGCGTATCATTCCCGCGACGTGAAGGAGGCCTACTACGAAAAGACCCTGAAACACAAGAGACTGAACGCCCCCGTGGACGCGGAAATGCTGGATCTGATCTTCACCTCCCTGCGCTACGAGATCTCCCTGATCTGCGACCTCGGCGTCGGGCAGGTCATCAACACCGCGTATTCCTCCGGCAACCTTGCCTCCACCTATGCCAAGAACGAAAAGGTCATCAACAAAAAACGCCAGAAGATGTTCGCCGATATCCTCGGCACGGGGAACTGATACCAAATACAATCAAAAAGGGAAACGCGGCTTCCCCGAAGGAGCCTGGCAAGAACTTCAATTGGGGCAGGACAAGGCTGACTCCATTTCGTTTGGTCTGTGTCCGCACACCAATATAGCTATCCAACCTTATCAGAGTTATCATTCGTGAGCTCAATGTTACGGCTGACGGTAGCGAGAATTCCTGAAAGGGATTCTCGGGGGTGGGATGGTTGATCTCATGTTTGGATATATGGCATTCCCACCCCGTCGTTCGCACTCTACGGAGAGCGATCGAAACCCATATAGTCAGCTTTTTGAGCGGGAATAGTATGAAACGACCATCCGACCTCCCGAAACCAAACAAGAACCGGGCCTCCTTTTCGGGGGAACCCGGTTTTTTTCGCGGATTTCGGCGACTGGGGGACGTCCGCTGTCGGATCAGAAGAAGAACCGCTCCGCAAGTTTCGTCAGCAGGGGGATGGTGACGCAGGCGGCCGTGCTCGACACCAGCGCGATCCCCGCACCGGGCAGGCAGTTTTCCCCCACCAGCTTCGGGAACACGACCGTGTTCAGACCGCAGGCGAGGGAGCAGAAGATCAGAATGATCATCCCCATCTGCGGCGGCAGAAGGAGCATCGCCGGCACCCCGACCGCCAGCGGGATCCCGACGAGCCGCAGGGCGGTGATGAGATAGAGGTTCCTGTCCCCCAGCATGTCTTTGAGGGAGAACCCGGAGAGCACCGCGCCGAGCAGGATCATCCCGAAACAGCCGAGCACGTCGGCGGCCGGCCCGATCAGCTCCGTCACCGCCTCCGGCAGGGGAAGCCCCGAAAGCCCCGCCGCCATCCCGCAGAAGATCGCCAGCATGGGCGGGTTCAACAGCCCCCGCAGACTCGGCTTCGCCCGGGTCAGGACCGGCAGGGAGTAGGCGTAGACATACAGGCTGAACGGCAGGCAGAACATCATGAAGTCCATCAGCGCCTCTTCTCCCAGCGCGCCGCCGACCACCGGATACCCCATGAACCCGAAATTGGGCACCACCAGGGAATACTGCCAGACCTTCCGCTCATAGGGATCGTCAGTCAGCTTCCGGGAGAGCCATCCGCCGAAGACATGCAGGACCCCGATGACGACGGCGGCCGCGATCAGATAGAGATAGCCTCTCCGGATGTACGCCGGGGTAAAGTTCCGGGCGAACGTGCGGAAATTCACGAAGGGGGTGCACACATAGACGAGCAGGGTGGATATGACGCCCGTGTGATCGGGATCGATCTTCCCGGTTTTCCCGAGGAGCAGGCCTATCAGGATAAAAACGAACAGAAACAGTATCTGCCGGAGCATAGGGTCCCTCCTGTCTGCGGGTCTGCCGAAGATGTTCAGGGTATGAGTATTATACCCGGGACGGCCGGAATGTCAACAGCGGGCTGAAGCCGGAACCGGTATCCGTCTTTTTCCGACGGGGCGAAACGGGGGGCCGGACCGATTTTCTCGAAAAAAGACCTTGCGGAACGGAGCGCGATATGATATAATAAAATGTAAAATTATCCTTCCCCTTCGGGGCGGGGGACAAACCGGAGGACAATCATGAAAAAACTCCTTACCATCCTGATGCTGGCGGTGTGTCTGGCTGCCCTTCTTTCTGTCACAGCCGGGGCGAAGGGCGGAAACCTGGAAGAGGACACAGACGGATACTACAAAATCGAAGACTATGATGATTTGTTGGCGTTTGCCGATTTGGTCAACAGCGGCAGCAACTATGCCAACGCGAAGCTGATGAACGGGTTCGACGCCTCAGCCAGTGCGGAGAACCATGACTGGACGCCCATCGGGAACGGTGAGAACAATTATGGGGGCACCTTCGACGGGCAGGGGAATTCCATCACCGGCCTGTATTTCCATAACGATTCGGCGGAATACGCGGGCCTATTCGGTTATGTGTTAGGCGGCACGGTGAAGAACGTGACCCTGGCGGGGAGCAGCATCACCGGCGGAGATTATGTCGGCGGCATCGCAGGCTCTAATAGAGGTACGATAGAGAACTGCGCCTTCGATGGCAGTGTCAGCGGCAACGATTCTGTCGGCGGCATCGTGGGCTATAATGATGGCGGCACAGTAGAGAACTGCACCTTCGACGGCAGCGTCAGCGGCAACGAGTCTGTCGGCGGCATCGTGGGCAAAGCCAAGACTAGAAGCAGTATAAAAAACTGTTACAATACCGGCAAGGTCAGCTGCAGCGGCGTCTGGGCAGGCGGCGTCGTGGGCTATAATGATTACGGCAGCGTCGAGAACTGCTACAGCGCGGGCACTTTTGAGGGTGGCAGTTACCTCGGCGGCGTCGCGGGTTTCAACAGCGGCACTCTGAAAAACTGCTACTATGACAGAGACCTCTGCACGATTGCGGGAGCGGCTTCCGACAATAATTGGAATGCCGTAGGCGATGGGACATCGTCTGAAACTGCCACCGGCCTTACCACGGTACAAATGAAGGGCGAAGCCGCGAAGACCTACATGAAGGGCTTCGACTTTGATACGGTCTGGAAAACCACCGAAAGCTATCCGGTCCTGCGCGGTACCGACGTTCCGGTCCTCGAACTCAAGGTGCAGGATACGAATAATTCGGCAGGCAGATCTGATAAATGGACGGACACAGCGGACTACAATATCGGAGACGAAGTCCCCTTCATGCTGACCGTCAAGCTGGGAAGCGACGTTTCGAAATTCAAAGAGTACGATCTCGACGTCTGCTTCTCCCCGTCGAGCAGTTTTTCCTCCCCCAGCGTCGAGAGCGTCATGCTCGGCGAGGACGCACTCAGCCAAAACGACTACTCCGTCAGCAACACGGGCGGCCTTTTCACGGTTTCGCTCCGTCTCCCCGGGGGTAACGACAGCCTGAACAACGCGGAAATCACAATCTATCTGAACGCAACTCTCAACAAGGACGCAAAGTCCGGGAAAGCGGGAAACCCCGCCTCCGCGTATGTGAAGTATCCCTCCCTGTCCGATCCGTCCGCGCGGATCCACAGCACGCCCGACTGGGTCAACGTGTTCACCCACCGTCTCGAGTTCGACGTTAAGAGTTTCTCCGGTTTGGATTTCAAGCTGGAGAAGAAATTAACAGACGGTTCGCTAGGAGGGATAGACATAACCCTCCCGGACGAAAACAATGCCTTCTGTCACGGCATCGACGACGGTGATTATATACTGACATTGTATAAAGAATCAGAAGAAATCGGTCCGTTCAAATTCACCATAACGGCAGAACATAATGAGGAGTGTCCTGCCGAGAACGATTTGAGCACAGCTTTGACATCCCTTGCCGCAGATGCGGATGGTGAGACAGACCTGACCTTTACAGTGAACGACGACCTCTCCGTTCTGACGGTCTCGTACAAACCGAGCACCCATACCGTCACCTTCAACGGCAGCGGCGGAAAGACTTCGGACGGAAAGGCAGAAACGACCCAGACCGTCCCGGCAGGTCAGGCGACCGCGCTGGACGCGAATCCGTTCACATGGAAGGGTTACGCCTTCGACGGCTGGAATACCGAGCAGAACCCGACGGAAACAAATCCCGGCACGGTTTATGGAGACAAGGCGTCGGTCACCCTCTCTGACAACCTTACCCTCTATGGACAGTGGAAAAAGCAGATCGAGCTTTCAGGCTCTGGAACGAAGGAAGATCCTTACAAGATCGGCACCGCGGATGAGCTTTTCGCTTATGCGGAGAGAGCAGGTAAAAATACTGGCAGCGCCGAGCTCACGAACACTATCAACCTCGGAAACAAGCCGTGGAACCCTGTCATACTGCAAGGCAGCACCTTCGACGGGAAAGGCTTTGAGGTTTCTGGCCTGAACGTGACGTTTGATGATCCCGGAAGAACGAAAGAATACGATGCAGGCTTGTTCTCCTATGTAGACAAAGATAGCACGGTACAAAACCTGACCGTGCGCGGGACCGTCAGCGTCAGGAGCGCGGGTCGCATTTACGCGGGTGGCATAGCTAGCTTGGTGTATGGTACTTTGGAGAACTGCATCAGCGAATGCGACGTTACAGCTACCAGTTCCGGCCTCAATGGATCTGTCAATGCAGGCGGTGTAGCAGGTTCTGTCACGAACG
>JAEEGL011562073.1_pt1 | contig 11067 bp, 11 predicted proteins | sample 9134231 | NCBI WGS metagenome assembly JAEEGL01 (sample SAMN16246548, study PRJNA631951) | gut metagenome | biome: gut microbiome; feature: rumen; material: fiber-attached | host: Bos | place: Iran: Karaj | collected 2018-10
ATTGTCCTCGGCCGCAGTCACATTGGCGTGACGCTCCTTCGCCGTAAAGAGGAGGGGGATCATAAGGATCACGGAAACCACCACGAACACTATACAGGATGTGAGCCAGCCGAGCCTCGGTCTGATGGTGGGGATAAGAACCGTCGCCACGGTGCCGCCTATCATCGCCCAGAGCTTACCGCCCGCGATGATGGAGGTGCGTTCCGTCACGTTGGATGTCATAACGGTAGTAAGTGCGAACACAGGCGTATCCTGTATCGTGTAGGCTATGTCAAATAAAATGTATGCGATGAGGAACCATACCACTTTTCCCGTGGAAGACATGGATTCCGGGATCGCGAACAGTGCAACCGTCGTGATACCGAGAGCCGAAATGCCCACTCTTACCCAGGGGATATATTTCTGTCCGTTCTTAAAACTATGCCTGTCAACGATATAGCCGAAGAGCACATCGTTTATGGCATCCCAAAGTTTCGGAACGATGAGGATTGCCGCCGCGGTAGCCGCCGCTATCCCTATGTCCGTGAGGAACGTCTCGATGTAGCCCGCGAAGCCCCATAACAAGTTCTGTCCCAGAAAAAAGATGCAATATGCCCAATACTCTTTTTTCGATGCCTGATAACCTTCTCTGCTTTTGCTCATGTAAACCTCCCATTTTATTTTTTACCGTTTGCACGCCCAACCCATTCGCAATCCACTCCGGTAATCATTATAATACTTTCTTCCGTGAAATAAAATAAGCAAAAAGCACTGTCATCGCCTTTTGCTTATAGGTAACTGTGCGATCACGATCGCAATAAACATGAGTACACAACCCGTTATCTCCCTTGCTGTCATGGTCTGCTTCAGAATGATCCAGCCGGCAAGGGCTCCGAACACAGCTTCAAAGCTCATGATGAGAGATGCGACGGTGGGATTAAGCCCGGGCTGAGCCACCACCTGCAGGGTGTACGCCACACCGCTGCTCATGACTCCGGCGTAAAGTATGGGTATCCAGGCGTCCCATCCCGCAAAGGCGTTAAGCCACTCTAAGAAGCCTGTTTCGGAGATCTCAAAGATAAATGCGGGGATGCCCGACAGCAATCCGCACACCATAAACTGTATCGATGACAGGCGCACCGGATCGGTCCGGGGTGAAAAACTGTCTATCATGAGGATCTGGATCGAGAACAGGAAAGCCGACGCAAGGAGCGAGATATCCATGAGCTGCAGACCCAATCCTCCCGTCATGCACAGAAAATAAAGTCCCACTATGCTTATAACGACACCTATCCATATGTTCCAGCCGCATTTTTTACCGATGAAGAGCCCCAGTATCGGTACCATTATGATGTAAAGAGCCGTAAGAAAGCCTGCTTTACTTACCTGTGCTCCGAAATATATGCCGAGCTGCTGTGCGTTCGCCGCGAAGAAAAGCGCGATACCGACTATGCAGCCAAGCTTCCATAATCTCTTATGTTCCTCTTTCGTAACAGGCTGCCGCACGGACATTTTTGCCTTGTCCAGCCCTTTGATAACCGGAAGCAGCACCGCCGATCCTATAAGAAAACGGACAAAATTAAACGAAAAAGGCCCGACCGCGTCTCCGCCTTCGGTCTGCGCTACAAACGCAACACCCCAGATGACTGCGGTCAGTGCCAATAACAATGAACTTCTTATTTCTTTAGCTTTCATTTAAGATAACCAAAACCACTTTATACGTTGAGAACTGACTTTAAAAAGCTCTTGGTTCTCGGATTCTCGGGATGATTAAAAATGTGGTCCGGCGTTCCTTCCTCTGCAATGATTCCATCCGCCATAAATAATACACGATTTGCCACCTCTTTGGCAAATCCCATTTCATGAGTTACCACAAGCATGGTCATTCCTTCGTTTGCAAGATCCTTCATAACCTGAAGAACATCGCCTACAAGCTCGGGATCCAGTGCGGATGTGGGCTCGTCAAAAAGCATGATCTCAGGCTTCATGGCAAGGGCTCTCGCTATCGCAACACGTTGCTGCTGACCGCCCGACAGATGGTTGGGGAACTCGTCCGCCTTGTCCGCAAGTCCGACCTTCTTAAGGAGTTCGAGAGCCTCCTTCTTGGCGGTCTCTTTGTCCTCATGCTTTACCTCCACGGGTGCCAGCATGATGTTCTGCAGAACCGTCTTATGGGGGAAGAGATTGAAGCGCTGAAAGCACATTCCCATCTCCAGGAGGAGTGCCTTCTGTGTCTCCTTGTCTATCCTTTCAACGGTGTGATCCTTTTCGCGGTGCAAAAAGAGATTGCCCTTTATAAAGATCTTTCCGGATGTTATCTTTTCAAGCTGATTAAGGGAACGGAGGTAGGTGGATTTGCCCGCGCCGGAAGGTCCTATGATGCAGATCACTTCCCCCTTCTTCACCCTGAGATTTATGTCTTTCAAAACAACGAGATTGCCGAAGTTTTTGCTGACATGTTCGGTTTCCAAGATATATTCGCTCTGAGCCATCGTTTCCTCCTACTCGTATAACGAGAATTTCTTCTCTATCGCATCGAACATCCATGTAAAGAATGCCGTTATTATCAGATAGATGACGAGTGCCGGCAGGAAAACGTTGTACGACACTTCACTTGTCATGATGTTTTTGGAGATCGTCGTGATATCCATGAGTGAGATGGCGAAAACCAGGGACGCATCCTTAAGCATCATTACGAATTCATTACATACCGGCGGAACCATACGGCGCACGGACTGGGGAAGGATGATCATCTTCATGGTCTGACCGTAGCTTAATCCCAGTGCCTTTGCGGCTTCATGCTGTCCCTTCTCGATGGACTGTATCGCCGCACGAACGATCTCGGCACAGTATGCGCCGGAGTTGAGGCCGTAAGCTATAAGCGCTGCTATGAAAGCACCCTTGTATACCGCCTGATCGTCCCCTGCCGCAAAGAGATCTCTCCAGGCAAAACCGAATACCGCAGGGACCGTGAAGTATACCACGAACAGCTGGATCATGAGCGGTGTTCCGCGGAAGAAGAAGATGTATGAAGAGCATATCTTGCTGATCACCTTATTCTTGGATATCTTGCCGAGAGCAAGCACGGTTCCGAGAGCGACACCGATCACCATGGAAATGGTTGTGAGGAACAACGTGAGCTTCGCGCCGTGCATGATGTTCTCGCCGCATCCCAGCATACGATAGGTGTAATTCACCATCTGTCCGGTGAACTTACCGACACCCGTATCCGCTTTAAATATCTTTCCCGCAAAGCCGACGTATTTCTCCGAGATCGCATTGGCCCCCGAGGAAGAAAATGAGCAGTAGTTTATGATAAAGAGGCTGTTATAGGTAACGGTCACTCTTTTTCTGCTGCTGACCTCATCCTTTTTAAGGAGTTCCTGCATTTCTTCCGACGCCTGTGCCTTCATGTCCGCCTCGGAAGGCTTCACGACCGACAGCACCACGCATACGGCAAAGGCCGCCAAAACAATGCACCACGTGATCTTGGTCTTCTTTTTCCAGTTTTTAATATCAAACAGTTCTTTAAGAAATGTCTTCATATGATCCTCATCCAATCCGAATCATTATTTCGCTGAGCTTGCACCGAACCAGTATTCGTAAGTTTCTTTGATAAAGCCGTCCTTCTCCATCTCCGCAAGAGCCTCGTTGATGGCCTTCTGAAGAGCCGTGTTCTGCTTACCCATTGCGATACCGAAGAACTCGGGTTCACTCTGATCCTTGAATGCATAAACATACTTTTCGGGATTCTTTGCAAGATATCCGTCCGCAACCGTGGAGTCTACGCAAACCGCATCAACCTCGCCGTTGTCAAGCTGTGTGAAGCAACTTAAGATCTTCTCGTTTGCAACGATCTCAAGGCTGATGGTGCCTGTGGACTTATAATCGCTAAGGAGCTCGTCGGAAGTGGTCTCCTTCTGAACAGCAACCGTCATTCCGTCAAGATCCTTGAAGGAAGAGATCTTCTTGGTGTTGCCCTTCTTCAGGATAACTGCCTGATAGTTGGAAATATATGTGTCGGAGAAGAGCATGCTCTCTTTACGCTCTTCGGTAATGGTGCATGCGGAACATACAACATCGTAGTTTTCATCGATACCCGCAAAGATGCCGTCCCACGCGGTGTTGATGATGTTCACCTTAAGTCCGAGTCTCTTGGCAACTTCAGAAACGATATCAATGTCATATCCGATGGGTGTTTTGCCGTCCTCCGCAAAATCCTCGAAGGGAGGGTATCCAACTTCGCATCCGACACTGAGAACCCCTGCGTTCTTGAGCTTAAGATCGCTGTTTACCGCGTCCGCTGCCTTCTTACCGCATCCCGCAAGAAGCGAAATGCTTAATACTGCTGCTCCGAGAAGAGCTACCGTTTTCTTCATCATTTTCATATTCTTTTCCTCCGATTTGTCTTTATTGCGCTGCCGTTTTACCAAATGGAAGCGCGTCTTTATCAAAAAACGTGCTTAAGAGGTGTGCCCCTTTGCACGCTTTAATTGGGAAAGAATATAGCATAATTATTCATATTATGCAACATAAAAATTCACTTTATGAATATTTTAATTAGAGTAACTGTTCACGCCGTATGCAAACGTGTTTGCATACGGTATTCTGCAAGGCAGAATATGCCGTTAATAAGGCGTATTTTGAAAACATGTTTTCAAAAATACGCCTTATCGACGGCACATCTGTGAACAGTTACTGTGTTATTCCCTACATCTCATTCAATCTGTGATAGAAGCCCTCATGAATATGCTTCCCGTCATTTGCAAGTTCCAGGCAGGGAAGGGTCGAAGGTCCTTTCTTCTTATCAAAACGAAGGATGGTCAGGCTCGTAAACTCCAGGTGAAGCAGGGCACATGCAAAGGGGAAGGGCAGGTTCAGGATATGGGATATCGCAGCGCAGGAAGAGCCGCCGTGGGAGAAGAGCGCAACCGTTTTATGGCTTTCCTCCTCTATTGTATGCTCGTAGCCGTAACCGTTTCTTTTATATCCCAGCCCTGAAAGCCACTCGTCTATGCCGGTCTCGATGCTGTCTACGCATTCCAGGACACGGTTATTCCTAAAATATTCGTGGTTCCTCCAGTTGAGGTCATTCAGGTTAAGACCTCGTCTTGCCAATTCATCCGCAACATCCCAGGGATGTCCGTCGGCATAGATCGGCATGTCGTCAGGGTTCCCCCATGTGACCTCCCGCATAAAATCCAGTGTTTTTACAGGAAGCTTCAAGGTCTTTGATGCATACTCCGCGGTCTCGGCGGCACGTCCCAGGGGCGAAGCCCAGATTTCCGTTATGTTTTCGGAAAGAAGTCTCTCCGCTGCCGCTTCCGCCTGTCTTTTACCTGCCTCCGTGAGGCAGTCCCTCTCATAATCGGGTTCTCCGTGTCTTACAAAAACTATTCTCATTTCATAACTCCTATCTCATAACCATTATATCCGTAAGAGCGCACTGATCTCCTGTGAAATATCAGAATGTTATCGGTACATTATATATCTTATACTCCAACAAAAGACTGCAAGCAAACAACCTCCGCCTGTTCCTGCGAAGGTTGTTGCCGCATGCCGCCTTATTCGGCTCCGCTCACTATGTTGTAATAAACATTGGAAGTCACCTTGTATACCGATGCGTAGAATACCGCGAATACCGTAAAACTAATGAGTGTTGTCAGCATGAAGAGCCCGATGTTGAAGAGTCCGAACAGGCCGAGCATCTTTGAGATCATGGGGAAAGCAAAGGCAAGATGGAGCCCCGCAAAGGCGAGTGGTATAAAGAACACGACAAGGAGCTGGGAATTGATACTGTTTTTAATCTCTTTGCCGGTCATGCCGACCTTTCTCATCACCTCAAAGCGTTTGCAGTCCTCGTAGCCTTCCGACACCTGCTTGTAATAGATGATGAGCACTGCCGCAAAGATGAAGACCACACTGAGCACGATCCCGATAAAGAAGATGCTTCCGGTGGATTCTATGAAATCCTCCCTGTCAATATCTCTGACCTCTGTGATGGTGTATACAAAGCCTCTGTCGGCATTATCGCTCAGCATGATGCCTTTAAGCCTGTTCTTTAACCCTTCGGCATACTCCTCGTCGCTTAAAGGCGAGTTCACGATATCCAGGCAGTATTTCCAGAAGATGGATTCGATCCCGCTGCCGCCTCCGGCCACTTCAAGGGAAGCGACTGCCGCCTTAAGATCGGGAACGACGAGGATGATCTTCGGAACGGTATTTCTCAGGTAATCATATTCACGGAATCTGCTCCTGTCCCCCTTTATGAGGCTGTAGGTCACGGTGTGATCGGCCAGTATCAGGTCAAGCCTGTCGGAGGACAGGCTGCATTCCGCCGTAAAGAAAAGTGCCTCTCCTTCCTTCAGAGTGACATTCTGTCCGTTGGACCCGTTATATACGGACAAGGGGATGAAAATGATCTCTCTCAGCCTGCTTATCATCACGGAATCGGCGCTTTCCCTCAGATCCACCGAGCCGTTTTCCCACCGGCCGGTCGCATCGGCAAAAGGAATATCGCATGTGACTGTCGTTTCCGAACTGCTTAAGGCATCGAATTCTTTGACCGCATTTCTTAAAACATCCAGTTTATCTTCATCAACACCGTTTATGCGGTCATACTTAATACGATAATTAACATCTCCGGGATATCTGGTCGCCAGCATGTCGCCGGTACCGAACCAGAGACAGGATGCGGAAGAGATCATGACCAGCACCATTGTTGCTATTATGGCAATGGATGCAAGTCCCGCGCCGTTTCTTTTCATTCGGTAAACCATTGAAGAAACGGAAACAAAGTGCCTCGGGTTGTAGTAATACTTTTTGTTCTTCTGAAGTATGCGACAAAGCAAAACACTTCCAGCGATCATAAGGAGATAGGTCGCAATGATGACCATGATGACGGCTCCGAAGAACCAGAGGACGGCATCGATGGGATTGTCGCTCACATTGACTGCGATATAGTATGCAAGGCCTAAGATCACCGCGCCCAGGATACCGAGAAAACCGTTGGCTTTGGGCGGCTTCTCCCCCGCCTTATCGCTCTTAAGGAGAGACACGGCGCTGCTTTTGTTCACCCTGATCACCGATGAAAGCCATATTATGGCAAATATTACAAAAAATACTATAACAGTGTACCTGACGCACTTAAGATCTATACGGAGCGTATAATTCACCGTACCGCCGATGAACTTTATGAGTCCCAGTTCCGCAAGCTTTGAAAGCGTAATACCCACGAAAAGTCCGAAAAACAGAGAGATCGCGGATGTGATAAGGCTTTCGAGGGTGATGATCCTTACAAGGTTTCTCTTACACATACCCAGCACGTTATAAAGTCCGAATTCCCCCGCTCTTCTGCGGATCAGGAAGGAATTGGTGTAATAGAGGAAGATCATGGAAAAAACGGCTATAACGACACTTCCCAGTGTCATTATTATCTGGGCCATGCTCCCTCCTTTGGGAAGAAGTTCCACCGTCGACGGAGAGGCAAGAAAGGTAAGGATATAAAACATGGATATCATGCAGATGCAGGTCAGGATATAAGGAAAAGCCATTCTCCTGTTTTTCCTTATGCCGTCCCATGCAAGCCTCGGATAGAATAATGTCTTCTTCATCTGTTACCTCCCTGTGACAAAAGGGTAAGGGTCTCGGTGATCTTCTGGTAGAAGCTTGCGTTGGTGTTATTGCCTCTGTAGATCTGATGGAAGACTTCACCGTCCTTGATAAAAAGCACACGTCCAGCACAGCTCGCCGCCTTAGCCGAATGCGTCACCATGAGGATGGTCTGTCCCATTGCGTTCACTTCGCCGAACAATCTCAAAAGTTCGTCCGAAGACTTGGAATCAAGGGCCCCCGTAGGCTCGTCCGCAAGAATGATCATGGGATCGGTGATAAGCGCTCTTGCAACCGCCGCTCTCTGCTTCTGACCGCCGGACACTTCGTAAGGATATTTCTTAAGGAGTTCCGAGATACCGAGCTTGTGTGCTATAGGCTTAAGTCTGCCGCTCATGGTCCTGTAATCGTTCCCCGCCAGCACCAGGGGCAGGAAGATGTTATCCTCAAGAGTAAAAGTGTCCAAAAGATTGAATTCCTGGAAAACGAATCCAAGATTGTCGCGTCTGAAGGTTGCGATCTGCTTTTCGGATATGTCCGAAAGGTCTGTGCCCTTAAGGATGACACGGCCCGCAGTGGCTTTGTCGAGGGCTGCGAGAATATTAAGAAGCGTGGTCTTACCGGAACCGGATTCACCCATTATCGCAACATATTCACCCTCTTCGACGGCAAAGCTGACATCGCGAAGAGCCTCTACCGCCTGACCGCCGAAACGTGTTTTATAGATCTTTTTAAGATTTTTTACTTCAAGTAAACTCATTTTTTCAAACCTCCGTTTTGTTTTCGTTCCGATTCTACAAAAAAATGCCGATCCTTTCCATTGAATCGGCTTACAATCCGGTTCGAAAAACTTACAGATTTGTCACAATCGGATCCTACTCTATAACACTCTTCTTTGTTTCGAGGTTTATCCTGATCTTTGTTCCGCGCCCAACCTCGGATTCGGCGCTTATCTCGTGATTCAGGTTATGGCATATCCTGCTGCAAAGATAAAGTCCGATGCCGCTTGCTTTCTTATCGGCACGCCCCCTGACACCGGTATAGTTTCTTTCGAAGATCCTCGGAAGATCCTCCGGCGAGATGCCCATGCCCGTATCTTCTATGCAAAGGGTGAGGGGCTCCTCGACATATATGGAGATCTCTCCCTGTTTAGTGTATTTTACGGCATTGGAAAGAACCTGCTCTATAACAAATGACAGCCATTTTTCGTCGGTCAGCACTTTTTTGTGCACCGGTTCGTAATGAAGCCGTAATTTCAGCATTATAAAATCACCGGCAAACTTTTTGACAGCCTCTCCGATCATAGCGTCAAGATCGTATTCTTTAAATATGTAGTCGCTTCCGGAGCCCTCGAGTCTTAAATACGTGAGCACCATTTCCACATAGCGCTCGATCCGTCCCAGCTCGGAAAGAAGATTTCTCGACAGCTCGCTGTCCTCCCGCTGGAGTCTTAGTCTCATGGATGCAATGGGTATCTTTATCTGATGCGCCCAGAGGGTGTAATAATCCATGAGCTGAGTGTTCACTTCCCCCGCCTCCTCGGCAGTCTTCCGGATCTTTTTTGCAAGTTCTTTTATGATCCGGCAATAATCCTCTTCAAGAAGAGAATGGGGCTTAAGTACCGCTTCCATAAGCTCTGCTGCGGTATTCCCGATCTCCGTCAGTTCATCGTGACGTCTTTTGAATCGGGCAAAGCCAAAAACAAGATAGACCGTCCCCATGATCAGGCAGAGCACCATGGGGTAGATCACCGCATCAAAGGGCAAGCCGTAAAGAGCAAAGGATATCACGAGCATGGCAAAAAAGCCGCAAAAGATCGCGACTCCGCCGATAACGTTTTTAAGATAGTCCAAAAGTATCTTCATGCCTCACCCCACGGTATACCCTACACCCGACTTAGTAACGATAAAGCCGTCGAGCCCCGCATTTTCCAGTTTCTTTCTGAGCCTTCCCACATTCACGGTAAGTGTGTTCTCATCCACGAACGCACCGCTCTCCCAAAGGGCTTCCATGAGCTTTTCACGGCTTACGATCTTTCCTCTGTTCTGCATCAGCGTAAGCAGCAGGCGGTACTCATTCTTTGTAAGGTCGATCCTGTTATCTTTATAGGTCAAGGTATTGTCCCCGGTATTCAGCACCGCCCCCTTGTATTCGATCACGGGAGAGGACAGGCCGAAATCATAGGTCCTTCTTAAAAGTGCCTGCACCTTCGCCGTAAGCACATTTGGATCAAAGGGCTTCGCGATAAAATCGTCCGCACCCATATTTACGGCCATTATTATATTCATGTTGTCGGATGCGGAGGAAACAAAAATAACCGGCACCGAGGAGACCTTTCTTATCTCTCCGCACCAGTGATAACCGCTCATAAACGGAAGCGATATATCCATGAGAACGAGATGCGGCCCGTACTCCGCGAATTCTCCCATCACATTGTGAAAATCGGAAACCGCTTTTGCTTCCAGTCCCCACTGTTTCATCTGCTCCGTGATGCCTTCCGCAATCCCTCTGTCGTCTTCAACTATTAATATCCTGTAGTCCATAACTTTTCCCTTTTCCTTATATGAAACATTGTACCATTCATGTTCAAAAATTCCTAAGGAACACCGCCATCATCACAGGTATCGACAAGCCGATCTATGCTGCCGTCACCGGCGATCAGGCTGCGATAACCGGGATCTATCGGGAAGATACTCAACTTTAAACTTCTCACATATGACAAGGGAATCATCCGAAAAGGGGATGCCCGACTCTTTGGCGCATTCGGTAAAGAACTCGCGGTGAACTTTTCTCCAATATTCCAAGGATCTGTCCCCTTCACCTTCGGCGTATGCATGAGAAGGCGGTACTTCCTTAAACGGGAAGACGTCGACATCATAATCCCTGATCACACATACGGCTTCATCCCGGCCGTTAAGGATAACGCTGTAGTCTCCCGGCTTCGGGAGTTCATCAAGCGCATCCTCCGCAACATAATCATCATAAGAACTTGCTGTGCCGAACTTTTTACCGGTCGCCACAAGCTCTGCCAGTTCATCCGCCGTCTCACTGTCGTCTCCGAATGCCCACGCTTCGTATTCGGTATCCGGATCCGTCCCGCTCTTCTCGCAGAATTCTGCCCATAATTGCTCCGCAGTCATTTTTATGCCTCCAAAATCTCTGTTATATTAGCCCGTATCACGTCTATAAAATCCCGGAATTTAATATCATCATGCCCGTAATTATATCATATTCATCCGGGGAAATCTCTAAAATCTCCATCCGGTAACCCGAAAAAAAAGAGGGGAACACTGTCCCCCTCCGGAACACTGTCCCCCTCTGCATTGGATCATTTTTTCTTTTTTATTCCCAGAACACACCATCTTATAATGGGTATGCGGCTTATGATCTCATACAAAAGATATGAGCCCGCGAATGCTGCTATTGTAACCAACAGGTATACGATGATGGGTGCAAGGGATGGACATAGTGTATGCA
>JAEEGL011742425.1_pt1 | contig 11067 bp, 4 predicted proteins | sample 9134231 | NCBI WGS metagenome assembly JAEEGL01 (sample SAMN16246548, study PRJNA631951) | gut metagenome | biome: gut microbiome; feature: rumen; material: fiber-attached | host: Bos | place: Iran: Karaj | collected 2018-10
AAAATTATTTTATTATTAAAAGTGAAAATAATATATTCAAATAAGTTTCATTTAATAATTGATTATATAATTGTTATCTTATTTGATCTTGATTGTTTATTTAAAATAATTGGAAATGGTTTTAAAAATTATTTCACTCAAACTTTAAATTTATTTGATTTAGTAATATCAATAACAGTTTCTATTGAATTTATATTAACAAAAAAAAGTGTATTATCTGCAATTTTTCTTTTAAGAACTTTAAATATCTTACAAAATTTTAATGATTTAAGAAATTTCAATATAATGATATTTTTAGTTGGGAAAACATTACAAAACATTTTTTTATTTTTTATACTTATATTCTTATTAGTTTATGTTTTTGCTTTAATTGGTATAACTTTATTTAAAGGAGTTTTTGATGATATAAAATTAATAAAAATTCCAAAAAGAAATTTTAACTGTTTTATAAATGCTTTAGAATCAGTATTTAGTTTATTAATTGGTGATGATTGGTATATTGATATGATAATTTATTTAAATGTAAATAAAGTTAATAATTTTACTGTTTATTTATATTTTCTTTTTACAAATATTTTTCTTAATACTTTATTAATGAATTTAGTAATAGCTTTTTTAGTTAATCATTATGATAATTCTAGAAAAAAACAAAGATTTCAAGAATTATCAGAAATTATAAGAATAGCAGAAAAATCAATTGGATTAAAGAGAACTAATTCTTTTTCTTTTACATTTAAAAAAATTAAAGTTAGAGATAATCTGGAATTTAAAAATGAGTTAAATTCAAATAATAATAGTAATATTAATAATAATAATGATAAATTAAATAAATCTGATTTATTTGATTATGTTATAGAAAATGAAACATTTGGAGAAAAAAATGAAGTATATAAATTTAAACATGATGTTAATACTGATAAAATACTTAGTCATGACAATTTTGGTTTTGGTATAATCATGAAAAAAATTAAAAAAGAAAAAGCAATTCAAATATTTAATGAGCAAATACATAAAAAAATTAAAAAACAAAAAAGTATTCTAAGTGAAGGAAAAAATATAGAATTAAATAAAATAGAAAAAAAAAATTTTAATGAAAATAAAAAAATAATAAAAATAATTCATCCAAGAAGAAGAAGAAGTACTATGAATTTAATTACAACTAATTTTTTAAATAGAAAAAAATATAAAAATGAAATTAAATATAATATTGATATAGAAGGACCAAATGAGTCTAAACATTTTGATGAAATGTTCTTAAATAATGATGTAGATAAAACATTATTATTAAAGATGGTAAATAAGGAAAATAAAAATAGTTTTGTATGTCCTACAAATACTTTAGATATAAAAACTAGTAATTTAATGATAAATCAAGAAGAAAAAAAAGAAATAAAAAGAAGGTCAAGTATTATTAATAAAGTTTATAATTTGATTAATCAATTTTATTCTAACAATAAAAATAAGAAAAATAATAATAATAATAATAATAATAATAAGTTAATACCAGGAAAACAAATAAGAAATAGATTTTCTGCTCAAATTAATCATTTAAATTTTAGAAAATCTACAATAAAAAAAGAGAAACAATATTTCCAATCCGTTATTCAGATAAATAATTTTGGAAATAATCAATTAAGTAAAACTAGAAATAGAAGAATTATATTTATAACTAATGATATTTTTTGTTCTTTGAAAATAAAAAGATCTTCTTTTCTTGGTATAGATAAACTAAAACAATCAAAATTTTATGATTATATATCACAATCTAGTTTATTTATTTTTCATAGAAATTCAAAAATTCGACAATTTTGTATTAATATTTCTAATAAAAATTCTTTTAAATTATTTTTTGTGTTAATAACAATAATTTCTTCTTTCTTTTTAATGTTTAATACACCATATTTAGATCCAAATTCAAAAACAAGATTATTTTTTTATTATTCTGAAGGTATATTTTTATTATTTTTTTGGATAGAAACAATAATAAAAATAATTGCCAATGGTTTAATATTTAAGGATAATATTAAGCAAAACAAAACATCAACTTTTTATGAAAGATTACTTGAAATAAGTAATTCAGATAGTAATTCAAATGGATCAAGTCAATTTCTTTTAGTAGGAAAATCAAATCAATTATTAAATACATTATCCAAAATTTCTAATGTGAATATTAATAATGAAATAAGTAAAAATATAATAAATCAAAATGAGAATAATAAAGAATATAATCAATCATTTTTATCTTCAAAATCAAGGGAAAGTAAAAGTAGTAGTTATAATTCAGGAAGTCAAAAAAGTTTAAATAGTGATTCATCAAAATCAAAGAATTTAAATAATCAATCATTAAATGATCAAAGTAGAAATAGTCAATCATCAAGTCAAAAAAGTAGTTCTTTAATAAGTCAAATTATTGACAATAATATATTATTAAATCAAAATATAAATAATTCATCTCAATCAAATAAAAATCAAACAAATAACAAAAATCAATTAAAAAATAAATTATCATCAAAAAAAAAAAAATTAAGTTATTCATTAATAAACAATACATCATCCTTTACAAAAATAAATACAGATAATAAAATAACAGAACCATATCTTCAAAGTATAATAAATAGTATAGATTTCATAATTTTAATAATTAATTTTTATATTTTTTTCTATTTTAAACAATCAAATAAAGAATTGAAAGAATTAAAAGTTTATTTTAAAGCATTATATTATTCAATATGTTTTCGTCCATTAAGAATGATATCAGATTTTAATAGATTACGTCAAGTATTTATAGTTTTAATTTTATCATTTCCATCAATCTTATATGTTTTATTAATAACAATAATAATATTTTTCATATATGCAATAGTAGGATTAAATTATTTTAATGGATTATTAGGTATATGTTCAAATGAAAAATATAAAACAAAAAAATTATGTGAACAAAATAATTTTGAATGGTTTTCTCAAGATGAAAATTTTGATTCAATATCATCAAGTATATTAACAATGTATGAATTAGCAACAACATCAGGTTGGTTTGATATAATGAATCAAATTGATATTGTTACTAATAATTTATCTGTTCTTTATTTTGTTTCTTTTATGATTATTGGAAGTATTTTTATGATGAATTTTAGTGTTACTTGTGTTATTGATACTTTCGTTGCTTTAAGAGAAAAAATGGAAGGTGATGCATTTTTAACTGAAAATCAAAAAGAATGGGTTAAGGCAGTTAAAATGTTTATGAAATTTAAACCTGTTCCAACTTTAAATATTAATTCTAATAAAATTAAAAAAATTAGGAAAATTAGTTATATTATTGTTACTAATAATGTATTTACTAAGTTTATTAATTTATTGATTTTATTGAATATTATGATTATGTGTTTTTCTCATATTGGTCAAGGAAATTTTTTTACTGATTTTCAATCTTATTTTTTTTATTTTTCTACTATTATTTTTATATTAGAAATGATAATGAAATTAATTGCATATAAATCATTATTTTTTATTGATTCTATGAATATATTTGATTTATTTATTGTTATTTGTTCAAATTTCTCAATAATATTTTCAATATTACAATCATTATATAATGATAAAGAACATTTTAGAAATTACGATGCAATTCCAGGATTAATAAAAGGAATAAGAGTATTAAGAGTATTTCGTTTAATAAATTTAAACTTTGCAATAAAAAACTATTTAAAAATACTATTATTCATAGCACCTCAATTATTAAATATATTTTCAATATTATTAATGTTCCTAGTAATATTTATATTATTAGGAATGAATTTATTTAGTACAATAAAATATGGAGATGTAATAAATGATAATGTAAATTTCAAAGATGCATTCTCATCATTAAATACATTAATAAGAGTATTAACTGGAGATCAATGGAATGAAATAATGCATGAATTAGCATTAAATCAAGAAAATTGTGTAAAAGAAGAACAATCATATGAAGAATTAATGAAATATGGTCCTTTAGGTTGTGGTACTTGGAGTTCTTATCCTTATTTTACTTTTTTTATGATATTAAATTCTACTATTATTGTTAATATGTTTATTGCTGTTATTGTTGGTACTTTTATGGAAGAAAATGTTGATTCTTATGGTAAAGAAATTACTACAAGGGAAATTAAAGAATTTTATGATTTATGGAGTAAATATGATCCTAAAGTTAAATATTCTATTACTATTAATAGATTTATTTTATTTATGACTGAATTAAAATTTCCTATGGGATTAAATGGGGATAAATTTTTTGATATTGATATTAATAAATTGAAGTTAAAAGGGAAAATTTTTTTCTCTCCTGATAGAAGAAATGTTTTAGATGAGGAACAAGTTAAAATTATTTCTGAAAAATTAGGTATTCAAAGTAGAAATGGGAAAATTCATATTTTAGATGTTATTAAATTAGTTAATAAAAGATATATTATTGCTCAACAAGAAAGTGAAGAAGATTTACAAACTTTAGAAAAATATCAAAAAGAATTAAAATTATTTGATATAAAACAAAGGAAAGTTGGTATAAAATTAAAAAAAGAATTTAATAGATATCATAAGGATTATGGTACTCCAATTGAAGTAAAAAGAAAAGATTAATAATTAATCATTATCTACATCAATTATTTTAAAAATTAATAATTGATAATATTATTAACCTTTGAAAGATATAAATAAATTATTTAATATCAAAATAAATTGTATATTATAATAATAATAAAAAAGTGGTGTTGATAAATGATATTAATAAATTTTGTATCCTGTAGTTTTATTACTTATAAAAATCATTAAAATAAATTTATTGCTTATAAATTAAATATTAAATGTATTATATTTTTTTTTAACATTTTTTTGAAATAATATTATATATTGTTTATAAATATCATTTATTTTTTTGATTATTTATATTAATTATTATTGAAATCAATCATATTAATTTTTTCCCCATTATAATAAACTTGAAATTCCTCAATATTTTTTAATTTATCAGGTTTAATATAATAAAACTTTTTAACATAATTTCTCATTGGTCTTTTTTGATCTTTTTTCATTTCTTTCAAAGAAATTTTCCCATTTAAAGGAGTAAAATAAATATCTTTTTCTAATATTTCTTCAATTTCTATTAAATTCTTTCCTTTAATAATTTTTTTATCAGTTATAATTGGAATTACTATATTTTCATTTTTTTTTTCAGTTTTAATACACCCTGATTTTTTATAATAAACATTATTCCAATTAATTCCATAAAAAAAAGAATGTTGTTTAATTTGTTCAATATTTAATCTTTTTTCTTCATTAACAACAAGTAATTTTTTTAATAAATCTTTTAAATTATAATCATCTTTAATATTTTTATTTTCAAAATCAATTTTATTATTTTTAATCTTATCATAAATAATTTTTAAATTATTAGATTCAAAAGGAATAATTCCAGTATATAATTGATACATAAATAAACCAATTTGATAAATATCTGCTTTATAATTTACTCCTTTATTATTTAACATTTCAGGAGATAAATACATAGGAGAACCACAAAATGAATAAGCTCTTTTATCTTTTGACATATTTTTTTTTGCTAAATTAAAATCACAAATTTTAATATGTCCTTCATTATCTAATAAAATATTTTCTGGTTTTAAATCTCTATAAATAACATTATGTTTATGTATATATTCAAATGCTAAAATTAATTCAGCACAAATTAATTTTTTATTATTTACATATTTTAAATTTGTTAAATCACCATTTGTACATAAATCAATTATCATATATAAATAATTTGCACTTTGAAAACAATAATAAATATCTAAAATAAAAGGACATCCTGATAAATATTTTAATATTTCATATTCTGACATTATATAATGAAAATATTTTTTTTGTATTATTGTATTTTTATTCATTACTTTCATTGCATATAATTTATCAGTTAATATTTCTTTTACTTTATAAACTGAACCAAATCCACCTGCTCCTAAAATATCTAATATTATAAAATTATTTAATGATATTTTTTCCTTTTCATAATTTTTTTTCCCATTTATTTCTTGAATTGTACCAATGTGATCATCTATAAATAATAATTTTTTATCATCAATTTCATTTATTTGTTTATTATTATTTATATTTTCATAAATTAATAAAAGATATTCTAACCATTTATCTCTTGAATTTTTATGTTTTACTCTATAAATATGAGTCTTATTCTTTCCGTTATTTATAATAGAAATTTCAAATGGAAAATATTCATTTTGCATTTTTAATCTTTTAATTTGAGTAATTGATTGAAATGAAATTGTTTCTAAAGGACTTTTATTATAATATTTATCTATTGATTCATATCTAATTAATGTTTTATTTATTAAATTTAATTCTAAATATCTTCTATTAAATAAACCAAAAAATTCACCTTTTTTTTGTATATCTCCAATTATTTTCATTGGTAATTTATCATTTGAATTATTTTCATCTATATCTTCTATAATATAATCATTATAATTATTATCAACTTTTAATTGTGGTTTTAAAATTCTATTATTTAATTCTTTCCAATTTACATTTAAATAATAATCAAAATCAGGTATTAAAATTGTAATAAATGTTGCTGAAACATTCTCTATTACAGGTTTCAATAATGATTCATAAATTTTTCCATAGAAGACATTTATTAAAAGATGAATTCTCATTTTTTTATTTTTTAATAATAAAGTTAAAATTGGTCCAAGTGTCTTTGAAGCAAAATTACAATATGAAATTTGATGATAAAATTTGTTTAATAATTTAACAATATCTTTTTTATTTTTGTGGAATGATAATTCTTTTTTTATAATAATATATTTCTACTTATTATTATTAACTTATTTTACTAATGTTGATATTAAAATATTTTCCGATAATTCTAAAATTGTATATTCTAAATCTTTTTCATTAGCAAAATGAATTAATATTTCTTTATTCATTTAATTAATTATAAAAAATAAAAAATAATTTATAATAAAAATAAAATAAATAATTTCTCTATTGATAATAATATCTAATAATATTTAAAAAGTTTTAATTCAATTTCTTTTATTAAACTCCATATTTATTCATATCTTCTCTTCTCAAAATTCTAGTAATAGCTTTAATTCTAAAATCTTGATAGAAAAATAAAATTATAAGAATAATTCCATAAATTCCAAAATTAAAAAAGCAAATAAAATATTTATTATTTTGATTTAATACAGTCACAAATGCATTTCCCAATGATTCTCCTAATGCAATAATAATTAATGGCATTTTACCAGTTTTAATTGTACAACTTGTCCAAAAAGGAGGTAAAATATTTGATAACATTAAAGAACAAATTATTTCAATAAATCTTGTTAGAAACATGATTATTGCAATTACTACTAAATCAATAATAATATAAATTTGAAATATAAATACAATAAAACATACTAAAGAAGTGAGAAGAAATTTAATTAATAAACTTCTAAATAAATGATTTAAATTATTAAATGGTAAGATAAAAACATTTGCTAATGATTCAAATAATAAAGATACAAATAAATAAAAAGTTATCATTCTTGTATTTTCTCTCTTTTCTTCTCCTAAATATTCTAATATAAAACTTAAGCAATTTCCATATAAAAATTTACTAAAAAATAAAAGAATAAATATTATTGTTAAATTTTTATTCATATAATCAAATCCATTTATTTCTTTATTAATAATATCTTTTAAATTAGCTGGAATTAAATTTATATCTGTATAATTATTTTTTAAATTAAATTCATTTAATTTATTATCTAAATCATTAATCATTTTTTTGTCTTCATCTGAAATTAATGGTATATTATTATCTATTCCTTTATCAATATTATTTGAACTATAACTAATATTAGGATCTAATTCATCTTCTATATTTTTTTTCTTTTTTTTATTTCTTTTTATCATAGAAAACCTTTTTGAATCAGGTTGAGTAATAAATATACAATTTAAAATTAATAAAGTTAAAGAAAATAAAACTCCTATATATCCAATAAATGTTTTAATATTAAATTGAAAATCAAAATTAAAAATTGAAAATGAAAAATCAAATAAAAAAGTTGATAGTAATATTAAAACTGGACCAAATCCAAATCCTACATATTTAGCTATTAAAAATTGAACTGAAATTTTTGATAAATAATATTTAGATACATAAATTGTTATATATTTCCTTCCCATTTTTCCTGGTGCCCCAAAACCAATTAAAATTCTACTTATAATTAAAAATATAATACTATAATTTTTTAATATTTCTGAATCTACTAAAATAAAACATATAGAACCAATTAAAAATAGTATATATGATAATATCATTGATAATTTTAAATAAGAAACATTATTAAAAAATAATAAAGAAAATATAGAAAAAAAAGGAGTTATTGCAATAAATAAACCTGAATATTTTACATCTAATATTTTATCTAAATAAAGAAATATTGGAACTATTGCTCCTGAATAAAGACTCATATAAAAAAATTCTTGAAATAAAATGAAAATAATATTTATCTCATTATCTGAACTTAGAGTCATTTGTTTTCTTTTTATATCTTTTGATGCATTTCTAGTTGATAAAAATTTTTGAATAATACTATCTTTTTCATTACTTGCTGATAATAAAGGATTATTAATATCATTTTCTAATATATCTAAATTATTTTTAATAATTTTATCTCCTTTTCTAATATATTGAAACCATTCCTTATATTGTAATTTAAAATATGTTAAATCATCAATTTGTTTTAAAAATACCATTATATCATTATATTTATTATAAAAATTTTCATTATTATTTCCAATATCCATTTCTAAATTATCTAAATTTATTTTTTGCTTATATAAATTATATAATATTTTTGCATTATCTTCACAAATCACATTTGCTTCATCTATTAACTTAAATTGCAAAAAATATTCTAAATCTGAATTTTGAACTTCTAAATGTGATAGAATATATTTAGTTGTAATTATACCATAAACAATTGAAAAATTTTTATCAAATTTTTTTAAAATTTTTTTTATAGCTATCATATTATCATGAATAAAATAATTTAAAATTTTAGTTAAATATGCAGATTGTCTAATTGATTCAATTTCAGATATTATATCTTTTATACTATAGTTATTATAACTTTTTTTTGCATGTAAATGAGTATTAATTTTTTTAAATAAATCTTTTTCCATATTAATAAAAAAAACATAAGATTTCCTAAATTCCTTATTTAATAATTCAATAAACTCTTTTAAATAATCTCCAAATTTATCATTATATAAAGAATTTAAATTTTGATCTTCTTCATTATCATCAGGAATTAATGGTATTAAATTTGAAGAGTTTATTTCAATTTTGTCTAATTCAAAAAATATTTTTCCTTTAATACTCTTTATTTTATGCTTAAGTAATTTATAATTTATATATTCATCTTTCCATTCTTTAATTTGTAATTGTCTGAATATTTTCCCATATTTACCCATTCAAATTTGTATAAAAAGAATTAAACATTATTATTTACAATTAATAATTATTTTTTTTTTCAATTTAAATCAAATTAAATATAAAAATTCTATTATTACTTTATATTTTCAATGTTCTTTTTTTTATAAATAATTTTACTTTATTTAATGATATTTATTTAAAATCAATAAGAAATAATAATAATATAATTTATGTCAAATGAGGAACAAAATTTACATACAATAAAAAAAAGTCAAAGTCATCATAAAACACATAATTTACCTGACCTCCAAATAAAAATTGGAAATAACACAATGAAATTTAGTGATTATAATTCAAATGAAAAATATCAAATGGCTCATAAAATATTAAGTACAAATTATCAAAAGACATTCTTTTTAAAAAATGATGAAATGAATACAAATAAAGAAAAATTATCAAAAGAAAAAAAATTTAATAGTGAAGATTGTTATATTTCAACTGATGTTGAAAATTCACCAAAAAGATTGAAAAAATCGAATTTAAAAGGTAATTCTAATATTCCAAATCATAATAATGAACATAAGAAATCCGTTAAATTTGCTGGAAATAGTAATAATGAACCATTAGAAACAGTTATTTATATTCATCAAGAATATAATGACGAAAATGAAGAAAATGAAAATAATAATATAAATAATAATAATAAAAATATTGATAAGGAAAATTGTAAATGTGATTGTTCAATCTTTTAATTATTTCTTTATTTTATTATTAAGTTAAACAATTAAAATAAATAATATATTATATAGAATTATTATACAATAATAAAATTAAATAACTTTGTTATTCAATTTTTTTTAATAATTAATATTATTATTAAAAATTATTAAAATTAGTATTTACAATTACCAAATTAAATAAGCAATAAAATAAATATGTTCCCTACTGCAAAAAAAAGTATTTTAATATCACAACAACTTGAAAGAAGTCAACCTAATTTAACAATATTTACACCATTTAAAACAGTTGCTGAATTTTTTCCAGCCGTTATAAATAATAAAACAAAAAATATATTTCCTAAAGAATTATATTGTGATTTAGTTGATTTAAATAAAAAAACTAATTATAAAGTTATTTTAAAAGAATCAGCACATAAAGATATAAATTCATTATTAATGAAAAAATTAGAATTATGGGATAAAGAACATTTAGAAAATAAAGAAGAAAATACTGAATTATTATATAAAAAATTATATATTAGATATAAAAATAAAAATTTAGAAAATGAATTAAAAAAATTAGAAATATTAAATGATATGATTAAATCAAAAAAGAACTTTAATAAAATTATGGATTCAAATGAAGGAACAAATAAAATTTTAGATGAATTTTTTGAGAAAAAAAATAAAGAACAAGGAAGTATTTTAAAAAATAATATTGCAAAAACAAAATCAAGATTTAATTTTTCTTTATTTTTAACAAAAACACAAAAAGATATTGAACAAGATTTTGGAGTTGATTCAAAAACAATTAATGCAATGAATAGTCAAGAATTAGATAGTGATTTTTATACAAAAGTAATT
>JAEEGL012439028.1_pt1 | contig 11067 bp, 11 predicted proteins | sample 9134231 | NCBI WGS metagenome assembly JAEEGL01 (sample SAMN16246548, study PRJNA631951) | gut metagenome | biome: gut microbiome; feature: rumen; material: fiber-attached | host: Bos | place: Iran: Karaj | collected 2018-10
TAACTACACCCATGTCGTAAACGACAACTGCATCGGTTGCGCCAGCTGCGCTATCGTGTGCCCGGCCGGCGTGATTTCCGTCTACAAAGTCAAATGTTAAACAAGAAAAAAGAACAATAACATGGCAAAAGAACTTAAACTGATGAAGGGCAATGAGGCTATTGCCCGCGCTATGATTGCCAGCGGTACGGACGGCTACTTTGGCTATCCTATCACTCCGCAGTCGGAAGTTATGGAAACTCTTATGGCCGAGAAACCGTGGGAGACCACTGGTATGGTGGTGCTGCAGGCTGAGTCTGAGCTTGCCTCCATCAATATGGTCTATGGTGGTGCTGCCACCGGCAAGAAAGTTGCCACCTCTTCTTCTTCCCCCGGAATCTCACTGATGTGCGAAGGTCTTACCTATCTCGCCGGCGCCGAAATCCCCTGCGTGGTGATGAACGCCATGCGCGGTGGTCCCGGCTTGGGCACCATCCAGCCCGCTCAGAGCGACTATTTCCAGAGCACCAAGGGTGGCGGACACGGTGACTACCAGCTGTATGTCATGGCTCCCGCCAGCGTGCAAGAGATGTATGACTTTGTATTCGACGCTTGGGACATCGCCTTCAAGTATCGCAACCCCGTCCTGATTCTCACCGATGGTGCTATCGGCCAGTGCATGGAGAAGTGCTATACCCGCGACTATATCCCCCGCTGGACTGATGAGGAGCGTCGCGAAAAGGCTCCTTGGGGCACCTGGGGCAAACCCGCCAACCGCCAGCGCAATATCATCACCTCCCTCGAACTTGAATCTTCCCGTCAGGAAGTCTTCAACCAGAAACTGCAGAAGAAATATGCCCAGATGAAGGAAGAAGATGTGCGCTACGAAATGCTGAACTGCGACGATGCCGACTATGTGTTTGTCGCTTACGGCACCTCTTCACGTATCTGCATGAAGAGCATGGAACTCGCCCGCGCCAAGGGTCTGAAGGTCGGTCTACTCCGTCCCATCACCCTTTATCCTTTCCCCACCAAGCAGGTCGCCGAACTTGCCAAGAGAGTGAAGGGTATGCTATGCGTCGAGATGAGCGCCGGTCAGATGATCGAGGACGTGAAACTGGCTGCTGACTGCCAGATTCCTATCGAGCATTATGGCCGCTTCGGTGGTATCATCCCCACCCCCGAAGAGGTTCTCGAAGCTATGGAACAGAAAATCATCAAGTAACTTTTAAATCGAATCACAATGGCTAACGATATAGTAAAACCTGAGAATCTGGTTTACACCAAAACAAAAGTGCTTACCGACAATGTAATGCACTACTGCCCCGGCTGCGGCCACGGCACCGCTCACCGCATCATCGCCGAGGTTATCGACGAGATGGGTATCCAAGATAAGACCGTCGGCGTGTCCCCTGTCGGATGCTCCGTCTTGGCCTATAACTATTTCGATGTCGACTTCCAGGAAGCTGCCCACGGCCGCGCTCCAGCAGTCGCCACCGCCATCAAGCGCCTCAACCCCGACACCTACGTCTTCACCTATCAGGGCGACGGCGACCTCGCTGCTATCGGCACCGCCGAGACCATCCATGCCGCCAACCGTGGTGAGAACATCGTCATGGTGTTCATCAACAACGGTATCTACGGTATGACTGGTGGCCAGATGGCCCCCACCACCCTGGTCGGCATGAAGTCTGCCACCACCCCCTACGGCCGCCGCGTCGACCTCAACGGTTATCCCCTGCGTATCACCGAGCTTCTCGCCACCCTTCCCGGCACCTGCTATGTGACCCGCCAGAGCGTCCACACTCCCGCCAACGTCCGAAAAGCCAAGGCCGCTATCCGCAAGGCTTTTGAGAACCAGCGCGACAAGAAGGGCCTCTCCTTCGTCGAAATCGTCAGCAGCTGCAACAGCGGTTGGAAGATGACCCCCGTTCAGGCCAACAAGTGGATGGAAGAGAACATGTTCCCCAACTACCCGCTGGGCGACATCAAAGTCGACGGCAAGATTGCCGAAGGCATCGACGTCAACCGTCTGGTGGTCTCTGCCCCGTTAACCGTTAAGCAATAAGTTTTAAACATCGTCGGATTTATCCGGCTAGTCTGACGAGTCCGACAAGTCCGACCTTAAAAACAATAGAAATCATGACAGAAGAAATAATCATCGCCGGTTTCGGTGGACAGGGTGTCCTCTCCATGGGTAAGATCCTTGCCTACTCTGGCGTTATGGAAGATAAAGAAGTGCTTTGGATGCCCTCCTACGGCCCCGAGCAGCGTGGTGGCACCGCCAACGTCACCGTCATCGTCAGCGACGAGCGCATCAGCTCGCCCATCATCAGTAAGTTCGACACCGCTATCGTGCTCAACCAGCAGTCGCTCGACAAATTCGAGAGCTCTGTGAAGCCCGGTGGCCTGCTGATTTACGACCCCAATGGTATCACCCACGAACCCACCCGTAAGGACATCAACATCTATAAGATTGCCGCTACTGAGAAAGCTCAAGAAATGGGCATTTCGAAGGTGTTCAACATGGTGGTCCTCGGTGGCTTCCTGAAACTGAAACCCATCGTCGGTTCCGAGTTTATTCACAAGGGACTGGAGAAATCGCTCCCCGAGCGTCACCACAAGCTCATCCCCCAAAACGAGGAGGCTATCGAGCTCGGCAAGGGTCTGATTGAACCCGTCCAGGTATTATAAGCGATCATGCTTTTTTGTGGTAGAGGTGTCCTTGCGAGGACACCTCTTTTTTATTTGTCGGAACGAGTGGTTCGCAAGCCTTAAATCTGATTATTAGTACTATAATCAAATATACATACATGGGGAGGATGTCAATCGTCGAAAAATGGCTGATGAGAGCCTATTGGGGACAAAAAACAAGGCGTATAGGACGATGTCGGCCATTAAATAATGTTAATTCTCAGAAATAAAACTCTTTCTATAGGTGCATTACCCACCAAAAGGTAAGTGGATTTCGTTTAGGTACCTTCTTGCAGGGTTTCAGAAAGTATTGTATTTTTGCATCCGTAATTAATCAACTAATAATAGATACAATGAGAACAATCGAAACAATCAAAAGTGGCAGCAACTATGCAGCCGTCAGCGTAGGAAACATCGACCAAATTATTGAGCATGAACTCCCGATGGGTCCAAATGTCATCAAGGGCAAAGTATTTGTCGGACAAGCCGTGGGGGCTACAGGTAGCGAACTCTCGTTTCAGACCCTTTTACCTGGCCAGGACAGTGGATTCCTGCACACCCACAAATCACACGAAGAACTGTACATCATACTACGTGGCAAGGGCACCTATCAGGTGGACGGCGAGCAGTTCCCTGTGACAGAAGGCACCATTGTCCGTGTGAGCCCCGATGGCCGCCGAGCCTTGAAAAACACAAGTACCGAACCTCTTACGTACCTCTGCATCCAGTACAAGGCCAGTGTTTTCACCGAGGCCGACAGCCCGATGGTCGACGGTGTCATACTCAACGATCCGCTAGTGTGGTAACTTCCCATTGGCTCGCCAATTAACAACAAACAGGCGGGCATTCGGCAAAAATGTCTGCCTGTTTGTAAAAAAAGATGTATTTTTGCAGCCTGAAACTCCTCAACATTCAAATCTGGTGCTATGATTTCCAAAGACTTTATTCGTGACCCCGTCTTCCCCGAATGTCCCATCCGCAATATATTAGCGCGCATTGGCAGCAAATGGACATTGGCTGTGCTCTATACCCTGGGCGAAGCCTCAGGGGCAATGCGCTTCCGCGATATTGAGCAGAAGAATCCCGACTGCTCGCAGAAGATGCTGACTCAGACATTGCGTGGGCTGGAGGCCGATGGACTGGTGAGCCGCAAAGTCTATGCCGAGATGCCGCCACGCGTGGAATATGCCCTTACCGACCGTGGTCGTTCGTTCCTACCAGTCCTACGGCAACTGCTCGACTGGGCTTACAGCAACCTGCATGAAATAGTCTCCGACCGTGAACGCTACTATGGAAAGGAATGAAAATATAGACTATTGCATCCGCTACTTGATGGAGCAAGAGGGGGTCGAGAGTGAAATACCTGTCTCCCTTAAGGAAAAGCAATTGCTGCTACGGGCATTGATGAATGTCTGGGAGCCTCAACCGCTGAGCGACAAGTACATCAAGGCGCAAGATGCCGAACTGAAGGCTCAATTGCTTGATAAAGGAGTGGTGGAGAATACCGGAACCCTTTGGCAGGGCGATATCACACGTCTGAAAGTCGATGCCATTGTCAACGCTGCCAACAGCCGAGGCCTGGGATGTTGGCATCCGCTCCACTCATGCATCGACAATGCAATCCATTCTGCCGCAGGGCTACAGCTGAGACAAGAGTGCGACAACATATTGCAAGACAGCGAACTAGCCACCGGAAAAGCTATTATCACCGCTGGCTACAACCTACCCTGCCGATATGTCATCCATACGGTCGGTCCCATCGTCCCCAACGGCATCCCCACCCTTGAGCAAGAGTGGCAGTTGGCCGAGTGCTATCGTTCTTGTCTGCGACTGGCTGCTGACCATGGCTGCCGCACCATAGCCTTCTGCTGCATATCCACTGGCGAATTCCGTTTTCCCAATCGCCGAGCGGCTGAAATAGCTATTGAATGTGTTAATAAGACAATCAATAATCCCCTATCACAAACTCACAATAGCACAATCAAAGTAGTTTTCAACGTCTTCAAAGACATCGATTATGACATCTACAGCGAGCTTCTCCGAACGTATTGAGTCTTTACGTCATGCTCTAAGGTCCGCCGACAACATCATCATTGGTGCTGGCAGCGGACTTACCACTGCCGCGGGGCTGGACTATGCCGGCGACGACTTCCGTAACGTATTTGCCCCTTGGATAGAGCGCTACGGATTCACCGACCTCTATACCTCAAGTTTCTACCCTTTCGAGTCCCGTGAGGAATATTGGGCTTACTGGGCCGAGCACATTTGGTTCTGCCGTTACCGCTCGGGGGCGCTACCACTCTATCGGGTATTAAAGGAAACACTCTCTGCCATCAATCCCCACCGCCCCACATTCATCGTCACCACCAATGTCGACGCCCAGTTCGAGCTCGCCGGATTCCCCACCGACAACATATTTGCCACGCAGGGCGACTACTGCTTCTTCCAGCCAGCATCAGGCAGCCCAAAGATACTGATAAACAACAAAGAGTGGATAATGAAGGTTTTGCCGCATATCAAAGACTGTCGTATCCCTACCGAACTGATTCCTCACATGCCCGACGGCTCAGAGGCGGCATTGAACCTGCGGGTAGACGAGACCTTTGTCGAGGACTACCGCTGGCACCACCAAGCCAAGCGCTACACCGATTTTGTCAAACAGGCCTCTCAAGGTAGGCTGCTGTTGCTGGAATTCGGCATCGGCTACAACACCCCCGGCATCATCCGCTTTCCCTTTGAGCAGATGGCGCAGAAATATCCGCACACCACTCTCGTCCGCTTCAACCGCGACTACCCCGAGCCATACCTCCAAGACCTACCCCGCTTCACCTCCTTCGTCGAAGACATCCCGTCCATTCTCTCCCGCCTCTAACTTAGGACACGTTGAAGCCGCATAGGGTCGGCACATTTTTTACCAAAGACTTCTATAATACCCAAACCGAGGTTCTCTATAGCGGGGGCGCACAATAATTGTGTCTTTTTGGCGTTATCTTTTTAAAGCTAAAGGTAAGAACTAAAAGGTTCGTTGCCGCGACAAGTATTAGTTTTTACTTTTTGAAGCTGTTTAAATTTGATTGATGAATTTTATTATGCAGATAGACGAGCAGATTTTACTCCTTTTTGAGGGCGCAATGGGGTTCCATTGTAAGCGAAAAAAGGAGAAAAAGATACCGTATATATGCTTTGAGAAAAACATTAAATTAAACTTAAACAGTTCCTTAGTCTTTACTTTAAAATAGTAGCAGCATCATGGACAATATCAACATCCTCTGGGCCGATGACGAAATCGACCTTCTCAAACCCCACATCCTCTTCCTCAAAGAAAAAGGCTATAACGTCATCCCCGTCATGAGCGGCAGCGAAGCCCTCGACGAGCTAGAAGCCAACCCCAACGCCATCGACCTCGTCTTTCTCGACGAGAACATGCCCGGCATCAGCGGCCTCGACACCCTCAGCCAAATAAAAACACACTACCCGCAAGTGCCAGTGGTAATGATTACCAAGAGCGAGGAGGAGCATATCATGGACGAAGCTCTGGGTGGAAAAATCAGCGATTATCTCATCAAGCCTGTCAACCCCAACCAGATACTCCTTGCCATCAAGAAGCATACCGATGCCCGTCGGCTGCAAAACGAACGCTCCACCATGACCTATCAGCAACAATTCCGCGAAATAGGCATGGAGCTCTCCAACCGGCTCGACCACAACGAGTGGATTCAACTCTACCGCAAGCTCATCTATTGGGAACTCGAACTCGCCAACTCCGACGACCAGAACATCCACGATATCTTCATCTCCCAGAAAGCCGAAGCCAACCAGCTCTTCTGCAAGTTCTACGAGAAGAACTATCTCGACTGGATTGGCGGCAATGTCACCGACGACAAGCCCACCCTCTCCCCCACCGTGCTGCGCGAACGCCTCTTCCCCCTCTTGCGCGACGAGCGCCCCACCTTCCTCATCGTCATCGACAATTTCCGTTACGACCAGTGGAAATATCTGCAACCCGCCATCGAACAGTACCTCCGTACCCTCGAAGACGGCCTCTACTACAGCATCATCCCCACCACCACCCAGTTTGCCCGCAACGCCATGTTTGGCGGACTCATGCCCTCCGAGATAGAACGCAAATACCCACAATACTGGGTCAACGAAGACCAGGAAGGCTTCAAGAATCAATACGAAAACGAACTCCTCGACGAAAACTTGCGACGCAACGGCCTCAACATCAAGCATTCTTACAACAAGGTACTCAACGCCCAATACGGTCGTCGCTTGGTCGACAGCATACCCAACTTGCTTCAAAACAGACTCAACGTGATCATCTACAACTTCGTCGACATGCTCTCCCACGCCCGTACCGACAGCGACATAGTCCGCGAGCTAGCCGCCGACGAAAAAGCCTACCGCTCCGTCACCCTCAGTTGGTTTGAGCACTCGCCTCTCGCCGAGGTCTTCAAGGCCCTCAGCGGTCGCGATGTCAACATCATCATCACCACCGACCACGGCTCCGTACGCATCGACCACCCCGTCCGCGTCAAAGGCGACCAAAGCGTCAGCGTCAATCTCCGCTACAAACAAGGACGCCTGCTCGACTACAACCCCAAGGAGGTCTTCGAGGTGAAGGACCCAGCCAAGATCTTCCTCCCTCGCCGTCACGTCACCTCTCCCTACATCTTTTGCCACGAGAACGACTACTTCGTCTACCCCAACAACTACAACCAATACGTCCAATACTACATGAACACCTTCCAGCACGGAGGCATCTCGATGGAGGAAATACTCATCCCATTCGTCACACTACGTCCCAGATAGTTATCAATCACTCAGCCGACCACACCCTCTAGCTACCGCCTGTGGTCGCCTATTACAATATTAATATAATTCGCAACATGACACACCGCATCATCCCTGTCGCCATCCTCTTGACCTTTCTGCTTGCCCGCACCTCCACTCAAGCACAGTACCAACTGCTCAACCCCGGCTTCGAGTCGTGGGAAGGCACCTCCGCCACCGCTTGCCCCAGCCACTGGAGTTCCTTTCCCCAAGCCGACGGTTCATGGGCGTGGGCTGCTAGCACCGCCCAGCACTACCACCGCAACGGCGGCCGCCCGAGCTCCCCAGGCAACTCCTACCTCACCATCTACTCCCGCTCGGTGCTAGGCGTAGTGGCCAACGGCAATATGACCACAGGACAAATCCACGCTGGTAGCACCGCCGCCGCCAGTGCCAGCAACTACAACTACACCCACCGAGGCAGCTCCTACTGCCACCCCTTCAGCGGTACCCCCGACTCGATGTACGTATGGGTATCATACTACGCTGCCAGCGCCTCATCGATGGGGAGCGTACGAGCCTATCTCCATGGCGACAGCGATTTCCGCGACCCCAACGACTGCTCCGACCCTAACTTCTATAGCGGCATGGCCGAAGCCCAATTTTCGCGCACCACCAGTTCCTCCACCACCCCCACCTGGGTACAGCAACGGGTGCCCTTCACCTACGATGGCACCTCGTCGGTCAACTACATCCTCATGTCCATGACCACCAACACCACTCCGGGTGGTGGCAGTGCCAAAGACTCCCTCTCAGTTGACGACATCGAATTCATCTATAGCGCTTGGCTCGACAATCTCTCCATTAACGGAACACCCATCGAAGGTTTTCAGCGTGACAACCTAAACTACACCCTCAGCCTACCCGACGAAGCCTCGCTATCAGCAGCCACTCTGTCGTATGTCACTCAGGCAGCCGACGCCACCGTCACCATCGACACCCTCACCCCCGACACCTTCACCCGTCAATTCATCCTCCACATACTGGCCGAAGACTCCCTCACCAGCCGCACCTATACACTAACCCTCACCTGCCCCACTCCCTTTGAAGGCATTAATGAGCCCATCCACAACTCCGACGCTTATGTCCTGCGCCTCTATCCCAATCCATCAAACTCACAGGTCCGCTGCATTCTGCCTCAAGGCATTTCCACATCTGGCACACTCACCCTCTTCGATGCATCAGGCCGCGCCGCAACGACCCTTCAGGTCAGCGACACCAACTCTCCCACACTCGACACCAGCCGTCTTCCTGCGGGCACCTACACCCTCGTCTTCCAGACCGAAGACCATATCAGCTCCCAACGCCTCGTCATCATCCATTAACCACATTTTCACCAACTTCCATCCCTCAGCTCGTAACCATCGCCCTACGATGATAATGCCGTGCTTTCCCCCTGCCTATGGCTTTCCTCCACTCCTTCTACAATCCTTATTCACTTCACCTTCGTTCAGGTAAGCGAAAAACCTATGGCTCAGCAAGAAAAATAGACAGAGTGTAACCCAAAGGAAGCCTTAAACCACACTGAAACAATCAAAGACGCAAACCCTCTCAGAAGGGCAAACAATAAGAATTAGAAAAGAGGTCGCCTACATAGATAGACGGCCTCTTTTCTTTTGGCGGAATAGAACAGTCTGGAGTGCTGACTTCTACTTAAATGCTGCTCTTCCTTATTTCACCCCAAGCTTCTTTTTCATGTTCTTGGAGAGGGCATCCTTATGGATGAGGATGGTGATGGTCTTGTAGCGGAAGTAGGCCTTGCTGCAGAAGAACATACCCTTGAACTCGCCGTTGTAGTTGCCCCAGCTGTTTTTCACCAGATAGTACTCGTTGCCCATCTGATCTTTGGCGGTACCATAGATGAGCATCAGGTGGTCATCGTTGGTCTCGTGGTTGTCCCAACCCAGCTGACGCTCCTCAGGAGTGACCCAACGCTGGGGAGTGGGGTGCTCAGCCGCCTCATCCTGTATTGCCTTGGCTGTCATGCCCGTCCAATGAGCCAAATCACTACCGGCAAAGGCATTGTTGTCCACGCTGGTGGCAGGCAGCACACAGAAACCTTTCTTGTTGCCCAAGCGGAAACCCTGCTCGCTGACATCGGCATCCCAACCCACGGGGTAGCCCTCTTGGATGGCATAATCGGTTATTTCCAACAATTCGTCGAGGGTGACGTTATACGATAGGTCGTGGCGCCAGTTGTCGGGGCTCTCCACTGCAAAGGTCTTATACAGAGGTTCGTGCAGGAAGGCTGTTATCTGGATATAGTCGTCGGCATTCAGACCGGTGGACTTGTAGAAAGACTGAGGGGTATAGCTTTTGCCCTTATAGGTGAATTGCTCGGGCGGCACACCCAGATACACCTGATGCACAGCACGAATAGCCTTCATGCAGAGCAGTTGATAATTCGAGTCGCTCTGCAAGCTGCTGCTCCCTGCAGCGGCCTTCACCATGGGGTTGGTCATAGCGCTCAACTCGCTGTGGTTCGAAAGGCTGTCGCGATACATCACACCGGGCCGCATCTGTTCTTCAGGAACTAGGCCGTACTGTTCCATCACGTGGAGCAAGTCGCCGAAGCAGCCACCCTGCGAGAAGGAAATATCGCCATGCGTGCGTATGGCGGCCATCGCACGGTCACAATAATCGTTGTAAGCGTTATACATCTCACTGAGGTCATACTCGCCCTTGCCCATACGCAGCAGTTCCGCCTCAATAAAGGCGGTGCCAGCATAATCCCAGCAGGTACCCGCCTTCGCCTGATTCTTCACAGGTGTAACAGGCAGTTCCTTGATGACGGTAAACTTGTAGCCCTCATCCTTTTTCTCGTTCGTGGTGGTCTGTGCCACTGCCGCAAAGCCCATCAGCACTGCGGCAAAAATAATAGTAATTCTCTTCATTGTATATCGTTCAATCTTTTTTGTTTATATTATTACAACGCAATATCCCCACATTTATTGTGTTTTGACTCTTTCTTTTCGTCATATAGGATTTCCATGCAAGTATTCTTTTAATCACAAAAAAGAAGGCACTTTGCATCGTGAATTCACGGAGTCCCGATTTGTTGGTAACATGTCTCACCGCCTTAACACGAAAAGTTGCGGAACAAACCATCAAAAAGTTGCGAAATAAATCGTCAAAAAGTTGCGGAGTTTTGTTGTAAAGTAATTTGTTTTTAGTATCTTTGCAGTCGGAATTAATGAGTGATATTTATGGAGAGATACAAGAAACGCATTGCAAATGTGCTAGTACCCATCGGTTGTCTTAAACCATAGCACACTAACGCAATCTTTTCATTTCCGGACAGTACAAGTGGCAGGCACAATGCATCATATCACGGACGCGTCCGCGTTCCGACAGGGACGAAACCTTGCATAACACGGTACAAGTGGACGGAGTCCTCGCAGTGCCGTGACAAGAGTGCCTGAGAGCCAGCGTCCCGTCAGGGACGCGACTATGCATAACACGGTACAAGAGGACAAAGTCCTCGCAGTGCCGTGAGGAGACCGTCGATGAGCCAGCGTCCCGTCAGGGACGCGACTATGCATAACACGGTACAAGAGGACA
>JAEEGL012644322.1_pt1 | contig 11067 bp, 5 predicted proteins | sample 9134231 | NCBI WGS metagenome assembly JAEEGL01 (sample SAMN16246548, study PRJNA631951) | gut metagenome | biome: gut microbiome; feature: rumen; material: fiber-attached | host: Bos | place: Iran: Karaj | collected 2018-10
AAAATCAAGGCTGTCGCTGAACAGAAGCAGCTTTGTCTTTGGATCAACTCCGTACTTTTTATAGTGGGCTATTATCTTCTCGCCCCACTCATATGGATCGCCGCTGTCGTGGCGGACGCCCGTGTAGTTGTTCACCATAGAGCGGTTGAAGTCCAGCAGGAACAGGTCCGTAGTAACAGTATCCGTAAGGGCGGTACCGTTATCGCCGTCGTACTCGTCATACCAGTCCTTCATAGCGTAGTGGTTCGTATAAGCAAGCGGTATGGAATCAATGCCCTGATACATCTGCACGAACTCGTGAGCATATGTGCCTATAGGGGTAACATCGTACTTCATGGCAAGGTACACATTTGAAGTGCCTACGCAGTTCTTTGTCTCTGTAACAAGCCTTTTTACGACAACGTCCTCCCACTCGCGTGACAGTCTCCTGCGGCAGCCGAACTCAGCAAATTTAAAGGTATAAGTTCCGTCGTTCATAGCCTTTATCTTGGCGTCAAGCCTTTCCTCCGCAGACTTCCTCAGCCTGTCGTAGTCGTACTTCATTCGGAAGTACACCTCGTTCACTATTTCAAGGAGATATATCTCGAACTGCATAGCCGAGAACAGCGGACCGTTCACCTCAATGAAAAGCTCTCCGTTTTCGTCAAGCTCAGCGGTAACATAATCCCTGATAGGCCTCCACAGTCTCAGGAACTCCACGTAGTCGTTCTTGATAAAGCGGATGGAGCGCAGATAGTCCAGCTCCTCCTTTCTGAACTTAAGCGAGCAAAGGTGGTCTATCTGTTCATTTATCTCCTGAACCATCTCCGGAGTAAAAACCACGTCCTTATTGCGGCACTTGAAGAAATACTGACCGCACAGGTCCGTATGCTTATGGAAAATGACCTGATCCATATTGAATTTGTAAAGGTCTGTATCGAGAAGTGAAATAACTATAGGTTCAAGTTTCATGGCTGTCTTCCTTTCTTATCAGAGTATATCTATCTGGCAGCTTTTCATGGTTCCGATTGCAGCGTCGTGCTTTCCGGGAGTAACACCTGCGCAGCATGCAGGGTCAACAGCGATATCCGCCTCGGGGAAATTGGCCTTGAGGATAAGCGCATTGCTGATAACGCATATATCAGTGCAGAGCCCGATGAGCTCTATGCAGATATCCTCCGTACCCGCCGCCTTTTTTATGAGGTCGGGCAGTTTCACCGAGCCGAAGGTATACTTCTCAACGGGAGTATACTTCTTCCCTTTCAGAGCAGCGGCGATATCCTTATTGAGCAGCCAGCCCTCAGTACCCTTGATGCAGTGAGGAACAGGGAGCTTTTTACCCTCAGCCGTATCCATATAGTCGTCGAAATGAGTATCATAGGTAGCGAATATCTCACCGTCGAACTGTGTGATCTTCTTAACAGCGGCAGGTATTATGGCAACAGCCTCCTGTGTGCCAAGAGCTCCGTCCACGAAGTCCTTCTGCATGTCCACAACGATCAAAAACTTTTTCATAACCTCATATCCTCCTTTGGTTAATAATTATTAATTTTATTATAACTCAGCAGCAGTATGCCCGTCAAGTATTATTTTTACGTTTATAGAGTCTGGCGGGGCGATGACCGTCACCGCGCAGATACTCGTCGGTCTCCTCCACGTATCCGCTGATCATTCTTCGGAAATTAGCGGGAAGTATTGTCACGTTCATGATAGTCTCCTGCACCTTCTGGAACTCAGTCAGTGTAAACTTTTCGGGCAGGAAATCGAATATGGTATCGTAGCTTCTGGCAGCATTTCGCAGAGCCATAAGAGCCGCGGATATGATAGCCGCATGGTCGAAGGCAAGTCCGCCGCTATCGATCACCCGGAACTCCGTCCTGCCGAAGCGGGTCTTCTCCAATGCGAGCACCGCCCTGAGAGTGATATCATCATATTCAAGGGTAAGTACGTAATTGCCGTCGTCATTGCGGACAAAGCTGACGCTGAACCACTGTGCGTCCGAGGCGTCATCTCTTCCTGCCTGTTTTACAGAAGCCTCGCTTATAACGGACACGAAAGCATTGGAAATAATCCAGCCTCTCGGGTCGCGGCCGGGCTGACTGAAGACGCCCACAGGCATTATCGACGCGGGAGCCACGCATGTCTCCTCCTTAGTTTCCCTGAGAGCGCACTCCTCGACAGTCTCGCCCCTCTGTAAGAAACCTCCGGGCAGAGCCCACATATCCTTGAAAGGGTGTCCTCCTCTTCTGATAAGAAGAAGCAGGAGCTTGTTCTCGGGATTGCGGCGGTAGTCGGTCTTATCCTCGGAGCCCACCATAAACGCCGCCACATCAGCAGTTACCGACGGCCTGTCGTATTTGCTCATATCATAGTTTGCAAGAAATTCCTTTTCGCTTTCCATGCGGATCGCCTCCTCTGTTATTTCTATTATGATAATATCACAAAAATAATAAGATGTCAAGTACTTTCAGAAATTTTTTTGAAAAAAATCCGGAAATCTGTCAGCTTTGTACGCAAGCGGCAATAAGCAGCAAAAAAGCGGCACAGTTATTACTGTGCCGCCATAGTGATTTACTTAAGCTCTCAGCCGTTTGGATCGAGAGAAGCTATCTTCTTAAGGAGATAGAGCTGTATCTGAAGTGCGTCGTTTGATGTGATACCCTTTGTGCTTGTATCAACATCCGCCTGTTTCTGACCCTGACTTGTTATCCTCTTTGCGTCAGTACCGTCAATGCCGTACTTGTTGGGATTTGCAAGGCTCTGCATTATGAGAACAGCGTCTGCCATATCAACACCTCCGTCGCAGTTGGCGTCGCCCCACAGGATACCGCTTGCATTTACGTCTTCATTGGGCTGTGTGGTCGTAGTAGTACCCTCAGTCTCAGGAGTAGTTGTAGTGGTAGTAGTTACAGGCTTTGTAGTGGTCGTTTCGCGCTCCTTAACTGTTACCGTGAACTTTTCCTTAGCCTCGGGATAGCCTGTAGGATAAACATATACAGTATATGTTCCGGCTTTTGTTTTATCGAACTGCGATGCATCGACCTTGAAGTACTGTGAATCAATGGGCTGTGAGAATGTATCCCAGAGCACACCTTCGGCAGACTGACCCGAAGCGGAAGCAACGCCGCCAGAAAGGTCAAGTTCTTCGCCCACATAGTATATCTCCTTGGTCGGGCGCTTTTCGATACTCATACGTGCATGCTTTTCAAACGTTGTAGTAACAGTTGAGGTAGTAGTCAAAGTAGTGGTTGTTGTTGTCGTAGTTGTTGTGGAAAATGTAGTAGTTGTTGTAGTTGTAGTAGTTGTTGTTGCAGGCTTTGTTGTAGTAGTCTTGTCAACTATAACAGGCTGTCCGCCGCCTGCCTTGCCGCCGTCGAGGTTGCTCTTGGCGCCCGAAGAATAGAACTCATTCAGTGAAAGACCGTTCTTTCCGAGAGCTACCTGATGATCGAGACCAATGTACTTTCCTGCGTCGGTCTGCCACAGTGACTTCTCAAAGAGGCTGTACTTGTCGTTGTCCCAGTTCATGAAAGTCGGGTCGAGAAGTCCGCCGGTATCGCCCGAGTTGGGGTTGATACACCAGAATGTATGGCTGATGTGATTATCTATCATATAATCGCGGAGAAGCTCCATCCACTTCTGATTCTTGCCCTTGTCCATATGACCGCCCCACTCGCCTATGAGCAGAGGAGCAATGTCTTCCTTGTTGATATAGGCCCATGTATCGTACCAGTAATCGTCAAGGAGGCTCTGTGTATCGAAGTTCTTGTCGAACCATGTCTGCGCATAAACAGACGGGCCGTAGTCATGGGGTGAATAAACTATCTGACTTGTTCCGCTTTCGGGAACTACAGGGAAATCCCTTACACCGCGGAGATTTCCGCCCCACCATGCACCGTGCCACGGCGACTGGTCTGCGGGAGCGTCCCAGATATCAGCGGTATCGTATGTAAAGCCCTTTTCGGTCTTGGGGTACTGCTCAACACCCTCGATGAAGATAAGAGCGTGCGGATTCACCTTGAGTATTGAATCAGCGCACTGCTTTGCAGCATATGCCCAGTTGTTCTCGTCCTTTGAGCCGTCCCACTTAGCGATGTCGGAGGGGCAGGTATCGCCCTTGTATCCGCGCTTGCCGTGAGGCTCGTTCTTGAGGTCGTAACCGATGAGGGTATCATCGTTAGCGTACTTCTCGGCTATCCATGTGAGCGAATCGATCCAGACCTTGGTGGAAACTCCTGCCTTGCCGTACCACAGCTCGTAGTTATGACCCGAGTTGTTTGCATCGGGGCTGTGAACATCGATGAAAGCCTTGATACCGTACTTCTTGCACTTCTGCATGATGATATCGAAGATCTCCATGGAGTTCTTGAGCGTCTTTCCGTCAGACTCAACGAAATCCTTGTTGATATTGGTGTAGTAGCCTGCGGGAGTTACCTTTCCGTCCTCGCCGACCTCATCAACAGGAGGAGTATAGGAAGCCTGTACCGAGCTTACAGGATTGGGCTTGCCGTTCATCCATGAAACGAGGAGCTCCGAAGAAATAGGCAGACGGAGAGTATTGATACCGTGGTCGGCGATAGTCTGAAGCATATCATCAACGTCTCTTGCATAAAGACCGTGAGCGCAGTTCTCAGAACAGTTGAAGCCGAACCAGTTTGCACCTGTGATCCATACCTCGTTGCCGTTCATATCGTAAAGACGGCTTCCCTTAGCGTGGATCCAGTCATCGTTGCCGTCATCGGCAGCATAAGCCTTATTGGTCTCGTTATAGCTTACCGATGAAGGATAGACAGCGCCCGTTACCGAGATCGCTGCCGCAGCAGCTATCGCTGCCATTGAGCGTAAAACCTTTTTCATAATATTTCCCTCTCATAATTTATTTAGGCAGGACCGCATGTCTGCGGGACAAACTCAGAAAGCGTCCGCCCCGCAGCTGATCCGCCCATTATTTGCTGCACAGAACCCTGAAGCTGCACAGTCAAAGACTGATCATACGGGAAGCGTCTTGTACTTCCCGAGCAGGTACATCTGTATTGCCTGCGCGTCGTTGTTTGAAAGGCCGTTGTTGCCTTCTACATCGGCATTCTTTGAACCCTCTTCCGTGATATGGTTCTTATCTGTTCCGTTAAGTCCGTACTTATTCGGATTTGCAAGAGCCTGCATTATAAGAACAGCGTCTCCCATATCGATCGTGCCGTCGCAATTAGCGTCTCCGTAATTGCTTTTACTGACAGCTTCGATAGTAGAGGTAGTCAGTGTAGTTGTAGTTGTTGTAGTCGTTCCCGTTGTGGTAGTTGTTGTGGTCTTGCTGTCCTTTGTAGTTGCAGCGGTAGTCTGAGCCTGCTCTGCATTTATAGGCTTTCCGTCGGAGGTCTTTCCGCCGTCGAGGTTGCTTCCCTCAGACTTGGCATACGAGGAATAAAACTCGTTGAGTGATATGCCGTTCTTTCCGAGAGCCACCTGATGATCGAGGCCGATATACTTTCCGCTCTTGGTCTGCCACAGAGCCTCCTCAAAGAGCTTGTACTTGGGCTCGTTCCATGCGATAGTGGTACCGGTGCTCTGTGTGAAGCCGAGACTGTCCCAGAGTCCGCCTGTATCGCCTGAGTTTGTATTGAGGCACCAGAAAGTGTGGCTGATATGATGCTTTATCATATAGTCGCGGAGAAGGGTCATCCATTTGAGGTTATCGCCTTCCATATGGCCGCCCCACTCGCCTATGAGCTCGGGAGCTATATCCTCAGCATTTATGTAAGCCCATGTATCGTACCAGTAATCGTCAAGGAGAGTCTTCTCGGTAAAGTTCTTGTCGAACCATGTCTGCGCATATACCGACGGGCCGTAATCATGGGGCGAGTATACTATCTGTGAAGTACCCTGCTTGGGCTTTATGGGATATTCCCTTGCGCCGCGGAAGTTGCCTCCCCACCATGCGCCTATATAAGGAGAATTTGTCTTTCTGTCGGGCATTCCCCAGTAGTCACCCTCCTGAGCGCCGCTCAGTGACTGCTCAACGCCCTCCACGAAGATAAGAGCATTCGGGTTTACATCAAGGATAGCCTCTGCACATCTTGTAGCCGCATAAGCCCAGTTGTTCTCGTCCTTAGAACCGTCCCACTTGGCAGCGGCTGTTCCCTCCTGACCCTTGCCGTGAGGCTCGTTCTTGAGGTCGTAGCCGAGGAGGGTATCGTCGTTCTTGTACTTCTCGGCGATCCATACCAGCGAGTCTATCCACACATCTGTGGTAACTCCAGCCTTGCCGTACCAGAGGTTATAGTTATGTCCCGAGTTGTCCGTATGGGGGCTGTGGATATCGATGAATGCCTTGATACCGTGCTCCTTGCACTTTCTCATCATGATGTCGAAGACCTGCATGCTGTCCACGGGAGTTTTTCCGTCAGCCTCGCAGAAGTCTGCATTGATCTTGTAGGCAGGATCTGCATTTGCCGAGAAACTGCTCACGGGATTGGGCTCACCTTTCATCCATGAAACGATGAGCTCGGTAGCGATAGGAAAACGTATGATGTTGATACCGCGGTCGGCTATCTCTGTGAGACAGTCGTCGGCATCGGCGCTCCACAGGTAATGCGGACAGTTTTCCGAACAGTTGAAGCCGAACCAGTTGGCTCCTGTGAGCCATACCTCGTTGCCGTTCATATCGTAGAGCCTGCTTCCCTTCGCATGGAGCCAGTCATCGTTGTTTGTGTCGACAGAATTTGCCGTCATTGTTGTCTGACTGAAGCAGGGTGCTGCTCCCGCAACAGTCAGTACCGCAGCCGTTATTGCAGCCGCAGCATTTCTTGTGAATTTTTTCATTTTTCTTTTCCCCTCTCATAGTGCACATATAAAGCGCACTTATAGTTGAGTATATTGTAACATTTCAACGATGAAATGTCAAGTGCTTTTGCGCGATTTACAAGGATTTATGCATTAAAGATCATGTTCTTCCATTTATGGTTAAAATCGCAAACCTTAGCCGTCAGCTGCCCTGAAGCTCCTTTATCTTGTCGCGCAGATATGCGGCATGTTCAAATTCAAGCAGCTTTGCAGCGTTCTTCATTTCCACGGTGAGTTTGTCTATCATGCGCTGCTTTTCCGCAGCGGAAAGCTTCTTCTTTTTTGTCTTCTCCTCCACCTTTGTCTTTGAAGTTATCTCAAGCACATCGCGGACGTCCTTGATTATGGTTTTCGGCACGATACCGTGCTCCTCGTTGAAGGCTATCTGCAATGAGCGGCGGCGCTCGGTCTCTGTTATCGCTCTTTCCATAGAGCCGGTCACACTGTCGGCGTACATTATCACCTGACCATTTGCATTTCTCGCAGCACGTCCTATGGTCTGTATCAGTGAGGTCTCGCTTCTCAGGAATCCCTCCTTGTCTGCGTCAAGGATAGCGATAAGGCTGACCTCGGGTATGTCAAGGCCCTCACGGAGGAGGTTGATACCCACAAGAACATCAAATACGCCCTCGCGGAGGTCCCTGATTATCTCCATACGCTCGATAGTGTCGATATCATGGTGAAGATAGCGCACCTTTACGCCCAGCTTTTCATAGTAGGAAGTGAGGTCCTCCGCCATTTTCTTGGTGAGAGTAGTCACAAGCACGCGCTCATGCCGCTGAACACGCTCGTTTATCTCGGAAAGCAGGTCGTCCACCTGTCCCTGTGTGGGCTTCACGATTATTTCCGGGTCAACAAGTCCCGTGGGACGTATCACCTGCTCCACTATGGTATCGGTCTTTTCGCGCTCTATCTGTCCCGGAGTTGCGCTGACGTATATAGCCTGATGTATATGGGCGTTGAACTCGTCGAAGTTCAGCGGACGGTTGTCCATAGCGCTCGGAAGTCTGAAGCCGTAGTCCACAAGAGTGGTCTTCCTTGCGCGGTCTCCCGCATACATAGCCCTTACCTGCGGCAGGGTAACATGGCTCTCGTCCACGATGAGGAGGAAATCCTCAGGGAAATGGTCCATAAGAGTCAGGGGCGTACTGCCCGCAGGACGTCCCGCAAGAACGCGGGAATAGTTCTCGACGCCGCTGCAATAGCCCACCTCTTTCAGCATTTCCATGTCGTAGTGGGTCCTCTGCTCGATACGCTGAGCTTCTATGAGCTTGTTGTTCTGCTGAAAGTAGTCGATGCGCTCTGCAAGCTCGCGGTCTATCTCCCTGAGAGCCGATTCAAGCTTGTCGTCTCCCACAACATAGTGAGAGGCAGGAAATATCGCCGCATGGGATACTACCGCCTTTACCTCTCCCGTGATAACGTTTATCTCAGATATGCGTTCTATCTCGTCGCCGAAATATTCAACTCTTACTGCCGTATCCGTTGACATTGCGGGGAATATCTCCACAACATCTCCCCTGACGCGGAACCTGTTACGCTCAAAAGCGATATCGTTGCGCTCGTAGCGTATTTTTACAAGCTCTGCGATAAGCTGGTCACGGGGCTTTTCCGCCCCCTGACGTATGGAAACGCACATGGAACGGTACTCCTCAGGGCTTCCGAGGGAGTAAATGCATGAAACACTGGCAACGATGATAACGTCGCGGCGCTCAGCAAGAGCCGTGGTGGCAGAATGGCGGAGCTTGTCTATCTCGTCGTTTATTGAGGAGTCCTTTTCGATATAGCTGTCTGTGCTTGGCACGTAGGCTTCGGGCTGATAGTAGTCATAGTAGGATACGAAATACTCTACCGCATTTTCGGGGAAGAACTCGCGGAACTCCGAACAGAGCTGCGCCGCAAGTATCTTATTGTGGGCGAGAACGAGAGTGGGCTTGTTAACACGGGCAATGACGTTTGCCATGGTAAATGTCTTGCCCGAGCCCGTAACACCAAGGAGTATCTGCTCCTTTCTGCCTGACTGTATGCCGCTTACCAGCTTGTCTATAGCCTGCGGCTGGTCGCCTGCGGGAGCGTATTCCGAGCATAGCTTGAAGTGATCCATAATACCGCCTTTCTCAGTTGAGATTTATTTATAAATACAACACGGGCGGCGAAACGCCGCCCCTGCAGGTTTATATCTTGGTTATATCAACTAATTCCACATCATTGATGGTTCTGCCAGATTCGAGCACCTTTACCAGCGATTTCGCCGTATCTACAGCAGTAAGGCTGCAAATGGAGCGCTCTATGGACTTTCTCCTCATCTTGACGCTGTCGCGCTCGGGAAGTCTTCCCTTCGCGGAAGTGGAGATAACATAGTGTATCTTGCCGCTGTCAAGAAGAGTTTCAACATTTGGCGTACCGTCGGATATCTTGCGGACAAGATTTGCCGCAATCATGTTCCTGTGAAGAACGCTCTGGGTACCCGAGGTAGCATAAAGTTCAAAGCCCATCTGCTCGAATTTGTCTGCAATGGGAAGTATCTCCCTCTTGTCGCTGTCGCGGACGGATATGAGGACTCCGCCCTCCCTCTTAAGGTCGAAGCCTGCGGCAATAAGTCCCTTGAGGAGCGCGTCCTCCAGGTTCCTGCCGATACCGAGGCACTCGCCTGTGGACTTCATTTCAGGTCCCAGCATGGTATCAACGTCTGTAAGCTTCTCGAATGAGAATACAGGGACCTTGACAGCAACATAATCGCCTGCCGGATAAAGTCCGCTCTCATAGCCCATATCCCTGAGCTTGGCGCCGAACATTATCTTTGTGGCGATATCCACCATAGGTATGCCCGTTACCTTGCTGATATAAGGAACAGTTCTTGATGAACGGGGATTTACCTCGATAACGAATACCTCATGATTGTATACGACATACTGTATATTCACAAGTCCGATAACATTGAGCTCCTTTGCGAGGAGTCTTGTGTACTCAACGATTATGCGCTTGATACGGTCGGAAAGGTGCTGTGCGGGGTAGATAGATATAGAGTCGCCCGAGTGAACGCCTGCACGCTCGATATGCTCCATGATTCCGGGGATAAGGAAGTCCTCGCCGTCGCAGATAGCGTCTACTTCGACCTCTGTACCCATCATGTACTTGTCGATAAGAACGGGGTTCTCTATATTATGGCTCATGATGATGCCCATATACTCATTTACGTCTGCGTCGGAGTGTGCAATTATCATGTTCTGTCCGCCGAGAACATATGACGGACGTAGAAGCACGGGATAGCCGAGGTCGTTGGCAGCTGCAAGAGCTTCCTCGGTATTCATTACAGTATGTCCCGCAGGACGGGGTATGCCGCACTTTTCAAGGACCTCGTCAAAGCGCTCCCTGTCCTCGGCAGCGTCTATCATGTCAGCAGAGGTTCCGAGTATGCGAACACCCATATCAGACAAATAGCGTGTAAGCTTGATAGCAGTCTGACCGCCGAACTGTACAACAACGCCGTAGGGCTGCTCTGTTTCTATTATAGACTGAACGTCTTCCTTTGTGAGGGGGTCGAAGTACAGACGGTCGCCTGTATCGAAATCGGTTGAAACGGTCTCGGGGTTGTTGTTGCAGATAACAGCCTCGTAGCCAAGCTCCTTAAGCGTCCATACACAGTGTACTGAGCAGTAGTCGAACTCTATGCCCTGTCCGATACGGATAGGACCCGAACCGAATACGATGACCTTCTGTTTGCCCTTGTCTGTGCGCTCGAGGAACTGCTTTGCCTCGTTCTCCTCGGCGAATGTTGAGTAGAAGTAAGGGGTCTCAGCCTTGAACTCGCCTGCGCAGGTATCGACCATCTTGTACACGGCGCTCCTGTGCTTGGGGCACTTCTGTCCCGATATGCGCTCGATAGTGCTGTCAAGGTAGCCGTACTGCTTTGCGATATCGTACTTTTCCTCAGTGAGCTCGCCCTCTGTGAGCCATTTTTCCAGCTCTACAAGGTTAAGGAGCTTATAGAGGAACCAGTTGTCTATCATGGTTATCTCATGTATCTCTTCGGGAGTTATTCCGCGCTTGAGGGCTTCAAATACGCAGAATGAACGCTCGTCGTCGATAACGTGGAGTTTCTGGCGTATCTCCTCTGTGGAGAGCTTAGCAAGCTTTTTCAGGTTCATGGTGTCAAGTCCCAACTCAATGGAGCGGACTGCCTTCATCATTGCCTGCTCGAAGCTTGTACCGATAGCCATTACCTCGCCTGTTGCCTTCATCTGTGTGCCG
>JAEEGL012830644.1_pt1 | contig 11067 bp, 9 predicted proteins | sample 9134231 | NCBI WGS metagenome assembly JAEEGL01 (sample SAMN16246548, study PRJNA631951) | gut metagenome | biome: gut microbiome; feature: rumen; material: fiber-attached | host: Bos | place: Iran: Karaj | collected 2018-10
TATGAGCAGAGTAGTAATCGTAGACGGACTTCGTACCCCCTTCGGCCGCATGGGCGGCAAGCTGAAGACCTGGCGTCCGACGGAGCTGCTGGGCATGACCATCAAGAACATTCTGGATCGGAACGGCATTGAGAACCGCGCCGAGGTAGCGGTGTACGCGGGCTCGGCCCTGCACGACGTGCACACCCACAACTTTGCGCGTTTTGCGGCGCTGTACGGCGGACTGCCCTATGAGTCCACGGCAACCTTCATTGAGATGCAGTGCGGCTCCGGCATCACCTGCATCAACCACGCGGCCCAGGCGCTGCTGAACGGCGACGAGGAGATCGTGGTTGCCGGCGGCGCCGAGGTATACAGCCAGCTGTTCTGCAAGTTCTCCATGGCTGTGGAGCCGTACAAGCTGATCCCGCCCTCCGCGGTGCCTCAGCAGCTGGCCCCGAAGCTTGAGGACTGCATCAGCATGATCGAGGTCTCCGACCGGATGGCGGAGAAGTGGGAGATCAGCCGTGAAGAGTGCGACGCGTTTGCCCTGCGGAGCCAGCAGCGTGCGTATGCGGCGCTGACCTCCGGCAAGCTGGACGGCGACATGTTCCCCGTCAGCACCCCGCAGAAGAAGGGCGATCCCATTGTATGCGACAAGGACGAGCAGCCCCGTCCGGAGAGCACGCTGGAAGGCCTTGCGAAGCTGAAGCCGGTTCGTCCGGGCGGCGTGACCACCGCCGGCAACTCCTCCGGCCGGAACGACGGCGCCTCCGCGGTGCTGATGATGACGGAAGAGAAGGCGGCCGAGCTGGGTCTGAAGCCGATCGCGTACTGGGTCGGCGGCGCTGTCTGCGGCGTGGATCCGAAGTACATGGGCATCGGGCCTGCGTTCTCCAACGTGAAGCTGCTGAAGCGCTTTGGCCTGCAGCTGAACGACATCGACGTATACGAGTGCAACGAGGCGTTTGCGGCGCAGAATCTGGGCGTCATCAAGGAGATGGAGAACCAGATGGGCGGCACGATCAACCAGGACAACTGGAACCCGAACGGCGGTGCGATCAGCTTCGGTCACCCGAACGGCGCGTCCGGCGCCCGCGTGGCGACCTTCGCGATGAAGGAGCTGGCGCGGAGAGAGGGCAAGTACGCCATCTTCGGCTCCTGCTGCGGCGGCGGCCTGGGCGTCTCCACCCTCATCGAGAGAGCCTGAGCATCATAAGCAAAAGACACACCCTTCCGAGTTTTGGAAGGGTGTGTCTTTTCTCGGGGCGCAGGAGAGGCGGGGATCAATAGTCCAGTTCCTGCAGGGCCAGCAGCGCGGCGGTGTAAATCTTGGCCGCCAGCTTGAGCTGCTCCTTGTGGATGCCCTCGTTTCTGGCGTGGATGGCCCCGACGAAATCAGGCGCCTCGGGCTTAAAATACTGGGGCCCGAAGGCAAAGGCGTTGGGCATGTGGCGGGCGTACGTGCCGCCGACCGAGGCGTAAGGCGCGCGGCCGTCGTCCCGGTATTCCCGGCAGAGCTCATAGCAGAGCTGGATCGCCGGGTTGTCGGGGCCGATGTTGTACACCGGCTCGTCCTCAAACAGCGTGACCTCCGCGATGTCGCCCGCGCACGCGGCGAGCTGGCCGATCACTTCCTCGCTGCTCATGCCGGTGACATAGCGGCAGTCAAAGCTCTGTACCAGCCGTTTGCCGTCGGTCTCCATCGTGCCGCCGATGAGCGTGAGGCTGCCGGGAAACACGTCGTCCTTGCGCACGAGGCCGTAGGACTCCCCGTGGATCTCGCTGAGCAGCGGGAGGAGAAATTCCAGAAAGCGCGCTTCGCCCTCTGCCGGGATGCGGTTTGCCAGCAGGTAGCGCGCCAGAACCCCGATGGCATTCACACTGCGCTGCGGCGTGCAGGCGTGCCTGGAGACGCCGTGGGCGGTCAGGTGCCAGAGGCCGTCCCCGGTCTTTTCCACCTCAAGGCCCTCCGCGGGGCTGAGCTCCCGTTGGCAGCGGACGGTGGCCTCCGCCCGGTCTGCTACGGCGTTTTTCGCAAGGCCGCCCCGGAAATCGCAGATGTTTTCCAGGATTGGCCCCGAGGTGATGAAGCCGCGGCAGACCCCTTTCTCCGCGAACGATACGGGAAAGTTGGCGTCCGGCGTGAAGCTGACGGCGGGGGCCGGGTACTTGTCGATATAGTAGCGGACGTCCCCCATTCCGCTCTCCTCGTTTGTGCCGAAAATGGCGCGGGTCTCATAGCGGAGAGGAATCCCGCTGTCCCTGAGGAAGCGCAGGGCGTAGAGCGTGGCAATGGCGGGGCCTTTGTCGTCCATCACGCCGCGGCCGATCAAATAGCCCTCGCGCTCCGTCAGCGTATAGGGATCGCTGTCCCAGTCGTTCCCGGGAGGCACAACGTCAAGATGCGAGATGGCGCAGATATAGGAATCCGCGCTGCCGATCGTGGCGTAACCCACCTGGTTTTCACAGTTTTTTGTCTCAAAGCCGTAGCCGGCGGCCAGCTGCAGCATGTGATCCAGAGCCCGCTTGGGGCCCGGGCCGTAAGGGGCGTCCGGTTCCGGCGCCCCGCACACGCTTTCAATGGCGATCAGACCGGCCAGATCCCGAAGCATTTCCTCGGCATGATCCTCGATATAGCGGTCAATTTGTTCTTTTCTTGCAGCGTCCATAACAAGCCTCCGCAGTATGATGGAAAAGAGATGAGCCGCAGTTTGCATCTGCGACCCATCGCCGGACCTTTCCGGTTACAGATCAGGTTGTGCGGGAACCGCCGTCGACCGTGATGCACTGGCCGGTGACGTAGCTGGCGTCATCGCTGGAGAGGAAAGCAACTACCGCGGCGAGCTCGCTGGGCTGGCCCAGACGCCGCAGGGGGATGTGGTCCGCCGCGTGGGCATACTTCTCCGGCGGGATCGCCTTGAGCATATCCGTGTCAATGCTTCCCGGGCAGATGGCGTTGACGAGCACGTTCTTCGGGCCGCCCTCTTTCGCCAGCGTGCGGGTGAAGCCCATGACGCCCGCCTTGGAGGCGGCATAGTTGGCCTGGCCGGCGTTGCCGAAGGCGGAGACGGAGGCAATGTTGACGATGCGGCCGTACTGCTGCTCGCGCATCTTGGGGTAAACCGCGGCACACATGTTGTAGGGGCCGCTCAGGTTGATGTTGATGACGGCGTCCCACTCCTCGTCGGTCATCTTGTGGAAGATGCGGTCCTTGGTGATGCCGGCGTTGTTGACCAGGATATCGACGCGGCCGAACTTCTCAAAAACCTGCGCGACGGCTTCCTTGACCTGCTGGCGGTTACCCACGTCGCAGGGAATGCAGAGGGTGCGCTCCCCGCTGGGATCGCATTCCGCGGCCGTGGCCTGAAGTTGGTCGAGTCTGCGGCCGAAGATGGCGACGCCCGCCGCACCGTCGTCCAGGAATCTCTTGACGATGGCTGCGCCGATGCCCTTGCCGCCGCCGGTCACAATGGCATATTTTCCGCTGAGATCACTCATATTCATTCTCCTTTTCATGTAATGACAAGACCTAAGATGCCCCGCAAGGGGACAGCTTATGGCACCCTTTATGGTAGAACCATTTTGAGAACTTGTCAATAAAAATGATAGGAAAATGGGGGAGATTTTCCCCAAAAAAATGACCTTTTTTCTGCCGCGGGCGCCTGTAATACTATTTTATTAAAGTAAAGCAGGGAAGAAAGAAACAGAAAACGGACAAATCTTTATATTTATTTATCTTGACACAGGAAAGGGAAAACAATAAACTGATTTTGTAGAATACGTTTCCTCACAACGTATGTATTTGCAAATTAAACAATAAGTAAGGAGATTGATTATGAGAGACGTAGTTGTAGTTTCAGCAGTCAGAACTCCGATCGGAAAAATCGGCGGGACCCTTAAGGACATCCTTGCGGAACGGCTTCTTGCCCCTGTCCTTGTGGAAGCAGTCAAGAGGGCCGGCATTCAGGCCTCCGATCTTGACGAGGTTATTATGGGCCAGACGAAGCAGACCTGCGACGCCCCGAATATTGCCCGTGTCGCTTCCCTGATCGCTGGTATCCCCGTTGAGGTTCCCGCTTACACCGTACACAGACAGTGCGGTTCTTCCGTTCAGGCTGCCTTGAACGGGTTCCAGCAGGTTCAGACCGGCTATTCCGATATCGTTCTCTGCGGCGGTGTCGATTCCCAGAGTACCGCTCAGTTCTATATCAGAGGAAATGTCCGCTTCGGCATCGGCAACGGCAGCAATGTTCTGGCCGATCCCAATATAGAATCTCAGCCGAAAAGCCAGCCGGAGGAAATCTACGGCACCTTCAACATGATCCGGACGGCGGATAACGTGGCTGCCAAGCTGGGTATCACCCGCGAGGAGTGCGACGCCTATGCCTACCGTTCCCAGCAGCGCGCCATTGCCGCCATCGACGCCGGCAAGTTCAAGGATGAGATTCTCCCGGTCGTGATTCCGCAGCGCAAAAAGGATCCCATCATCTTCGATACCGATGAGTTCCCGAAGAGAGACACCACGCCCGAGAAGATGGCGAAGCTGAGAACCATCAATCCCGACGGCGTCACGACGGCGGGCTCCGCTTCCGGCCGCAACGACGGCGCCTCCGCGATTGTTCTCATGAGCGCGGAAAAGGCGGCGGAGCTGGGGATCAAGCCCCTGGCGAAGGTCATCGGCGGCGCGGCAGGCGGTGTAGATCCGCGCATCATGGGTCTTGGCCCTGTGGCCTCCTCCAGAAAACTGGAAGAGAAGGTGCTCAAGCCCATGGGTCTGACCCTGAAGGATATCGACCTGATCGAGCTGAACGAGGCGTTTGCTGCGCAGACCCTGGGCTGCATCAAGGAGCTGGATCTGGATCAGGACAAGGTCAATGTCAACGGCGGCGCGATTGCGCTGGGTCATCCCCTTGGCGGCACCGGCACGCGTCTGATTGCCACCCTTCTGTATGAGATGCAGAGAAGAGAGGATGCAAAATACGGCATGGTTACTCTCTGCTGCGCCGGCGGCCTTGGCATGTCCATGGCGTTTGAAAAGGTGTAAAGGCTTTCCCCGGCGGGCCTCCGGGTCTGCCGGGAACCGTCCTGAACAGCTGTCAGACCGGATGCTTACTTCACTTACAGCGAAAGGATAGAACGATGACAGACAGAATTCGCAACAAGGCTCTGTTGAGCAAGATTACCACAGCGGAAGAGGCGGCGCTTCTGGTTGAGGACGGCATGACCATCGGCGCCAGCGGCTTCAGCGGCATTGGCGGCCCGAAGGTGTTTCCGGCGGCGGTTGCGGCCCGCGCGGAGAAAGAGAAGCTGAGGATCTCCATTGTGGGCGGCGCTTCGCTGGGCGACGAATTTGACGGCGTGTTTGCCCGCGCCGGGATCGTCGAGCGGAAGATCCCCTTCATGAACAACAAGGACATGCGCGCCCGGGCCAATGCCAATCAGATGCATTTTATCGACATGCATCTGTCGCAGGTTCCGTTTTACCTGAAGAACGGCTACTTCGGCAAAATTGATATCGGCGTCGTGGAAGCCACGGCGATCACCGAGGAGGGCAACATTGTCCCGACCCTGGCGGTGGGCCTTATCAATGAGGTCGTTCAGGCGGCGGAAAAGCTGGTAGTGGAAGTGAATGCCGCTTCGCCTGCAGAGCTGGAGGGCCTGCATGACATCTATACGGTCAAGCGGGCGCCCTATACGGAGCCGATCCCCATCGTCAATGCCTGGGATCGCATCGGCACGCCGTATGTCTCCTGTGACCCGGACAAGATCGCCGCGATTATCCTGACGAACAAGCCTGACAGCGCAAAGACCATGAAAGCGCCGGATGCGGAGACAAAGGCTATCGCCGCCAATATCATCGGCTTCCTCAAGGACGAGATGGCGGCCGGGCGCCTGTCCAATCCGCTGCCGCCGCTGCAGTCCGGCTTCGGCAACGTGTCCAACGCGGTCCTCGAGGAATTCAGCAAGTCGGATTTCAAGGATCTGGTCATGTATTCCGAAGTGATGCAGGACTCGGTGGCCCGGCTGATCGTGGCCGGCACGGTGAAATCGGCCTGCGGCGCGTCTCTGGTTCTGTCCTCAGATTTCCACGATGAATTTTTGGCTCGGGTATCCGAGTTCAAAGATCAGATCATTCTCCGCCCCCAGGAGATCAGCAACTCTCCCGAGGTGATCCACCGCCTGGGCGTCATCGCCATGAATACGGCGCTGGAGGTGGATCTGGCGGGCTGCGTCAACTCCACCCACGTCAACGGCGTCAAGGTGATGAATGGCATCGGCGGCTCCGGCGACTATTCCAGAAATGCCGGCCTGTCCATTTTCTCCACCCAGTCCACGGCGAAGAACGGAACGGTGTCCTGCATTGTCCCCACGGTCAGCCATGTGGACCACACCGATCATGATACCATGATCATTGTGACCGAGCAGGGCGTTGCGGATCTCCGCTACAAGGATGCGTTCGAAAGAGCGGAACTGATGATCGAAAATTGCGCGCATCCCAAATTCAGACCCGCCCTCAGGCGGTATCTGGAGGACGCCAAGCGGGATGGAAACAAGCATTTCCTGCCCCCCATGCCCAATATGGAGCTGGAAGCAAGCGAACTCTAATGCGGAAGCATTACAGATTATATTTCACAAAAAAGGAAGGAGTATATCATGAAAGAAATCAAAAAAGTATGCGTTGCCGGCGGCGGCAGAATGGGACGTCAGATTGCCCTTTGTTCTGCTATCCATGGCTATGAGACCGTCGTGTGGGCCCACTCCGAGAAGACCTACAACGCCGTTCTGGCCTGGGAAGAGGAGTACCTGGCAGGCCGTATCCAGAAGGGCCGTATGACCGAGGAGCAGGTCGCGGCTACGAAGAGCCGGTTCTCCGTGGAGAGAGATCTGGCGAAGGCGCTGGAGGGCGCGGATCTGGTGATCGAAGCGATCGTTGAGGTCGTCGATGAAAAGCGCGAGCTCTTTAAGCAGATCAGCGACATCGTCCCCGAGGACACCCTCATTGTCACCAACTCCAGCGCAATGGTTTCCTCCCTGTTTGCCGACTGCGTGAAGAATCCCTCCCGTCTGTGCAACATGCACTTCTACAATCCCGCGCTGGTTATGACCTTCGTTGAGGTTGTGCAGGGCGCGCACACCGCTCCCGAGACCGCGCAGGCCGCTTATGAGTGGTGCAAGAGCATCGGCAAGAAGCCCGCGTGGCAGAAGAAGGAAATCGACGGCTTTATCGGCAACTACATCTACGGCGGCGCTTCCAAGAGAGCCAAATACCTGGTAGAGAACGGTTACTGCAGCTGGCAGGACTGCGACCTGGCCATGGAAGAGGGCTTCCACTGGCCGATGGGCGTTTTCCGTCTCAACGACTTCACCGGCATCGATCTGTCCTATGACATGATGACCGCGGCCTACAAGAAGACCGGCGTGAAGCCCGACATGTACGACATCTATGCGGAGATGGTCAAGAACGGACGTCTCGGCAAGGGCAGAGGCGGCGGCTTCTACGACGACTGATTTCCAGGCACACATTCCAAATTTTTGTTCCCGCAGCGTCTTTTGACGCTGCGGGAACTATCAAAGAGAGGTCAGAATATGAATATTCCCGAACTGTTTGAGATCATCATGATTGTGTGTTTCGGCTGCTCCTGGCCGATGAACGTGATTAAATCCTATCGGGCGAGGACGGCAAAGGGCAAAAGTGTGCTTTTCCTCGTTCTCATTCTTGTCGGCTATGTGTTTGGCATTGCCGGAAAGCTTATCTCGGGCAACTTCAAGTGGTACGTGCTGTTCTTTTATATTTTGAACTTCTGCATGGTGTTTGCCGATCTGCTCCTGTATTTCCGCAACACCAAGCTGGATAAGCAGGCAGAATAAACGATGAAATGCGGGAATCATGATTTCATCGCGACCGGTGCCGTTGTTCGCGGCGATGTGTCGCTGGGTGACGATGTCGGCATCTGGTACAATGCGGTGGTTCGCGGTGATCTCAGTTCCATTACAGTAGGAAGCAAGACCAACATCCAGGACAACTGTGTGCTCCACTCTGAGCCTAATTCTCCCCTGATCGTGGGAGAGGGCGTCACCATCGGCCACGGCGCCATCGTGCACAACTGCACAATCGGGGACAACACCCTGATCGGCATGGGAAGCATTGTGATGGGCAGGGCGCAAGTCGGGGCCAACTGCATCATCGGCGCCGGTACGCTGATCCCAGGCGGGATGGTGATTCCGGAGGGAAGCGTCGTCGTGGGCAGCCCCGCAAGAATTCTGCGGGCGGCCACGGAGACGGATATTTCCCGCAACCGCGCCGCGGCGAATTTTTATGCGGCGCTGATTGACCGGACGGAACAGGACAACACACTGCTGCGGGAGCAGCAAGGAGAGGAAAATGTCCGCTGAGAAGCCTCTGAACAAGATCACCGTGGTGGATTTTACCACCTATGTGGCGGCGTCCAGCTGCAGCATGATGCTGGGGTATCTGGGTGCCGACGTCATCAAGGTGGAGCCGGGCAAGGGCGATCCCAGCAGGCTCTCCGGCCCGGGCATCGGAATTCCGGCCACACCCGAGGAAAACCCGCTGTACGACACCTACAATTCCTATAAGCGCGATATCTCGCTGAATTTAAGAAGCGACGCCGGCAAGAAGGTGCTCAATCGTCTGCTGGATCAGGCGGATGTGCTGGTCACCAACTACCGGGACAAGGCGCTGGAGGGAATCGGGATATCCTACGAGGAGGTTCACCGGCGCAATCCCGCCCTGGTTTATGCACACTTCACCGCCTACGGCGACGAGGGCCCGGACAGGGGAAAAATGGGCTTCGACTCGCTCACCTTCTATGCCAGGAGCGGTGTGGCGGACACGATGCAGTATCGCGGCCTCCCGCCGACGCTGGCGATCTGGGGATCCGGTGATCTGATTTCCGGAATGGCGCTGCTGTCCGGCGTCTTGGCTGGCCTGGTCAGCGCCCGGGAGACCGGGGAGGGGACCCTGGTCAGCACGTCTCTGCTGGCCAGCGGGATCTGGATGCTCAACTGCGGGATTCTGCAGAATCAGTTTTCGGAGAACATCAGGCCGGATCTGGAAAAGCGAACCATCCCGCCCACCACCAACTATTATGAGTGCGCGGACGGCACTTGGGTCAAATTGGGCGGGCAGCCTGCGACACGCTATTGGGAGCCGATGTGCCGGGCGCTTGGACTTGAGGAGTATATCGACGACGAGCGCTTCAACACCGACGATGGACAGTGGAAAAACATCGACGCCTGTGTGGAGCTGTTGACAAGTACCGTAGCCCGGAAAAGCTACGAGGAATGGGAACCCCTTTTCCGCAAGTATGACATACCGGCAGAAAAGGTGCAGACTGCCCGGGAGATCAGCCGGGATCCGCAGGCGATGGCCAATCGGTACCTGCTCGACGTGGCGTATCCCGGCCTCGACAGAACCCTGCGCATGGCGATGCCGCCGATAAAAATGGCGTCGGTCCCGGACGAAGCGAGAGAACGCGGGCCCCGGCTGGGAGAGCATACCCGGGAGATTCTCTCGGAATGCGGCTACTCCGAACAGGAGATCGCGGAGCTCCTCGCGGAGGGCGTCGCGAAACAGTACTGAAACATGCCTGCGGAAGGCAGCGAAACCATTGTAAAAGAGGAAACAAGATGAAACTCAGTTATGAACAGGAAATCAATCTGACCAAAGGTCTTCTGGTTGCCTCCGGCATGACGGAGGAGGATGCGGAAATCCTGGGCAAGGTGATCACCCATTCGGATTTTACCGGCGTCTATTCCCACGGGCTTTCCCGGCTTACCCGCTACCTGCGCCAGTTCAAGAACGGCGCGCTCAACCCCCATGCAAAGCTGGAAAAGGTGCTGGATGAGAAGGCCGTGGCCGTGTATGACAGCGACAACGCGTCCGGCATTGTCGCACTCAACAAAGTATATGACGACACCCTGAAAAAGGCGAAGGAGAACGGCATCGCGTTTGCCACCGGGCGCCACAACTCCAATATCGGCTGCGGCTCCTATTACGGCTGGCGGGCGGCAGCGGACGATATGATCCTCATCACGGGCGCCAACACCTACGCCTACACCGCGCCCTATGGCGGCGCAGACAAAATGCTCGGCACCAATCCGATTGTGGTGGCTATTCCCACCGGGGAAGAGTATCCGATGGTTATGGACATTTCCACCACCATTGTCGCCATGGGCAAGATTCAGGCGGCCGAGCGCGAGGGCAAGGAAATTCCGCTGGACTGGGGCGCAAAGGACTATGACGGCAATCCCACCTCGGATCCCAAGAAGGCCTTTACACTCTCTCCCATCGCGGCCCACAAGGGCTACGCCCTGTCCGTCATGGTGGAGGCGCTGAGCACCCTGCTTTCCGGCGCCTGCTACGGCACGGATGTCGGCCTGTTTTCCAAGCTGGAGCCCGAAAACACAGGCTTCTTCATGATCCTCATTGACCCCTCCCGGTTTATGCCCGTGGAGGAGTTCAAGGCCAATGCGGATCGCTATATCCGCATGATGAAGGAAAGCCGCAAGGCGCCCGGCGTCAAGGAGATCTTTATGCCCGGCGAAATCGAGTACAGGCGCTTCCGGGAGAACAAGGAAGCCGGCGTGGATTTCAGCGATGCACTGGCCAATGAGCTGGTCAGCCTGGCCGTCGGCATCGGCGTCATCCCCGAAGGGGCGGACTTTGCCGCGCTGGTTGCGCATTTTGATGCCTGATCCGGAAGCCGCCGAACAAGAAAACGCGCGCCGTTCCATTTGGAACGGTGCGCGTTTTTCTGCCGGAAAGCACGTCAGGACAGGAGGTCCACAGACATGATTCTTTGGAAAGCGGCGGCCTGCGGGCGTTTGCAAACGGTGAAACGGCAGCAGGGAAGCCGACCTGGGCCGCATGGCGGAGGGCTTACCGCTACGGCCTGTCCTCTTTTTCCGCCCGCACAGATTTCTTGCAGCTGCCCGCCTGTCCGCCGGCGGCACAGCAGCGGCAGTCTCCGCCGCAGGAGGAGCAGCAGCCCCCTCTGCTGCGCTGACGGCGCATCCTGCGGACGGCCAAAAACAGAATCAGCGCCAAAACAAGCAGGATAA
>JAEEGL012958858.1_pt1 | contig 11067 bp, 11 predicted proteins | sample 9134231 | NCBI WGS metagenome assembly JAEEGL01 (sample SAMN16246548, study PRJNA631951) | gut metagenome | biome: gut microbiome; feature: rumen; material: fiber-attached | host: Bos | place: Iran: Karaj | collected 2018-10
AGGACAGGGGATGACCAAGAAATTTTGGGTGTGGTTCAAAGCTTTGGTGCCCTTGGTGTGATGACGGGCAGTCTTATTGTGACATGGATGAAGCCTGTGAAAAACAAGCTGAAGCTGATCGGGATCAGCACAGCCCTTGTGTTCTCGGGAAACATCTTCCAAAGTCTGTCTGAATATCCGGCTGTGTGGTGTGGAGCCGCTTTCGGGTCATATGGCATGGCTGCGGTCATGAACGCGCATATGATGGTGTTTATGCGGGAACAGATTCCATTGGATTTGCAGGGCCGTGTTTTCTCCGTTGAAAGCACACTGAAAAACTGTGCCATTCCCTTGGGCCTGTTTATGGGCGGTCTGCTGGCGGATCATGTATTTGAACCGTTGATGATGTCAGATTTGCCTCTGAAAAGATGGCTGATCTCATACTTCGGTAAAGGTATGGGGACAGGGATCGCTGTGCAGTTCTTTATCATGGGGGTTCTCGGAATCATATTATGCCTGAGTTGGTTGAAGGCGTCAGATGATTTCAGGGCATGATGTGTTTGCGGCAAATATACGGCAGCCAACACAGTACACGAGTACGGTTTTTACGTTACACCCATAGAAATGTCGGCAATATGCCGCCCCAAAAAGCTTCACGGCCAGGGCATCCTATTGTTCTGACCGTGATTTTTGTCTTTGCATAGTTCCGTATTGTTGTCTATAATTCTCCAATTGAAAGCATAATGAGCTTTTCAGTTAATGCCATGACAGCGATGATGACACTTTCTTCATGGGAGGTATTTCAGATGAAACAGATATCCACATGGAATGAAACCACGAAGGGCAACAGTTTCCAGACGGAAGCTCCTTTATACAAAGCGAAACCGTCTTTGGATCAATGGATGAACGAGGTGAAAAGGGGTCCGAATGCTGATCAGATTGGCATGTATCTTGTTCACAACGGAGTTGTCAGGGGGACTGCACGCAGTCAGGTGCGTGAAGGCGACCGGCATGCGAGGCCTGTCAGTTCCATGCGCTTTTCTTACGACAAAGAAAAGGTCGCTCAGGCGGTTGCTGCAGCCGAACAGATGGAAGGAATCTATGCAATTCGCGTTTGGCTGAACCAGGGCATGCTTCAGGTTGGCGATGATATTATGATGGTATTGATCGGAGCCGATATTCGTCCGCATGCTGTCGAGACTCTTGAGTTTCTGGTTGGGAGAATCAAGAGTGAATGTGTTTCCGAAGAGGAACAGTACACATAAATCAAGGGATTATCCGTAAAAAAGGTGCGGAAAATTTGGCTGCGAGTGATTATCCATGGAAAAAGCAGGCATTTTGGTGCCTGCTTTTTATATGGAATTCATTTGGCCGCATATGGTGTTCAGCTTGATCAGTCAGCAGATGAATCGGGGAACTGCCAGTGAAGCTGGAAGCCCTCGGTCCTCAGTAACTGCTGAAACTCTGAGCAATGATGGTCAGCCGCTTCCAAGGGCAGAAGATGACGCTTAAGACAAAAAGCGGCGAAATGACCTGCAGCTTCTCCAATCGTCCACTCCACGGGATGCAGGCGAAAGCATCCACCGGTGATATGTGTCACCCCAATGTTCTTTGCAGCCGGGAGCAGGTTTTTCATGCGTATGGGAATCAGAGCATGCAGAGGAATCTCAAAAGGACGGCCATCCGCGTACATGGTGGTCAGAGTTTTTGTGGTGAGATGAAGATCGATGGCATATTGACCGATGCCGATGCTGTCGTCAAAGCGTGGGAGCGATCGATTTTCTTCGGAAGAGATTTCCTGCTCATAAACCGTTTTTTTCGCACGGATACGCCGTGATTCACGGATATAAGGGGCTTTTGCAAGGCCGTCTTCTGTTCCCAGTACCTCCCCTTTAAGACTGACAGGGAAGCCCTGTTCCCATAACCAGTATGCACAGCAAAGGGTCAGCTCTCTGGCCATCTGAAGATGATGATCCTTGTCGGATGTATCAATGATATTGCCAAGCAGATAATCGTTCTGCGGCCAGTTCAGCAGCGTGATCTCACGACGGTTGTCGGTATAGTAGGGCGGGTACTGAATGCGTCGGTAGCTCCATAAGCCAAGGGGAGAATCCGGGAGCTGGTTGTCAAACATGGTGAATCGTCGGATTCCGTTCCATGTCCAGACCTTCCAGCTGAGTTGCGGTTCTCCCTTGACATGAAACCGGGAAAAAAACTCATAACTGTCCGGTCTTTTCATAGGGGAACGCTTTTCATCCAATTGCAGTGCAGCAACCCATGTGATGGGTTGCTGGTCCTGTGCATCTGCCTGTTCGGCGGCGTGCTTTTCTCCTGTTTCTTTGCGGCTTTCCGCCCCAACGCTGTATTCCGTCCCTGTCAAGGGAAGAAGATCACCCGTATCTGTTGCGTCCAGGAAGAAAGAAGCCTGGATTCTTTCCTGTTTCCCGGAGGTCCCTGCGACGATCACGGAAAGAATGGTGTCACCATGAACCTCGGCTTCCGTGCAAAGGGTATGTGTTTCCAACACCAGCTTCCCAGTCTCGAGATAAGGCATGAGAGAAGCCAGGAGAAGATGATGGGCGAGGCGCGGATCATGGGCAATCCGGCTGACCCAGCTGTTTCCTGGGCAAAATCTGTCAAGACTCTTAAGCTGATCAGAAGCAGCAGGATCTTTTCGATAAGCATCCCGAACCGTTCTTCTGTAGTTGAGATAGGTTCTGGTTGCACCTTGTTCTTCGATCCAACGGTTTTCATCAGGCGGTACAGCCTGGCTGGTGAGCTGGCCCCCGATCCAGTCAGTCTCTTCACACAGATAAACCTTCATGCCGTGGGAACACGCTGACCGTGCTGCCTGAACTCCACCGAGACTTCCCCCGATCACGGCAATGTCAAAGACCCGGGTTACCATATGATATTCCTCCGTTCAGTGCCTCTGCATCTCACATATTCTGCATATGCTCATGTGTATCGGATAATAAACCAGTCTGAATATCTGCATTTGGTATTCTTTCGGACATTGGAAAATCCTTCTGAAGAGAAAACGATAAGAAGGGAGCAGAAGCGGCAACAAAAAAACAAACAGGTGGATGGGGAAGGGAACGCTGCTATGAACCGATGAATTTACATCAAAAACAAAGGAAGAACATAGCTTCGGGCTGATCAAACCTGCAAAACAGCATTCAGACTTTGAAATGCAGAGCATAACCGATTTGGATCAAAAAGCCCGGAAACACATGAATGGCAATACTTTGCAGACATTGAAACAGAGGACAGAAAACCATGAGAAAAAGAAATGAAAACCATGAGAAAAAGAAATAAAAACAAATCGAAAAAGATGGGAAATCATTATTGCATTCTTCACACACAACATGCTATAATGAATTGTATGGTATGCAATGCGACATTTTTTGACAACGATGAGGCGCTTTTTCAGGGGGACGCAGGCTATGTAGTTCCCTTCATTGTGTCAAAAAACTGCATTTTTCTTTCTGGCTTAAGCGGATGGCATGTGCTGAAAAAGCCATGGGCATCTGTTTGAGAAATATTATTCGGGGGGAAAATCTTATGAAGAAGATCATTGCACTGGTTCTTGCTATGGTCATGGTTCTGGGTATTTGTGCTGTGTCTTCCGCTGAAGAGTGGAAGTTCGAGCGCGGTATCACCATCGTGTGTCCCTGGGGCCTTGGCGGCGGCGCAGACAGCACCATCCGTCCTATGGCTACTCTGCTTCAGAACAAACTCGGCGTGCCCGTTGACGTGCGCAATGAGACTGGCGGCAGCGGTGTGACCGGAGCTACTTTTGCCTACAAAGAGCCCGCTGATGGCTACACCTTCCTTCTTGGAACACAGTCCCTGTACATTCAGGACATGCTGGATAACATGGACTTCAACTTCAAGGATGAGTTTGAATGTGAAGACATTCTGGTGCACTCCATCAACATGCTTGCAGGTTCCAAGATTCAGATGGAAAAGTATGGCATCAAGAACTTCACTGACCTCAAGGAATATGCGGCAGCCCATCCCTATGAAGTGTCCGTTGCCATGCTGACCGCCACCGGCGTTGACGGAATGTGCTTCGAGATCGCGACCGAAGGCCTCGCCCTGAACCCGGTTACCTATGATTCCGGCTCCTCTGCCAACAGCGATATGGCTGGCGGCCATGTGGACCTGAGCGTAGGCGGCTATGATGATATGAGCGGTCTGATTGAGTCTGGCGACATCATCCCGCTGCTTCTGTTCTGCGAACATCGCATTGACATCATGCCTGATTGCGAGTGCACTGCTGAACTGGGCATTGACAGCTATGCTGGTCCCTGGCGCGGCATCTTTGCCAAGAAGGGCACCCCGCAGGGCGCTATCGATACCCTGGTTGCTGCCGTTGAAGCATGCCGTGAGGATGCCAGCTGGCAGGAATTCCTGAAGAATGCAGCTTATGACCAGCGTGTTGTTCCCGCCATTGGCGAAGAACTGCAGCAGTTCTGCTGGAACGAGTACAAGGATCTGCGCGACTACATGTTCGAGCAGGAAACCCTCGAAAAGGATTATGATGATCTGAAATAATCTTTGATAAAGTTTCTATCAGGCCGGGGAAGAGTTCCCTCTTCCCCGGTTTCTTGAACTTCATACTCAAACAAGCAGAAAAAAGGAGCTGACTCCCTTTGTTTGAATTGCTCTGCAATATCCTCCTGTTCGTGTTCCTGGGGTTCACGTACTTCACGCACGTGCTGGAGGCCAAAGTGCCCAAGAGCTATATGAAGAACCCGAACGTGCTGCATCCCAGTGTGTGGCCCAAGGCAATCATTATTCTGCTCTTGATCTGTATTGCCATTAACATTTATAAGATCATTAAAAAGAACAAAGGCAATCCTGAATTCACCTTTTCTGCGTTCGGGAAAAACAGCCTTGTATTCCTCAAATCCAAGATGTTCCTTGGCATGGTCATCCTGATTGTGGCCTCCTTCATCCTGGAACCCCTTGGCTTCGTGGTGACGGGTGCACTGATCATGTTCTGCTATGGTATGTTGCTGGGAGAAAAGAAATGGTGGCGTTTGGCGATCATCGCTGTCGTGCTTGGCATCGTGCTTCACATCGCCTTTAGCGGACTGCTCGGTGTCAATCTGCCGCGTGGCACTATACCCTTCCTGCGTAACTTCTCCCTGTTCCTTGAAAATCTGTTCTAAGGAGGAAATAAGTCATGAGTTTAGGTGAAATGTTTGTTTCCGGCCTTAGCGCAGTCTGGGGCGGAGGCACCATGTTCCTGATGGTCGTTGTGGCCATCGTTCTGGGCACCATTTTTGGAGCTCTGCCTGGCGTATCAGCCACCATGGCTGTTGCTCTGGGTCTGACATTTACGTATACCATGGGCCCTGTGCCTGCCATCGTGTTCCTGACGGCAATTTATTGCTCGTCCATCACTGGTGGCTCCATTACGGCTATCCTGTTTAAAATCCCCGGTGTTCCTTCCTCTGCACCGACCACGTTTGACGGCTATCCCATGGCGCAGCGTGGCGAGGCAGGAAAGGCTCTGGGTGTTGCGCTGCTGGCTTCTGCTATCGGCGGCCTGTTCTCTGCACTGGTTATGTTCCTGCTGTCCAGCCCCCTGTCGAAGGCTGCTTTGGCATTCAGCAACGGCGATATGTTCGCCATTACGTTCCTGGGCCTCAGCATTCTGGTTGTGCTGGATACCGATCATATCCTGACCACCATCATCAGCGGTCTTCTTGGCCTGTTACTGGCTTGTATCGGTCAGGATCCCATGGCCGGCGTAGCGCGTCTGACCTTCGGCCAGAGCAACCTGCTGAGCGGCATGGAAATGATTCCTGTTCTGATTGGTCTGTTTGCTATCACCGAAGTACTCAAGCAGACCACCCCCAAGAAACGTCTGTCCGCAGAAGATGGTGTGGGCAACAAAGGCAAGGTCAACACCAAAATGCCCAGCATGAAAGAGCTGTGGAGTATCAAGTGGACCCTTATCCGCTGCTCGGTTGTGGGCTGCGTAGTCGGCATCCTTCCTGGCGCAGGTGCTACCATTGCTTCCTTCATGTGCTACACTATGGAGAACAAGCTCTCCAAGTATCCTGAAAAGTTTGGTACCGGTATTATTGATGGTATTGCCGCCTCCGAAGCTGCCAACAACTCAGCAACCGGTGGTGCTATGGTTCCGCTGCTGTGCCTGGGCATTCCGGGAGGCAATGCAGCTGCCGTTATGGCTTCTGCTCTTGCCCTCAAGGGTGTGCAGATGGGTCCCCGTCTTCTGACTGTGCAGCCTGAATTCCTGTCTGCTACCTTCATTACCATGATTGTAACGAACATTGTGATGGTTATCGTTGCGATTGGTATTGCCAAGGTCTTTGCACAGATTCTGGCGATCCCATATTACTACCTTGGACCGATCATCCTGCTTCTTGCAACCATCGGTTCCTTCTCCGAAGGCAACTTCGTAGGTGTTTCCGTCATGGTCATTGCGGGTATCCTGGGCATTGTGGTCAAGTATATGCATCTGAACAGTGCTGCTATCGTGCTGGGCCTTGTTTTGGGCGGCATGTGTGAGAAATATTTCTCCCAGGCTTTCCAGAAGGCACATATTGTTACTGCCGAAATGGGCGCTGGCGATTATTTTGCCAAAGTATTCGGTGGCCTGTTCGGCACACCGATCGGCGCTGTAGTCATGACTGCATGCATCCTGCTGCTGCTCAGCCCGATTTACATGCCTCTCCTGAAAAAGGCAAAGGCAAAGAAATAAAACATCCGGAAAAAGCGTCCTGTGGAAGTCTGCATATTACAGACTTCCACAGGACGCGTATTAACTAAGGAAATCCCTTCCACGACTGGAGAAAGCGTCCGGATATTCTGATGGTGAACGAAGGACTGCTTTTTGCAACCCGTGAGAAGTTCTTGTTTCAGGGTATTCCAAGAATAGCAGCGCTCTGCTGCATGCAACGTTTTGATATCATAGATATCATAAAGGAATTGAAGGGAAACTTTGCTGCCTTGTTTCTTTCAATTCTGGTCAATCTGTCCAAGGCAAGATAAAGAGTTTGTTGAATTGCTTCGTGGGATATCCTGAGCCATAAAGGGCAATGGAATAACCATGTTCCAAGGAACACGAAATGAGATATCGGAAAAACAGTTTGCGAAGCATTTTGTTCTAGGAGGAGGATAACGCATGATCATTGGGAAAAGTGCCGTGGCGGGCACACTGGAATCCAGTGATGCTCAGGTCACAGTGGAACCTTCCGAAAGCGGACTTGAGGTGGAAATCTCGTCCAGCGTCATGAACCAGTATGGCAGACAAATCCGTGCTACGGTCATGAAAACACTGGAACGGCTGGATGTTCATTCCGGCAAGGTTACGGTAGTCGACAAGGGTGCCCTGGACTGCACACTCAAGGCACGTGTTGAATGTGCTGTCTATCGCAGCAATGATATCAAGGATGCGCTGCCGTGGGGAGGTGCGATTGTATGAATCCCAACCTGAAAAGACTTCGCCGGAGCATGATGTTCCTGAACTGCCAAAAACCAGCTTTGATCAAGGACCCGTATATCTATGCCCCGGATTCAATCATGCTGGACCTTGAGGATGCGGTTGCAGAACGTGAAAAGGATGCAGCGCGTTATTCTTTGTTCCATGCGCTTCGTGAAATTGATTACCGGGGAGTGGAACGCGTGGTTCGTATCAATGGCTTGGATACGGATCTCTGGCAAGAGGATATTCGCTGTTCTGTTGCAGGCGGATGCGATGCAATTCGCATCCCGAAGACAGAAACCGCTGAAGATGTAAAGAGAGTTGAGGCAGCGGTTGCAGCTGCTGAAGAAGAATTTCATGTGGAAAAAGGCAGAACGCTCATTATGGCTGCTCTTGAATCGGCAAGAGGCGTCATGAATGCTTATGAAATCTGCAAGTCTTCTCCGCTTCTGTTTGGTATTGCACTTTCCGGTGGTGACTACACGAAAGATCTCCAGACGTCCATTTCAGGTACTGGCGTGGAACTGATGGGTGCGCGCCAGCACATGATTATCGCAGCCCGTGCTGCAGGTGTACAGTGCTTTGACACAGTGTATACCAATCTGAATGATATGGAAGGCTTCCGCAAGGATGTGGAAACAATCCATACCATGGGCTTTGACGGAAAGTCCATTATCAATCCGCGTCAGATTCCGATTGTCCATGAAATCTATACACCCAAGCCCAAAGACATCATATTCGCTGACAAGGTGGTTCGCGAAATCGATACAAAGAAGGCGCAGGGCATCGGTGTGTTCACGGTCGATGGAAAGATGATCGATATCGCCTTCTATGATGGTGCAAAACGCACGCTGGCACTGGCCAAGGCCTCTGGCGTATACAAGGGGGATATGTAAAATGATAAATGCGGTTGGACGCGATATTCCTGATGAGATCCTCGCTATGACAGGAAAAGAACCCTTCCAGGGCAACCATTATAAAGACGGTGTTCCCTTCCGGCGTGCAGCCCCGATTATTCGCCCGGTTATGAGCAATGATCATTCCAAAATGGTGAAGGATATTCATGAAGCACTGGTCAAATGCCACGCCCATAATGGCATGACCGTCAGCTTCCATCACCATTTCCGCGAGGGTGACCTGATTGTCTGCATGGTCATGAAGGAAATCCATAAGATGGGTCTGAAGAACATTACGCTTGCAGCAACGTCTTTGGGCAAGGCCCATGATGATCTGGTCCCCATGATCGAAGACGGCACCATCACCCGTATTGAGGCGTCCGGTGTTCGTGGAAAGATCGGCGAGGCAATCTCTGCTGGCAAACTGAAGGGTCTGGCCATCATGCGTTCCCATGGCGGTCGTGTTCGTTCTCTGGTAACCGGTGAAACAAGGGTGGATATTGCTTTCATTGGTGCACCGACTTCCGATGATTACGGCAACCTGCGCGGCATTGGCGGAAAGACCAACTGCGGTGTTCTGAGCTATTCCTATGTGGATGGTGATCAGGCTGAGTATGTTGTGGCTATTACGGACTGCCTGGTTCCGTTCCCGAATTTCCCGGCCCATATTTCCATGACACGTGTCGATTATGTGTGCGTCGTGGATTCCATTGGTATTCCTGAGAAAATAGCAACCGGTGCAGCGAAGCCCACAACCGACCAGCGCAAACTGATGATGGCAGAATACTGCACACAGGTGGTTGTCAATACGCCTTATTTCAAAGATGGTTTCTCTTATCAGACCGGTGTCGGCGGTGCATCCATTGCTTCGACGATTTCTCTGACCCGCATTATGAAGGAACGCGGCATCAAGATGGGATTCGGCGTAGGCGGCTTGACCAAACCGATGTGCGACCTCCTGGATATGGGCATGGTTCGTCTTCTGTTGGATACACAGGCGTTTGACCTGGATGCAGTATCAAACGTTATCAATCCTGCACATCACCGCATCACAGCAGGTGCCTATGCCAACCCGTTTAACAAAGGTGCTTTTGTTAACAGGCTGGATTACGTCATTCTTGCCTCCCTCGAGGTGGACGTCCATTTCAACTGCAATGTGGTTGTCGGCTCGGATGGTGTCATTACCGGTGCGCAGGGCGGACATCCGGACACCGCACAGGGAGCAAAATGCACGATCGTGATCTGCCCGCTTCTGCAGGGTCGTATTCCTGCAATTTGCACGAATGTAACGACAGTCACCACACCTGGCGAGAGCGTTGACGTCGTGGTAACTGATTACGGTGTAGCGGTCAATCCGAACCGTCAGGACCTCCTCGAGGCGCTGCGCAAGGCGGACTGCGTACCGCTCAAGACAATTGAAGAACTGCGTGACATCGCTTATTCCATTGTTGGTGAACCTGATCCCCTGGAATTCGGTGATCGTGTTGTTGGCATCATCGAAGCCCGAGATGGCACCATTATGGACGTTGTACGTCAGATTAAACCCAAGAATTAAATTCATAGAATAGGGGGCGTCCACTGTGAGCTACACCGTGACACAGATTTATGAGACTGATAAGCGTGGGCAGGCTGCAGTGGACGCTCTTCTTGTGCGTGAAGGGATTAAACGGGACGCACATCTGGATTATACCTGCGGTGTTTATGACGATGATTATGAGCTTTGTGCTACGGGAAGCTGCTTTGCCAACACACTGCGATGCATGGCTGTGAGCAGCGATCACCAGGGCGAAGGGCTTATGAATCTGGTGGTTTCTCATCTGACAGAGGTTCAGGCGGATCGGGGAAATACCCATCTGTTCCTGTATACGAAAACGACGAGTGCGAAATTCTTTGGTGATCTGGGATATTATGAAATAGCCCGAGTTCCGGACAAACTGGTCTTTATGGAGAACCGGCGCACGGGCTTTCAGGATTGGCTGCATGCACAGAAACTTGCCGATGCACCGCAGTTTGGAACAGCGGCAGTTGTCATGAATGCAAATCCGTTTACTTTAGGACATCGGTATCTCCTGGAACATGCCTGTCTCCACGCAGATGCCGTGCATTTGTTTGTCCTCAGTGAAAACTATGGTCCGATTCCTGCTGCAGATCGCAAGCGTCTGGTAGCACAGGGAACCAGGGATATGAACAAAGTGATCCTGCATGACAGCGGACCGTATATCATCTCTGCAGCAACATTTCCCGGATACTTTCTGAAGGACAGTGATGATGTATCAACGGTTCATGCACGTCTTGATCTGACGGTTTTCTCAAGAATCGCAGAGGCTATGAATATTGGCGTACGGTTTGTAGGCGAAGAACCGTTCAGTCATGTGACGGGTTTGTATAACCAGGTGATGCAGGAAGAACTGCCCAGGCATGGAATCCGGTGTGAAGTCATTCCGAGGTTAATGGTGGAAGGGGAGACGGTCAGCGCAAGTATGGTTCGTCAGGCGATCCATGATGGAAAGCTGGAAAAGGTGCGTTCGTGGGTTCCGGAGACAACCTGGAATTATCTGAGCGGACCTGATGGCAGTCAGGCAGTTGCTGCAATTCAGAAGGCCATGGATGTGATTCACCACTGATAAGGAGTTCGAACGGAATGTCTGAAGTTACCCTTGAGGAAGTCCTGAAGGCACGTGAAGAGCGTGTGGTCCGACAACAGGAAGCGCTCAGAAAATACGGAAA
>JAEEGL014484134.1_pt1 | contig 11067 bp, 6 predicted proteins | sample 9134231 | NCBI WGS metagenome assembly JAEEGL01 (sample SAMN16246548, study PRJNA631951) | gut metagenome | biome: gut microbiome; feature: rumen; material: fiber-attached | host: Bos | place: Iran: Karaj | collected 2018-10
ACCATTGCCTTATGCTCTCTTGTACTTGCCGCTGCCTCATGGTACAGACAGACCCAGCTTGAAGCCGTAGTCAAGGAGCACTACATCATCAAGCCAGTCTTGAAGCAAGACCGCAAATATGCCCCACTCATCCACACGATGGATTCCGTCATCCTCAAAGATGGCATTGACGAGGTGTGCGAGAGGGTATATGGCGAGAAACATTGAACCTCCTCACTCAAAAAACCTGATTGGCAAACCACCAATCAGGTTTTTTATTATGGTGGATAAAACCACATACCTAATTCTAGTATCAGGTTTGCGACAATTAGGAAGTCATAACCACATTCGTAATTTGCGAATGTGGTTTTTAATCTTCACTTCCTTCTTTATCGTCATCTTTATTGCTGCTTTCTTCGTATATGCGTTGGAACTCTTCCTTCGGTGGTAACACTTTCAATAATTCTGGCTCCATCTCGTCTGCAGTCTTATATGTAGCTACGCCCATAGGCTGCCTAAAATCTTGCATAATATACTCTACGTATACCTTATCTGCTTTCTTACACAAGATAATGCCAATCGGAGCCTCCTCTCCCTCACGACGGTCATCATCGTTGAGAATGCGGAGGTAGCTGCTCAGTTGGGCAAGGTAAGCAACCTTGAAGTTGCCACGCTTCAACTCGAACACCACAGTACGTCCAAGGTCACGATTATAGAACAGAAGGTCTATCCAGTGGTCGTGGCCCAGTTTGTCGAAGTGTACTTGGTTGCCGATAAACGTAAAACCACGTCCAAACGTCATAATGAAGTTTTTCACATTGTGGACGATATTACTCTCTATGACCCTCTCATCCACTTCTTCATCGTGCATACCCAATTCTTCTACATTGATGTAGTCAAGCAAATATTCATCCTTGAACATTTGTATGGCACGATAGGCTTGTTTATAGTCTGGCAGCGTTGCGAGGAATTTGTTCGGCATCTTGCTCTGATGGTGGTATAAGTCTTGCTTCTTTATAACGTCTGGTAGCTCATCGGCATTTGGCTTATACTCATAACAGTAACGAATGTAGAACAATCGCTCATTGATGTCTTTTGCATGAGTAAGGATAGCTACATGATGTGTAAAACTAATTTGCAGGAACTCGGCAAGAGGGAACTCTGGATAATTCGTCAGTTGCAACTGACGAATTACAATAGACTCATTGTTTCCAACTTCTCCTTGACCGCCAACAGATGAAAGTTGGCCGCAAGTCAATTCGTCAGTCGAAACTGACGAATTAGCTTCAAGCACGTTCCATGCTTCATAGAAGATACGCATATTTTTGAGATTTGTCTCGCTGAACCCCTTAATCCAGGCAGTTCATGCCTTAATCGTTCACTAATGCTCTTCAATGCACCAGCCCCCCACTTTTGGTTACGGGTATTCTTGGAGATATACCTTCCAATACCATAGTACAGGGCTAATTGTTCCTGATTGACCCCTTGACGGCCCGTGCCTGACTCTGCAGGATGGCCGTCTTGATGGTTTGCACAGCGGCTCTTAGCTCCGAGGATAATTGTATCTCTTTGTTACTCATATTTATTATAACGTTATATTGTTCGATGTTATTGTAATCTAGCCCAGGTCCATCGGTAATTGGTGTTACCAATTGTCCCTCAATTATTGTCAAATAAAAAATTGATTTATGATTTCCGTTTCTTTTGGGTGTATTATTCCATCTGCCTCAGCCATTCCAACGAATAAAGCCTTAGCGATGGTCTTATTATCATCAGACATGCCACAGATAATTAGTTTTGTTTGTATATCATCAATGTTTGAAATATCCTCTAAATCATGGATGGTTATAGAAAAATTACTATATGTTTGATTCATATATTCCTCTTCTTTTGGATGAATAATGCCATCTGCTTTCATTATGTGAGAAAGTATTTTTACGATGGCGTATTTTTCTATTGTTGTAAAACTATTCATAATGCCTGATTATAGAAAAAATTGTGATATGTATCATTGCCAATATTAATTATATACATGTTCTCCCTTGCACGAGTTATCGCCGTGTATATCGTTTGAGGCGACATCGGGCGAAATGTCGTATTGTGCAAGGCAAAGTCACTCTCAAGAATGACTATAACGGAAGGAGATTCCCATCCTTTGAAACTTTGTATGGTAGATATTTTTAAGCAACGCTTGTCCGTGGTAAACAATTGCTTTCTTGTTCGATCAAGCGCTTCAAAATCCCTATTAAATTTCCAATTAGCTGCCTTTTCATCAGTAACACGATGTATTTGCTTTAACCTTTCAAGAGCTTCGTTTGAAATAAAGGTTATTTCTGTTTGTTCATTTGTCCTTTGACGATAAAGAGTGTCAATATTACGCAGTAATTTTGTTGATGATGCCAGCACAACGAAGTCTCTCGCTTCGTTATTATCATTGGAAATGATTGTTATTATATTGGTTACCAGAGCTTCTACCGTGTTATTTTGTCTCATGTCATTATACGTTAGAATTTGGAAATTGAACGTATTTGACATGGCGCTCTCTGTCGTCATATCATCAGAAGGTAGATTTGCCATGAATTGTGTTTGGAATGCAGTGGCAAGATTTGCAAGACGTGGATTTGTAAATCTTCGGCTTGTAGTTAATTGCCGATTCCACTGTCCTCCAATAACACCTAAGCGGATGTCACCATTTGTATCCAAAGGTCGTTGATAAACATTTTGTTTCGGATCTCCAAACACAACTAGTTCGCCATTAGGCTCCAAGAGGAAATTTTGCATGATAATGCGAAGCCACTCCGTAGTATAGTCTTGAACCTCGTCAACGAAGATAGCAGAATACTTCTTATGGATTCTTGAATTATCAAAGAAAGACTCGTCTTGATATGAGCCAAATTCCACATGTCTCTGGCATTCTGCGGCGCGTATTCTGAAGAACTGATGATAAGGATATACATCTACTTTTTCCCACGAGAAGTCCTCCCGAATCTCTGAAAGCCTGAACTTTAGGTAATTCGCTAATGTAATGTTATAGGTCAAGACTAACACATCACCTCCTGTGCGCTTCATTGCATTTACTGCCCTAAAAGCAAGAACCTGCGTTTTTCCAGAACCAGCGACTCCGCTTATTTTCTGTTGTGTTTCGCTACTTTCTGATAATCGCCTCTGTGCGCCAATAGGATGCATATCAATGCGCCCTTCCTGATAGGAATGCCAGGATGGAGATATAATCTTAGCTAATTTCCTTTTAACAACATCGTCAAAGGCGTTGTTGTTGTACAGGAAGCCTGTAGTGGTATATAAATGTTGCGTTACGTTTCTATTTTCAATAAATTCCTTACCAAAAACAAAGGTGTAATTAACGACGTTACCTTCGTATCCAAAGAAATCCTTTATCTCGTTAATAGTATTTTCTGAGAATACAACCACCTTTTTAATAAGGCCAAAATTTCTGCTATCCTCAATTGTACTCATCAAAAGTTCTTCTATACCATCCTTAATGCTTAACTGACAAAGGTTTATAAGGTCAATGGGGGATTGATAGAGTTCCCCTCGTACATCTATTTCCTTTTGATCTTCTGATAAAGTACATTCATTAAGGTCCTCCTCAAATACGTTCAAAAGAAGCACTCCCTTGTTCGGCCTGACAATAATAAAATCTACAGCCACCTCGTTTACAACGGCATCAATATACATTAAGTCATCCACAGATAAGATGTTTTCCAATCTCCATGCAACTCTGGCTTTTTGAGGTGACAGTACATGGTTTTGTATCTGCAAGCGTAAGTCATATTCATTATATATTGCTTCATGACTCTCGCCTACCAAAGCTAATCTATTTAGGTCGATTGTTGCACCGTTATACGCAAAACATCTTGTCATGCATGTATAGGGGTGTGCGGTTCTCCTTGTACGAGCATAACGTACACTATCTATATGGCTAAAATAATCTTGCTCTCCAAAAACGGAACAGAACTTCTCAATTCTGTAAGCAGCACCATTTTTCGGTCCAATACATAGGATGAAGTGTTTCCCATGTGCAGATGCCACCATCCTAGCGACTTTCCCCAAGTCGATAGTAGTTACATCCAAAATATTAGAAAAAACATGGATTACATTATTATACCTATATCCAATAGGATTAAGAGCCTCTCCTTCGGCAATATCGCTTGCGGGAAGAAACAAATTCTTCACATCGATCTCAACAGTGCCATGCGTAAGAGTACGGATATTATCATTGGCTCGTTCAATGGCGCTACAAGAAGGTTCTATTAGCGTAACTTTACGTAACCATTGAAGCAAATCACGTTGCCTTAACACTTCAATTATGGTAGCAGACCCTATGCCTTGACCGCATCCCCAATCAACTATTTCAATACTTCCTTGAATATCATTAAAAGGAAAATTCATCATTGCGGCACGGCACTTGGTTGCATGCATGTCTCCGTATGCAGACATATAACAATTTAGAGCTACTTCACTTGCCAATAGATTTATACCATGTTTCAACTCTGGATGTGTCCAGGGTCTTCCCTTATATTCTAATGGCAAAGCATTGTGACAATAATCTATAATGTCATCAATACTATTACATTGTCTTATGTCTTCAGCGTACGGCATAATTATCTTCCTGTTATTGTTTCTGATAATGGGTTCGTATTATGAGAACTAAAATTGTTTAATGCTGTCTTTTTACTGGTATTTGCATAACAGTATTCACAGCCATGAATACAGGTGTTATATTCACCAATATCTTTACTCTTAATACATCCACAAAACAAGCGTTGGCCCTTGTCACGATTGTTGCCGTGGATTGCATATTTACCATTAGGCAATATAATGGCCTGGTTGGGAATAGCTTTCTTTTCTCCAAAAAGATTAGCTTCAGGAATGGGCAATATCTTTACATTTAGATGCTCCATAAGGATTCTATCCTCGTATCCGAAGCGAATGATAAGATCATCATCGATGCAATGGTTGTGATTTACCTTTTCAAGTTCTATTTTTTCACCGCATGTAGCCAGTTCGTAGTGCCACTTCTCATTTAGCCGCACAAGCTTGTCTGCGAACTCGCGCATTAGTTCTTCAGTCCAATTAATGTACTGAATATTAGATTTGTTCAGATTAGAGCGAACTTTTGCATAGGTCTCTATATCAACAAAACTGAACACGAGTTTTTCTGTATAACCAATAAGCTGATTTCCAATATTTTCTATTTTTGACAGCAACGTATCCATATTAATCTGGTCTGTAAGGACTAAAGGGTCAAAACGCCAGATAACATGGCCTGGCCCAAGGCATTTCACGAGTTTCTTGAATGTTTCTATTCTTTGTGAAAGTGGTGGAACATTTTTCTCTAATCCCTCGGTTTCATAGTCGTTCAAAGAATATTGTATGTAACTGCCAATACCTTTACGTTCCAATGTGGGTAAATACTTGATGAGAGGTTTAGGATTCTTAGACCAAAAAACGATGAAGCGGGTATTTTTGTAAGACACGTAACTGCGGACACCGTTAAAGGGGTTAGTCCATGCAGAATACCCTGCTACATCGAGACGATGGAAAAACCAATCAGCATAGAACGCAGGAATATCCGTACTGCGACTTGCAGATACAATGATCGGAGTCTGCATATCAACAATTTCTCCGTTCTCTCGTGGAAGTCTTTCTTTATCCCATTTAGCCATAATTCTAATTATCTTTCAAATGTTTAACCATTTCCTTGAAATTGTCAAAATACTTATATAGTAAGCCGTCTCGATAATTTACATGTCATACATTCTAAACAACCTTAACGGCACAAAGAATGCTTTCAATGCTATTCCTTTAGTATGACAAAAGCCATAAAACTTATATCAGACCACGTTCTCGGAGCCGTCTCATCATCTCCAGCTCTTCCTCTGTCGGAACTGGTACTTCTTCGAAAGAAGACTCCACGGAATCATAATCATTGAGCCATGTTTGGAAGTACCCCTTTATCTTTTCACAAACCTTTTTGTCATTCTCAATGATGCTGTCAAGGTTCCATTCAGGCAAGGAGGAGTTGCCGAGTTTACTGCATATTGCGATTTTAGATTCTCTGTACTTCTCTTTCTTCTTGTCGAAGTAGTTGTTGCTGGCTGAGATATTCAGCTTCTTCTCTAATGGCAATTTATTACCAAGGTGTTCCAACTTGGCATCTGCCTCTTCTTTGTTGAGATTGTAATATCTGGAATCCCATGTCTGCGGGAATATATGTTCTATTTCCCAGTATGAAGGCAATAATCCTTCTTGCCCATCAACAGAATATGCCAACAACTTTAATAGCATACGTTCAACCTTCTTATGCGAAACGATAAGTAGGTTGTCTGTTCTTAACTTTTCTGCTTGTGCTTCGTACTCGTCCTCTATGCTCTTGCTTTCAAATCCAGCATTGAAAACAGGATGGCAGGAATTGATAATCTGAACATTGAGCTTCAATATATCACCCTTGACAGCACTGATGGTTGGCTTCTCCAGATACCTCGTCAGTAACAGAACATATAGTTTGCGGATGAACTTCAAAAAAATATCCTCAAAGTCTTTTTGCTGCTTGTATTGCATGTAAAAGATAGAAACAGGATATTTCCAGAATTCGTTAGGATAGGAAGACAAACAATCGAGTACCTTCCTAATTTCCATGTTCAGACTCCACGATTCACATTCTATCGCATCACGACCATTAACGACTTCCCAAAGATGCAGGCTTTCTGACAGGTCATCAATGACATCCGCAGTAAGTCTGTTTTTGTTCTTCTCCAAATAATACTTTCTCACACCTGGAGTAGTAGTTTTCTCGTCGCCTTCCTTGGCGCGAAGATAGAACATGTGATAATAGAAGAGTGATTGAATGCTTTCATCAACCTTGGCTGCATCTGCTTCCAATGCCTTCCACTTATCTATGAATGTTCTCTTACCAGTATCGTCCAAACGTTTGTAGATGTAAGACTTGAAAATGTCGGCATCAGAAAGTGGTAATCCTCTGTTATTGAGGGTATTGAAGATAGTCAATGCCGTTTCCTGGTCATCAGCCTCAATAGGAAGTAAGATGGTGTAATTTAGCAGAGCTACGATGAAATGGAAAATCTGATTAGGGCTGTTTTGTGATTTGTCGGTGTATAGTTCAAGGAACTTGTTGTAGTTCTTTGAATAATTATCCTCTGCTCCTTGAATAGTGGTGCCCGTTTCGAGAATATGACGAAGGATCTCATTGCCTGAATCAGAAACAACATCCGACCTCAGCAACATCTGACTTCTATCTTCTCGTCCCGTCATCTCGTTTTCTTTCCACAGGGCTGGCTTGATTTTCGAGATAAAGTTATTCACCTCCTCGGTTTTGTTATCTTCGTTTTCGAGCATAGCAAACACAGCTCTAAGAAGCAGGAATAATGATGTAATTCGTTGCTGTCCATCTATAATCTGCCTCACATCGTTCTCTTTGTAAGAAACCACACAACCGAGAAAATAGCTCTTAGCACCATTGGGTTGTGTGCGGTCAATGGAGATCCCCCATATATCATCGAACAGAGTGATAATTTCATCATCGCTCCAAGAATAGGGACGTTGGTATTCTGGAATCAGGAAAGGAACTTCCTGCCCACTCTTCAACAGTTGAAGTACTGTCTGTTTGTTTACACTTATATTCGCTTCAGCCATAAATCTTTTGTATTAATTCAGTCGTGACTTATCTTTGTCTTAAATCCACCCCATGGTTAATAGGCAGTTACAAATAGATGAGCCGAATTTATTCTCTGTTTTTCCGGCTATTCCTGATTCTTGCATCAGATAGTTGCTGTATGTACTTACTTTTATCTTCAATTTGCTTTAATTGCTTTTTAAGATCAGAAATGAGATTCAAATATTGTATATCTGTTTCTTTTGACTTAGAGCGCATATAATAATAAAGGATTAATTTTATTGCACCCAAGTCCTTTATATACCGATGTCTACACTTTTTCAAAAACGCCTTTACCAAATCGAAATAGCCAGTTCCTTTAATATCAGCATATATAAAGATATCAACAAATTTTTCATATTCAGTGATTCCTGCATACAAATTGTGTTTATCAATTTTATCTTTAATTATCAATTTTGTCTTTTCTGTACCCAACCAATCTGACATGAGAACTTGGTGAAGTAATGGAAGCAATCTTATAAAAACACCAAAATCGACATTTTTCGGGAACCCATTAGGCTTAGTTTTATTTTTCAGATAATAAAAAACCAACGAATCCCTATATAGCAGCATTAAAGACAAAGAGCTAGTTATAATGTTTTTTAAAGATTTTGCCCGTACATCTTGATCATCAACGTCTTCCAAATTTTTAAAAAGCAATGATGCAAATTTTAGAGTTTTGTCCAAAGGCTTTTCACCAGTACTATTTCTTCTTTCAATTGAGCGCTTAATAGGAATATTATTCAGCTCTTCGTCATACATAGTTTCTAATTCCTTCTCTGTAGGCTTCTTCTTAATACTTGACATACTAATCCTTGATGATAGCGACCTCTTTGTATCCAAAAAAGAGTCTAATTTATCTCCGTTTTCAATCAAGTCTTTATTATATTCGGAGTAAACGGATGATAATAAATCTTGGCTCAAATCGAGCAACGATATATCATCTGTATGCAATCCTGAATAGTAGATTATTTCATCAAAATAATTTAAGCAATTCTTAATGTTGAATAACTTTAGCCGAAAACCTTCGTCATAATTAATATATAGAGCCAGAAAATATCTGTAAAGGAAATCGAATTTAAACTTCACATAATCTTCATTGTTATATGCCAAAATACCACGTTTTACAAAGTCACCCACAATGACTTTTGCACTAAAATCAATTTTCCCCTTAAGGTAATGTCCAATATACTCCAATAAGTCTGCGTACTTCACACGATAACTACAATCTTCGTCTCCATCATCTTCCATCTTCTTAGCAATGAATGAAAGCAACCTTATCTTATTTTGGAAATTGAATTTATTCTGATACACATTCTCATAATGTGTCTTTTCAAGCAAGTTTTCAACAACTTGCTGTACTAATAAAGAATTATTAATGGGCGTTTTTTCTTGTTTATCAATAATCCACAAGAACAAAGTCACAGCAAGAGGAGTCCTTGGCAAAGAAAGTGCCTCAAAATTTTTAATTATACCGTTAATTCGTCTTTTATAATCGTCAGATTGGTCTGGAAACCATTTTTTTATAAGTCCCTTTATTTGATGAGCTTTAAAATTTTGAATATAAACCACGTTAAAATTAAATTCTCCATTATAATCTAGGAAGTCTGTCGGTAGTACATTTTCCAAGATTTGCTCTTTAACAGTAATAATTCTACTTGCAGGGTTTTGATGCAGAAAATCAACGACTTTTCCCAGTTTGTTTTTTTCATCAAATGAAATATCATCTATCAATAAAACAAACTTGTTCTTCACTGTTAGCATTCTGTATTCCTCTGCAGATATTGCCAGATAATCTCTTATTATCTGCCCAATCTGCCTGTTTCCGAGCTCATTAAAGTCAATATAAACAGGTATGAATTCAACAAATTTATAATGTTGAGTAAATTCTATCAGTAATTTATTAAGTAAAGTTGATTTACCAGATTCTTTTAATCCATATATTAAATAGTTATCACTACTCTTCACGAAATCTTGAAGATGATAATAAATAATGTTCTCAGAATCGCTATGCGTTTCGGGTATATTTGTTAAAGTTGGTTCTACAAAAAGATCGTTTATTTTACAAGGAATATGAGGATCTAAACCATATGTAAACAAGTTTTCATTTACATTGTCGAATCTGACATTTTGAAGGGTTTCAAACGCTTTATCAACAACATTATTCCTATGAATCTCTATTGAATTGGGATAATCAATGGTAAAACAACCGTCTTCTGTACCAACATCTGTATTTGCAACGAACTTTCCATGGTTTGGCAAATATTTTCGATAATGGATTTTAGTAATTCCACCTTTTTCAAAATCGATAATTGTATATCCGTTCTGATATTTCCCATCAGAGAAGTCTGCAACAGACGCATTACTTTGGCAACACAGCAACGTCCCATGAAAATTCTTTGTAAACTCAACATCTGCCTGATGCTTATGGCCAATGAGCAATATATCAAAATTACGAAACAAGAGTGGCTTAATTTTATCTAAATCATCTTTTATCAAATCGGTTAGTGGATGATGCATAATTGCAATTTTAATTTCACAATCCTTCAAGAAATCAATTGCAGATTCCACCTGCTGTTCGCCTAAAATTAAAAAACCCTCGTCATTTTCCTTGGACGACCGCCAAGCAGAATTAAAACAAGCTATACCGACATTCTCATCAGTAATGAAACATGAATCAAAATTGCTCAAACGTTTTTTTATTGAAATATCTTCATAATAGTTGTGCTCTAATTTCTTGTAATCTTCAATTCTGCCAAGGTATTTGCTCTTTTCTCTATTTTCTTTAATGAATGTTGTTGTCCCATCACTAGTAGAGACCACCGATGCAGTTCCACTCTCCACTATATCGTCGATTTTTTTCCGATCAATATCATGGTTTCCTGGAGCGAAGAAAAAATTTTCTTTCCTAATAGATAATTTTTTTGTTAGCTCATCTATAAAAACTCTTTTAAATGTTTCAAAGGCTTGTTCCACAGATGGAAACATATAGCCTCCTTTATCTATTAAATCGCCAGAAATCGCAATAATGCATTTTGAAGTATCAATGCATTGACCCTTCAAATCCTCTATTAAAGCCTTTACCAAATCTACTTTCTTATTTGAAACAGGCTCTGATTCCAAATGAAAATCAGATATATGAATAATCTGTCTTACCATATTATAATTTATTGGTTTTACTATATATACAAATCTGTTACTTATTATATCATTTTCTGTATCAACATCTGAGTATTTGCATAGAACGGAATATCTGTCTTGCCAAGGATGGTTGCTGGAAGCGTAGCCATTTCTGCAAGGTTATCCATTGGGACAAGTACATACTTTGCACCGTTCTCAGAGAGCATAGATACACGGTCGTTGAAATTCAAGGCACGTTCAATAGCACCGCCAAT
>JAEEGL014616286.1_pt1 | contig 11067 bp, 2 predicted proteins | sample 9134231 | NCBI WGS metagenome assembly JAEEGL01 (sample SAMN16246548, study PRJNA631951) | gut metagenome | biome: gut microbiome; feature: rumen; material: fiber-attached | host: Bos | place: Iran: Karaj | collected 2018-10
AGATGGCGCGACCATTCAAACCGACGCCGCTGCGCGAGCTGCTCAAGCGGCAGCATCACGTTCGCGACGATGAGGTACGCGCACATCGTGCAGATGCCGATCGCGAAATGCCCCATCCACACGAGCGTGCGGTCGATCGCCCCCATCCCCACGCACTTCGCGAGAGACCCCACCAGCATCCGCCAAAGGCCGGGAATCGGATCGTCCGGCGGCAGAAGCCCCGTGGCCTCCGAAAGCGGCTGCCACGCGGCAGGCGCCGCAATGGGATAGGAGAAAACGGCCAGCAGACCGAATACGAACAGCCCCAGCCCACCCGCGAGGAGGAAGTCCTTCCGCGTAATGGCCAGCGTGCCAGGCACCTAGCCGCGCCTCCGCCCAAGCGGCGCGCGCGGGGCGCGCGCCCTACCACGCCGAAGGGCCAACAATCCCACACCGATCAGCACCAGCAACCCCGACGACGGCTCCGGCACATTGTAAGCGGCCGGTGCCCACGCCTGATAGTTATTCAAGTCCACGTTGTCGGCCATCTGCAAGATGTGCACGCCGTCCTGGGACGACACCGTAAGGGAACTGTAACTCATCCTCTCTGTCGTGGCGAGAACCACCCACTCCCCGCCCTCCCAGTTGCCGAGTTCGATGGCAAAGGACAGTTGGGAGGGATCGCTTACTGAGAAATACGAGTATTGGCCCGCACCCGTACCGACGACGGTATAATTGTTGTCGATAATAATCGCATCATGAGCCCCCGTATCGCGCCACGGATCGGCCGTGTAGATATTCATCAACGAGGGGCCGTTCCCGTTTGAGTCGTAGAACACCGCACGCGCGCCGGCGATTTTTCCCGAGTTTCCGCCGTAGTCGAAGTTGTTGTTGGCGCGCGCATACCAGGACGAGTAGTTGTCCAGCGTGACGCCGTCGACCTTGGCCGAGTCCTCCACTTGCCAGTACAGCAGGTAATCATCAGCTCTCGCTGACAATCCCAAGAGGGTCCCTGCTAGTACCAGCAGAATTTGCCTTATGTATGCCATCTCTCAGTCCCTCTACTACTTACTGGATGGGATCCCCTGACGGAGTCCAGGTTACCGTGAAGGCCTCGCCATGGCGGCAGATCCAGAAGCCCGTCCCTGCCTTGATGGGCGTCGTGTAAGGCGTGTACGTCGTACCCGCATACCGGCCGAACCTGTAGACCGGCGTCTCGACGCACCAATTGCCCTTCGACCACTTCAGGAGGAACGAACTCGACCCGTCGACGACCTTGATGAAGTCTTTAGAGACGGGCTTGCCGCCCCAATCAAGGTCATTGATCAAGAAGTCCTTGTAACTCGGCACGGAGATGAGCGTGTAGCCCGGTTCGGACTCGGAACCGCCCGCAACGGGAATCGAGACGCCATTCGCCTCGTACTGGCCGACGAGGAAGAACGGCTTGGGGTCGCCGTTGGCGTCAAGCGGATTCTGGCGCTGGACCCAAACGGCCTTCGTGCGCGGGAAGCGCTTCCGGTCGGGGGCCTCGGCTTCCGTCGCCACGGAGTATCCCGATCCCGGCGAGGACTCGCGAATGGTCGTGCCGCTGTCCCACTTGCCGTTCACCAGCGTCCACATCTCGTACGTCTTGCCGTCGCCGTTCTTGCTCGCGTCCGACAGCGCGTACACGATGTCGCCGTCCGTAAGGTTCACCGTCGAGACGTGGTTCGACACCGTGATGTCCTCCGCCAGATCGGGCGAGCTCGCCAGCTCGCGCCACGGCACGGCGACCACGGTGTTCGTGAGCCGGCTGTTGATTTCCAGCACGCCGATGATGTTCGTCGAGGGAATCTCGTTCGTGATCGCCTGATAGATGTTTGGTACGAGCAGGGTGTACACGCGGTAGAGGCCGGTGGGATTCGTGGACTTGCCGTCCGAATCGACCAGCGCGATGTGGAACGCCGGGTTGCCGGCGGGCTCCGGACCCGCCACGCGGTTCCACGTCTTATTCTGCTCGTCGTACTTGCGGAGATCGCGGAGCATCGTATAGCCAAGGTTGACCGTAGCATCTGGATCGGGATCCGCCGCCATCTGCACCGTCATCTGCGTTTCATCGGTTGAGACGGACGTGCTGAGCGGCGGTTCATTCGTGTCCGTGCCGGTCACCAGGTTCTCCCAGCGGGTCAGTCCGTTCGGGTCCTCGGAGTTCAGGATCTCGTTCGCCTCATCTTCCGAGTAGTTGGGGTCGTTGACGTCGATGCCGGCGGCGGCCAGCGCGTTCGTCAGCGCCTCCTCGCGCTCCTTCAACTGTTCCGGCGTGGGCTGCTGCCCCGGCTCGTCGAGCGTGACGACGATGTTCGTGTCCACCGCGCGCTGCGTGGCGGAAGGAATTTTGATCTCCCTGTACTCCGCCGTGTAGGTGGTGTTGCTCCCCACGGGCCCGATCGTCGGGCCCCAGTCGTCGAAGCGGTAGATCGACGTCTCGTCCATCGGCTTGGTCGGGTCTTCCGGCGTCGTGATCTTGGACGGATCCGTGCCGTAGTGGTATGTACCCGTCGAAATCTCGTTGCCGTTCTCGTCGACGAACGTGACGTCGTAGTTCTTGATGGTGGTGAACTCCACCGTCGTGTCCGACTCCATGATCAGATTCACGCCGTTGCCGTCTTCGGTCAGCTCCTGAGCGGTGGGCTGATTGCCGTTGACCGTCAGGTTCTCCAGGTCGTATTTTTCGGGCAGGGTTTCCTGCACGGTGTAGCTCTCTCCCTTGTTGGGCAGGGACTGGATGACGACGTGGCTCCCGCCCGTCACGGTCAATGTGATCGTGCCGTTGACCGGCGTGACGGTTTCCGAGGAGTAGCCGCTGATCAGGTATTCCGCGCCGTCCACCAGGCTGTCGGACGTGATCGTGATGATGAACGTGTCGTTCGCCCTGTCGTCTTCGGACGCGAGCGACGGGCAGTTGATCGTCAGGTCGTAGCCGACCTCCTTGTAGATCACGTACACGGCGGGCGATCCGCTGAAGTCGTTCCACGTCTCGCCGTCCGCGCTCCACTTGAGGACGCCGCCGATGACCTTGATCTGCAGCGTGTCCCCGGTCGTGACACCGTCCATCGCGCTCGTGTTCGTCAGCCCCGGCGTGCCGACGGCATACGACGCGCGGTTCATCGGCTCGGGACGGGCGCCGTCCAGCAGCGTGGGCACGCGATAGTTGGTGCGGCCAGAGCCGGCGATCACCGTCCCGTTGTCGAGATCAACGTCGACGACATTGCCCTGCGCGATCGTCGTCGTGCCGAAGCCCATGTTCGTGACGGCATGGCCCATGTATTCGATGGGATCGATCGCCGTCAAGGCCCCGTTCGAGGTCTCCTTCATGTAGTAGACCTTCGGCATCTCGCAGTACACGTAGAAGAGGCCGTAATCGCCGTCAATCGGAAGGCTATTGTCGCCATTGATGTAGAGCCCATAGTACGGACTATCGGCCAGAGGCGCAAAGGTGACGGACGTGACGTTCGTGACAATCTCGACCACGCCGTTCTCGTTCGTCTTGCCGTAGAAGAGGCCGATCGGGCTATAGACACTCGAATCGCCCGTGAAGAGCCCCTCGGGTGCGTCGCCAAGCGCGACTGCATTGTCCACGCCGTTCGAGACAGTCGTGGTGTTGACCGATGAATCCGTCGAACACAGGTCGTCGCGGTTCGTCACGGATCCATTCTGGCCCACCGCGACATGGAACGTCACCGGCTCCGCCACGTGCGTGTTCGTGAACGTCACGGTCTGGTCGGGCTCGTCGTCCGCACCAGTGGAGGTGTAAGTGTAAACATACTGCTGATCACCGCCCACGCCGTCGTTCGTTGTCACGAAGCCATTCTTCGGCGTTTGGGTAATTGTAATGGTCTGGCGGACGAACACGGTCACGGTGTAGTTCGTCTGATACTGCCTATCGACACCTGAAGTGTGCGAATCTCCATAATCCGGTAACCAGTCGGTGGTGGTAGCATCGTCGTCGCTAAACACCGCAAACGTCTCCTGCTGGCCATCCGCCAAGACACACGACGTATTCAGCAAGTTAACAGCATTGGTCGTCGATACAGTTTTGCCGTTTGTAATGCTTCTGGGGGTGCCCCAGTCATTCCAATAATCATTCACCCAACCATCATGCCACGTACGGGTCCGATATTGACGTGGCGTCGTATTTGTAACTGTTGTCTGCTCAACCACAACCGAATACGAGAACTGTTCAGCCATATCAGACGCCGTACCAATAGTCTTTTCGTTCAGCGACACGACAACTGGCTGATAGTTAAAGTACACCACATAGAGATGTGCGTTATAACCATAGCCGATCCATGTCTCGCCGCCATCCGTCGAATACTGGTAACCGCGCCATGTGTTCCTGATGCGCAAAGCCGGCCGCGCAGAATCGCTGCTACTTGTTGTCGTGATGAAGTGCAGCTGCAAAACACCTGTCGCATCCGGCTCGCCAATGGCATAGGCATAGCTGTCAAGAGTTTCGCCAGAAAGGTAGCCCTTGGGCGTCGTCAGACTGGCAGACACATCGTATGCCCCCGTATCACCATCCTCGACAAGCACCGTTCGCACCACCGTACTGCGAACCGATGCATCTCTCAGACTGCCATTCATCTCCATCACCTTATAGCCAATGCCGAGCGTCAATGGACTCTCAAAATACACGAAATAGATTTCCTTGTCATCTGGCAGCGGACCGGATTCGCCATTGGCGTATGTCACGTACACATGCTTCTCGTGCATATCGTAGTAGAGGTTCGTAATGGCGAAATCCTCTGACACGTTGGCATGGCTGTCGCTGACGCAGGCGAACGCGAAGGCATACCCTTCCGGCACAGTCACACAGCCGTCGGCGTCGGTCTCGAAGGACTTGACGGTATCGACGTTCATCAGGATGGACGGCGCGGTAAGCCACTCGTCCTTGTCTGTGCGCGCACCCTGGGTCGTGTCCACGGCGTGCACCGCAACGTCGATGCGGTCCGACCAGAACGCATACAACGTGAGCGTTGCAGTGGTGATCGGCTGCGAGAAGTCGAATTCCGTCACCTCGTCGGAGTAGCGCTTCTCGCCCCAGTAGTAGAACATGTCGTCTGGATCGGTTGACGTGAGAGGCACTTCGGGATCGCTGGCGTAGCCGTTCAACACGACCATCTGATAGAACATATGCTTCTCTTCGTCCCAGACGTAGTTTTCCGGCCAGGCCGTCTCATTCCAAAGGCCATCTGGATTGTTGATGTTGAAGTACACCTTCACGCCCCATTCGGCGTAGAGGGTATTCACGCCGTTCTCGTCCACGGTGCCGTCCACGTCGAGGCCGATCAGTGCACCCGGGTCAAAGTGCGTGCCCGTGCCGTCTGGAGCGGTGTTCCATCCGAGGAACTCCAGCTGCTCGCCGTCCACCGTGCAGGAGAAGCCGGAACCGTCGCCCACAGTGCCGTAGGCGTTGTTCCGCATGCCGGAGACCGTGATGGCGTTGCCGGAGACGTTCGTGAACGCGACAGGCGCGTTCTCGTAGTCAAGTGCGAAGGCGTTCTCGCCGCCGCCGCTTACAGTACCGCCGTTGGCGTCGAACTTAAGGCTGACCGTCGTCACCTTCTCGTACACGGCGTCCAGCACCAGCTGCCGCACCGTGGTGCCGTCCGCGCCGGGAACAGAAGTCGTATAGCCGGAATTGAATTTGAACGTCTGGCCGGGACGGTAGAGTGTGTCGTCCGCATGACGGATCTTCCATCCCACGAAGTAGTAGCCTGCGGGCGCATCCGCCGTGCGCGTAACCAGCACTTCGGAACTGTCGGCATAGACGCTCGAATCAAGCAGCGTGAACGTCTCCGTCTCGTTCTCGTCGCCGTTGCTCATCGTGCCCGCGCCCGCATGATAGACGAGACGGTAGGTGCCGATGTGCTTCCAGTGCAGGCGCAGGAGCGTGTTGTGCTGAACGGGCTGACCGAACGCATACAGCTCCTCGGAGCCGTCCTCGTGCACCTCGTACCAGCCCGCGTAGCGGTAGACGCTCTGGACCGGGCCGGTGTAGCGCTTGTTGGCGTCGACGATGGCCGGGTCGGACTGATCCTGCGTGTAGTACACACCACGATCGCTTATGTCGTCCTCGATAGGATCCCATTCGTCGGTGAGGCCGTAGAACGCACGGTCCTTCTTGGCGTAGAACCACGTGCCGTCGTACGCCTCCGTGTAGCTGCGTGTCGTGGTGGCGTATTCCTCGATCGGGTCGCCGTTGTACGGCTCCCAGAACCAGTCGGACTGGCCAGGTGCCAGCTCGCCGCCGTTGGGATCAATCTGGATCAGATACCACTCCGTACCCCAGCCCGCGTATGCAATCAAATTGTTCCGAGGCATCGTCGTGTTGAAGTTGAACTTCGTGGAAGTGGCCTGGTCGCTGTACCAACCGCTGCAGGTATATCCAGCCTTCATTGACTGTTCAGTAGGCGTGGGGTCGACAGGAGGCTTATAGCCGGACAACGGCGCACCGTAATAGACTTCGTGAACGCTGAATACGTTCAAGTTGTACGAATCGCAAAGCGTCAGTGTGAACTTCTTGCGCTGGTGATAGACATAGAGAGGATAGGTGCCATTAGACCTTCCGTTCACGCTGGCGTTGTTTGCAGGATTCGACGTAAAGTTGCGCTCTGAGAAGCCATAGACGGAGAATCCCTCGAACTTGTCGGTAAAGTTGAAGTTTCCGCCGCTGCAGAGGTTCGTAATCGCGTTCGCCATGGAATAAGTGCCGTCCAGGCCCTGTAGGACATGATAGATCACCGAGTTCCCTTGATTTCCGCTTTGGTTAAACATTTGGTTCATGGTATGGGCAGTCGAATCCTTAACGGCATAGCCAACATAGTTGAACGTCTCAAGATACGTCATGTTCACACCACCACCTTCCACCCCCCACTGGTAGGCGCTTGGCCACTCATAACCATACTTCGACAATGGCTGTCCATACAGACCGGTCATGCAAGGGTCATCAACGTCGGACGAGGGTGCATAGTTGCTGCCGCTGCTGGCAACGCGGACATAGCGCGTGCCAGTATAGACGGTTCCGCTAGCGCTGTTACTCGTCCGCCATGCGTCGTTCACGAAATATATCCGGAAAGGCGTGCCCGAGTACGGGCTGGCACCATTGTTTGTACCGTAGACCTCGCCGACGTCATTCAGCTCGCGCGTGTAGCGGGTACCGGCGTATTCAACACCATTCGTACACCAGTTGCCGTCCTCATAGGACACTACGAACGGAGTGACTTCATAAGGAGAAGTGTTGTTCTCCGTACCATATACGTCTCCTGCATAGTTCTGCGTGCGCGTATAGCGTGTACCGGTGTAGGCGTCGCCAGTTTCGCTGTTCTGCCACTCGCCGTTTACATACTCCAGCTCAAAATACCCATCGCCGTCCAAACCATAGAGAGTAGGAAGGTTGGCGGTTTGTGCGCGCGTATAGCGCGTACCGGTGTAGGCCGCACCTGTTGAGCGGTTCTCCCATCTCCCATTCGCATCCGAATATTCGAGTTCAAAATAATTGCCATTCGATACGCCATACTGCGTCACATTGTTCACGGAACGCGCGTAGATTGTTCCGTTCTTGTACCGATAGGAATCATTGGAGCTATTCTGATTAATACTCCAATAATAGTAATTTCCACTCAACACCGGGTAAACCTTGGTATATCCCCCAACGGATGTTCCATTGACACGGCCACCATATCCCCAGTAGTCAAGACTCACGTCAACGTCATAGTTGTTTTTGTTGGTTCTGCCGTTGCTACCGCTTGAATATTTCTGGGTATATGTGTAGCGGTCCGCCGTCGTCTGTGTATAGGTGTAGTAGTCCAGTGAAGTCGCCGTGTAGGTGTAGTAGTCGAGATCAGTGGCCGTATAGATGTAGGGTTCTGCCGTCAACGTTGTGTAGTAGTACCCAGTGGTACCAGACTTGCGGAAGAGGTACGATACCCTGTAGCGGTCGTAGTAAACACGCAGAACAGTTGTGCCGTTGCCCTTCACCGTCTGGGCGTCATCGCATGTGCTATAGAAAAAGCCCTTGAAGTCGGCCGTCGTGATAGCCTCTTCCCGACCCTGGTTTATGCTGCTGGCAACTTGCGTTTCGAGCTGCTTGAAAATATTGTCAACGGAGACGGAAGACTCCGTTTGGGCGGAATTTGTCACGCTGAAGGCGAAGTCGTATGTCTTGTTCACGGTGTCCTTGTCGTCATTCAGGCTCTGGCGGAAGACGGCCACGGTGTACTTCGCGTTGCCCTTCACCCAACGCCCGTACAGCATCACGTCCTTGGCGAGCATCAGCTTGCCATTCTTGACGTAACCGCCCCACGCGCCTTCTGCCGCCGCAGCTTCAGCTGTGGTCGGCAGATTCCCCGTGTTGAGCGCACCGGTGGAGGTGGCCACCTGGAAGCCCGTGTTCGTCCCCGTCCACCAGCCGTCAAACACGTAGCCCGTGCGAACCGGGCAGAGGCAGCTGTTCGTTCCCTCGTCCTGGTAAAAATACTTCGGCGGGATGTAGGTGGCGCCCTGGCCCGTCTCCCCAGCCTTGTAGGTGATCCAGTTGATGTTCACAAAGACGGGATAGAGGTGCGTCGGCCCCAACGTGGTGCTGCTGATCGTATCCAGCGTCACGGCGAGGGGGCTGGACTCGAGGTGGATGGCCTCGCCAAGGACGTTGGTCAGCGAACCAGGGGTGACCGGCACGAGCGACCATCCGCGGAAGATCATCTTCGGCGTAGCGTTGGAATGTTCCTCCTCCTTGGAGTCGTCGTACGTGACGGTCATGTCGTCGATGGGGATTGACGCCTCCCACTTGCCCGTGGACGCGTTCTGCGTCAACTGTCCGCGCCGAACGGCGGTGATCGGCCAGTCGGTTCCGATCGGTTGCTCGTGGAAGATCACGTGCGCGTTGTGCGCGAACACGGCGCGCAGGGCGAACTCTTCCTCGCCCAGCGTATCAAACACGATGGGCTGGCTGAAATCAAACGGCGTGGTGGCGTAGCCGTTGGCATCGTACCCTTCCGTGTTGGCCTTGGCGGCATCGTAGAGGAACCATCCCATGAACGTGAGTCCCGCAGGGGACGGCAACGCCTCGGGCTCTAGGAGCATTTCGCCGGACTTCACGATCTGGCGGTACGACCTGTTGCCGGCCTGTGTGGTGAAGTAGTGCGGAGCGTACGTAGTATCGTCATTTTGCAGCGAGAAAAATCCGTAGAGGCGGCGACCGGGATCGTTACCCTCGCCGTTGTCCACGATCGCGTACACGGAGAAGCCGGTTGCCTTGAACCAGAACGCGGTGACTGCGGTCTTCGCGGCATTCAGGGTGAAGCCGCGGCGGGAGGCGGGGAGTTCCTCGACCGTGCCGTCGTCGGAGAGGTGGGCGACGCCGAGGGTAGAGATGTCGGTCACGGGAACCGGCTCGTCCAGCTCCACCGTGACGCGCACGGGATCGCCCGCGGCCGGCTGCCACTTCTTGCCGCCGTGGCGGATCGAGATGTCGTAGGAGGCAAGGACGGAGGGGGGCTGAAGCGGCGAGACGCCGCTTCCCCCAGCAGGGCCGCGCTTCGAACCGAAGCCTTTGCGCTTGGACCAGCCTTGGTGGATCTTGCGCTTCACGTCGTCGGAGCGCGTGCGCGACATGGAGATTTCGGCCCCTTCGGGGAACGCATGGTCGTTGCCGGCCTGCATGGCGATGCGGCCGAACGCGCCCTTGCGGCTCAAATGACGACAGACCCCGCCATGAGACGGCGCAGCGCCCGCCGGACCGACGGGACGCGACTCCGCCTGAACACCGACCAGCACGGCCAGCGCAAGCATCCAAGCTTTCAGCATCCTCTTCATTTGACTCTCCTTGGCACCTTTATAACATACCTAACTCTGGGGCGTAAGGTGCTAAAAACGCCTCAGAATCATTGACGAGAAGCCCTGAAACTTACATGTTTTCCTTCAACTTCAGAGCAGCCGTTTACCTCTTGCCACGACAAAGCCTAGCATGCCGAAGCATGAGGTAGTATAGCATAAGGCAGGGTGAATCGCAAGAGCTGACAGTTAATTCTTGAAAATTTTGAAATTGGGCGGGAGCGGTGGGAGGAGGGGATTTTTGAGCCACATGGAGGGTTTGAGTTGCCCACATGGAGGGTTTGAGCTACGTACATGGAGGGTTTGAGCTGCCTACATGGAGGGTTTGAGCCTTCAAGGCTGCGAGGCGGGCGGCTCCCATACGGCCGCAACAAGCGCGTCCGCTGGTAGGGGAGAGGACAAAAGACAAAGGATAGGCGACCGTGAAGCGCGAAGCGACATCTAGCCCATCCTCTTTCTTCTGTCCTCCGTCATTTGTCCTTGATTACTTTAAAGTGAAAATGAGAATTGTCATTTTGAAGTAAGATTCCAATGCACAATACGCCAGAAACTCTACTTGAAAATGACACTTGGCGTTTTCAAGTAAAATTTGCGATTGCCGGAATGCGCGAGATATGATATGATATGGCCATCTTGAACGTAAACAAGGATTAATACAATGTTCATTGGCCGAGAAGAACAATTGAAGCTTCTGGATGCGCTTTGGGGGCGTGATTCTGGCGTCCTTGTCACATGCCGTGGTCGACGTCGGATCGGGAAGTCCACGCTAATTGAAGAGTTTGCCTTGCGCTCAGGGGCGAGGTTTATCTCAATTGAGGGATTGGCGCCACACAAAAAAATGACGGATGCCATCCAGAGAAAACGATTTTGCGAGAAGGTCGCCGAATATGCGATGCGGTCAACTGAGGAATGCGAGACCTGGGCACTTGCGTTCTCCCAATTGGACGGATTACTTTCCGGGAACGGGCGAACGGTTGTCCTTCTCGACGAAATCTCCTGGATGGGCGGTTGGAACCCGGATTTCGCCGGATACCTGAAGGAGGCATGGGACAAGAAGCTGCGCAAACACGTCAACCTGATTTTCGTCCTGTGCGGAAGCGTTTCGGCATGGATTGTCGAAAATATACTCAACAGCACGGGTTTTGTCGGACGCAACTCGCTCGACATCGAGCTAAAGGAACTTTCCATCCGCGATGCCGTTCAGATATGGGGTTC
>JAEEGL014823774.1_pt1 | contig 11067 bp, 8 predicted proteins | sample 9134231 | NCBI WGS metagenome assembly JAEEGL01 (sample SAMN16246548, study PRJNA631951) | gut metagenome | biome: gut microbiome; feature: rumen; material: fiber-attached | host: Bos | place: Iran: Karaj | collected 2018-10
AAATCGATCTTGACGGCGGCAGCGGCAAATATTTCTCGCAGGGCACTTGGGCCGATATTACCTGGGAAAAGGGCGATTACGACGACCTTCTCAAGTTCTATGACGCCGACGGCAACGACCTCAAGCTCAACGTCGGCCGCAGCTACGTCGCGTTCGTCGACAGCGACCGCGCGGGTTACAACACCGTTTCTTAACACAATGGATTTTACGCATATTCTGCAATATTCAAAAGACCTGGCCGCTCACAACGACCGGGTCTGGTTTCATTCACACCACGACGAGTATGACCGCGCCAAAAAAGAGTTTTACGGCTTGCTCGATTTACTGCGCTTTCGCATCTGCGAGGCCGCCCCGGCGCTGGAGCCCGACCTTCTCTACGCCGCGCCCAAGGACTGGGCGTACCGCGTGGCGCGCGATATGCGCTTTCACAAAAACGGCCCGCCCTATAATCCCGCGTGGCGCGCCTATTTGGCCGCCGACAAAAAGTCGTGGATGCCTGTCGGGTACTATTTGAGCATCTTTCCCGGCCGTTCGCTGTTCGGCACGGGCCTTTGGTGCGAAAGCACCGCCCAAAGCAACGTCGTGCGCGACTATATTGCCGCCAATTACGCCGAATTTGACGCGCTGATTCGGAATTGCGCCGTACCCCTCGAGGGGCAGACGGTCAAAACCATGCCCCGCGGCTACGACAAAAACGACCCCGCCGCCGAATATCTGCGCTACAAGAACTGGGAACTGATCGCCTACCTGCCCGACGAGGAATTCACCACCTTTGAGCACTTTATGGACACCGCCGCCGCCCTCGTCCGCGAGATGGAGCCCGTGCGGCAGTTCCTGCTGGCCGCCGCCAAATCCGTCGACGGCGAGCAGGAATTCGAGTGGTGACCGTTCGCTGATAAAAGCAAGCGTGATTCCGGCGATTGTTTCGTGGTGATAATCCGATAAATTTTACTAATTTGTTTCTTATTATACACTTTTGGCGATTTTGCTTGATTATTCATAAAAAATATAGTATAATTGAATTAGAAAAAGGTAAGTTTTTTCCTCAATATTATATTTTTATGAAAGGATCTGATCAAGTTGAGAAGATTAGCCGTGATTCTGTTAGGGGTTATTCTTGCGCTGTGCTGTCCGATTCAGACCTTCGCCTCCTCGGGTGTGCGGTTTGACGGGGAGCAGAAACAGGAGTATATCATCTTTACAAGAAATGTCGAAACGGGCAAGGCGATCAAAAACAATTATGACGCCAAGCGTGTCGACCATTCAGATGAGTATTATGTGGCTAAACTTACGGATCGTCAGGCAAAACGTCTTCAGCGAAACGACGAGATCGTTTATGTTGAAGAAAATATTTTGTTAAATGCATCGACCGATGAAGAAATTCCGGAAGAGTTTAACCAGTGGTATCTTGAAGCTATCAACGCGCAGGACGTTGCCGATTCCGAGCAGTCGATCGCCGTGGAGCTGATTGACAGCGGTGTTGATGTTTCCGAGGATATTAACGTTTATGAAAGCGTCAATTTTATTGAGGACGATTATAACACAAGTCTGCTGTTTATTGATAACACCGGCCACGGCACGTCAATGGCGAGCATCATCTGTGCCAATAAGGACGGGTACGCCCTCGATGGCATCAATGCAAATGTTGATCTGTATTCAGCCAAGGTGCTTGATGCAAATAACCAGTCGACCCTCAGCAGAATCATATCTGCCATTTATTGGGGAATTGAAAATGACGTAAAAATCATCAATATGAGCTTTGGCACCGAGGTTGATTCCGAGATTTTGCACCTTGCGGTGAACGACGCGTATAACAGCGGGATTCTTCTTGTTGCCGCCGCGGGCAATACCGAGCATCAGGCCGTGCAGTATCCTGCCGCATATGACGAAGTAATTTCTGTGGGCTCTGTTGATTCACAGGGTTGCTTGTCTGAGATTACTTCAACGGGCACGCAGCTGAATATCCTTGCCCCGGGCGAAAAGATTTCAACTCTCGGTTTTATTGACGGTCTCACGACCATAAGCGGCACAAGCGCCGCGACCGCAATGGTCACGGGCGTTGCCTCTCTCGTGTGGTCAGAGCACCCCGAAAAGTCCAATCGGTTTATGATGGATTTGCTTTGCAGCTGCTCCAATAAGCCGGCCAGTCTTACGGGCACCGACGCCGGCATAATTGATTATGAAGCGGTCACGGATAACTATACCGCCTTCGAAGCCGCATATGACGAATCGGCTTCTGTTGTTCCCGATTTCTCTGTCAGCGAGGGATATGACCTTTCGGCCGACGCAGATTTGATCGTTGACGGTTTGTGGAGCAATGCGACAACTGTGGATGGTCATTATACCTTGTCAACAGATGCGTTGGAGTATGCCGGATATGATGCAACCACACAGCAAACTGAAATCAATATCGTTCGTTATGCGTGCACGAATACGGATGCAGCCTATGGAACTTATCACACATACATTCATCCGATTGGCGGTTTTCACGGATTAAGCAACTATGTGTTAACGTTACGCTATCTTTATAATGTTGCCCGTACCGTTTATGAAAACGGTGTGGGAACTCAATATGATACGTTAAAGACTTACTACGAGGATACCTTTTCCGATATATTGGAGCAGCAAGACAATGATGGCGTTTCTGATTCGGCGAGGTTCGATGCTGTTGCTGACGCTATAGAGGATTTCTTATGCCCACCAAGTAATGACTATGTTACATATAGAAGCATATTAGCTGAAAGTATGAGGTCAACGACCAATCATGAATACTTGGGCTTGGCAATTTTCGGAACCGCGCTTCACCTTGCGGGGGATATGTATGCACACAGAACAATTGTGCCGGATTATACTGTTTCGGGCACGTTGCCGTCAACCCCCATTAAAGACACGACGTATCATGCCGATAAGTTCGGCACAAATGATTTTGGAACAACAAGTTATAATAATAGCAATTACGACAGTATACGGCTTCTTTTATACAATAATAGTAACTTCGCCAATTATCCTTCTTATAAAAGTATTCATTATTTAAAACATATGGTAAACGACCAAAAGGTTGAATTCAGGGATATTGGATATTTCTTGACGATATCGGGAAATCCCTATGAGGATGACGGAAAATTCTGTAAGGAGCGCTACAAAGCTTCTTTATTGGCTTGTAAAAGGATTATGGCAAGATTTGCAGAGTCGGGTACTTTTTATACAAAACTGATATATCCTAAGTATTATAAGGAGAGTCAGGCGGAATGGAATAACAAGTTCCAAACAGTCAAACTTAACAATTTTAAGAATTATACAATAGTGGCTGGGCTTGCAACAACCGGTGTTGGTTTAGCAGATGCTGATTGGCTCATAAATTCAACGGTTGCTTTTGTGTAAAGAAAGGGCGAGTTTTATGAAAAAGATTCTATCGGTTTTCTTGTTACTTGCTATACTGGTTTCTTCTCCTATTGTGGCTGTGCGTTCGTGTGCGGCATCGTATGTTGGTAACAGCAATAAAATACAATATACGTTTAACGAAGAAACAAAAACACTCATTGTGTATGGAAATGGGAAATACAGCAATGATGTACAAAGAGGGGATCCGTTTGATTTAGCGGAGGGAGGTCTGTTCGATAGAGCCCCATGGTGCAATGAAGTTGAGATGGTCGTTGTTCAGGAAGGGGTCGAAAATTTAGCGAATGATTTATTTAGAGGATTCAGTAATCTCAAAGCCGCGTATATCCCGAAATCCGTAAACGAGATTGTTTGGGCTTTTCCAGATTGTTATAATTTATCCGATATTTACTATCCGGGGACAATTACGCAGTGGAACACAATCAACTTCCCCTATCAAAGGCAAAAAAGAATTCACGTTGACTATAGGGACAGCGAGACGCATGAGCACTCTTTTATTTACCCCGCGACCCATATTCTTGGCAGTGAAACCGGCTGGATTACCGAAAGCAAAAAGACGTATTATCTGACGGATGAGAACGTGGCGCTTTACGGCATACAGACGATTGACGGCAAAACATATGTTTTCGATGACGTTACGGGTGAACTTCTGAAAGGCAAGGTAAGCTTCGACGGCGCCGCGTATATTACGAGCAAGACCGATGGCCACATGATGTACGGCAAGGTCAAGTGTGACGGCAAATATTACGTCACCCACAAGACCACGGGAAAGATGCTGTACGGATATATTCAGTACAACGGTAAAAAGTACGTTATGAGCAAGAAAACGGGCGAAATGCTGTACGGTAAAGTCCGCTGCGACGGTAAGTATTACATCGCCAGCAAAATCGACGGCCATCTTTTCCTGAACGCGAAAGTGAAGTGCGACGGCAAAACGTACTACACCGACAAAACCGGAGCAATTAAAAACTGATTTTTGAAAACGGATACACAACAAAACCGCCGCGGCTTCCGACGAAGCCGCGGCGGTGTTTCTTTTGTGTTCTTACACGTCCTCAAGCGCGACCGTAACGCGGTCAAACGCTTTCGCCCGCAGGTCGTCGGGCGCTATGCGAAATGTCAGCACCTGTTCGGTGTCGGACAGATATTCGGGCTTGTTCTCATCCAGCGGGTCGTACTGCAAAAGCACGATACTGTCACCGTCGCGGCGCAGCAAGGCCGTGCCGTCGGACGCGTCCTCTGCTTCCGCAAAGTCGGCGGAACAGTCCGCGAGCGTGTCGTCCCCGAGGTCGAACCCCTCGTTGAAATCCTCCACCAGCGTTTCGGGCTCGCCGTCATAATAGCGCACGTTCGCGCGAAACCCCTCGTCGGTTTCGGCGAGGAAGACGTACAGAAAGCCCGTTTCGGGCAGCAGGTGTTCCGTGTCGTAGGGCGCGATTTCCGCCAGGCGCAGCTGCGCGAAATAGAATTCGTCATCGGCGACCGTGCCGTCGGTCAGCCATTCCTCGGGCATAGTCGGCGCGCCGAAAAACTTCGACGTGCCGGGGTCGTTGTCGGGTTTTGCAAACTGTGTCGTAATGCCGATCATTGTACCTTCCCCAAATACTCCTCCAGCGTTTTGCCGCTCTCGGTGATTTTTTTCGCGTTCTCCACACCGACGTAACGCCAGTGCCACGGCTCGTAGGTTACTTTCGTGTACATCTCTTTGCCTTTCGGGTAGCGCAGAATGAAGCCGTACTCGGCGGCGTGCTTCTGCAGCCACGCGAATTCTTCCGACTCTTCAAACTGCTCGTTCACCCACACCAGATCCATGCACAGCCCCAGGTTGTGCTCGCTGCTGCCGGCGGGCATGATCTCGGTGGCGGTTTTCACCGCGGCCTCCTCCTCGCTCATCCCCTCGGCGATATAGGCCGCCTTGGCCTCGTCAAAGTTTTCTTTTTGCCGCTCGTAAGAGCGATAACCCGAGCAGGGGGAGAGGTACAGCCCCTCCTGTGCGGCGGCGTTGAACATTTCGGTATAGTGCGGCGCCACGCGACTGTCCATCTGTTCTTCGCTGTCCTCCAGCACGTAGGCAAGGTCGGGCGTGTAGCTCGCGTCCACGCGATAAAACGTGTTGACCAGCGTCAGCTCCCAGTCCGTTTCGCTCACCGTGATTTTGGTCGCGCTTTTGAGCTGCGCATAAGACGCGGTGGGCGAGAGGTTCACCGTCACGGGGACGGTCGTTGTGACGGCCTGCTCCGACGCCTTCACCGATTCCTCCGCCGCTTTTTTCAGGCGGCTGTTGTGACCGCCCATAGCAATCATCAACACGGCAATCAGCAGCACGAAAACGGCCGCCGCGACGCACACAAAGCGCGAAAAGCCGGGGTTGCCGGCGCGGTAGGAAGTTTGAGCGGATGCGTTCTTGTCCATATCCATTCTCCTTGTTTTGGTGCTTCTATTATAGGAGTTTGCGGGGGGAAAGTCAATGCACATTTTCACCCCCGCGCCGCCCCCTTCGTGGGAAACACCAAAACCGCGCCCCGCGATTTGTGTGCTTTTTACAAAGATAAAAAAGTTTGGTCGCCCCCTTTACCGCTTGCTTTTTTTATGGTATAATATCTCATTGTAATAGTAGGGAAGTACGGGCGTTTTTGGCCCGTATCACGAAAGGGGAAACCTGCATGAACCGAATCCTTACCGCGTTCGCATCTCTGCTGACGGTTGCCGCGCTGCTCTGCACGCTGGCTTCCTGCGGTTCGTCCGAAGGGACCGAGGCCGAGGTCTTTTCCACCGAGGCCGCCGTCTATACCACCGGCGCTTCCGCCGTCGGCACGTCCGATGAAGAGGTGCTCGCCTATTTCAACAAACTGGCGAACGGCATCAAAGACCAAAAGCCGGCCGTGTCCTACAGCATTGAAAAGAGCATTCCGACCGACAGCCTGCGCGTCACCAAACGCGGCGCCGAGGATGCCGAACCCGACGACTCGCTCAAAGCGCTCAACGACGCCGCACCGGGCGTGCGCGACCTCGTGCTTGAGGATATCAAGCGTTCCGGCGGTTCCATCGCCTATGGCGACGAGAATGAAGATATGCTGCTCGTCACCGGCGAAACCTGGATGTCCCGCCTGACCGCGACCGACATCGAGGACGCCGTTCTCGAAGAGGTTGGCGACAAGTATTATATCACCATCCGCTTTGCGGATTTGAGCAGCGACGAAGCGCAGGACGTTCTCTCCCGCGCGTTCGACTTGCGCGATAAAGAGGCCATTCTTGCCTCGCCCGAGCTGCAAAAGGTCGCGGCCTATCTCACGCTTGACGATTACGACGTCGTCTACCGCGGCTGCCGCATCACCGCGACGGTGGACCGCCTGACCGACCGCATCACGCAGCTGCGCTATTACAAGGCCGCCGACGTCACCGCCTACTGCACCGGCGCGGGCACCTTTGCCGATTACGGCGAGCTGTCCGTCCTTCTCAAGCTCGAAGATACTGTCACCTATGACGTCAACTGGGACAGCGGCCTGCCCGTCAGCCCCCTTGACACCACTACCGCCGATTAAGGAGAATGCCCCATGACCAAAAAATGTATTGCCGCTCTGGCAGCGTTGACCGTTCTGTTTCTTTGCTGCTTCGGCGCCTGCAACAAGGGGACCTATAAAAACCCCGCCACCGACCAAAAATACCAGCTCGTCACCGACGAAAACGGCGACAAGATTCTCAGCGACAGCGGCGAATTGCTCGTCTACGTCACCGACGAAAACGGCAAGGCCGTCACCAACGAGAACGGCGAACCAGAAACCGCCGAGCAGGGCTTTATCGGCCAGCTTGTGGACGGCAACGTCGTCGAGGATTTCGGTTATATCGTCACGCTGCCGAGCGGCTGGAAGTTCGCCGAAAGCGGCGATGCTTCGACCAAGTTTACAAACGCCTCGCGTCAGGCGGAGCTGGAAATCAGCGTGAAGGACAATATGACCTATGATGGCTATTATGAATACAGCCTTAAAATCAAAGAGGAACTTGAAAAAGAGGGCATAACGGTCGCCCTTGACGAGTACGACGTCCCGAACGCCGACGCCAAGGGTACCTTGATGACGATGCGCATCACGGGCGAAGACGGGAAAGAAATGACGGTCTGCGACGCCTTCTTCATCAACAGCGAAAATCTGTATGATATTCGCATGACCCTCCCGAGTACGGACAGCGCCGAAGCGCTCTTTACCGAATTTTTGAGCGCCATCTCCTACAAACCCTACCGCTATTTTGAAGAGGTCACGACCACCGCCGACGACACCGCCGAGGCGGCCTCCGAAACCGAGAGTACGACTGCCGCCTGATTGTATCCAAACCAAAACGCCGCGTGATAAACACGCGGCGTTTTCTGTTGCCGCTTGAAAACGGAATTCCATTATGCTATACTGATATTATCCTAACCGTTTGTGAAAGCTGGTGTTTTGATGAAAAAAGTGTTGAAAAAGATCGGCAAGTGCATCGCCGTTTTCCTCGCCACCGTGATCGGCATTCTGGCCGTTCTGTGCGTGGTGACGCTGATTTGGGGCGGCGTGCAGTGCTCGCGGGGCCACGTCTACAACCTGCTCCCGTCCGCGCCGCAGGATTTCACCCCCACCGTGCGCCTCGTCGTCATGACCGACTCCCACCATATGTACGACCGCTGCGCCGACGCGATTGACACCGCTTACGGTTTGTTTGACGGTGCCAAACCCTATGCCGGCGTCGATGCGTTTGTGGATTTGGGCGACTTTTCCAGCATCGGCGAGAAGGACGCTTACGTCGAGTATGCCGGCGTGCTCCGCGAGCACGTGCGTCCCGAAACCCCGATGATCGTCATCCACGGCAACCACGAGTTCAAAAACGTCGACAACTATGCCGCCTATTATGACGAGACCTTCGGCGCAACCTTCGGGACCGAGCGCAACAGCGTGACCGAGATTAACGGCTTTTCGCTGATTGCCTTTTCCGGCGACAGAGGCCTCACAGAATGGACGTTTACCCCCGACAGCTTAAAGTGGTACTCCAACGCCATTAAAGAGGCGGAAAAGACCGCTGACGGCAAAGCCATCTTCACGTTCCAGCATCCGCACCCCTGGGGCACCGTTTACGGCTCCACCGTGTGGGGCGACCCCGAGATCAACTGCGTGCTCAACGGCCACACCGCCGTCGTGGATTTCTCGGGCCACTCCCATTTCCCGCTGAATGACCCGCGCAGCATCAACCAAGCCACCTACACCGCCGTCGGCTGCGGCGCAATGGCGCGCTTTGAGCTCGATAACAACGGCATTGTCGGCCAACATCCCGAGCGCTATGACACCGCCGCCGAGTTCTGCGTGGTCGAGGCCGATAACGACGGCAGCGTGCGCATCCGCGGCTATGACCTCAATTCCGACACCTATTTCTGCGATTATTACATCGACAACGTCAACGACCGCGATTCGTTCGCCTATACCTACAAGAATTTGAAAGCCCACGACGGCGCGCCCGTCTTCGGGCCCGACACCGCCGCGACCGCCGTCCGTGACGAAAACGGCGCGTGGGTGCTCTCCTTTGACGAACCGCAGGTTGCCGAGGGGTACATCGTCCACGAGTACAAGATTTGCATCAAGGACGAGGCCGGAAAGACCGTTTCCAACAAGAACCTCATCAACGATTATTACGTCATTGACGGCGACGGCAAAGCGCAGTTCCATTATGACGCCGACGTCCTCGAAGCCGGCAAAACCTACACCGTGACGATTCGTGCCGAGAGTGCTTACCACTTCCACTCCAAGCCCATCGAGTTGACCTTCACCGCGGAATAACCCACACCAATAAAACGAACCGCCCTCCAAAGAGGGCGGTTATTTTTGTGTCTTCGGTAGGGGAGAGCCAATCGCTTTTGCCTTACGCCTTATCGGCGGTCGCGGCTTCGGCCTCGGCTTGCTCCTCTGCCTCTTTTTCAAGGCCCGAGCGGTAACGCGCCAGGCGCACGTCAATCAGCCACGTGGCAATCAGCAGCGTTATCATCAGCGGCGTGTACTTATCGATCAGTACCATCGGGTTGCGCAGGTTCTCGGTGATGATGAAGATGATGATGGCACCAATCAGCAGCACCGTTTCCGCGCCGACGCCGATACGCAAGCGCTGCAGGAAGCGTTTGACCTTGTACTCAAACAGTTCGCTGTCGGGACGTTCCTCGTCCTCTTCGGCTTCCTCAATGGCCTCGTTGTAGCGGCGCATCTGCTTAATGCGGCCGTATTTGTCCTTCAGGTGCGGTACCGGCAACAGCAGATAGGCCATAATGAACAGGCACAGCAGGTTGACCAGTGCCCAGACCTTGTCGGAACTGCCGTTCGGTTTGAAGATGTCAAAGAACGACCACGGGGCGGGTTCTACCTTGGACGGCAGAATGGTGAGCGTTGCGGACTCGTACGTTACGATGTAGTTGCCCTGAAGCTCGTCGCCGGAAGCTTGCAGACTGTCTTTGTAGGTGCCGGCTTTTTCGCTCTTGGTGGTGCGCTCGACCGTGAAGTCAATCGTATCGTCACCGAGCAGGCCTTCCACCGTTGCGGTGAAGTCGGGGTCATCCTCGCCCGAGGTCTTGGTCGTGTCATTGACAATGACCTTGACGGGCTTCGGCGTCACGCGCAGCGTGACCGTCTGGGCGACCGGTTCATAGTTCGGGTTCGTGGCGCGAACTTCGACCGTGATTTCGCCGACGTTGATGATTTCGGGCGGGGTTTCGGTCCAGGTCTCGCCGCCGTCGGTGCTGTACTCAATCGTGGTGCCGTCCTCAACGGTGACACTCACAACGGGCTTGTGGCTTTCGGCGTCATAGACGTTATCCCAGCCATCCGCAATCAGTACCATTCTGTTGGGGGCAATGGTGAGGTCGGCGGGGACGTAGGTCACAATGTAGTTGCCCTGGCGCTGCTCGCCCGTGGGCACCAGCGCGTCGCGATAGGTGCCGACGCTCTCGTCGTTGCCTTTGCGGTTGACGGTGTAGTCAATCTTGAAATCGTCCACCAGGCCCGTGACCGTGGCGGTGAATTCGGGATCGTTCGAGCCGTAAATCTTCACGGTATCATCCGCAACCACCTTGACGGGACGCGGGTTGACCTTCAGCGTGACGGTGGTCTCGGCGGTTTTGTACTTGGGATTGGTGGCGCGCACGTACACGCGCAGCGTACCCACGTCGGTAATCGAGGGAACCGTCTTGCTCCACGTCTTGCCGTCGGTGCTGTACTCAATCACGGTGCCGTCCTTGATATTCACGGTGGCGGACGGTTTATGCGCACGCGCGTCGTACAGACCTTCGTAATCGGTCGCGCTGAGAGTCAGCACGTCGGATTGCGTAATGGTGAAGTCCGCGGGGACATAGGTCACGGTGTAGTCGCCCTGGGTTTCGCGGCCCGTGGGAACAATCGCATCGGTATACACGCCGATGGCTTCCTCTTTGCCGGCCTTCGGACGGCTGATCTTGTACTGAACGGTATCCTTGCCGACGGTGCCGGTCACAACGGCCTCGAAGGCGGGATCTTTCGTGTCATATTCTTTCGACGCCGGCTTCGCGGTAACGGTCACGGCTCTGCGGTTAACCGTCAGGGTGCCCGTCGCGTAAGCGGTCACGTAGTTCGGGTTGGTCGCCCGTACTTCGAACTCGACCGTTCCGACGTGCGTAATGGACGGGGGAGT
>JAEEGL015099401.1_pt1 | contig 11067 bp, 9 predicted proteins | sample 9134231 | NCBI WGS metagenome assembly JAEEGL01 (sample SAMN16246548, study PRJNA631951) | gut metagenome | biome: gut microbiome; feature: rumen; material: fiber-attached | host: Bos | place: Iran: Karaj | collected 2018-10
CCGATGATGCATCAGGAACATCTGTTCAACTATACAGAGAACGAGGATTGTCAGGCCCTGTGTCTGCCTTATGGCAACAATGCCTACCGTATGACCATCCTGCTGCCCAAGGAGGGCAAGACAGTATATGATATCGCCCAGAAACTGACAACAGATAACTGGCGACAATATCAGTGGATGGGAGGCACGGCCATCGTCAATGTGAAGTTGCCGAGTTTCGAGTCGAAGTCGGAATTGGAACTGAAAAAGATCATGTCGGCCTTAGGCATGCCAATGGCTTTCACTGAAGATGCCGACTTCACCAATTTCTGCAATATCCCCACCTATATCGGCCTGATGAAACAGGTGGCCAAGATCAAGCTTAACGAGGAGGGTACCGAGGCTGCTGCCGTCACTGTGATAGCAGATATGGCGTCTTCTACGGGGACACCTCGCGAGCCACAGCATGTGAACTTCCACGCCACCCGTCCGTTCCTCTATGTAATCAGCGAATTGTCAACAGGTGCCATTTTCTTTATCGGACAGTATAGGGGAGATTGTAAGTGTTTGAAATAGGAAATCAGGAAGAACAACGCTTGGTAGAGCGGCTTCGCAACGGTGAAAACGGGGCGATGCGGGAGTTCTGTTCCCTCTATGCAGACCTGCTTGCAGGCATCTGCGCCCGCTACATCCCTGACGAGCAGGATATGAAAGACGTGTTTCAGGAGTCGCTCATCCGTATCATCACCCATATCTCCGACTTCGACTTCCGTGGAGCGGGTTCGCTCAAGGCTTGGGCTTCGAAAGTCGTGGTCAATGAGTCGCTGAGATTCCTGAACGATGCGAAACGGCAAGAGCTGAGGCTGCTGGACTACGATGTGGCTGACGAACCTGAAGATGACGATCCGCCCATCAGCGACATTCCGCCCGACGAGATCCAAAGGATGGTGAGTCAGTTGCCGACAGGCTATCGCACCGTGTTCAACCTCTACGTCTCCGAGCACAGAAGCCATCAGGAGATTGCCTCACTACTCGGCATCAAGGAGACCAGCTCCGCCTCTCAACTCTGCAGGGCCAAGAACCTGCTTGCGAAAATGATCAGAGAATATAACAATCAACAATTTCCACGATGAAAGAACAATGGAGACAACAGATGCAGCAGAAACTGGCAGACTATAAGCGGCCTGCCCCAGAGGTGTCGTGGGAAGAACTCGACAAGGCCCTCGCCCATAACAGACACGTCAGCGAGAATAAGGCAAAGAAGGTTCCGATGTGGACGCGTCGGATAGCGGCTGCCGTCGTGGCACTGGTGGCTGTGACGGGTGGGTATCTGGCCTTTCATCATGCAGAAGCGCCGGTTATCAATAAGGCAGAGACGACGAATAGCCTGCCTGCGAAAGCAGCTGAAGAACCAAAGGCAGCCGAGCCTCAGCAGACGAACGAGGAGCCTGTGACCTTGTTGGCGCTGAATAACACCCCTCGGGAGGAGCAGACCAAACAAGCGCCTGAGCAAGTCCCAGTCCAAGAGACGCAAGAAACACAAGATACACAAGAAACCCAAGAGACACAAGTAACCCAAGAGACACATGAGACAAAGACGGTAGTGACAACGGTCAAACGACAGACCTTGGATGAGCCTTATGAGATCCGAAAGCAAACGACATCGGAAAACCGTCTGATGGCAAAGGTCTATCTGTCGAATGGTCTGTCGGGTAATAACCTCAGGGCCAATACCGATTATTATACATATTATGATACTAATCCGGGGGGCAGTTATCAAGGGGGACCAGGTGGTCTCGACGGATATTCAGGAGAATCTCTCAACGGATCTTCAGGCCAAGGATCGGGCCAAGAAAAAACGAATGCGTCAACGACCGACAAGGAACCTAATCCGTCCACTGTTTCGACAAAAACCGGGGTTCGCGAGGAGAGCGTCAAGCATCGCCTGCCCGTTCGCTTCGGTCTCTCCCTGCGCTATCGCCTCAACGACAGGTGGAGTCTCGAAAGCGGACTGGCTTATACCCGTCTGCGTTCGGATATCAAGCAGAACGACAATGGTGTGCGGACGAACACAGAACAGACCTTGTCGTATATCGGCATCCCTGTCACTGCCAGCTATCTGCTAAGCAGCAGTCGCTATGTCAATTTCTATGTCTCTGCAGGCGGGATGGCCGAGAAAATGGTGAAAGGCCGCCAGCATATCGAGTATGTGGGAAAGGATCAGGCGCGTACGGAGAGCGTATCCATCCGTCCGTTGCAGTGGTCAGTAAACGGTGCTCTGGGTGTGGAATTCAATCTCAGTCCTCTGTTCAGCATCTACGCTGAACCAGGCGTGGGCTATTACTTCGACAACGGCAGCAGTATCCCGACCTACTATCAGGACAAACCCTTCAACTTCAATCTGAACCTCGGCCTACGGTTTAATCTAAAATAGTGTAACAGTCCTCCATGACCTGCATAATTTCAGCTATGTCCGTCAAGGTAACAAACTGACTGGCATCCTCAGTCGACGAAACAGGCGCCTGATTATTGTAAGGATACTTCTTGCTCAATACAAAAAACGCACAGACAAGTGCGATAGCAGCCAATAAGACGAATAACTATTTTCTACTCATATTTATATATAGGTTATGTCGCTGCAAAGATACATATTTTTTAGACAAAAGAACAAAAGAAACAAAAAAACTTATGTTCTTATGTACTTATGTCTGAGAAAATGTGTAATTTTGCGCCCAAAATCAACCATCATGAAGAAAATAAACGTTGCAATCTTCGTATCAGGAGGGGGAACAAACTGCGAGAACCTGATCAATTATTTCAAAGGTTCGGAGCTGGTGAATACGGCTTTGGTGGTCAGCAACAAGCCTGATGCCTACGCGCTGGTGAGGGCTGAGAAGCTGGGCGTGCCTACAGCTGTTGCACCCAAAGCAGACCTTCAGAATCCTGACGTGATGATGACACTGTTAGAAAAATATGACATCGGCTTCATTGTCCTGGCAGGCTGGCTGCCGCTGATTCCCAACTACCTGATCGATGCCTTCCCCCATAAAATTATCAACCTCCACCCTGCCCTGTTGCCGAAATACGGTGGCAAAGGCATGTGGGGCCACCATGTGCATGAGGCCGTAAAGGCTGCTGGGGAGACGGAGACTGGCATGACTGTGCATTGGGTAACGCCCGTCTGCGATGCAGGTGAGATTATCGCCCAGTTTAAAGTGGCGCTCTCGCCAGACGATACCGTTGACGACATCGCAGAGAAGGAGCACCAGTTGGAAATGGCGCACTTCCCGAAAGTTGTAGAAGATATTATCAAAAACGCTGCGGATTAGTTTTCCGCAGCGTTTTTTAGTATTTCCGAGAGCGTCGGATGGATATGCACCATATCGGCGAGTTCCTGGAGCGTGGTCTGTTTGCACATCAGGACTGATACTTCCTGCACGATATCGGCTGCATGGGCACCGTAAGCGTGACAACCGAGGATGGTTCCCTCAGGAGAGGCAAAGAGTTTCAACATGCCTTCTGTTTCACCCATCGCAAGGGCCTTGCCATTGGCACGCCAGAAAGCCTTTTTGCTGACATAGTCACTACCCGCAGCTTTCAGCTGATCCTCTGTTGGTCCCACACAGGCTGCTTCGGGCGATGTAAAGATGGCGGCCGGCATGATATCGAAGCGAATGCCGTCTGTTTTGCCCAGGATATGGTTCACAGCCCGGACGGCCTGCATCTCTGCCGCATGAGCGAGCATCTGACGGGCGTTGACATCGCCGATAGCATAGACGCCCTTTACGTTGGTTTCAGAGTTTTCATCAACTGCAATGCCCTTACGCTCATCATAGTCGATGCCCGTATTGGCGAGATCCTTCTGAACACGTGGTTTTCGACCTGTCGCCATTAGGATGACGTCGGCATCGATCTCTGTGATATTCTCCACAGCTGTCTTCATCTTGAAGGTGATGCCACGTTTCTCCAAATACTTGCGCAGGCGCTTGGCAATATCGCTGTCGAGGGCTGGAAGACACTCCTTCAGGTATTCTATCACCGTTACCTCAGAACCAAAACGCTGGAACACGGAGGCGAACTCCATTCCGATGACGCCTGCGCCGATGATGGCAAGACGCTTGGGAAGTGTATCGAGTTGAAGCAAACCCGTAGAGTCAACAACACGTGGATCATCCAAACCCTTGATAGGCAGCCATTTGGTCTCAGAGCCTGTGGCGATGATGATGTTATCTGCTGTGTAATCGCCTACGGTATGGGCATCCACAAATACACCTTTCTCACGCACCACTGTGATATTGGGATGCGAGAGGATGCCCTCAACCCCTTGACGGAGTTGAGGGACAACCTCTGACATTCTTTGACGAGCCTCCTCGAAAGTGGCAGAATGAACGTAGGTCTTCGTGGGAATGCACCCCACATTGAGACAGGTGCCTCCCACTTCGGAATCCTCGAATATCACTACCTTCAGGCCTTGCTTGGCAGCATATTCTGCAGCGCGATACCCACCAGGCCCCGCACCTATGATAATGAGATCAACGTTATTCATTATTCATTAACTCTTTCTTCATTTGACGGTACGTCGTAACAGGATGCTTGGCAGCCAGAACGTCGTCGACACGTCCGATGGGCGTATCGTGAGGGGCAGACTTCACCAGGTCAGGATCGTTCTTCGCCTCCTCTGCAATCTGGCGCATCACGGCGATAAAGCCATCCAGCGTCTCCTTCGACTCGTTCTCCGTAGGTTCGATCATCAATGACTCATGGAAAAGCAACGGGAAGTAGATGGTGGGCGCATGATAACCGTAGTCGAGCAGACGCTTCGCCACATCCATGGTAGTGACGCCAGTGGACTTATCCTTCAAACCATCAAAGACAAACTCATGACAGCAGGTCATGTCGATGGGCAGTTCATAGACATCCTTCAGCGACTCCTTGATATAGTTGGCATTGAGCGTTGCCAGCGGCCCCACCATTCTGACATGCTCACGTCCCAGCGAACAGATATAGGCATAAGCTCGCATCATGACAGCATAGTTGCCCTGATAGGGTGATACGAAGGGGAAGAAATCCTGTAAGCCTTCGCGCACGCCCACAGGTCCAGAGCCAGGTCCACCACCGCCATGAGGTGTTGAGAAAGTCTTGTGCAGGTTGATGTGCATCACGTCGAAGCCCATGTCGCCAGGACGACAGGCACCCAGCATCGGATTCAGATTGGCCCCGTCGTAATACATCAGGCCCCCGCAGTCATGGATCAGCTTGGCAATCTCAGGGATACGCGTCTCGCCGAGGCATCGGGTATTGGGATTGGTCATCATAATCGCGGCGATGTTAGGCCCTTCCAACCCGACGAGTCTTTCTAAATCGGTCAAATCAACCAAGCCATTAGGATCTGATTTCACCTCGATGATTTCAAGGCCACAGACAGCAGCCGAGGCAGGATTGGTGCCATGGGCACTATCAGGTACTATCACTTTCTTGCGGGCCATATCGCCACGCGAACGGTGGTAGTTGTCGATGGTCATCAGACCCGTCAATTCGCCATGAGCACCTGCATAGGGCTTAAAGGTGAAATGAGCCAAACCTGTGAGTTCGCAGAGCGATTTCTCCAACAGTGACACCAATGCCAACGCACCTTTCACAGTGACGGACGGCTGTTTCGGATGCAGGTTCTGGAACTGTGGCAGGGCAGCCACTTCCTCGTTGATCTTGGGATTGTACTTCATGGTACAGGAGCCTAAGGGATAGAAACCCGTATCCACACCGAAGTTATTATTAGAAAGGTTCGTATAGTGACGCACTACTGTCAGTTCGTCGCATTCGGGAAGTTCAGCATCCGCAGCACGCTGCATCGAAGCAGGTATCTCGTAATCGCCAAAATTATTCTTGGGCAGATTGCAGCCTTTGCGACCCTCCTTAGAGAGTTCAAAGATCAGGTTTCCGTATAGTCGATTGTTCATAATCTCACATTTTGAAAATTAACCTACACCATGTGCCATCGGAAGGAACGCAACAAAATGGTCGATTTCCTCCTTTGTATGCTTTTCCGTAACTGCAATAAGCATACTGCCATCGCTCATTTTAAGGCCAGGCAGGATGCCATTCATCATATAGAACCTGAACAGCTCATCAACATCCCTGTCATAGCGGACGAGGAACTCATTGAAGAAGGGCTTGTCGTAAACCAAATGGAACTTACCTGTTGCCAGGAGTTTATCGCAGAAATAATGAGCACCAGCATAAGAGAGCTGGGCAGCTTCCTTCAGTCCCTGTTTACCCATCAGCGACATGTAGATTGTCACGAAAAGCGCCATCAGACTCTGATTGCTACAGATGTTAGAGGTGGCCTTCTGACGACGGATATGCTGTTCACGCGCCTGAAGCGTCAGCACAAAGGCACGCTGGCCGCGATTGTCTTTAGTCATGCCCACGATACGACCAGGCATCTTGCGGATGAGTTTCTCCGTGCAGCACATATAGCCTACGTAAGGTCCTCCGAACTGCATGGGGATACCCAGACTCTGGCCATCGCCCACAGCGATGTCAGCACCCCACTCGCCAGGGGTTTTCAACACAGCAAGATCAGCAGCAATACTATTGACAATAAAAAGTGCCTTATTGTCGTGACACGCATCGGCAAAGCCCGTGAAATCCTCAATGATACCACAGGCATTCGGTTGCTGAACAATCACGCCAGCCACGCCGCCCTTTGCAAGTTTCGCCTTCAGATCGTCGACGTCTGTCACACCATCCTTCTCGGCTATTGACTCTAACTCGATACCCTGATGCAGGGCGTACGTATCGAGCACCTTCCTGATATCACCGTTCAAGGTCTCAGACACCAGTACCTTGTTCTGTTTCTTACCAGCAGCCACAGCCATCATCATGGCCTCAGCCGTAGCCGTTGTACCATCGTACATCGAGGCATTGGAGATGTCCATACCTGTCAGTTCTGCCATCATGCTCTGATACTCGAAGATATAGTGCAGCGTACCCTGTGAGATTTCTGCCTGATAGGGGGTGTAAGAAGTCAGAAACTCTGAACGCTGCAGCAGTTGCGGAATGACAGATGGGGTATAATGGTCGTAGACACCATAGCCTGCAAAACAAGTCATCTGACGGTTTTGTGAGCCTAACCTCTCAAAGAGTTGTCGTACCTCTATCTCGCTCATTTCCGAAGGGAGGCCATAGTCACCTTTGAAGCGAATGTTCTCAGGAATCTGGGCATAGAGCTCATCAAGGCTCTTCACGCCCACCTTTGCCAGCATCGCCTGTAAGTCATCCTCCGTATGGGGAAAGAATTTGTACATTTATGAAATGATATAGTATAAATGATAAATGATAATTATTTTTCGCAAAATGCGGTGTAGGCAGTGGCGTCCATGAGATGGTCGAGGTCAGACTTGTCAGAGAGTTCCACCTTGATGATCCAATTTTCGAAAGCATCCTGATTGATGAGTTCAGGGGTATCCTCGAGGGCTTCGTTGATTTCAACCACCGTGCCACTGACAGGAGAAATGAGGTCGGAAGCAGCCTTCACACTCTCCACGGCACCAAACTCCTCACCAGCCACCACCTCGTCATCCACTTCCGGCATATCAACATACACCACATTGCCTAAGGCATTCTGTGCATAATCTGTGATACCCACGAATCCAAAATCACCTTCTACTCTTACATATTCGTGCGACTCCGAGTAGTAGAGTCCTTCAATTACCTTTGCCATAATATTTATTTCTTATAGTTTTTATTATAAAATTGTTTCTTGACGACTTTGCCTGGGAAAACCTTCTTGCGAATCTGGATCTGCACCTCCGTATCGAGTTTGGCGTACTGGGCATCGACGAGAGCCATACAGACACTCTTGTCGACTGAAAGGGCATGGTAACCCGTTGTTACCTCGCCGATGGGCTCGCCATCCATATTAAGAACGGTGTAACCATGACGGGGAATAGCCTTGTCGAACAGTTCGATACCCACGAGTTTTTTGGCAGGCCCCTCTGCCTTCTGCTTCGCGAGGGCATCCTTACCAATAAACTCAGCCTTATCAAGTTTCACGAACATGCCAAGACCGGCCATGATGGGTGTGATGTCCTCAGAGAGCTCATCGCCATAGAGGGGCAGTCCCACTTCGAAGCGCAAAGTATCGCGACATCCTAAGCCACAGGCCTGAACACCAGCAGCGATGAGTTTGTCCCAGCAGTCGCGGATGAAGTCATGAGAGCCATATATTTCGAAACCGTCCTCACCTGTGTAGCCTGTTCTGGAGATGATGGTATCATTTATTACCTTACAGGTGTAGAAGATCATATCTGCGCAGGGAATAGCTAATACTGTTTCCACGATATGCTCTGCCTCAGGACCTTGGAGCGCAATCTGGCCATAAAAGTCGGAACGGTTCTTCAGATCGATGTCGAATCCCTCAGCATTCGCTTGCATCCAAGCCCAGTCCTTGTCGATATTCGACGCATTGATGACAAGGAAGAAGTCGTTCTCGCCCAGTTTATATACCAGGAGATCATCGACCGTTCCGCCATTCTCGTAACACATCATACCGTAAAGTATCTTTCCAATGGGCATATCTGTCACGTCGTTCGTAAAAATATGGTTCACATAGCGTTCGGCATCCTTACCGCGCACGGTTACCTCCCCCATATGAGAGACATCGAAGAGTCCCACCTTCTCACGCACGGCATAATGCTCAGGAGCGATACCCGCATTCTGGTAGAGCAACGGCATATCGAAGCCGCCAAAGGCTACCATTGTCGCACCCAAGGAAATATGCTTGTCATGCAGACAAGTCCATTTTTCTTTCTTTTCAAGTTCTTGTCTTATTGCCATAATTTATTGTTGTATTAAATTAATGAATTCTTCTTTCAGATAGGTTAGTTCAATCTGTTCTACCTCAGCCACGTCAGCCTCTGTCAGCATATATTCGCCCTCGCAGAGCGTCGCGCGGATAAAGGTCTTCAGTGCTTCTGTGGATTGAGGCTGTTGGTCCCCCTTAAGATAGTCTTTCAGCAAGGTGATGCGCTGACGGATACTCTGGATGCCCTTTTTCTCAAGTTTTTCCTGGTCAGGAGTTATGGCATGGAGCATGTGGTCCATATTCGTGTCATAGAGCATGGTGCTATGGACGATACTTCTGCCAGCGAGGTGATAACAGGCCGTACCGCAAACCTTCCTGTCGCCAATCATAATGTCGTTATGAGTGGTGCCGGTAGCGGAAATGCCAAGCTTACGAAGCACCAGCAACACCATGTTTACAAACTGGTTGAAGGCGAAGCCCACATTTTCTCCAGTCGTCACATATGACCACATCAGATTGTCCATATCCGCATAGACACAGCCTCCCCCGCTCTTGCGGCGATAGACCTTGATGCCGTGCGCCTTGCAATAGTCGAGGTTTACCTCATTCTCAGCCACCTGATTCCGTCCGAAAATAACACTCGGTTCCACCTGCCACAGGAAGAGGCTTTCGGGCTCGTCAAGCCGACGGGCCACAAACTCCTCCATCGCCAAATAGAACGACAATGGACGCACTTTTTCATCCGGTAATGAGATATACTTCATGATTTAGGCCGCAGCAATGCGATAATAATTGATTCTGACTGCAAAAATATGAAGTTTTTATGTAACAACCAAATGATTTGCTTAATATTTTTTGCGTTTTCCACTTTTTTATGTAAATTTGCCCCCAAATTTCAATAGACTTATGGCAAAGCTTCGTAAAGGCATCCGCATCGCCCTCAAAACCATGGCTGTCATCATAGCCTTCCTGGCTCTGCTAACACTCATTTTTGCCAACAGCAGTTTTGTGCAGAACAAGCTCGTTGACATCGCCACTAATGCGCTCTCCAAGCAACTGAATACAGAGGTTGGAGTCGACCATATCGGCTTGAACCTTCTGAACATGAGTGCCAGCATCGAAGGCATCCGGCTCAAGGATCAGCAACAGCGCGACCTGCTGAAGGTGAAGAGGGTCTGGGGGCGCCTGCAGCCACTGGCCCTTCTGAAGAAGGAAATCCTCCTGAGCCGATGCGAAGTGGACAGTATCGACATACGCCTGATCAAGCCTGAGGACGGCCCGGCCAACTACCAGTTCCTTTTGGATTCCTCAAAGAAAGACAACCGTCATCCCAAGGACAACACCAAGCGCAGCGGTTTCAAATTCGACCTGAAAGATGCAGTGGTGAAAAGCATCCATGTCAGCTATAACGATGCAAACTATGAATTATCACAGGCTTTCTACAATCATTGGCGAGGCACCCATTCGGTTACTATCCACCATGCAAAGGTTGACTGGCAGAAGCAAACGAAGAAAGCGCTCGTCAGCTGGCATCTCGACACTGGCACTGTGACGGCCACCCTCCCAGAAAAGGGCAAAAAACACGTCGACATCAAAGGTCTGGAGCTAAAAAGCGACTGTGACCTGCCCCGTCGTAACTTCGGCAAGCCTCATCATGGCGACTTCGATGACAGGCACTTTAACCTGCAAGCAGATTTCGGCATCGATATCCTTCATACCGGCAAGGACTCAGTGCAACTGGCTCTTACCAGAGGTTGTGTGAAAGATACGATTGCCGGCATCGACCTGACAGAGCTGAAGTCGGACATCACAATCTGCGGCAAGCATATAACACTAACGAACACCGTTGTCCAACAGATTACCACGCGTCTGGAGATCCCCAAGGCACACATCTTCCTGCCCAACAAAAAAGAAGGCACCTCACTGCGCTATAACGCTGACAGCATCAAGGGCCGCGTCATGCTGAAAGATATCTCACAACCCTTCGCAAAGGTACTTCATAAATTCTCGATCCCACTCAACCTCAGCGTCAATCTGAGCGGAACCAACGAAGGCATGCTGTTCAAGGATATTCATGTAAACACCGATGATAACAAACTGACTATCAGCGCGATGGGCATGCTGCGGAATCTGAGGGATGCTCATAAGCTTAACCTCCATTTCGAAGTCTATGAGATGAAGGCCAAGCCTGGCATCAAGGATAAGATCATCAATCAGTTCACAGTGAAGAAATACATGATGTATCAGGTCTATGCCTTAGGACTCATCAGGTATGCCGGCAG